>QQTW01001767.1_pt1 | contig 15413 bp, 14 predicted proteins | sample 1904831 | NCBI WGS metagenome assembly QQTW01 (sample SAMN09435610, study PRJNA476489) | Subsurface metagenome, whole genome shotgun sequencing project. | reverse complement strand
GTATGAAATCAACATGTTCTACCTCTTCCGACTGTTCAATCACAAGAGATTCCACAAACTCATTCCCAGCGACATCGATGAAAAAACCCAACTTTCGCTCAACCGCCTGATCCACTTCAAGGAACACCTGCCGGAAGCAGGAGCGAAGCGACAGCAAGCCCGGACCCATTTCCGCGTTGGAAAAGAGGAATATCTTACCGCACTCGCGAAGTACTGGAGAAAGTTGCCGGATGAAGAGGAGATGATGAAGTTCAAGGATATCTGGGAACACGTGGCACAACGGCCGTTAGCACTGGAGGGTTTGATGGAGGCGGAACCTTCCTCGAACGATGAGCGGCATCGATGGACGACGTTGAATTCATCGCGAGATAGACCGTTGGCTAAGCGGCGTCGAATTTGGTGAGCTAATCATTGAAGAAATACACATCTGGTAGAAAGTGCTTTCAAGAATTATTTTTTCGCTGCGTTGCTGGATCCTCTGCGCTGAGTAGGCGATGAGTTCTGGATTGATCAACGGGCTCAGGGGTTCAGGGGCTCAGGGGCTTCGTCATGGCCAAGAAAGGCTTGGCGTGCACGCTTGTCACGCGGAACGGCGGAACGGAACGAAGTCCTTGCTGCTTGATTATTGATCAACGGTCAAAAAGGCCTCACAATCGTAGAACAGACACATTGGCCCGTTCAATTCCAGTCATTACACACGAAGCAACCAAGACTCGTCTAGTCTCGACGGCAAAGCTATCTCTGCTCTCTATACCTTCGGACCATTACCACTCCGCTGAAGCAGCCAAGCACCTGCCTGTACATCACCATGGCCTCACGAATGTTACCGACAGTACTGCGCACATTCGCACGACAGGCTCCACAGCCAATGCGGCTTAGTAGACCTTTCCGCACATCATCGCAGCTACTCGAGACGCCATCTGCAGCCATACCACTCCGAAAGCCCGTCGGTGCCTTCAGAGGCGGGTTAGTTCCCAAACCCATATATCTATGCCCCACCACACAGAGGGATTTACGAGCTGACTGTTGATGACCGTCGATGCAGAATGTTCGGCTTCCTGCTCGGCACCACGCTCGCCGGCGCTGGCACATACTACTATATTCTCGACGAGTACAGAGTGTCCAACGAATTGTTGACCGAGGATATCTACGTACGTGACGTTTACGAAAGAGTCTGCATCTAGAATTTCTCTGCATGTTCGAGCGAGACTTGCATTTCCAGCATTTCCTGCATGCATTGAATAGACAAGAGTTGGTCATAGACGATAGACAAGACTGTACGATTAGCTATACACATCAATACTTTCGTCATGATGAAGAGAGGAGGGGTGCGGGCAAAGCGTGTTAGGAGAAATTTTGTACTCATGAGCTTTTGTCTTCGTGTGGAGTCACAGAAGCTGGCTTCAACTCACTTCTCAAATACAATTCCACGTTATCCGTTTTATCGCTTGAGTTTACCCAATTATTTGCCACTGACGGATGTGACTTGCGCAGGCTCTACAAGCAGCGGTCCAAAGGATACACAACTACGTGAATACGCTCGAAGAGAAGATCGATGCCCTACAAAAGAAGAAATGATGTCACAATATGCACTTTCGGACTTCGGCAACAATCTAGCGAAAGCAAGGCGTCGGAGTTCAGGCGACCATTTCACTTTCAAGGCAAGCTCAAAATAATTCGCTCATTGCTACTGTACCATAGTCAATCAAGCTCGAAAATACCTCTGTGAGTTGGCCTTAGCACAGGTGCCACGCAAAAGCCGCATTTTGCGTTTCGGGACCAAAGCTCACGACTGAGTCATCTACCTATTTGTAGTGAAGTTCCCTTTGGGCCCTTTGGGTTACGCTGCCCTTCTTATCAACGTGTGACGTCTGGCAAAGGCGGCCCTGTACCGTATGTTATTGGTGCGTCGGAGAGGCTGACACAGACACTGTTGCCGTACCTGATGTGGGCAAGCGAGGCCCTCGTCTTCGACCTTCAAAAGATACAAACAACATTCCTTCATTGTTGGTTGTTCATGACTAGGATCACACTGTTACCGCTCAGCAAATTTTGAAGGACACATGTTCGATTCCCCAAATTATGGTTCTTTCATACATTCAACACCGGCTTTTAGCAAGCTATTTCGCCTCCTTCCGTTCCCCCGGCCAAGATAGGAACACCCTTATTTCGTCTTGAAAGAACTCTCGCCTTCCTTCACATCTATCTCCGACTGGTCCACCTTTGTCACACTAGCGGCTGGTGGTCCGCTCTCAAGTGCTTTCAGTAGCTTCTGGACCCCTTCATCATCTCCTTGCGCTTCCCCCTCGACCTGCCAAGGAGTTAACTTACGAGAATATCTTCCAATTTGAGCACTTCTGGTCCAGTTTGCCTTCATTAGAGACTTACCTTACCGCCGGAAATATTCTTCACCCAGCCAGTCAGTCCGTAGGAAGAGGCCTTTGACTGGGTAAAAGAGCTGCTCATTATTCGCACCGGTTGTGGACTTAATCAATCGGTGATGCTTTTACCGTACCGGAAGTTGACGCCTGCGAGATCATGTCTGTCAGCAAGGGAATGTCCGGACGAACGCACTGACAGAGCTGACCTTGCACCTCCCCATGCACTGTGTATTGGATCTAGAAGAGATAAATTAATCCCGAGAGCTATGGCGAAGAGGACGAGCTCCGAAGCAATGGATTCCTTACACGCTTCGTCATCTTCAAGGCACTCGACGTGAATCTTCTCATCCAGGACTTGCTTTGCCTTGGATATTGCAATTTTCTTTCACTGAGCACGTCCTGAAGAAGATAAGATATGAGACGTCCGAATTACAGGCCCAGCCATGACGTCATGATGCTAAAATCGTGTATTGCTACATGCATCTACCGCCGCACTTAGGGCGTAAAGTCACTATTGATGTCTCATGGGCTTGTCCAAACTAATTATGACCCTCGGACTGATATTACAACGTCAATGAGAATGGCGCTGAGAGGCTTTGCAAATCAGATATCGAGACGTGGTCACGGGCTTGGCGCCCCGCTGACTCGCGTGTAGCGGCGCGTTCCCGAAATGAGCAGCGGGGGAAGGGGTTAAGGACATCTCTGTAAATAAACCTTTTGTACTCCAATGGCCCTTCCTATCCTTGAGACCTCACGCCTACAACATCTTCATGTATCTCTATCCTATGCACTTTCATTGCCTCCCTAAAGTACTACATCAACTTGATTCTACAGTTCTGTTCTCCATCGCCGTTTCAGAAGTGTCCACAAGAGTATTTCCCCCCTGAAATGTGGCCTCTGTAGCCCGAGCATTTGGTTCGTCTGAAATTCTCCAAAGCTTTTGCAAGGCTGCTTTGGCCTTACTCGAAGCAGCACATCCACTTGGTATCTGTTTCCCTGCTTCACAATGGCTCTCAGCTCCTCCGGCAGCCCCTCCGTGGCACAGGGACGCAATTTATCCAGCTCGCCCCCACTTACAAGAGATTCCTCTCCTTCTCCATCGATTTCGCCCACCCCAGCACTCTTTGCATGTCCTCCACTGGATCGTTCAGTCTCCGCTGCCTCGTCAACAGCTGCCTCAACTGCTTCTGGTCATTCCGTCGGTTCGAGGTCGTCTTCTGCCTCGGCTGCTCTCCGCCAACGCGGCTATGTACGACCTCAAGGTGTATCATTTGCGGACTCAGCTGGCAAGCGGGACAGTGTCCTAAGCCTCGGAAGTATCGCCCACCTGCAATACTATTTCGCTCGTACCGGGCTCCTTGACGGTAAAGGGGCCCAACTCGCCAGAGAACAGAAAGCCAAGCGAGGTGTATCGGACAGTCTGCTGGACACGAAGCCAAAGATACGGTCCAGCTCTGGTACCGTCAACTTTGACGAGGAAGATGGAAATAGTGCTGCAACTGAAGATGATGCTGGCTTGGGATGGGACAGTAACAATACTCTGCCTCCGCCGACTGTCAGCACCTACCGACACAAAGTTCAGTACTTACCTCCGCCACCTGATTCGGCGAAACTCAGACGGGACTTGAAGAAAGCCCTCCGTGACGCCGAAAAAGCCTTGAGCAACGTGGAACCCGAGAATACGCTTGACCGCCGAAAGAGAGCGCAAGTCACTACGGATCCGGAAATTGAGAATGAGGAAGCGAAATTGGAACCGTCAATGCTGAAAAGAAGTCATACGGCTGGATGGTTTGAGATCCAAGGCTTGCATATCCTCGACGTTGTGACTCTAGCTATCCGAGCTGCCAAATTATACTACACGGCACATGAGCAACCGGAGCGGATATACAGCATCAAACCAGAACGCCAGATACGGGAGGAGCTTATGAGTGTGCTTGACGTTCTCAAACGGATGGCTAGCCGGAACTTTGCAGGCGGGCTGAAGGACGAAGAGCTTACGATCATCAGAGGCTGGCTACAAGGCGTCGAGAAACTCATCGACGACGAGCAAGCCTTGGAGAAGCAGGAGGTCAAAGAGCAGGAGAAATGGCAATGGCTCGAGGGCTCGTGGGAAGGCCGCGAACGGGAACGAGAATGGTCATTCTTGACCTCCTTCCAACCAGAAGGACAATTGCCGGACTGGACACCTCTTGAGTCTGCAGCCTCTGCACCAACACCTTTTCTAGAAGCCTTACGCAACGGCCTAATCCTGGTTCATCTTCACAACGCTATGCTCAAGAAGTCCAAGCGGCAGTTTGGGGAGATCAAGACATTTCATACCGATACAGCCAAACCGTATCGCTGCGCCGAGAATTTGCGCTTCTGGATCAAGGCAGCTGAGATCAGGTGGGAATTAAAGCTCAAGGTCGACGTTACAGGCGTCGTCCATGGCAAGGAGGCTGCATGGGCGGACTTTGACGCCGCGATCCTGCAATGGTGCCAGACTGCGCGGGAAGGGCTAACACAGGAATGGAGAGAGAGCACGAAGATGAAACGTTCGTCGACCTTCTTCGCTACCTACCCAGAACCGGAGCCGGCAGACTCATGACCTTATGATGAGAGCAGCGGCGTTGTTTTTGTTATCCCCCTTTGTCGTGTATCAAGATACCCAGGCGTAACAGGAATTCACGGCAGTCAAATTAGTATGCCTGATAGATCATAACCATCTCCCGGCAATCAATGCATAACGTCTTCTGTTGCCCAGCTTGCTCGCTAATTCCTTTGGTTCTGCCTCTCGCTTACACATCGAGCAGGGACGGGCGATTGATTCAGCATGTCTGTGTGAAGGACTCGTTCATGATTCATCAGGTAGGTTAGTGGTAGAGAGTGAGGTACGTGCTTGTTGGAGAGTCATGAGCGTATTGCGAACGACTTCCGCTCAAACGGGGTGTCGAAGAAGCATCATGACGACTGGATATTGTGTAAATGTCATGAGAAATTTTAAATATAATCGTCGAAGGATATTGCTAGCATCAATCCTTGTCTAGAAATTCGGTACCTTTTCCTTTACTACTGAATTGCCCGATTCAGATGAATATGCCTTGCGAAACCTCTCGCCTATTGATGGAATTACCGTGCTCATTCTTATCCCTCTTATTTACCGTCAAGCTGGCCGGCTATTGATACCAGTTCGACTGCTGTACGTCCGTGCGCCGCCAAACACCTTTGTTCGATACACCCTCTCGATTCCTTGTAACCTTTCATAGAGACCACTCGGGAGCGATTCCTGTATCCCCGTTCCGGAGAACACGTCACAACATTCTCCCCGTAGCGTCCCTTCCCTTTCCTGTTGTAACAGCACACACCATTTACAGTGTTCTTTATTTCCGTCCTCTCTCTGCCTTCTTTCCCCGTGCACAGCGCCCCTGGAGATTCTTCTCGTTTCTCCCCCGCTTTTCTTACCGCGTGATTGGCACACGGCAGCTCAAACGAAGCGGTTATCCCGTATAGGTGGTTGATGGAATTTACAATGGGATCAAGCCCTGATTCGTTTGGGGCAACGAAAGACCGAGGGAGGCAGAGAAAAAGAAGACGTACATAACAAGGGAAATGCTGGCGGGGTAGGCCATACTAGATCAAAGTCACGACCTCCCGAGTCATTCTTTAGGGTAGGTACATCAACTCCCTTCACCGTCAAAACCAAACCACAGCCGGGAGCGAACCCCATCTCGAAAGCCCAACAATGAGAAGTTTCCAACGCTGGTTTCAGGGCCAGTGGAACCGTCCTTCGTACTCTTCCAGATGATGCGCGTCAGCCCGGCTTGGCTCAGCGTGAAATCCAGAAATCCCCCCATTTGGTTGCAATTGCGACGTCGAGCTGCGAGATACACGCGAAATCGATGCCTTGGTTGGTGAATTCCCAAAGTCCGCTGTCGGGCGGATGGTGGAACAAGTCGGCGTACATTGGCTGCTGGGACAGATAAGTCAAGCCGCCGCCATCGATCGGGAGGAAATACGTCTCGGTTGACTGGTTGACGATGCTGAAGTCATTCGGGCCCAAGCCCGCAATGGGTCCGTTGAACTGAAAGCCGGCCTTCCCTTTGAAGTCGGTGTACGTGATGGGGGTGCTGTTGATCGTACCGATGGTACGTAGGACGCCGTGGATTTCGCAGATGGCGGCATTTTCGAAGAGCAACGGCCCGGTCGACCAGCCGTTGTCGAGAAAAGCGTGGAGGTATTCCGTTGCGTCGGTTAACTCGTCGTGGTGTAGGGTGTAGGCACTGTTATGCGCTTTGCTGTACCACCAGTATGTGCCGATGCATTGCCCATACTCATCGTAACCGGTGCACTCGAGATCGTCTTCCTGCTGATGATCGCCTGCCCATGCTGGGTACGGTGCCACTTTGTTGGTGATTCCCTCAGGGTTGACACCTGGCAATAGTATGACAGACCATCCGTGTTGTGCAAGTGTGGTGGTGACCAGAAAGGTCGTGTATGCGAGCAGAAGAGGCTGTACTTTATCTCCCGTGATAGCTGCAACACTTGGCGGTTGGGCGTCCTGTTGGTTGACGGAAAAGGTCCCGTTGCCAGCAAAGGCCAGGAAAGCGGTTACGTTATCCTGTCCCACACCTTGGACCAGTTTCAGACCACTTTCCAAGTTCGTCCGCAGGATTTCTTTGACCATTACACTCTGCACCGTCGTACTGTCGGCTTGGGCTTGTTGAGGAGAAGCGAGGGTCATGACCGGCCAGATACTCTTGGCCACCGTCGGCGCTTGCTTCAATGCAGCGAGTCCAACGTTTGCAGCAGCGAGACTTGCCACACTGACTCCCGCGATTGGACCGATTCCGGGTAAAAGGGCTAAGCCGAATCCCAAGATTGTGGCCACGATGTTCAGAGCTATGTTAGTCTTTTTGGCCTTTGTCCTGTCGATAAAGTCAACAATTGCAGTGATTAATGCAGCCGCTGTGCCCAATGCGTCCTGGATTGCCATGACCCATTCATTGAAGAACTTTTGGATTGCTAAAATGGTCCAGAGATCTCAGCCATCAAGGTTCTGAAAGAGGCAGGATAGGAACGTACCAAGGATGCTATGATGAACATAGCGGTATCGGGCACGCGCCAGTGCCGGGATTTCTGCTCCGCGATCGGGGTCCGGATTGAAGAAACAGGCTCCAGGCAGGGTGGTACAATCTGAACCACCTGCTCCGACGTATTCTCGGATGAAAGTGGTCGTCCATGCTTCAACCTCGTCGGGAAAATCTATGTTGCAGCCGCGCTCACTGGCTCGAGACTCACAACGAGGTTCTTCGGCGTACCATTTTCTCAGCCAACGGTTAATCTTCAATTCTTTCCAGCAGTCCTGGTAGAACTCCAAACCAGGTTCCACGCAATCGATACCTCGCACCACGTAAGCACTCGGTGGCATATCGCCAGGGAGGACTGTATAGTCTTTCCCTGGGACTACTGTATTTGCGCTGGCAACCAAGCTGCCATTGATTGCAGGGTTTGTGGGTACATTTCCGTTGACGCCAACACAGTAGTCATATCCGGCCCAGAATTTTGTTGAGCAGTACTTCCCATCGGGGTAGCCGAGCACTGTGTTCCACTCTGTAAGTTGTCCTAGCGTGATTTTGTATTTCTCCACTGTTTTTTCGCAACTTATCGCCAGGCTTGGCCTGCACAAACGTATTGCAATCTGGTGCTATCCCTAACTGGGTCAGGCCAGACCTCCTTCTCTGAGGCCTAGCTCGTTGAGCGAGTATAGGATTTTGATGGAGAAGTAACACAAGTATCGGGAAGAGACGCCATAATCTTGAATCAATCTTAGAGATCATGCTTGGCGCTGGTCAATGGAGGCAATGCTCGCTAACGCTGGTGAAGCAAGATCAATAGAGGCCTAGACGTGTGGTTGGGATCAACCAGTGTACAACCACAGATCCATTCCAAGACTGAAACCCCTTTCCTTTTATGCTGTTCTCTTCATCTTCGCAAGGGCGGCCAAGCCTGCCAAAGTACCTCTAGCCGACTCCTGAGCCCATCCAATCTACCTTTGCTTGTACAAAGCTTTTCCTTCCTGCCCGTCGGGTCAGAAACATTGACTGCAGAGTTACACGACATTTCAAAGGCTTTCATCGACATCGACGCAGGCAAACGCGGATTTACGGCCGAATTGAACCCCCCCTCGAGCCACGACTGATGCGCTTGTTGATCACATCAAATGCTCCCGCTCCTTTCGGGTCTAGGTTCTGGAAAGACCGTGCAGAGTCACATCCGTCGATGGATTCCGGTTTCTGACCTATCGACACGTGGTGCCCAATGTAAATTCTGCGGATACCAATCGTTCATGATCCCGCGGGATCCCCGCAAGCGCAGATTATCCACTCGTCATTGTAGGACTTGCGTCACGAGCCTTACCTCCGCTTTAACAACCTGAGAGCTCAGCGAGGAAGAGTCAAGGCAACAAGGCAAACGCGCATTAAACAGAGAGAAAATGATGAGACACTTTCAACAAGAAATTAGTGCGCCTTCTCGTCGTTCTGCCTTGCCACAGGTTCGCTTGTTCTTCACCGCTAAGCTGCTGCTGATGGGACAATACTTGCGGTGATATCAACTGTTGATTTGGACCGTACGGTATAAACCGCCCAGCGCTTGATATGGCCTCGCTAGTGTTTTCGGTTCCAGCGTTGCTGCTTGACGTTGCAAACCTCGGCTTGATGTGAGCCAGTAGTGTCTTAATACAGGCGATTGCAGTCTAAGGCTCTGCGACTCAGCTTCCAGAGGCCGGACAGGCAGGACCGGGGAATTCTCAAACGATTTCCACTAACACGCGTCATACTGTAAGTAGGGTTACACAACCGCCAGTCACAGCGGATAAAGTGCCTACACCCAGGCAGGTCCACTTCCAGGTCGAAGGGCAGACGGCATGCTCATGCAGATAACACCGATAACCCTGCACTCAAGGAAGCTTGATCCGAACTCTGGCACTTTCGTGACAAACTTTGGTCCTCTCACTGTGTTAGCTCGCTGAGGCCGGCATGCATACAATGATCATCATATCGGCTCATACAGCCACATGATAAGAACTTTGCTGCATTTCCAAGCATGTCTGCATGGCCCATCTTCTTTCAGAAGTGGATATTCCTTCTAGCCGTCTGTTCGTGCTTATCCGGACAAGTAGTATTCAGCGTTCTTTGAAGGCCGAGACACTCAACTCCGTAGGCTTTTCCTTGAAACACATGGCCTGCGAGATGTTGGCGAGGACGCGGCGTAGATCCTCTTTAAACCACGGTTGGTCGTAATGACTCGGGAAGTTATCTGGCATCTCGGGGCTGTCCCGTACTTTAATCAACATTTCTTATTGGAGGTCCAGTGACTGCAAAACACTTTTCGCGTGCACGGAGCACCTTCAACTGATACACAAATCAAACCAGTATGCGCCGCTTCTGGAGGACAGGAGGCCTACAGGGGAACTATGTCCGATTCGCATGATCTGGCTCCGCATCCGATACCGACTGACGTGTGCTGGATTCCCACGCCTGAGACCCAAAGGATAGATATTTGTACGGCTTTGAAGACGATAGGTCCCGATCATGCGAATATAACGCGGTGGTTCGCAGTCTGGTTAGCCCTACAGTATCGTTGATACAACATCTGCAAGGTCTTGGTCGTGAAGAAGGGGCACAGAATATTTGAGTGCTATGACCATCCCTGTGGTTGCTGTCAATAGGTGAAAGTGAGTAGTTGGGTAGAGGAGAGCTTCTCATGAGGCTCTACTTGACGTACCTTTTGCCTCAAGACCCTATCCTGGCGAAGGAGGCAGCTCAGCGGAAGAGCTTAGCTTAAGTGCCATGGAAGACTAGACTATTTAGGATTAGCGGTTAGCTTCGCGCTAACAGGTTCAAAGCTTCGCTGACATAAGTCTCGCCAAGTTTCCCCTACAGCAGATTCTTCTGATCGACGTTCGAGTTGCCTGGATCGTAAATTCTTACCGATTCTCTCTCGCACATTGAAAGGACTATGTATCCCGCTGACTGCGATCATCCCAATCAGTTCATCGAGGTCCTCCCTCATAAGTCTTGGTCGCGCAGCTGATCAGTCCCCTACATCGCCTTCCACAACCCGCCGTTCCCACATCTTCTTCGTGCACGCCACGACGATACTCTGGCCCAGAGCCGTCGCTCGTTTGAGGCTCTTTCTCCAGAACCTCCTTGAGTTCATTTTTCAGTCACTTTTAAGCTTCACGCACCACTTTTGGGTTTGGTGCAGGTATGTATACCTTGCCGCCTCGGTGGCGACCATGTTACTGCTTTGCGCATGAATAGTCCATCCTCAATACCGCCGGGCTTTGTGGTGTCCTGTATGCTGTATGGCCTACGCCGGGGGCGCCGAGCGCAAGCAATCCCGCGCCACATGCTCTCGCCGTTGATGTGGTGATTGAAAATGTGGTCGGCGTCTAGAGCTTCGACTCCTCTTGGTTGATGGCCATTCATAGCGGAAGCCATTCCATAAGTCCTCTCGAAGTCGATGTGGGACTCAGTAATCTCGAGACCCAAATCAATGTGTCTGCAAGGCTGGCAAGATGTTGAAATACAGGGCAAAGATTGACACCCATTGGGTGTGAGAGGTCCCAGGTTGTTCTCGGCCAAGTACATGAATCTTGCCATGTCCGCTTGGCGCTGCGAGGGTCATACGATGCTGACCCAAATCTCTACTTGATGTAATCGAGATGCACGCCGCTGAAGAATGACTGTCAGAAAGCTGGCCATTTACCACTGCAAAGATTACGCATCAGATTTGGGATGACTCTGGACATGTCTTGCGTCCGGTCCCCCTCGAAGGTTCCGACGGCCACCCCAACGACACATAGGATCAAGCGATGTCCAAACCTGCTCTTGCCTCGGCATTCAGCATCAACCAGCCCCTGCCCAGGTGATCCGGTAGCCCCTCCTTGACGACGATGAACTGAAACTCCGTTGCAAGCTGCCTTCCGAGCAAATGCGACAGACCCGTCACCAGGACCGCCTGCCAGTCGTCCCACCTGGTTCTCACGTCGGGTATGAAGACGAGGTCGACGTTACCGGCCGTGAACTTCAAGGCCTGGGGCTCCATGCGGCCGGCGTGCTGTGTTGGGTACAACGCAGCCAGTATGGCGTCCCTGACGCAGGCGACGGAATAACGGAAGGGCACGGGCTTGCCATAACTGTAAACCTCGAGGATAAGCGCTTCTCCGACCCGGTAGTCGTAGGGATCCGGGAGGTTGACGGGGAGAGCAGCGGTGGTACGGTTTGTTTGGCTGATCAGCAGCGGGAGGGCGAGAGCTGGGGACAAGGTGAGGAATGCTAAAAGCAACAACGTAATTCTCACGGCTGGAATATCGCGTTGCCCGACCGTCGTGGCCAACATCGAAAGTTGTTGTGGGAGTTGAGGTGTTTTGTTTCCTACTGTCAGTGACATCGTATACTGACTGTTTAACTGTCGTGGAGTTTCGGGGATTAGGAATATGCGCAACTAGATTTCCAGTCCAGTAAGCTCAGGCGTGGGGTGTACAGGAGAATATGAAATGGACGTTGCCGACGGGGATTTTGTACGCGCTGCTTTTTCGGGAGAGCTAGGAGAACAGAGTGGGTGCAACGACGTGGAGCGACGGCAGCAGATTGGTCGCGCAATCAATGTAGGTTCATAGTCGGTGGATCGCATACTTCGTAGGCAGTCACCTAATCTGGCAGAGACGATTGGTAGATATAGAAGCGCAAGGAATCCGAGATTTTGTTGGAGCTGAAGGGTGAGGTCTCAATCGGGTTACAGAACGGCGAAAGTCAGAAATTCTTGGCACGAGGTCAGCGAACCCCGGTTAAAAAACCTGACCTTCACCTACCTTCTGCCAAGATTTTCTGACCTTTATTCAACTTTCACATAAGTTCAGCATATGCTAAATTAGAGACTTGAGATTTCTCGTAAATATTACTAAGAAATCTTAAAGATATCTCCAGCATCAGTTTAGCATATGCTAAATTAGGGATTTAGAGATATTTCGTGAGTTTTACTAAAAAATCCAGGAGATATCTCCAGCATCAGTTCAGCATATGTCAAATTTGTACTTAGCTGATACTAGTAGAGACATCTCCTAGATTTACTAGTAAAACTCACGAGATATCTCTAAGTCCCTAGGTAGGTAGTTTAGCATATGCTGAACTGATGCACTAACGCTAGTCTGACCTTTACCGAGGTTGCGGGAGCTAACTCTGACCTTCACCGAAGTTTCGCCGGCTGACCTTCTGCCAAGATTTCCTGACCTTCGCCCAGCTGCGACCCCGGTCTCAATAGGCCCATGAAATGTGATCAAGAGCTAAGCTTGTGTTCGCTGACGGAAGACGCATTGATTGCAAAAAGGGGATTGGTTTCAGCAGCCCTTCGGAAAAGCTGACCAAGGAAGGAGGCCTCACCTGCTTCGTTTTGAAGCCTGTCCAGCATTTTCGCGTATAGGCAGCTTGACGCGGTGGGAATTATGCCTGTTTTTGTGTCCAACCGATAGTGCCAGGTGCAATCAAGGCGCAGCACGCAAACGTTCAGCAGTAGGCTGCACCGGTACTCATGCTGCTCAACGTCGGCTGCAGCGTGAGTGCAACAGTGCGGACCGATGACGAACAATTCTCTTCATGCGCTCGCTATATATGGGTATCTTAGCAGCAGACAATAATACCCAGCCCAACGCCCCGTCAAATAGAAGACCTGCAGCGCTGTCGAGGCCTCACCAGGCCCCCGGTCGTGCAACGCCCAAAAAACACAGACCGATTCATGCAAATGATTTCAACGCATACCAAGAACCGGACCTGCTCCGTGGATGATCACCCTAAATTGGCATCATCCCTATCCCGCCGCCGCCTCCACCACCAAAGGGCCCCTTGCCTTTGCTGACTGGCTTACTTGTGGATGCTTGTTTCTTCTTAGTCCCTTTCCAAGGTCCGGCTCGGTTGGATCCGTTTGATGACTTTCTAGAGAAATTCCTTGGGCCTCCTCCCCTTCCACGAAACCCACCTCGACCACCACGTTTGTTATAATTACCAGCGGATGCCATAGCAGGTGGGGAGGGAGACTGCGTCCGAACATTTGGTGGAGGCTGCATCTGCGATACTGAATATCTTTGTCAGCACTTTAGCCCCCTTCACATAGGGAATTCCACATACACTGAGCGTTGAAAGCTTCGACGTCCCGGCTTGGGAAGTGGCTGCTTCTCTCCCTGGGGAAATCATCGTCGTCGAGATCATCTAGATCATTGCTGCCCATCACTTCGTCATCACTGATATCGATGACGTTCATGTGATTCGGGTCTTGGATCCTGTCTTCTTGTTGCTGCATCATAGACTCGTAGTTTTGTTGAAAGTCCCTGATCAGCTTGAGGAAGGCCTTCCCATAGAGCTCGACTCTCTCCGGATCGATGCCTGGTATCTCCAGCATCTCATTGGTATCTGACACTCTTTAGCCAAGCTTCGACGGGGATCGCGCTTTTTACTCACCTTTGGGGAAATTGATGGCCATCTCGCGGAGCACTGTTGTTGAGAAGGGCTGAGCTTTAAGCGGCTTGAACATCATGATCTGATCCCTCGGTTAGCCACCAGTGGAGGCGTCAAACGTCTTGTGCAGCACCGTACCTTATCCGATATCTTCTTAGCTTCAACCAGGAAATTCTCAACCACATCCCGATGGATTGGATTCAGACTATCAAGTTTCTCGTCGATGGTGATTGGTGGTCCAATGTCCCTCTTCCTCAAACGCTGTGGGCGCCCGACTTCCCGTACCGGCCCGAAGTCCTCATCGGAATCTTCACAGGTTTCATGTATCACCGGACGGGCTTTCCTACGCTGTAATCGTTTGACTGGAGGTTTTTCGTCAAACGCTTCCTCCGACTCATCGTTGGCGACAAGGTCGTCTTCGACATAGTCGTTATTCGAAACAACAGCGTTGGGCCGTACCGCTGCCCGGCGCCGCGCCACTGCTTGGACGGGAGAAGAGATATTCGTCGAAGGTGGAAAATCTGTGCGAGCCCCGCGAACGCCAGTACCCTTGTTCGAGTACTTGGAAGCATTCTTCACGGTAGTGGCCTTGCCATTGGGCGACAAACGCACTTGTATCTTAACTTTTCTTCGACCACTCGAAAACTCCCGGCAATTTCTCCCAAGCTGCCAGTCGTTAGCCTGTGATCAACAAAGGGGCCGGCTGATAGACTTACCCCAACGTACTCGGAAGCAAAGCCAGATTTCTTATTCATAACATGGTGCTCCGCAAGAGCATCTTCGCTCACAAGGCGATGGAACAGCCGTTCAAGATCGCCTCTATCGAGCTGTGATGCTGCTCCAAATTCTTCAAGGCGATTGTGCCCCATGTCGGAAATCTTTTTGTTCTTGCTACCCCGCAGGATGTCCACACAATGAAGGAGCGTGACATTCTGCTCTTGGAGCCTTCTTACCAAGCCTATGGCAAGATTGGCAAATTCAGTAAAGTCTCGTGTTTCGAAGGTGCTTGTGGAGTTACAATTGTCGCAAGCTCCGTGACAGTCCTCCGCCTTGAAACTCTCGTTGAAATAGTTGAGGACCTGTACTCGTCGGCAGTCACTCTTGTTCTCACAGAATTGAACAACATTCCTCAGCATCTTTCGCTGTCGCTCTTTCTGCTCCCAGCTGCCTTCGCCTTCATCGATCATATGTTTGAGCGACTTGGTATCCTGATAACCGTAGTATAGGTAGCAGTATGACCGCTTGCCGTCGCGTCCTGCTCGGCCCGCGTCTCGCCCGGGGAGCGCATCATCGCCCCGCCCTGAGCGACCACTCGACGTCCATCGCCTCGCCGCCGCCGCCGGCCGGGCCGTTCACCGGCAGCCGGACCTCGAAGCGCGTGGCGCCTGGTTCGGAGACGACGTGGATGTCGCCCCCGTGGCGGCCCACCACGATCCTGTAGCTCACGTCCAGCCCGAGGCCCGTGCCTGAACCCACGTCCTTTGTCGTGAAGAACGGCTCGAAGATGCGCCCCCTGAGATCCTCCGGTATGCCCGGGCCC
>QQTW01001766.1_pt1 | contig 15416 bp, 17 predicted proteins | sample 1904831 | NCBI WGS metagenome assembly QQTW01 (sample SAMN09435610, study PRJNA476489) | Subsurface metagenome, whole genome shotgun sequencing project. | reverse complement strand
TGGTATTCTCTTTGAAAGAACTGGCAGTCTTCGCTGAGACGGCTACCACATGCGTGGTACGAGGGTCGACGCCTTCGGAGATCGCTTCCAAGCCGTCCTCAATGACCAAACTTGTGTTGCCACCCTGTTAAGGTCGTTTGAGTACATTACGGATAGAAGGCAGGATTTGGACTTACTGTCGCGTTGAAGTTATTCAGCATGATTCTTCTCCTGCCGTTACCGCCAGACTGTGGTTTGAAGGGAGTTAGTGCACGGTTAATGCAAACATTGACCTTATCTAGTGGAGGAAACTTTTCGTTGATGCGACCCTTAATACCAACATGCGGCGGAATAGCGTTTTTCTTCATCATAAGCAGGACCTTCGCCAAAGAGTTGACGCCGGCAGCCTAAGCAGTATCAGTATGGGAATTAGGTGCATGGACTGCATATAACTTACCGCTTCTGCATGGCCAACGTTCGCCTTGATTGCGCCCACATGCAGTGGATTGTCCCTCGTAGGACCGCTGAGAACGTTTGTGACAGAGGCGAACTCTGTAGCGTCTCCGGCTTGAGCCCCGGTTCCGTGCATCTCGACATAGTCAATGTCGCCCGCTTCTAGATGCGCTTCCCGCAAGACTTGACGCATAAGGCTCTGTTGGGCTCCAGCATGGGGATGAGTGATGGAGCTGGCGAACGCTGAGTGGTTGGTTGCAGCTGATTTTATGATGCCTTGGATGTTGTCTCCTTCAGCAAGTGCATCTCGCAATCGCTTCAAGATGACGGTTCCGACTCCTTCTCCGCGGCAGTAGCCGTCGGCGTCGTTGTCGAAAGTTTTGCATGGTCCTGTGGGTGATAAGAAGCTACCTCGGCTGAGACCAGAAGACATGTCAGTTCTTTCAAAGAGAATACCAAACGGCTAATCGCTTATATCGATTCAAGTCCTGAATTACGGCTGCAAGACCTGGCCTACACCACTACCGCACGACGCATGCATCACGTCTTCCGTAAAGCCTATGCCGTTCAGAGTCTCGAGCAACTCGCCAAATCAATGCGGAAAGACCTCGCGAATGACTCCGCGCCCAAAACCACAGATGACAATAGGTCTGCGATCTTTGCCTTCACAGGTCAGGGTCAGCAGTACATTGGTATGGGACGGCGCATGTTCGAGACAAGCTCTAGCTTCCGCAAAACCGTCGTTGATTGTGACAATATCTGTATCCAGCAAGGACTTCCGTCCTTCAAATCCTTGCTATCAACCGACACCTCGGACCCAGTGAGCCCAAGTCAGTCTCAGCTTGCGCTGGTCTCCATTGCAGTAGCACTTGCGTCCTTGTGGAGATCATGGGGAATCACACCGACTGCCGTCATCGGACATAGCTTGGGCGAGTACGCTGCACTTTGTGTTGCTGGTGTGCTCTCCCTCAGCGATACACTTCACCTTGTCGGCAACAGGGCAAAGCTGATGGAGCTAAAGTGTCATGCAAACAGTCATGCTATGGTTGCAGTACAAGCCACGTCGAGCCTGGTGCAACAGATTATTGGGGAACCTAGTACTCAATCTTGCGAAATCGCGTGCTTCAACGGACCGACCAGCACAATCGTCAGTGGAGAGCTTGCAGATATAGGCTCCTTGGGGAAACGATTCGAAGGTCAAGGAATCAAGACGACCATCCTCGGGCTCCCTTTCGCTTTTCATTCCGCACAGATGGAGCCAGTGCTGGAGGATGTTTGTCGCATATCTAAACAGGTCGAATTCCGCGAGCCCGCGCTGCCAATTGCATCAACACTTCTCGGCGCTGTCGTAGACACCAAGGGTGTTATCACGCCCGATTACCTAGCTCGCCAGACTCGGCAGCCCGTCAAGTTCCAAGCGGCCTTAGAAGCTCTCAAGGAGGAGGGATTGGCTTCGGATGAGAGTCTTTGGTTGGAAATGGGTGCACATCCGCTATGTCTCGGGATGGTGAGATCCACTCTGGGCCTGAGCGCGACGAAAGCTCTCCCATCGCTGAAACGCGACGAGGACTGCTGGTCAACAATTTCTCAGAGCATTGCCAATGCCTACAATAGTGGCGCGAATATCTCATGGACTGACTATCACAGGGAGTACCGGAAATCTCTCAAACTGCTCGAGTTGCCCACGTATGCTTTTGATCTGAAGAAGTACTGGCTCGACTATGAAGGCGATTGGCTGCTTACAAAAGGCAGCAGCAAGCAACCCGCTGCCATAGCACCACAACAAGCCTTCTCTACGACATGCTTACAACATGTTGAGAGCGAGATCTTCACCCACAATAGCGCTATGGTGGCATTTTCTTCCCAGTTGGGGGAGACCCACCTTAACGCTGCAGTACGAGGACACCTTGTCAATGGCATCGGACTTTGTCCAAGCTCTGTATATGCAGATGTCGCCTTCACAGCAGCATGGTACATCGCTTCGCGTATGGCACCGAAGGAACCAATTCCAGCAATGGATCTTTCGGCCATGGAAATTTTCCGTCCACTTATCGTCAATGCTGGCAACACAGATCAGGTTCTCAACGTGTCTGCATCAACCAAACCTAACGAGCGAGCGGTCAAGATCACCATCAGCTCGCGGGACCCCAAAGGTTCCCAAGAGCATGCGCGGTGCACCATACACTACGGCAACGGCGCTGAATGGATCCAAGAATGGCAAAAGAACTCTTACCTTGTACAATCCCGGATGGATCAGATTGTCCAGCCAACCAGATCTGCTCATGTGCACCGACTTCTGAAGCAGATGATATACAAGCAATTCGAGACGGTTGTGAAGTACAGCGAGCAATATCACCAGATCGACGAGCTGTTCATGGACTGTGAACTGAACGAGAGCATGGCAACGATTCGCTTCCAACCGACGGCCGAGCATGGCAGTTTCATATGCAGTCCGTATTGGCTCGACACCATCGCTCACCTTGGTGGGTTTGTGCTTAATGCAAACGTCAATACCCCGGCAGACACAGTGTATATCTCCCATGGCTGGGAGAGCTTCCGCATTGCAGCTCCATTGTCGGAAGGGAAGAACTACAAGGCCTATGTCCGTATGCAGCCAGCTGGTCCTCGAGGCCTCATGGCTGGTGATATGTACCTATTTGACGACGACAAGATTGTCGTGCTATGCAAGGGTCTTAAATTCCAGCAGATGAAGCGAGACCTTCTACACAGCCTCCTTGGTTCCAGTCAAGGAGCGCTGGCTGCAAAGATACCGACGCGCTCGACGCCAGTTCAACGCCCTGAGTCCCAACAGCAGCCGACTACAGCCGCCGTCAGTGCTCCGCTCACCACAGTCTCTAATACAGGGTTCCATGACGTGTTAGCGACTATCGCAAGAGAAGTCGGCGTACACACCACAGAGCTTAGCGATGACGCCAAGGTCAGTGATCTGGGTGTCGACTCTTTGCTCACCATCGGCATTCTGGAGAAACTCCGTGACCAGACAGGTTTGGCTCTGCCAACCTCCCTGTTCATGACAAATCCCACAATCGCCCACCTCAGAGGCTATTTCCAGGTGGAAATGGCTGCCACGTCAATGGATGACGGGGACAGCGACGTTGATTCTTCGTCCCACACATCTTATGTAAGCACCACTGCCACCTCGGCGCTGGCAACACCACCAAATGCAGAGGTACCAGATGCATCGGCGGTACTACTGTCCATCATTGCCGATGAAGTCGGTATCGATCTGACAGAGATATCGCCTGACACGACCCTTGCGGAGATTGGTGTTGATTCCCTACTGACAATTTCTATTCTGGACGCTTTCCGAACCCAGATGGGAAAGAGTCTCCCGGCAACGTTCTTCCAGGACCACCCTACACTTGCTGATTCCCAGAGGGCGCTGGGTGTGCCCAAGGTTACACCGTTGTCAGCAGTCACGCGGGCAAATAAACCTGCAGTAGGGTCTGTACTATCCAAACAGAGCTACAAAAGTAAATCAGTTCTTCTACAAGGGCGGCCAGTTCCTGGCAAGCCGGCACTGTTCCTCCTTCCGGACGGCGCGGGTTCGCTATTCTCTTACCTCAACCTTCCTGCTCTTCCTTCTGGCGTAGCAGTTTACGGACTTGATTCGCCCTTCCACAAAAATCCTGCCGAGTTCACGGTATCCTTCGAAGAGGTTGCATCTATCTACATAGAAGAGATCCGCTCCCTCCAGCCAGAAGGACCTTACATGTTGGGTGGTTGGTCTCTCGGCGGTATCCACGCGTATGAGACGGCGTACCAGCTTATTCAGCAGGGCGAGACCATCACCAACCTGATCATGATTGACAGCCCTTGTCCCGGAACTCTGCCGCCGCTGCCATCGCCAACCCTGAATCTCCTAGAGAAGGCCGGGATTTTCGATGGCTTGTCGAGTTCGAATGGTCCGATCCCCGAGCGTACGCGGTTGCATTTCTTAGCCTGTGTCCGAGCTCTGGAGAACTACACGATCAAGCGGATACCAGCTGGCAAAGCCCCAGGAAAAGTGACGGTCGTGTGGGCGAAGGATGGTCTGTTGGACGGAAGGAATCAAACCATGGATGATGTATTCGGGAAGCCGGACGGGGACGATGACGACCCGAGATTCAAGGATATGGCGAAGGCTAAAGAGTGGCTGAATGGGAAGAGAACGTCCTTTGGACCCAGTGGCTGGGATGAGCTGACGGGAACGGAAGTGGAGTGCCACGCGGTGGGAGGGAACCATTTCTCGGTCATGTGGCCGCCAAAGGTACGAGCTTCTTCCTTATGTCTATTTCACTGATGGTGACCTTGCTGACTGTCGTAAACAGATTGCCGATGTTGCTGTCGCTCTTGCTAAGGGGCTATCTTGATTCACGACGAGGGTTCATGATTCGGCGGCTGGGTTTCCTGGACTTTTTTATTAGAGTGATGTCTCACAGCTTTCGCTTCAACAAGAATGTATTAGGCCATAGCGTTTTCTAGATTTAGCGGGTTCGTGCGAACCAAAAGGACAGGGATGTATGTATTTTGCTAATAAATTGATTGTTCTGTATTCAACGCTCTCCCGATTGTATAACATACCTACTTGTGGCAACGTAACGCGACCACGTAGACCGTAGACCTATCTAATCACTGGAGGATTATGAACTCGGTCCACTGCATATTTCCACGTCACAAGTTAAAGCTGTCTTTATCGCTCGCTCATCTCGCCCTCTGCCAATGCCGAAATCCCGCTTTCTTCCAGTGCGACATCATCGCGGCACACATTCTGTCAACAAGTAACCACATTAGACCACAATTATCACACAACCAAACGACTGCATAGGGATTTAAGGCTGCAGTAAATCTGACTCAGCTTCGCCCGTCAGCAACACGCCCTGCATTTAGGGTCTAAATCTTACTGCGTGAGAACGGGCCAGACGGTGACGCGGTGCGGTCGGAAAGGTCGGGGCGCGAGGATGACTGCATGCGGGTTTTTACATTCAGCTCCTACCTACTACTGGGAGGTATAATGCTACCAGTCATCCCCACTTCTGACCATGCATAGCTGCGAATCTTTGTTTGTGTTTTTGAAGGTCGATGTTTGCTACGTCGGAATAAAGGAGAACTTGTGTTGGAGAATCTACAACATATAGATAGAGTTATTTGCTCCCTGGCAAACATCTGTTCTGCCCGAGACTCTTTAACACACCATCTCCGATTAATCTACGCTTGAGCTGCCAGGACAATGATGTCTCTGTCTACCCCCTCCGCCAACCGAATCGATGTCCACCACCACTATCTGCCACCGGCATACTTCGATGGTCTGCAGTCCTCCTATCTCATACATCACTCAACCCTCCACTAACACCAAACCCAGCCATCGAAGCCAACCAGAAACCCGGCGGCTGGAACAACCCAACATGGAACCCAACCATCAGCCAAGAATTCATGACCGCCCACAAAGTCAAAACCGTAATCTTCTCCGTCAGCACCCCCGGCATCGACATCATGACCCCCGAACAAACCATCTCCGTCGCCCGAAATTGCAACAATCACGGCGCCCAACTCCGCGACCAAGACCCTTCTCGCTTCGGCTTCTTCGCCATGATCCCCGACCCATTAGCAGAACCCCAAGCAGCCCTCGATGAAATAACCCACAGCCTCGACGAACTACACGCCGACGGCGTCTGCCTCCTCACACGTTACGGAACCGGTAACGCATATCTCGGCCACGAGGAATATCGACCCATCTGGGCCGCGCTGGATGCTCGCAAAGCAGTAGTTTTCATCCATCCCAGCCAACCCGCCGATCCGAACCTCGTGAACCCGGTGCTGGTGGCTCCGGTTATCGACTTCCCCCATGAAACGTGCCGCATGGCCGTGGATATGGTGACGTCGAATATGCTGGCCGATCACCCGCATTGCAAAATCATCCTTTCCCACTCTGGAGGTACCCTACCCTATCTCGCTCTTCGCGCCGCTGCTATTCTTCCTCTTATCCTGAAGGGGATGGGACGCGCTCCCAAAAGCACGGAGCAGATTCTTGAGGAGTTGAAGAGTTTTTATTTCGATGTCGCGTTGGGCTCGGGGGATCTCGTGTTGCCGTTTTTGCTCAAGTTTGCGAAAAAGGGCCATGTGTTGTTTGGGAGTGATTTGCCGTATGCGCCCCGGCCGACGATTGATCTTTTCACGGGGAATTTGGATGAGTTTGAGGGGACGTTGAGCGAGGAGGAGAAGGTTGCGATTGATTGTGGGAATGCGTTGGAGTTGTTCCCTCGCCTGAGGAAGTTTACAGGAATGGGGAATGAATGAAAAGCGAATGAGAGTTCGGATAGAAGAGACGGGAGGGAATTGATTAGTGGCCCATCGTTGTGCTTACTTATCGGCGTCGATTTGGCGTCTAACGGTGCTCTTGCTGTACTTTCCCTGGAAAATCGAACAAATGCAAGTAGATGTACACATCACTGCCCATGTACAATTGTATCGGACATGAAGTAGCACATTGTCGTCGTCAAAAAGTCCAAATAACAACGACACTAACCGTGCATATTTCCCCTACGATCTACGCCTCTCAAGCATACGTAGATCTCCAAGCCGACACCGCAATACAACAATTGAGCAGGACACTTCATCTCGGCCCGTCCAGTGAAGCTCGGACCTGGTGTCACTGCGAAGAAGAAGAGTCAAAGTCGTGGTAGCAATCTGCGGGGTGTTTCCGAAACACCGGTATTCCAACGCTGGACCAGAATCAACGGAGCAGCGCACTTCAATTACGGCAGCCAGAGCCATCGGGTACGGGTGGACGGGGTTACCGAAGATGGGAGCGCATACAATATTGTAGTGCCGTCAACGCGGGTATTCGGTGAATCTTTGCTGGTTTCGATATATATCTGCGTCTATTTCCTTTGTTCAAGCCAGCGTGCAAACATTAATGGTTGAGCGAGGCAGTCCATAAAGTTGTTATCGCGAATAGACCCTCCCGGGAGGTATGGAATTATCGCTCTCTTTACGTTGACTTCCCGAGCGCTGACTAGGCACGACGAGCTCTTTGAGCTGGAGATATGCGTGGGGGGGCGAGCTTCGCTTTCGAACTGCCGAAAGTGCCAATTCTGGAAATACACGCGAGCGAGGTGAATGGGATGAGGAGAGCATGGCTTTGCAATCTAGTCAACGTCCTCGTGATTCGTAGTCAGTCAGGTCTTTTAAAGTAAGATGTATACAGGTAATGTCCTGATTACAGGCGTGGTACCAAAGCAGTCCCCTGTAAGCAAGGATACTATTCAGATCATACTATACTTCTTAGGGCACTGGGGTAACGTTGACTGGCAGCCCTTTGGCCCCGTCTTCCCGAGATACTATTATTGACGTTCTTCCCTTATCTATGGTACCTCTTTGGCTGCCTGCTACTTTTTCGTTGCAAGCTAGCATGACACTAACTCCTGCGCTCTTTGCTGCCATCGTGGAGCGTTTATAGCAGCTTCAATACGCTTCATCAACACTTCGACATTAGCAGCAACCTCCGGAATTTCGATGATGGCCTGTTCATCTGGATCACTGATGACGCTGTCGTCGTGAGGGACCTTTCTCACCCTTCGGAGCTGATGCTGCAGGACGCTTGTTTTGGGCTTGTTGTGCGTATGTAGGTGGTCCATTGCCGGTAGGTGGTGGCCTAACTTGCGCGTAAGCGAGGCCAGGGACTCCTTTGAGGCCCATTTTCCTAGTAACAGCGGTGTATCAGCCCGACATGCACGATAGGGGATTCATGAATGGACACAAGCGAGAAAGACGCTGAGTATTGATGGATGTCACATACCCAACGGTCCTCTTTTCGAGTCTAGGCACCTCAGCGCAGAGCATTCCGTGCAGTGCAAACACGTTTGCCATCTGTACAAGTCCTGCAGGGTTTAAGCTGAGCTTGTTCATAAAGGTTTTCATGAACCCCAAATACGCGGCGTAGGCTTTGTTTTTGGCAATAGGATCGGCTGATTGTAGGGCGGCTGTGATGGGAACACTGGAGTCAAGTGAAGCTTTTATCTTGGCGGAGGCAGGATGGGCCTTGATCGGGAATTGAGGATTGACTCTGAGGTAGAAGGACTCGGCATCCGTTAAGAGAATGACTGCTCTTCCGTCTTTACCCGCCCGAGCCGTCCGGCCCACTCGATGCGTGTATGCATCCGCATCAGTAGGCAGACCGACTTGAACCACTAGAGAAACGTCAGGAAAATCCATGCCTCTACCGATCACTAATTTCGGATATCAGCCTTGAATCAGTCGTGATGGCAACGATACCATACCATCGGACGCGAACATGATTCCTGTCTTGGCTGTTTTGAACATGTCGGTTGTCTTCGTCCGTGCTGATTGTGATAGGCGACTGTGAAGTTCGAACACCTCAAGTCCTAGTTGTCGCTGGAACACCTCAGCGAACAAGGCAACGATCTTCGCCGTCGTCCCAAAAACGATGATCTTAGGCTGGCCGAGCGTTGATTTAATCTCTTCTTGCAGCAGTAGATAGAGCGCTGAAAAGGTATCCTTGACGCTAGGCACGACAAGCGAGAATTGTGGCACCTTTTCAAGTGTCGGTGGCTCCGAGGCGTCGATAGTTGACACTTTGACATGCTCCGGATTGAGGACGTGCGAAAATACCTGCTTCATCTGGGGTGGTATAGTAGCGGAGAAGCACATCCCTTGCCACTTGGCACTCTGCTTTGAGGGTAAGGCCTCGAGGATTTTGAGGATATCAGGGAGAAAGCCTACGCAACTCAGCCACATTACCTAAAACCACCTTCAGGGAGTTGTGTACCTTGGTCCAGCATCCGGTCAGCTTCGTCTAGAATGAGAGACCGTATCCACCGGAACCTCGCTGCGACGTCCTCCTCGCCCAGATAGTCGTTGAGCCTCCCCGGCGTAGCGATCAGTATCTTGGGGTCCCCATTCTTGAATTTCGACAAGTTGCTCGCCTTCGCCGTCCCTCCAAAAGCGGTGTGGACCTCCAGCGTGGGGTTCAGCTTCGAGACAAGGAGCCTTGCCTCTGCTGCGATTTGTAGGGCTAGCTCTCGCGTTGGCGACAGCACTAAGATGGACACGAGGCCTTTAGAAGGTCGGTTGCGGAGGGTATTTTGGATGGCTGGAAGCAGGAAGGCAATCGTTTTGCCAGTGCCAGTCTTAGCCTGGACGAGACTAAAAGACGAGTTTAATTAGCACGGTGAACGTCGTCGGAAGAGTAAACCATACGCTCTCATCTTCGCTTATGTTTTGGTGGTGAAGAAAAGATGCAATCAGGAAAAATGGAGGACCAGAATGACGGAGCTCACCAATCGCTACCCATTTCAGGCAGAGTTGCCATAACCTTTTCCTGCACAGGACTCATGGTCTCGAATTTCATATCACTCAGCGCAGCTAGAAGTGCTGGATCAACCTTCCCTTTAAGGGTTTTAAACGAGGTACTTTGGGAGGCCATTGGCTCATTGTGCATCGTAGCCGCTGTCGCCCTGGACCTGCTGAATGCGTGTTTGAGTGACTGTCTGTAAAAACACGGAATGCGAAGAGGGAGGACTGTCACAGCAGCGAGAGGTCGAACGAGCGGCCTAAGAACAAAGGGAGGAACAATCGTGATCATTCCGCCAATTCCGCACTGCACCGTGGTTGTTGGTAGCGTGACTGGACTGTCCAGGCATATTAACCAATTTTATCAACGATAAATGTCGCCTTCAAGGGTGGAATGGGGGAAACAGCGAGTTGTAATTAATGGATCGAAGTGAAAAGGAGTCGCGATATTCAGATCTCAGATTTCCGAAGCTAGTACTAGCTGTGGCTGGTGCACATGGGGGCGTCGTGGCGTCGACAGGGATGCAGTGAAAATACCTTCTCAGGTGGTTCTTTACAAGCCTGGAGGTTCTGTCACCAGCGGAAGGCTTCATGCTCAAAGCTATCAGCGTGACGCGAAAAGGAGGTACGACGTAACCTATGCCAAAATGTAATTGCCAAGTTCCAGAGAGTGGAATTCGTGTTTGGCTGGATAGGAGCTGGTTTCGCACATATTTTCTCTCTTTGCTCTTCGCCAACCATTACTCTCTTTCCAGCGGCGATTTCTGACTCAATATATAAGTAACTTCTCATTTATCACGATCTTTATCCCCTATGCGACACCACCGCCTTGTCCCACCGCTTGTGTTGGCAGTCCCCACAGACACGGTTGTTGCGAGCAATGATCTAGACCGGAACCAGATCCCAAAGCATACACCACCTCCTATTGTTTTTGAAGATATGGCCCCTTGGCGGCCTTCTTCCGGTGGATGTCTGGTCGGGCTTTAGCAGATACTTATCGGTGAGCTTTGGAACCCTAAGGGACATGCTACTACATCATGACCTGCAATTATTTTGCAACGCTTTGGATTGTGTTGCGACACGACTCTCGATGAATCGTTCCTCAGGTACCTGATTGGCTGCAAAACTTCTGAATGCGTCCTCCCAGTGTCCGCCAGCAGGCAGCTGTTGCCCAGGTACGGTGTTCAAGATCCAGGCTTATTCAAAATCAGGTTGTCCAAACTATGGCCCCGGAGGACGCTGACCTTTAAAGGCTCTCTAGATTTCGACCCACATGAGGCGACCTTGCAGACGGCGTACGCATAGTTAAGTACTTCCACACTTTGGACATGGCGAATAGAGGTAGAATTGACGGCGCTACCTTGAGGACCAAATTGCGAAGCGATATGTATGAAGTCATGCTGGGAATTGATGTTAACTACAGATTCGAGCTCAACCAACGACGCACTGTTTCCTGGGTACTTGACAACACGGTCCTCCGACTGCGAAATGAAGCCTGCATGAAAGTTGATTGCAACAGGGTGACTTGGGTGGACAATAAGAAGACCGAGACCAGGAAGACTGCCACTGCCCCTATAGTCCAATACGACAGGTGATTGTTGATCATGTTTGACTGACGTACACTCCCTAATAGCTTATAGGAGAGCGTAGACAATGGAGTCCAGCAATAGAAGAATATGACCGAGATAGCCAAACTGGGTAGGAGGATGAAATGACGAATCTAACAACAGTGGGCCAAATTGAGTGCACTTCTGGAGTAGGCAATTCTACAAACTAATCAATGAAGGACAAAACATTGGTGAACTCAAGTGGTACTGTTAACAAACTCTCGCGGATCCCTTGACCTAGCAATCTGGCAATCGATAGCGTATCCTAACCTCATATCATGGACCCCTGCCTTGCCGAACCGAAGTCTTTTAGGTTGTCATCGTCTCCTTAGCTCGTGAGGCAGATACAACGCAATCCCACCTTGAATCAGGATAAGCAAAGCTGCAGATCGGTCTCTTGTTCGGTCAACTATCAGACAAAATTTTACCATAACCACTTTAAGGACTCACAATACGGCTCTGACAGAATTCATTGAGCTCGATGTTCGAACCCACGGCATCAGGGTATAGGTAAGAGCTCTATTTATCCTTATAGTGGCCTTTGAAGATGGGCAGTCCTCGTGAAGTATCCCGTTATGTTACCATGCACTGTCTTGGTTGAAGATAATCAGTGTTTGAAGTCCAGGTCACGCTTCTTGGTGCATGGAAACAGATCTTCTCATAAGGTTAAGAGACGAACACGAGGGAAGTGGGGCTGAATAAAACTCACAAGGTTGAAGCTATCAATACTCTACTGTGAGAGGTGTGTTCCGATTCGGCCCAAAATGAGGCTGTATCCAAACTATGTACCGTTCCTGGCCACGGCGAATAGTCCTCCAATGGAAAACCCTGCCATGTCTGTGGATTAACGGTGGCGAAGACAGCTGCGAAATTATACCATTCACCCATGGACTCCTATGCCTTGATGCAATAAATTGTACCACCAACGAACTGTAAGATCAAAATGCCCACTAATCCAACACCTGAGGGGTTCTTAGCCTCTTCTATCACCAACTGAGTCGTATTTCGGTCCACTGTGCCCTCCGTCGACTAGATTCACCCTAGCATCCTGATGAGCTCGACATCAGTGAGCAGACTAAGCTGCATCATTTTACGTAGGAATCGAGGAAATGGGGAGTGTTTTGGGCTGGACTTGAGCACCTCATTCTGGTTTGCAACATATGGATAATATACATGACCGGAAGGCTTCTACTTCGACAGCCAGCTTTGCTCCATCACTAACACATTACCACCCAATGCCGTACGAATAGAGTTTGGCACAGTGACCAAAAATGAGCGTTACATCTGGGATCGCTAAGACGTATCTTGAACTAGCAGTGATCTGACTCCTCCTCCACCAAGGTAGGAGTAGCATTCAAAAAATGGAATGCAGGGTTGAGAAAGGTGCCGCCCGAGGCAGTGCCGGATGTATTATAGTTAGCTCGGGTATTGACTTTTGTCACCCACTGTCGCCTTGTCCATAGTTGCCCGCAGCACCCGAATCATCTAGATGTTCTACCCAAAACTCGTCGTCTTCATCTGCGATCTGCTTTATTTCTTGTTCTTCTTCTTCAGCTGCTCTGTCATCGAACCCTACAACCTCGTCCTTGCTTGCCTGCGTCTCGTGCCCCGAGTCCTTTTCCTTCACCCAGTATGTGACATAATTGTTCCATATCCATCCGCGCTTGCCTGCTAGATCTCGTGGGACGTTCTTGGTTTCAAGTATCCATTGGAGATCCTTGCCGATTCATTGGGGCTGGTTCTTATATACTTTGAGCCTTGGGCATCAGCAGTCCTGGGTGCGAGGGTGATCACTCCATTGCTTGGTATGGGAATGGTCATGGTGTGGATGCTGAGAAAGACGAGGAGAAGGAGGAGTGAGATGGGACGAGGCATTGACAATGGGTCTTGGTGCGTCAGAAGATCGCATCAACAGTTCGTCTGTTGTATGTGTTTTTAAATGTCCTAGCTAAGGGCTGTCAGCATCCGATCTAGGATCACTCGGAGGCTTTGCGTACCTTGTGAAAAACTGGATTCCAACCATCAGGCTGGCTTGCAGCGAACCCTGGGATGGGAGACGGAGCTCGTGCGGAGATTGCACTATCTGGAATAATTCTTGAATAGATGGCTTTCAAATACACAGAACCACGTTTCAAAGTCTTGGTTTACCATCGTTGGTAGACTGAGTTGGGAACTAGGCATGATAAAATTCAGTTCCGGATTGGTGGACATGGTTGCGACTGATTACTCCCGTGGTTCAGGTTCGGGTAGGACCATAGAACGGCTTGTATTTCTCTCAGCAGTGCGCTGTTTCTACCCAACCATGCACCGATTGCGGAGCCCGGCCTCTGAAGAGTGTGAGTAGCCATCGCAGGTGAAGGATTCCAAAGAACTACCGTATCGCATTCACGACTCTGTCCTTAGAGACGGTCATCTATGAAATCCACTTTTCTCCTTGGCTCATTCCACTGATTCATGATATCATTTGGGTCTGACTGTTACTCGGGAAGTTTTCGATGGCGAGTACGCCGGCCGAGTTGAATTCTTCGGGAAAGAAGAGTAGCATGCAGAGTTGCGATACCAGAACGTGTAGATGAAACGCCACAAGTTTAACGACCCTTTCCATGTTACGCCAGAAACCCTCCGACCATGTTAACGACGTCCAGGGGCTTTGCCTAGAGCTTTGTGTTATCTACGCCATAACCGGTATTGTTTTGCCCAAATGGAGCTTGCCGGAAGTCAAGGTCGACATTGAAAAGGTCAAGTTGGAGCAGTTCATTTCGCTGGATCATCGCAGACAATGGTGGGGGGTGCTTTAGAGTCTCACTGTTCCCAACGGCAACCCAAGCGCTCAGAAATTGGACATGGCATAGTCACTGCCGTAAGAGACCGCCTGCATCTCTTTGTATCCACGGCGTCGATACTAATGGGCATCCCCATATCCAGATTCAGTGATAGATGTAGGGCACTATGACACCGCGGCGGAGTTTGCGCCTACCAGGCTGTACATTTCAAGTCAACTCTTGATGCCATCCCCTTAGCGCCAACAAGACCTCTAAGTCCAACGGCTCGAAGAATCCATTAATGGAAGCGGTACTGGGAAGGCATCATATTCCACCACTCGACCAGCTCTATATCCTATTTTTGTGAGGTGTCATTCCAGTTGCTGCATCTTAATGGATGGGGACGTGGTTGTAGCGCTCGGCGGCATGCTTCAGGCCCCGTCCGTGAATTACATGGAATCATGTTGGAATCAGAACCGGCCTGGCGCTGTGGAAACTCTCAGGATCCGTGATTTTGCCATCCATAGTGCTGATTAGATCGAGTCCAGCGAACACAGGATCACGGCGCTCTAGAAAATCTTAGGATCCGCATTGTCGCCGACTTAAGTCCTAACGAGAAGAAGTCCAGATGACACAGGATTACATACTAGCCAAGAGTATACGGTGTTCCAGATCTAATTCACCCCTACCGCGTATGGAATGAAGTCACTGATAGCACTCAGCCTCCTCCCTTGGGATTATTGCGGTGAGGTTTAGCACTTCATCGGATGTTCTGTGACTTGTCAGAGCTGCAGTCTATGCCATGAAATGCTTGTCTCATATATTTGAAATACTAGCAAAGCTTCATCGGACAAGTGCCAATCAAAGGATTTCATTCACATAAGGCTTGTCAGAACAAGCAATTTCGTATACAAAGAGCCACTGAGTCTATGACTAAGGTTTCAACTCCCCTAATTACCAACACTACAATTGATATTTATTAGCGTTATATGACGAATCCAGCGAGCTAGAGAGCTATATAAGCTTCCAACCAAGTCACGATTTCGGACGATACACGGAATAGCCCCTGCAACAATAACGCCGGCCGAAGGTTATTTGTAATGTTATCAAGGAAAAGAATGGCTCTTTTCGGCGGAGGATTTCCATCAACAGTTAGCCAGGACGTTGGCTTTCATGACAGATGCTGCCCAGAAGCAGAACATATTGAACCTAGATAAAAACTACTGTTTCGAATCCAGGGGCAACAGCGAAGGAACCAAGCCCATTCCTTGTCATTCGCCTCATGACTCTGAGCGCCAAGTGC
>QQTW01001765.1_pt1 | contig 15416 bp, 21 predicted proteins | sample 1904831 | NCBI WGS metagenome assembly QQTW01 (sample SAMN09435610, study PRJNA476489) | Subsurface metagenome, whole genome shotgun sequencing project. | reverse complement strand
CTCTCTCTACCTCTCTCTCTCTCTCTCCCTTAACTTCTTCTTTCGCTCTTGTCGCTCCCGCCTATCCGCTTTTTCGTCTCTGTATCCTCTCCACCACTTCCACACCCACGTCCCCACGACGATGTCATCCTCGTCACTTGTCCTCCCTTTGGTCCTCTGTATCTCTTCGCGGTGGAACTGCTCTCCCTTGATGCCCGGTTGGATCTTTCATCTGTTGGGCCGTCCTTGTCGGATCTCACGTCGGAATCGGCGTGTCGGTGTCTGGTCATGATTCCTCTGCTGGATTTTATTTTCTATCCATCTCTCTAATCCTACACGGACCAAGGCCTCGTCACGTCTCGAAGAAACCTTTCACCGACACTGGTGAATGACGCCCCATCGAGACTAGAAAAAAAGCTGCACATAGTCTTTCGTCTTCCGGTTTCTGGTTCATCTGGTCACGTCATTACCACCTCCCCCATTCACGATCTCCATCGCCTTTTCTTTGTGTCCTCTGTTCGTTACACCCCCGTCCTCTAGGTGATTCCCCTCCTACTTTTTCTGTTACCGAGGATCGAATCCAACTTACCCATCCTCTCTCCCTGTCTCTGTCGGTCTGTCTCCCCTTGGCCGGTAGGGGTCAGCTGCCGCTAAAACAATTAGGTCGTGGTCAACCACCGGGCATCGCTGCGTGCTCTGTCGACGACCGTGTCCGGTGGGGACCTATGCAGGAGCTATGGTAACCAGTTGCAATGGGATGAGGAGTCCGAACAATCAATACCCTTTGTCTATAAGTTCCATGTTCAAGTTTTGGATGAAGGCTATGCTATCCCTCGGAAATTTCGGCCATGCAAAAGGATGCATCTATCTACAGTCCGTGTGGTCTTCTCACATGCAGCAGGTTCAACAGGCTCCAGCTCAGAGATTACCATTAACCCTTCCCATGCCTTGGAACCGTCGTCGACACGCCGCTCCACTTCTCAACTCGCACATGATGAGATATGAGATGAATGCCGTGCCCAGACGAGCACTGAAAAGTGGCCTTGTGCAATTGGAGATATACTGCAAGCTTAAATATATATGGTCTACTAAATCACGGATCCCTCGATACTTCCTGTACTTGCAGCACATGAGCCCCTATATCAACCCCTGAGATGTCAATTATCCCATACTCTGTAGGGGACCTGTAGTGGAGCGGCTCTGCACCGTGCCCCTGGTGATCCATCCATGACGAAGCTTACGTAATGTGACTTAGTTATTAGTCAGCTTGCTGTCATCATTCTGCCCCACTCAACAAATCTCCTTCCCAGCCCCACCATCCCCTCCCCTTTCCTTCCCCCCACTTCTGTCCCTCCTCCACCGCCCTGACCACATCCCTGCCAAGGAAATCTTTTTGTGCCCCACTGCCAAAACAATATCCGACAACCTCCGAGGGGGTGCAACTGACGAGGAAGAAGACGTCGATACTGGAAGTGACACTCGAACAAGCTCCTTCCTGGCGTCTTCAAGGATTATCATTCACTAGGTGAGCTCTCTCGAACATATGCCAGCTCCTCCAGCTGTTCTTCACACGTCATCAACCATCTTTTATCTTACCTACGTCAGCATTACTTCAGGAGGATATTCGGAGCTTCAAAGACTGACTCGCTGCGCCTTCAAAGATAAATTCATTCTTCAAGAGAACAGCCAATTGAAGTATTCTGCCACCAAAATGGCAACTGCAGCTGCAGCCACGAGACCGCGAGAGCGACGACCCTCGGTCGGCGTCCCTCCCACTGATCCGCTGCAGGGACCCGTCGGACCCGGCTTCAGTCGACCCAAGCATCGACGGAATTTCACCGGCTTCGGTCCGCAGGAGATCAAGGCGGTCGAGAGCAGCATCCCGGAGCCGCAGAGAGAAGTGTAAGTGAATGATGAGATTGTCACGAGCATTTCCAGAATGCAGCTTGACTGACCACCATCTTTGCTCGACAACAGTTGGAAGAAATACGTGCGTTGATCAATTGTGTACACCCGGCAAGAGCAAGACGTGCTGATGGCCGATAGAGCACCCATGGCTTCAAGACGACGGAAGAATTCGAGGTTAGATTTATCACCAAATTGAAGAAGACTAGGAAGCTGACTTTAATTATAGCAAGCGGCCATCCGGCACATCGAGACGACGTTGGCTCGCTCGATGTACAATTGCGATGAATTGTATGTGGTTCTAGGTGTCACCGGTCAATCGAAATTTGCATGCTGACGCTGTTGCAGCGCCTGCTATGCCGGTACCGCCCTAGCCTTCCGCGACCGTCTCGTGGTCGCCTGGAACAAGACCCAGCAGCGTCAGACGTTTGCCGACCAGAAACGCATCTACTGTATGATTGCCTCTTGAATGATATAGATGGGCCACTGAGACCAGGCAGATCTCTCCTTGGAGTTCTTGATGGGCCGCACCCTCGACAATGCCATGCTCAACGTCGGTCTGAAGGACATTGCTCGCAGTACGCATGCTCTGTGCAGATTTCGTGGCGAGACCTTGATGAGCTGACGCCATGTAGAGGGTCTGGCCGACTTGGGCTTCCGCATTGAGGACGTCATCGGGCAGGAGCATGACGCCGCCCTCGGCAATGGCGGTCTCGGTCGTCTGGCGGCCTGCTTCCTCGACAGTCTGGCGACGTTGAACTACTCGGCCTGGGGATACGGTCTGCGATATCGATATGGCATCTTCAAGCAGGAGATTGTCGATGGCTATCAGGTCGAGGTGCCCGATTACTGGCTCGATTTCAATCCGTGGGAGTTCCCGCGTCACGACATCACCGTCGATATCCACTTCTACGGCACGGTGCGCAAGTATCAGAACGACCAGGGCAAGCAGGTGTCGGTGTGGGAGAGCGGCGAGACGGTCCAGGCGGTGGCCTACGATGTGCCCATTCCGGGCTTCGACACCGAGACGACCAACAATCTCCGGCTGTGGTCGAGCAAGGCGCCTGGCGGCGAGTTTGACTTCCAGAAATTCAACTCGGGCGACTACGAGAGCGCCGTAGGTGATGAGCAGCGCGCCGAGACCATCTCGGCCGTGCTGTACCCGAATGACAATCTGGCGCGAGGAAAAGAGCTACGGCTGAAGCAGCAGTACTTCTGGTGCGCCGCCTCGCTGTACGATATCGTGCGGCGCTTCAAGAAGTCGAAGCGGGCCTGGAAGGAATTTCCGGATCAGGTGGCCATCCAGCTGAACGATACGCATCCGACGCTGGCCATCGTCGAGCTGCAGCGGATTCTGATCGATACGGAAGGGCTGGATTGGGACGAGGCGTGGGATCTGGTGACAAGGACGTTTGGCTACACCAATCACACGGTGCTGCCGGAGGCGCTCGAGAAGTGGCCGGTGCCGCTGATGCAGAATCTGCTACCCCGACATCTGCAGATCATCTACGATATCAATCTGGGGTTCTTGCAGACGGTGGAGAGACGTTTCCCGAAGGTAATACCGACACATGTTCCAGCCTCTACACGCGAATTCCTTCCATTCTTTGATCTAACACAGATCATTACAGGACCGCGATATGCTCTCGCGCGTGTCCATCATCGAAGAGTCCTCGCCCAAGATGGTGCGCATGGCGTTTCTGGCCATCATCGGCTCGCACAAGGTCAACGGCGTGGCGGAGTTGCATTCGGATCTGATCAAGACGACCATCTTCAAGGACTTTGTGACGGTGTACGGACCGGACAAGTTTACGAACGTGACGAATGGCATCACGCCGCGCCGCTGGCTGCATCAGGCCAACCCGCGGCTGTCCGAGCTGATTGCGTCCAAGCTGGGTGGGATCGAATACCTCAAAGATCTGACGCTGCTGAGCAAGCTGGAGGAGTACGTCGATGACAAGGAATTCCGCAAGGAGTGGACCGAGATCAAGTATGCGAACAAGGTGCGACTGGCGAAGCATATCAAGTCGTCGACGGGGGTGACGGTCAACCCGCATGCGCTGTTTGATATTCAAGTGAAGCGAATCCATGAGGTAAAGAGATTGATCCTAGCGATCAGCGCTCATGGTAGCGTTTGCTAACAATGATGACAGTACAAACGACAGCAGCTCAACATCTTCGGCGTCATCCACCGTTACCTCGCCATCAAGGGGATGAGTGCCGAAGAACGCAAGAAGTTGACCCCTCGTGTGTCCATCTTCGGCGGGAAGGCGGCGCCGGGGTACTGGATGGCCAAGACGATCATCCATCTGATCAACAGCGTGGGCAAGGTCGTGAATGCCGATCCGGACGTGGGCGATCTCTTGAAGGTGGTGTTCTTGGAAGACTACAATGTCAGTCTGGCCGAGATCATCTGTCCGGCCTCGGACATCAGCGAGCACATCTCGACGGCGGGGACGGAAGCCAGCGGGACGAGTAACATGAAGTTTGTGCTGAACGGGGGATTGGTGATTGGGACATGTGATGGTGCCAATGTGAGTCGATTCATCACCAACTTGATCTCATCTACATTTCCTAATACTGATGATAAATAATAGATTGAAATCACTCGCGAGATTGGCGAAAGCAACATCTTCCTCTTCGGCAATCTCGCCGAAGACGTCGAAGAGCTTCGACACAACCACGTCTTCGGCAAGACGGCGTTGGACCCGGATCTGAAGAAAGTGTTTGACGAGATAGAAAAGGGCACGTTCGGCGACCAAGGCGCGTTCTCGGCGCTCGTGCAAGCCGTTCGTGATCATGGGGATTATTATCTCGTCAGCGATGACTTCCACAGCTACATCCAAACGCAGGAATTGGTCGACGAGGCCTACAAGAATCAGGAAGACTGGGCCGTCAAGACCATCACGAGCGTCGCCAGAATGGGATTCTTCAGTTCGGATCGCTGCATCCAGGAATACGCCGAGAGCATCTGGAACATTGAACCGTCGAATCCGTAATTCGTGATAGCGATGGATACGGCGGCAGTCGGAAGGGTAGGCCTACTTGCTTGCTTGCACGATGGAAGTGGAAGTGAAAGAAAAGTTGAAGCGTACATAGATTAGAGTAGAAAATATGAGTTAGGTTGCTTGCTTGCTTGACTGGCTAGACTAGATAGATACTGTATCATTGTTAGACCGACCGAATTAGCTGAAAAAAGAGAGAAGGAGAGAAGAGGTAGTGAATAGCAATAAAACCCACCTCGTTGCATTGCATTACATTACGTTTCATCCCGTTCCAATACCAGCGTATGTAAACTCAAGCAAAGATGAGAAGCTCAGTTGGTAATCCAACCCATTGGATGAACAGACGAACAGTCATTCAGTCGATCAATTATTTGAGCCTAGAACTATCGAACGTGTCGATGCATCTCTACACCCCACCAAATAGTGAGAGGCCCACGCCTCGATTCGATAGTGTACAAGTTTAGGCAAGAACAGGACAGGCACGACAGGACAGGACAGAGCACAAGCTCACAGAGGACTACCTTATGAAATGAAATGAATTGTATAGTATTGAACAAGCTCAACTCAACTCATTCAACTCATTAACTTAATCAAATAACCAATAGAATTAATTGGTAAACCAAACGACGATGTAGAAAGTGCAACCCTCCACCAAAGAATAATCAGAAGTATAGATCCGGTGATGTAAAGCCAGCCACAAGGGTGTTGATTTAAGATGGGATGAATTGGACCGAGTAACCAGCAGGACAACAGTTCACTTTTTAATTTGAAAGAAAAACAGAGACTGTATCTATTTTCAACACCACGATAAGTTAACAATCAATAAATTAGAGAAATAACGATAGAGAGATGGATGGATGGATGAATGAATGGACGGATGGATGGACTAGTAAACAACCAACCATATAAAGATTCAGATCATCCAAGTAAACTACCGTAAACTAGTTCTATGATAGTTCTACTGTCGTACTGTCGTAGGGTATAACCTATGGCTAGCAATTTCTGAGTCAATCAGCTTTACCAGACCAGTACTTGGAATTCAATTTATCAATGCTTGGAATAAAAAACGGGGCAAAATGTTGGACATCTATTCAGCCATGCATCCATCCTATCTATTAATCATCTATTTATTTATTCATTGAAATGATTTCAAAGGTGAAGAAGGGGTTTGCGGGGGGGCGTTGTTGGTTGGTTGGCGTCCTTGTCATCGTTGTTGTCTTTTTTTTTTATCAATTCATTTAATATTTCAAGAGCATTGACGAGGATGAGGATGAGTAGATGGATGAATGAATGAAAGCTTCAAACGTCCAATGATATCTTCTTCTTCCTTCCCCTTTTCATGATGATCAAATTGGAATGGACGCACGCTTATAATCATTGGAGTCTTCTTCATCTTCTGCTCTGCTTGGGGAATATGTCGTCGTCGTCTTGTTAGGATGGCATGTTAAGGTGGATATGTTAGGATGGATGTGTCTTGGTGTATCAAGGCAAGCATAACAAGTATAGCAAGCTAAGTTAAGTGAAGTTAAGGTAAGGTAAGGTAAGGTAAGGTAAGGTAAGGTAAGGTAAGGTAAGGTAAGGTAAAGTAAGGTAAGATAAGGTAAGGTAGAGCATGGCAGAGCATGGCAGAGCAAAGTACTGTAAGGTAAAGCGAGGTAAAGGGATGATAATCGATTGAATCAAACCAACCGTTTTGGCATGGCGAAGGTATGAGAGGCAAGCCACGGTATGTAGAACATGACAAGGTAGCGAGCATGGTAAGACAAGGTAAGGTAAATGAATTGAATCAAATTGGTATCTAATCCCCTATCCTCCTTCTTCCCATCTCTCCTGCTACAGACGGTTCGTGTATAGCATCCCCTCACCCCATTTCTCGTCTTTTCTTTCATCTGTTTGCTTTCCTGCTCTCGTCCTTTCCTTCCTCCCTTCCTTCCTCACATCCTTTCTTCGATGGCTGAATAAGTAAGTAGGAGTAGGAAGGAAGGGGGAATCATGTACGTTTTGTTCGTGCAAGCAAGCAAGGAAAAACAGACACAGCGAAGCGGATGAGAAGTGATAAGGCAACGCAAGACGAGGACAGAGAAGAGAGCTCGAGATAAGGAAAAGAAGCCATAACGGAGCCAGAAGTACTTTCATACTTTCGTACCATCGGTAGGATAGGGATAGGGATATAAAGCGCCTTGAATTATCCTTCCAGCAAAGAAAACAAGAAAGAATAGAACAGAGCAGACAGAGTAGAGCATGTTCATTCGTCGTCCGTCCGTTCAATCTTTTCAATCCCTCCATTTCTCCATCCATCCAGCATCCACCTTCCCACCTCCCACCTCGTCGGTTCATGGATATCAAATCAGGAAATAAAACAACAAAGAACTGGATATAGGTATACTTCACTTCAAACACACTTCAGAAAAACCTGCACTCGTAACAGAGCAACACAGCAAAGCAACACCTCGCAGCTAATAGAGAAATTGAGAAACTTGCAAAAACAAGGGGGTATGTACGGTATGGTATCACTGATAATTTTCCCTTCCCCACTTCACCTTCCTCCTGCTGCTCCTCCCATGGACGACATTCCGAAGCCACCATTCCCATTCATATTCCCGTTCATATTCATATTCCCATTCGTATGCCCATTGGTGTGCCCATTCGGGAAACCGCCACCAACACCACCGACTCCCATCATGGAATGCGAGGTTGATGGTCTTCCGCTATCGAATGATGCTCGCACATCGTATCGCGGTGTGTGCTCTCCAGTACCACCACCAGACACATTCATCATGCTCATGCTCATATTCACACCCATCATCCCGGGTCCCGTTGGGGAGGTCATTATCTTGTTGGTCGTCGGACGAACAGGCCAGCCACCATTCGCGGCAGCAAACACCGTCTGCTGTACCCCCTGCTGCTGCTGCTGCTGATGTCCTTGTGGTCCCCCGTTCTGACCATGCTGCGGATGATCTTCATCCACCAGATTGACTCCACTATCGTTCCACGGATTCCGATACGAGCTCGACTGCGACTCGATGCTGACCAACGACGCTTTCGAACAATTACTCGATCCGTTCCGGAAAATCGATCCCGCCGAGTTCGACTGATGATGATTCTTGCGCCGTTCCAAAAACGACGAGATCGACGAGATGCTACCCGGTTTGCGCAGTCGATCGAAAATCGATCGCTCGCTCGCCTCTTCCACCGGCGTCGGTTGCACCGGCGATGTCGTCACCACCGGTGCCGGCGCGTGCTGGAGCAACTTCGAGTTGAAGAACGGCAAATTATCCTCGAACGAATCCGATTTCGGTCGGGGAGTCGATGATTTGATCGTTGACACATCCAGGCCGTGCGCTACCAGCCGCGACATCAAAAATTCAACCGCGTCCTTCACCCCGCCCGCGTTATTCCGTGTGTACATCAGCAGCAACGTCTCCATCGGTCTGGAGGTCTTTTCGCCGGTCGGCGTCGACACTCGCTTGACTTCCTGCGTCACCTCCAGATCGACTTCGTACTGCGTCTTGAGCTTGTGCTGGACTTCACTCCGGAAATCGTCCGATTGGAGAAACTCGCGGAGCTCGGGTGAACTGGGCAGACCAATCTCGTTGCTCTCCGGAACCATGCCCTGGGAGAACTCAGCAGATGTCACGTCTCTGCAGTGTCTTGGACAAGGTAACATGGGTGATCTTTTTGGGGAAAATTCAATACATACCAAAAACTCATCGACAGCCTGCGGCACTTGATACTCCGGCCCCGAGATCGTCACCACATCGCTCGCCGTCTCCGTGCTCGGGAAAATAATCCTGCAGTTCCACTTCTTCTCCAATTCGTCAATCTCGTCCATTCGGCCAATCAGCTCCCGATGGTACAGTCGATTGATGATGACCGTCTCCTGCACAAACTCGGCGTCCTAGAAAGAGTATCATGATCAGCCGAGATGTTTCTGCCTTCCACTTCACGTTCAATCACGCACCGCCTTCTCGACCATGTCCATGATCTCTTGCTTGACCAGATCGAGGTTCTGTGCATTGCGAGCCGGCGTCCGACAGATGACATTGTCCACCTTCAGATCGTCCTCTTCACGGCCCACCCCACGATCCATCGCGTTCGAGAACTTGACAAACACCGAGTACTTCTTCATGATCCGTTGAATGTGCTGCCCACCGATACCGATAATGCGCTTGTGGTACTGATCCGGCACGTGAAACGAGATCGACGCCGGCATCTCCTGCTCCACCAGATCCAATCCATTGTGGACCGCCTCGTACCGGCCACCGCATACATCGATGTACAGGTTGTATTCGTTGCAGCCGTCAAAGATGATCTGCACGTCGCCTGTTGTCATACACATCCTTAGTTCCCTATCCGTGATCGGGAATTCCAAGATCATCAAACTCACTCTGCCCCATAATCTTGTTGATCTTGCCATTCTTCTTGCCGCTGACAAACTCCTTGTGCTCGCTGCCCAGCTCCATCTGCACCTTGATTTGATACTGCGCACGCTTCACAAACGGAATCTGGTCAATCACCATGAGGGCGGCCTTGGCCGCGTCATCCGACCCGTAGATGTGGAAGGTCAACTTCTCGAAGCTGATGTCGGCGCCGCTGTTGGTGCAGATGTCCGACAGCATCGTGCGGACATCGGCGGCGGACGGTGGCCGCATCCCCGTGCCCGAGGCCGGGTCGGGCAACACGATCCACCACGAGGCCGTGTAGAACTGGCCGGCCTGGAGAACCCATCAGCACAGATAATATAAATGATCGAATTTGTAGAAGAAAAAAAACACTTACCAAGGCCATGACCTCCCTCACCGTGCGCTCCACGTGTAAAATCTCGGTGGCCTGCACGCGAATGCGACCACGCCGCGTGCCCAGCTGCGGGAAGATGACACACGAGCCGGTGCTCTCGGTGATGCGTCGGACCTTGTCGAGCCGGTCCAGCAGGATGCAGTCGATCTTGTCGCTGGAGAGGGCGACATCTTTGACGTAGCATTTCGTGCCCAGGGCCTGACGGATGTTAGATGCGGTCGGCATCCCACCGAACGATGTACTGACCAGTTCGTGCAATCGCTGCTTGGCGTGGATGATGCTCTGCGTGGACGGCCCCGTGATGAAGACCTCGTCCTCGCCCCGTCGATGCGCCCCCGGCGGCGTATATCCGTAGGCACGCGGGAAGGGCGGAGGGAAGTAGATGGCGGCCTTGGTGGCCGCCTCGATCAGCTTGATGTTCCGGCGGCATCGGCCTCCCAGCAGCGGATGCATCGATGACTCCAGCTTGATGACGTCGACCGTCCGTTTGAGCTGGAACAATATGTCAGCAAGGGGAGTGATCTCTAGCCTCAGGAATATCTCCCACGCACAATCTGGTCGATCATGATCAAGACGCGCGTCTTGGCATGCTCGACGCTCTCGTTGTCGCCGTAGATGACCACGCGCAGACGCTGATCCAAGCTGATCTCGGGTCGGCCGTTGAAGGTGGTGCCGATGGTATCGGCGTCCGAGGGACCCGGTCCCAACAGGAAGATGTCGGTCCCCGTAAACGCGGCCACGGTATCGAGATGCTCGAGCACGCCCGACTTGACCGCATCCGCGGCCGAGTCGATGACGAGGCTGTTGTCAACATCCACCGTCGCGCATTTCTGCAGATCGAATCAGCTTCGGATGCCTTCTTCCTTGGCGGACACACATACCAGGGCGAGGGGCGTCTCGTGGAGAATTCTCCCCCGCATGCGGTGTACCGTCTCGGCGTCGCCCGACAGGCAGACGTTGGTCACCAGACCCTTGAGCGGACGACGCTGCAGGGCGGGAATGGGCTTGGGCTCGGACGAGGTGACGGCGGCCTCGACCTTGCGGCCATGAAAGTCGACCTCGCTCATCTGGCGACATAATCTCTTGAGCGCCTCGAGGTTCTGGGTGTGGACGGGGAGTTGATAGGTCGGTGTCCCCTCGGGGGTGCCCTCGGGGTGCAACCAGCGGTCCACGGCGCCTGGGGTGGCATGCAGCGTGTCATCACCGTCGGGTCCGGCGAGGTTGGACGAAAAGGGCACGTTGAAGGAGAGATGGAGGATGTTGTCGGCATTCGACTCCGCTGACTGTGGACCGGCGGCCAAGGGACGCTTGAGGGCGGTTCCGTTGAGGCCATCCGGCGTCGGACCAGGCGTGGGTCTCGACATGCCAAACGCGGCCGGCGTCATCTTTTCCCAGCCATGACGAGCGGAGCCGCCAAAGGTGGAGGAGATCTTGTGCATGGCGGGCAGCTGGAGCCTGAGCGAGGAGATGGATGTGATGAGAGCGAGCGCAAGACCTCGGTCGAGTGAGTGCGGAGCAGGAGAATGGTGTTCGGTGCGCGTGGCAGTTTCGTGACAAGGATGATGGTGCGGGTGTTGGTTCGGAAGATGGAGAAATGGTGGTGATGGTCGATCGTGTTTGTGTCACGATGGCGGGGCGATCATCCACTTGACATGAGTGGGGCCGTGTGTGTGAAGAGAGGAAGTGGAGAGGACCGTGGGGTGGTGGAAGAAGAAGAAGAAGAAGAGGAAGAAGAAGAAGAAGAAGTCGAAGTGTCACGACGGGGGATGTCGACGAGGGCGGTGCTCCATCGCGGTGGATGACGACAGAGGGAAGAGATGAGATCCTAGAAAGACAGCTGTCTTTTAGAATGGACCTGTCGTGTCTGGTGAAGAATGGAATTGAGGTGTCAAAGTGGACGGATTCGCACCGACGGTGAGGATGGAGGTGAAGAGGTGTGCGGTGTGTGGTGTGTGGTGGAGGTGGTGGTGGTGGTGGTGGAGTGGTGAAGGTGAGGGCAGTGCCAGTCGTTGCTGACCCGGACCAGACCAGGGACCGAATCCTGAATGGGACTGACGGCGGAGGGACGTGTGTGTGAAGCGGAAAACATCCAATCAGCGGATCAGAAGAATTCCCCATCGCTAATCAGATCCGTGGGAAATTCAATGATTGGCTATCATACGCTATTTTTACACCGAAAACAAAACGAAATGCAACCATTGGATGGATATCAAATCCCGAGGCGAGAAACGCGCCGGACAAAGAAGCGGAAAGCATCAAAATGGCAGGCACAACCGAGAAACGGAGCATGACGCCCCCTCGTCCACCCCCCGCGGCCATGGATGAAAAAGCCCCCATCGTCATTGGCATCCATCGAGAACCAGTATCAGATATAAATGAACGGTGGAATGCACGATTCGAGTGGGATAGGTAGCATGAACGCTATCTTGTACAGTACGATATCGGCCGCGTAAGGCGGTGGGTCTGGTGTTGGAGACTACCTGTATCTTCCTTGGGCAGCTTCCTACTATGATTGCGTTGACCACGACTCCCCGCGGCCAGCTTCATCCCCTTCTCCCCTCCGGCCTCAGGCGGTTCAGATGCATCCCTTGGATATCAATCCTTGACGACCTTATTTCCATCAAGCTACAACCGAGTCGAACATAGCTGTAATCCGCATTGAATTTATCGCATCTCCGGAACGCTCCGAGCCAATTCCCAGGTGACCTCGCTGCCGAAGAAAGAATCATCAACGTTGCATAGAAGTCCTCCGCAATAGGTAGAGTATCGACTCGTCATCATCAGCGTGATGAAGGATGGCTAATTCTCGTCGTGAGTCCGATGAAGGTGGAGATGGTATGGCCATCCTCAGTGTGGGCATCTTGGTATGGCTGGTGCAGGTGTCTTCGCCCTAAACGCAATGAAGCTACCTTCCATTGTGAGGATAATGACATTTTCGTCATAAGGATGACGATGATGATGATGCTGATGCTGGGCAAGACGGAGTCCTCACTTTCGTCGACCATCGGCCGTGAGGCATGGAATCCCATCGAAGGTTCCCTCTCACTCATAGCAGCGCAGCTCAACTGGGAAATCCTAACATTTGTCGAACATCGCAGGTTATCTAAGCAATTTGATCGGTGATCATGAGTGAATCAAGGGGATGGCAACATTTCGTCGACCATCGCAGGTGCCCCATGGAATCTGATCGAATGTTCCCTCCCACTCATGGCACGCACCATCTTGACGGGCGAGTGTCCTCATATTTCGTCGACCATCATAGAACCCCGTGGAATCTCATCACATGTTTTCCATACCGGTAAGCACCAAGATCAAGGAGATCCGATATTTGTCGACCATCGTACGCTGACTCACACCTTCAATTCCACCACCTCCTTAATGGAAAGCATCATCTACCTTGTGATGATCGATTTTGTTGACCATCGTGAGCTGACTCATGCTCCAATGACCTTCCTCCGTGATGGGAGGCACCGTCGTCGACCTGGTGGTGTCCCATCTTCGTCGACCATCGAAGGTGATCTTACCCGCCAGAACGCATGACGGACCTACCGTAACCGATGAACCAAGATCGTCGACCATCGTAGGCTGACTCAGGTCATCACCACTCACTCACGCTTTCCGTGATGGGAAGCACCGTCTACATATGATCCACTCCACATTTCCATCCTTGTTCTGGATTAGATTAGATTAGTTTCCTAATTACCTCTATATCAATCGACATGCTCTCATCCTGCCCATCCCCTCTCTGGAGCTCCGTTTCCTGACAGCACATGGATCTATAATACAAAGACGCCAACCCAACCCTTCTATGATATGACCGACCGATGAAGACAAATCCCACCATCACGCAAACCATAGGATCGATACCAAAATGAGAATCCAGCATGATACCGACAACCCTAGTAAACCATGACCAACTCTAACTCTACCGGCACCAATACTGGGTTGATTCCCCTCCGCTCTCATTCCCAAATACCACGCTCCGATATCCGTCACTTTACCCTTCTCCGTGAGCATGGCCGCGTTGGGACCGACGTTGGAGATACTGCTCCGGAAGGAACCAAAGTAAGAATATCTCGAGACGTATCTAATTCAAATACAAGAGAATCACCAGTCAGCCCGTATGCTCTTCCTAATGGCAGCCATTGCGAGCTGATAACGATGACGAATATGATGATTGATAATAACAATAAAGATGTACTCACTCCAACCGATCAAAGTATTCCAAACTCGTATTGAAAAACGTTTGACTCTCCTTCAAGTTCCCATTGGCGAGGGCATACTCGGTCACCCAGACGGTCAAATTCGGATACGCGGCTCTAACCTGTCCCATATGGGACGCTAGTCCTTCAAAGTCGCCGTAGAAATGAATGGGGATGAAATCGACGGTACATCCTCCATCGCAGGCCCGAAAGAAACTTTCAAGCCAGAGGAGACCCCTCTGCGAACCGGTCACGGCGGGGGCACCGAGTTTGATTGATGATGATCCGTCTTCCTCGTTCTCTCGTCGAAGAGGTTCTATTTGACGGATCCAGGTCGACGCTGCGAGTTCGGCGGGAATGTTACTCCCCCCTGTACTCTGTTCGCCATCGGGTTCGTTGAAGCCGAGCACATGGTTGATCTTAGCTCCGTCTTGGAGTTGAGAGCGGATGTCGTCGAGGAAACTCGTGTCCGTGTCATCAGTCGCGGAAGCGCCCCAGAGCATGGGCACGAATTCGAGCGGCGACGAAACCAGGTTGGGAGAGGGCCGCGATTTGTAGTTGTAGTACCACCTGAGATTGCTGATGGGGTCTGTCCAGAGACGGTCGTCGACCGTGCTGTCCGAGGAGGAGACGTAGACGAGCCCTCTTTTGGAGGAGTTGGTGGCACATAACCCGCTGGAGACGGTGAAGAGGAGAAGAAGAAGACCATGGCGGAGGTCCATGGCGTATGGAAATGAAGTCGGTAGGGTTCTTTTGGAGGAGGTTTAGCACGGATCGGCGTCATCGAGATTCTGGGATGCTCTCACGTTCAGTCCTGAGAGCACCTGGAGGAGTCGTTCCCCTGAAGATTCAGTCCAGCTCGGTGGAGGCAGCGCAGGCAAGTTCTCTTCCACAAGGCTCAGGGCTTGCTCGTAGAATGCACGATATTACAGCAACACATGAAGAAGATACTCAGACTTCCTCCAGCTTGCTTGCTCACTCCAGGCAAGACCCAACTAAAGCACATCAACGAAAGAGAAGATGATTGAGAAGAAAAAATATGATAATGTGGATCATCATCATATCAACATGCAAGGACCCGAACCTGGATCTGGACCCGTCTTTCTGAACTCAGACATCCATCCCAACCTGTACGCGGCTGCGTGGTCTATACTGGACGAAAGTACATCCAGTGCAGCACGATATCCAGGGGAAACCCAGTCGAGCCGGTCGGTCGTTTGTGCGACGGTCTATGATCGACAGCATGTCCGGCAGTTCATCCCATCCAGTTTGCCAAGCCAGGCCACGGCAAGGCCAAGTCAGGCAAGGTCATGTAGATACACCCGAGACTGCAGCATCAGGCGACCACCTTGATGGTGCACTGCAGACAGGAGTCTGCAGTGAGCGGGCAGATAGAGAGGAGTCCGCAGTCTGCGCCACAGTCCTTGGATAACGCATGCTGTACTGTACATACTGTACATACATACATACATACAATACATCGCTGCATTTGATCCCTAGTCCTATCCGGTCCGGTCTGATCTTGAGG
>QQTW01001764.1_pt1 | contig 15416 bp, 13 predicted proteins | sample 1904831 | NCBI WGS metagenome assembly QQTW01 (sample SAMN09435610, study PRJNA476489) | Subsurface metagenome, whole genome shotgun sequencing project. | reverse complement strand
GCTTGAGACTCGCACAGGGCAAATACGGTAGAGCCGGAACCTGACATCATGGTTCCCAAACAACCTGCTTGTTGAAATGCTTGCCGCAGCCCAGCTACTTGAGGATAGTTTGGTAAAACTACTTTCTCTAAGTCGTTGTGGAGCCTTTGACCAATTTGTTCTTTGTCTTCATGAATAATTGCTTGTACCATTGAACTAGAATGGACGGCGGCGGCGCGAGTAGTTAGGTCTTGCTTATTAACTGTGTAGGAACTGCCAAATTGAGAACGGTAGGTTTGATAAGCCCAAGCTGTAGATACTTCTATGTGACGATATTTGCCTAATACTACGTATATATCTTCTAGGTTGGGTAAGGGTGATAAACTATCGCCTCTACCTGTAGCGATCGCTGTTCCACCTGCGATACAAAAAGGCACGTCGGAACCTAATTGGGCTGCTAGGGTTTCTAATTCTGATTGAGTCAGTCCTAGTTTCCACATCAAGTCTAATCCGACTAATACGGCTGCTGCGTCGGTAGATCCTCCAGCTAATCCGGCGGCGATGGGAATATGTTTGTCGATAATTATTTCTACGCCGCCATACTGAGCAAAGGCATCGGGAAATTCTGTTGCCATTAGTGCGGCTGCTTGATAGGCAAGGTTGCTTTTATCTGTTGGTAGTTGGGGGTGGGACGATCGCAGGCGGATATTTTCGGTACTAAGGGCGCGCAAATCGATTTTATCGGCTAACTCAATGCTTTGCAGTACCATTGCAAGTTCGTGATAACCATCGGGGCGATCGCCAAGAATTTCGAGGTAGAGGTTGATTTTTGCTGGTGCAGTTAGGGAATAAGAACGCATATGAAAAGTTAAAAGTCAAAAGTTTGCGTCTAAGTTATTGGCTAGTGCTACCCATTGGGCAACGCTCAAGTCTTCGGCGCGGGCTTGGGGATTTATGTTTAATTGTTCCAGCAATTGAGTCAGGCGATCGCGTTCTACTACTGCTTTTAAATTATTTCTCAACATTTTCCGCTTTGTCGCAAATCCTAGCTTGACTAGTGTTTCTAAACGGTGCGGATCGTTTGCTGTTGGCGATATTTGTCGAGGATAAAGCCTAACTACGGCTGAATCTACTTTTGGGGGTGGATAGAAGCATTGAGCGGGTACTGGGCAAATTAGTTCGCAGGTGGCTAAGTATTGCACCCTAACTGATAAGGCTCCAAAAGCTCTATTTCCTGGTTTGGCGTACAAGCGTTCTGCTACTTCTTTTTGCACGAGTAGCACTATTGATGTAAATGGCTTGGTTGCTGGCTCGGAAATTGTGCCTAAGAGTTTTTCTAATATTGGTCCTGTAATATTGTAGGGAATATTGGCGACAACTTTATTAGGATTTTGATAGATTGAATTATTTAAATATGGTTCTAAATCTAGACTAAGAAAGTCTCCTTGCAGGAGTAAAAAGTTATCTTTTTTTCCTAATTGTTTTGCTAATAACTCGCACAAATCGCGGTCAATTTCTACAGATACGACAGCTTGAGCCAGGGGTAGTAATTGGCGGGTGAGGATGCCTGTACCAGAACCAATTTCTAGAATGCGATCGCTGGTGCTAATTTCTGCTGCTTTAACTATTTGCTGCAATACCTTGTCGCTTTTGAGCCAATGCTGCCCAAAGACCCTGCGCGGTTTTACCACTTACAACCCTTGCCTAGACTAATTTTTAGAATAAACACTTTTGTCATTTCTTATTTGTTTCTTACTTTTGCTGTTTAATGCAACTACTTTTAAATAGTATATCTGGATTACGATCGCTGCTCTAATGCGGCTTTTAATGACTCAAGTTCAGCTTTTAATGCTGCATTTTCGGTTTCTTGTTTCATTACAACTTGCTGATAAATTTCTAAGTTTACGTCTTTATCCATCCACCGTTGATAAGTTTTGGTGTGTTCTTGCACAGTATGACCCATATAATCAGCCATCGTTTTGATCGGTACTCTTAATTTATGCCCTCTAATTGCATAAGCATGGCGCAAAGCATAAGGCGTAAACCCTATATTTGTAGTCCTAAATTTAATATGAATTTTGGCAGTTTGATTCGCGAGAGTACCGCTAGATGTAGGTAATTTAGGATGCTTTAGATCGAATAAATCAACCCATTGAGGATGTATTGGCGGTATGCCACAACTGCGTTCTCCAGTCTTAGTTCCCCCAGTTGAGCTAGGGTTCAATGTTACTAAATGCAATGTATTTGCAGGCGCGCACCAAGCTGCTAAATCGATCGCAAACAATTCGTGAGGTCTTAGTCCATAAGTTGCAAGCATTCCATATACCCACTGCCATTGCTCCGGTTGGGTTAAATTTTGCTTGCTGGCAAATGGTGATAAAGCTGTGCCTATTTTGGCGAAACCCTCAATAATCTCAGTATCGGTAGGAATTTGGCGAAAACTTGGTTTAGGGTTTCTTGTCGCATAAGCTGCGATCGCTTTACTGCCATCAAACTCGCAAAAGTCACAAAACTTTTTCAGTTGCCAAGCTAAGTAGAATCGAGCCGAGGTATTGGGCAAAGTCTTGTCAAAAGCTTGAATTAGAGCGCTTTGGGATATTGGCACATCTTGAGGTAATTTTTTTAGATGCCGTAAATAATGGCTCTCCCACGTTCTTAAGCCTTGTCTATTTTGCGCGTGCGATCGCCAAAATTGCTGCATATATTGCTCGATTAGCTGAGAAATGGGTAAAGTCAGCTTTTCATCTGGCAAGGCTAGTTTTTGCGCCTGCTTGCCTAATAATTCGTTCTGCCATTGAAATTGCTTTGTCATTAACAACAAATCTAATTCCCTCGCCCTAAATTCAGCAGTCTTTATCCCTGCATCATTAGCCGCTATCCCTAGAGAAATTAGATACTGTTTATTCGGACTGCCATTTTTCCCAACATCCCCTGGTTTACAGGGAAATGTCCCTTGTAAGCCAATTGAATTATGATTAGTTAGTTTTAGCCTAACTTTTACTTTGGCAATGTCTAGCTGCTTATTTACCTGGCTAACAGCATATTTAATTCTTAGATACTCTCGTTCTACATTTGCCTGATAGTCTTTATCTTTAGGCTTCCATAGCTTCCAGTTAGCAGGATCGTAACTTGCGACTTCTTGTCCATTCCATTGCGCTTTTCTCGGATCGTAGCTAGATTCTTGGCGTGGCATTGCTGGCTGTAACTTTGAGTAATATCAATAGACCTCCTGCGCGAATGCTCCGGAGCGCAAATGCGGTGTTCGTAGTTGCGCTTTAGCGCCATACCACTGCGCTAAAGCGCAACTACAAACCTTTAAGAAAACTTTTAAGAGGTGAGCATCCATATTCATGCAAGAGGTCTAATATAATGGCGATCGCATCTAAGCTATACTCCTTTTGCTTAAAACATGACGCAGCGAAATTAGCAGCATTCCTACACCCGTAAATACCAATGCCAAAATGTGACTTTCTGGTGAGGCAAAGGCAACGAGAATCAAGTTAAAAATCAACGCTAAAGCTGGAACTACAGCAGGAACCTGAAAGCCGCTATTTCGGGGTTCTCGGCGTTTGGTAATTACAAGAGAAAGATTAACTAAAAAGAACATTCCTAATAGTAAAGTTGCAGTCGTTCCAGCCAAAAATTGCAGTGTCCCTGAAAGCGCTAGAAAAATTGCAATTGGTAAAATTACTAGCAAAGTTCGATAGGGAGTAGCACGCTGTGGATGTAATTTACCTAACCAAGCTGGTAATAACCCTTCCCGTGACATTCCGTATAGCAACCGCGATGCTGTGACAAAATTTAGTAACGCTGTATTGAGAACTGCAAATAGAGCAATCAAGGAAAAGATAACTTGGGGAAAGTTAGGCTGCGTTCTCCGCACTACATCAAGCAGAGGAGCGGTTGAATCAGCAAGCTGGGCTGGAGTTAAAACCTGGGTAGCAAGCCAAGAGATGAGAATATAAATGACACCTGCAATACTCAAAGATAATAAAATAGCTCTAGGAACATTGCGCTCAGGATTTTCTACTTCCTCAGCAACATTCACAATATCCTCAAACCCAATAAAGGCGTAGAAAGCAAGTGCTGCTCCCTGAAGAACTGCCGTCGCGCCAACAGTAGGGGCGTTAGGGATACTTGCCGCAGTTACCTCGCCTCCCCCAAAAAGAAACAGCGTTGAAACTAAAATAACAATCAAAAGCCCTGAAACTTCGAGCGTCGTGCAAAAAATATTTAAGGCTGATGATTCTTTCATGCCTCTAAAATTGACAAAGGCAAGAGCCGCAAAAAGTCCTATGACAATTAACCAAACAGGAACCGCTGGAGCAAAAGCGTTGAAATAGCCTGCAAATGCTTTGGAAAGTGTCGCCATCGACACTAAGCAGGTACAAAACATCAACCAGCCCACCAGTATTGAGAGCCAATCGTTGCGGAATGCTTTGTGGACAAAGTAAGCAACTCCTCCACTTTGGGGAAATCGGCTGCCAAGTTCGGCATAACTTAAAGCTGTCAGCGCCGCTACAACCATCGCAATTATGAACGAAACCCAAACCAAAGTACCGGAAAGTCCAGCAATTTTGCCAATTACGGCATAAATCCCCGCACCGAGAATATCGCCCACGCCGTAAATAACCAGCGTCGGCAATCCAAACACGCGCTTGAGTGAATCTGGTTCTGAATTTTCCATACAACTTTTCCGATCTCTTCTGTATTTAAATAATGTTGCATCGCTGCGATCTTTTCTCCATGCCTAACAGCAGAGGCTGGAAACATATCTTAGGTACTTGATGCTCCTAACTTTGGTGAGTCATTTTACTCCTCACTCTGTTCGGTCAAAAGTATCATATAGAACTTGTGGCAGTTGATAGCGTAGCTTGTAGTCCCATCCACCATTGAAAAGGGAATTGAGGATAGTATAGCTGCTTGCTGGTTTGGTCAAGCTATGTTCTAAACGAAGTTGTGTGCCTTCATTTTGGCTCGTCAACAACCAACTTACAGTCGTCGGCGGCTGCATTGAACCATCTTGCCAAGTGTAAGTAAGGCGCTCTGGTGCATTTAGTTCTAGTACCTCGCAGTAAATAAACTCTTCTAACCCAGGTACAGAATGCTTCAAAAACCAAAATTTACACCCCAAGCGCGGTTCATAGTTATTGTCCATCAGCCAGGTAGATAGCGATCGCCTATCTGTAAGTACCTGCCAAATTTGCTGAACTGAGTAAGGATAAACAACTAGTTTTTTTACTTTTCGCAGCGTAAATTCTTCTGCGCCCCAAGCCTGCTTTTCTTGCTCGATCTGCTCGTACTGCGCCAGCCAACTACTTGCTGCTCTTAGTGGCTCTACATTCAGCCTGTAGAGCCGCATTCGTCCTGCCCGCCTTTGCCTCACCAAACCAGCCTCGCACAGGATTTGCAAGTGCTGAGAAATTGCTGGCATGGACATATCAAATGGTGCGGCAAGCTGCGTGACAGACTGTTCGCCTTCGCGCAATAGGTCTAGCAAATTGCGCCGAGTTGGCTACGCGATCGCCTGAAATATATCTCCACAAGCCATTTAAGTAAATGCTTATTTTAAATTTCAATATATAAGTAATTACTTAAATGTCAACTACCTAAAACCTAGAAACAGCAGCGCAGTTTTTGATGTACCAGCGCCAGGGTAAATCGACACCTTTAGAAATGCCGATTCGAGTAGTTTGAACAAAAGCTATCTGGCTATTGGCAAGCTGTTGTTGAAAGTCACTGCTGCGATGCTCTAGCCATAAAGCTGCCCCTGGTTGCAAAACGCTGCCATTCAAGCTGCGGTCTATTTGCAGCGCCAAGCACAACTTACCAGGACCTGCGGCAAATCGATGTAAGTTCTCGCCATTAGGTACAGATTCCAACTGCAAAGCCCGAACCAACACCGCACTAGGAATGCCATCAACATCTGTGACGACATTAAAACAGTGGTAGATCCCATAAATTAAATAGACATAACTCCTCCCTGGAGAACCAAACACAACGCAATTGCGATCAGTGCGTTTTTTATAAGCATGGAAAGCAGGATCGCCCACAGCATAAGCCTCAGTTTCCACAATCAACCCCCGAATAACCTTTCCATCGGGAAATTGCCGCACTAACACGCAACCTAAAAGTAAAGGTGCGACTATAGTCGCTGGACGGGCTAGCCAGTTCGGTTCTACAATTTGATTGAAGACGTTTGAATTAATCAAGCAGGAGTTAGCTTTAATAAAATTGACCGTAGTCAATTGTAAGTTAGTTAGCTGGCAGTAAAAATTGCAGGAGATATACAGAAAATGGACGTAAAACTAGTTTTGGTGGGGTTAACTGTAATATTTACAATCTCATGCCTCTTTTTTGGCACAAAGAACGGATTTTACGATTCCGATAACTATCACGGTAATGGCTCGGCTCATTAAATAAGTAAAAAAATAATTTAGCCTCATCTATAAAACGCTGTTTGGATAACTTCTGCCTTCAGGTTTTGACAGAGCAGATTTATTTATATAGATGAGATGCGTTGGGAAGTTTAAAGAGTGGCAGCTTCAGAACTAGAATGTTTACCTTATGGAGTCCACCATCACGGCGAGGGCGTATGCTTGCTGGTGCGGATGGGACCCTATCGCATTTTGCTTGACTGTGGGATAGCAGATATTTCCCAACTAGAAGCAGATTTTAAACAGTCCCAGCCACCGGACTTAGTACTATGCAGCCACGCTCATTCAGACCACGCTAAAGGCTTACTCGCACTCCATCAAGCCTTTCCTACTTTACCAATCTACGCTAGCGAAGTAACAACCCAGTTATTACCCCTAAATTGGCAAGATCCAGAACCCCAACATATACCGCAATTTTGCCAAGCTCTGCCTTGGCGATCGCCGATTGAATTCCACACTGGGCTAGTTGCCCAAATATTTCCCGCCGGACATTTGCCTGGTGCAGCCGTAATTCTCCTCACCTACACTACCCCCCAGCGCTCCTATAAGTTGCTTTATACAGGCGACTTTTTCTTATCAAACTCGCGCCTGGTAGATGGATTGTCTATAGAAGAATTGCGCGGTTTGGAGCCAGATGTATTAATTATTGAAGGTAGTTACGGTACAGCACGTCATCCCCATCGCCGCGCTCAAGAAAACAAGCTTGCCGAACGCATAGAAAGCGCGATCGCCCATTCTCGCCCTGTACTCTTACCCGCACCTACATTAGGATTGGGACAAGAAATCTTGATGCTGCTCCGCAGCCACCACAATTTTACTGGTCGGGATATAGATATTTGGGTTGATGGTACAGTTGCTACTGGTTGCGATGCCTACTTGCAACTGCTACCTTACCTCCCTGCTGCCGTTCAAAATTTTGCCCGCCACCAAGCGCTATTTTGGGATGATCGAGTCCGTCCCCGCGTGCGCAGGCTAAATCCAGAACAGCGATCAACTATTGGCAACTCTCCCTGCATCGCGATCGCCGATGAAACAGTAGATATCAGCCAATACAATCAACCTGAAACTGCCCCTTGGCTAGTATTAGTACCTGAAAAGCCCTCTTCAACCCTTACTAACTCAGCCCCCACCAACGCTGAAACTTATCTCCTTGCCCAACACAGCGACGGTCCTGGCATTACCCAGCTAATACATAACCTCCGACCCCAAGACGTGATTTTGATTCACGGCTCTCCCAATTACCTCGCCGATCTCGCTAGCTTAGAAGAGTTGCAAAATCGCTACCACTTACATACTCCCTCTGCTGGCACTTTGGTGGAATTAAGAATTGGCGAGATGTTTTTACAGCCTCCCGCCCCCCCAGAGACTAATTATGAAGGCGAACTCAACGAACTAGGCAGCGTCGTCACAATTACGCTGCCAGAAGCTATTACCTCCGCTCCCCGTTGGCGCAATTTTGCTGATACAGGCTTAGTAGAAGCCCGTTGGCAAGGTGAAGAATTGGTGCTGCGCGGTTTATCCCCACGCGAATTGCTCATTTCTAGCAGCGATCGCTTGTCTTGGACGCAGTTAAGCTGCTGCGGTAGTTGTAAATTTCACAGGGGACAGCGCTGTTGGAACCAAGCTTCCCCCTTATTTGGCTTTAAGGTAACGCCAGACGGCTATTGCCCTGCTTTTGAACGCCTTAATCCTCCTAGCAATGTTCCTAAAGAAGATGAGGGCTAATTAAACACAGGGCGATCATGTTACTCAGGATTTGAGTCGTTGTGATGGTTGCGAATTCGCTCCGCTTCTGGGCAATCATCAGAGACCAGGGGGTCAACATTACCTCTCGGTACTGATGCTAACTTTTGAGTTACAGCACCAATACTTTCTAAGCGAACCATCTCTTCCCAAGAGCAAACTTCGTCTTCTTCTTCAGTTTCATAGCGGAGGGTAACTAAATCTCCTTCTATATCAAGAATACGGGCGCGTTCAATCCAGCGTTGCTGGTCTCGGAGGAAAATACATATCTCACGCCCATCGCAACAAAGTTGATAAATCTTGCGGTGTAGCATGTATTGCTTCTGCCTTTTCAAATGTGGTTAAATATGTGAATCTCTGGGTTCTACTCCAGTAAATAATAGCCATTTTTAGCTGATTTAGTTTACCTTTGCCAGCTAATAACCCGATCATAGCTAGCGACTTCGTTGCCTTGTTATATTTCATGTAGATTTTGCGTCGCTATCTATAATAGGTAGACTCGCTTCGTGGGTGCTTCTGAAATTTGGTTGAGCAGCAATAGTCGCTCTTATTCTCAGCATTTGCCCCGAATAAGCTGTTAATTGCCAAAACTCTACTCTTTTGTCCAAAATTCTCACCCGTACTATTCTACCGCTGGGTGCGGTTACGTGAGTTTTATCCGCTTTTAGAAGTCTTGTGACTCTACTATTGGCTCAACCCAACATAAACAATCTTAACTTATTCTTAGGCTGCCTACACTGCGATCGCTAAAAGCTTGTCTTTAATTTCCCACTTTTTTCTAACGCCATTTGTGCCAAATTCTGTAAAGCAGCTTGTCTGCTCTCCATTTCGGGGGTATGGCTAAGTCCGACAATATCCAAAATTTTGCCCCAGCGATACACCCAGTCGTGTCTCAGCAGTGAATTTGCTACATTATTTGTGCGAATTTTCTCTAAGCGCTGTGGCTGGGCATCAAGTTCAGCAATAATCTCCCCTATATTAGTTCCATTGTCAGGCAATGCAATCGTAGCATCTGACCAGTCAAAGTTTTCCCTATAACTGTCGCAATCTGGCGGTACTCCCAACATCACTGCACCCCCCGCCGCTCCCTCAAAAAACCGCACACTTACCTCTTCTTGCCCGTTTACGTAGGCTAAATCAAACTTTGGTTTGTAAGCAATAAAATAGCGGCTTCTCTTGATTAGATTTCTATACAAACTTCGATGTTCGTAGTGCTTTCTCATCCGCATATTTTGCAGCGTGTCATAAATATAAAATATTCCTTTTTCTTCAACTAGTTTTAATAACTCTGCATGCAGAATTTCCGAGCGACGACCTAAGCTACAGACATCAATGCTACGATGCGGCAAAATTGGGTAAGGACAAAATTTTATAGCATCGATTCCAGGTGACATGAAGTGACAAGGTGGTTGCACTATTTTGGAGATCGCTTCAGCACTCGATTTTAAACCTGTAAAAATATAATCAAACTTGTTTAAATGCGACAATTGTTGCTTTAATCTATCAACGTCTTTTACCCATACTTCATCTACCCAGCAAACTGCTTTTTTACACTTGTCGCGCCAATTACTAACGGTATTGAGATATAAAAGATCTACTGGATACTGACAAACATAAAAGAATAAGTCATACTCTTTTTCCAGTTTAAAATTATTCATTATTGGGTTAAGTATGCTGCCTTTACCAGTAGCTTTGAAGGCATTTCTGGCAAGCAAATTTTTAAATTTATTTAAAGAACTACTAGAGAAGTAAGCAGGTGATATTGTTTCAACTCTCTCGAAATCACTTATAGTATCTTCAATCTCCAGAGTATATGAGCGAGAGACAGCAAATTCAATGTTACGCAATGATAAAACTAAAACGCGAGGAGTTTTATTTGCCGCAATAGGAATTTTTTTTGACATAGTAAGTTTTCTCAGAAAATTAACCGTTTACAATATTTTAAAGATATAGAAATAATTGATAGGCTATATCTTTGGGGCAGAATTAAAGCAAACTCCGATTTCAACTACTCGTAAACTAGCTAATAGTAAAAGCAAATTACTTTCTATTTTTAGAATAAAATGTTATTTTTTGGATAAATTTTATGAAAGAAATAATATTCGTTTCTTAACTTTATAAAAACTTTATAAAAACTTTATAAAATGAGATAAAAAACGCATAAACTCCAGCAGTTATGTAAAGATAGTGCCGCTATAAAAAGAACGAAAATCCTCGTCTTGCTGGCTTAACTGCACCCAATCCAACGGCAAAGATTTGAACTTTGCAACTAAGCGATCGCAAGCAGGGCGTTCGGTGGCATAATGTCCGGCATCTATAAGAATTAAACCGCGATCGCGACTTTCTTGAAATTGATGGAATTTACAATCTGAAGTTAGGTAAGCTTGCGCGCCAGTTTTGACTACAGCAGAAATATAGCTAGCGCCAGAACCGCCCAACACCGCAACTCTAGAGATCTCTTGTTGTAAATTATTGTGGGGAAAAAAAATTAAATCGGGTGGGTTAAGCTCAATTTGGATAGTTTTCAGTAATTGGTGTAAAGTTACTGGGCTTAATTCGCCCACTCTGCCGTATCCTAAGCCTAATTGAGTAGGGACTATGGGCGTTACTTGTGTTAGCCCTAACAACTGCGCCAGCACATCTGCTGTTCCATCTTCCACCTGATCGAAGTTGGTGTGAGCCGTATAAACGCCGACTTGATGGCTAAAAGCTAGCCGCGTTATGTCAGCAATCGTTTCTCCACTTTGTAAAGACTTCAGCGGACTGAAAATCAGCGGATGGTGAGCAAAAATTAGATTAGCTTGCACAGCGATCGCTTCTTGCATAACTGCTAACGTTGGCGTTAGACATACCAATACCCGCGCTGGTTGTGACAATATCCCTGGCTCAATTTGCCAGCCACAATTATCCCAACTTTCTTGCCAAGCTGGATTTGCCCAACTTTCAAACCACGTAATTAAATCGGCAATTTTCATCAACTATTACAAAATTGTTCGACACAACGCACAAATATCTCTACACCAGTAGACAAAGCCATTTCGTCAAAATTAAAGCGGGGATGGTGATGGGGATAAGCCAAATCTTTACTAGGGTTAGCAGAACCTAGAAAGAAATAGCACCCTGGTACTTCTTCTAAGAAAAACGACATATCTTCGCCGCCCATAGTTTGGCACTCTGGGACAATACCTATGGGAGTTTCAACTACTTCTTCAGCTTGCGATCGCACCAATTGCGCAATTTCTGCATTATTAATTACTGGGGGATACAGTCGCCAATACTCCAACTCATAACTTGCACCATGACTTTGACAAACTCCAGCAATAACTTGTTCGATCCGCTGCTGCAAAAAGCCTGCAAATTTGGGATTGAAATAGCGCACTGTACCATTCAATCTTGCTGTATCAGCAATGACATTTAGCGCCGTACCTGCATGAAACTCGCCCACAGTAACTACAGCAGATTCTAGTGGATCGACATTACGCGCCACAATTGTTTGCAAAGCATTCACAACTTGAGATGCAACTACAATAGAGTCTATAGTTTGATGAGGCATCGCCCCGTGTCCGCCTTTACCTAAAATAGTGCAACGAAAGCACTCCACCGCCGCCATCAATGCACCATTGCGGATACCCACCGTACCCAGGGGTAAATTATTCCACAAGTGCAGTCCAATAATTGCATCCACATCAGGATTTTTTAGCACCCCCGCCTCAATCATCGGTTTAGCGCCGCCTGGTGATTCCTCTGCTGGTTGGAAAATGATTTTGACCGTTCCGGCAAAGTTTGGGTGTTGGGATAAGTAGTAAGCTGTGCCTAGAGCGATCGCTGTATGTCCGTCATGTCCGCAAGCGTGCATTACGCCGTCGTGCTGGGAGCGGTAAGACACTTCATTTTGCTCTTGAATGGGTAAAGCATCAATATCTGCTCTAATTGCTAATACTTTCCCTGGTTTGTTCCCAGGAATTATCGCCACTATACCAGTATGAGCAATACCAGTTTCATGCTCAATTCCCCATTCTTGCAACTTTTGGCTAATAAATTTGGCTGTTAACTGCTCTCTAAACCCTAATTCTGGATATTGGTGGATTTTCCTGCGCCATTCCACAAGTTGCGGCTGCAATGCTTGAATTTCTGCGCGGATACTAGATAAATTGATATCAAGTGGATTTAAAGATGTAGAAACCATAATCTAAAAATATTTATTAGCTCATCTTTCATGGTAAAGAGTAACTGAAGAAGGGAAAAGGATAAAAATCTCTAATTGTTTACCTTTAACCCATACCCTTCTTGTTCCCTTACCCAGTCACGGAAAGCTAGACGCATCTTTCTTTTACCCATTGCTCGATGTTCGGCAATAAATGGCAAGATTTGCTGGATGGGAAATTGGGGAAACGCCAGACTAGTATTAGTTTCCACATATGCATTAGCCTGAAGTTGATAAATTAATATTTGTCCCTTGTCGTATCGCCAAATCTCAGGAACCCCAAGCCGCGCATAAATGGGAAATCGATCTAAAGATTTACTTGTGACATCAATTTCTAACACCAAGTCAGGCGGCGGATCGCGCCTTAAATCAAAGTTTAACTTACCTCGAATAAGCTGCTCGTTTTGAAAGTAAAAACAATTATCTGGTTCTACTCCAGCAAGTAAATCTTGGCGCTTCCAAGTAGTCGAACCTAGAGTTTCGTAGTCAATTTCTAACGCCTCAGCTAAATCCTTAACTGAATCAGAGATCGCTTCTTTATAATATTCATGCTCTGGCAAAGGAACCATAATTTCTAGCAAGCCTCGATCGTAAGCAACGCGCGCAGCACGAGTATTATCCAATTCAACTAACAATTTTTCAAAGTCTTGCCAGGTAACATTTTCGAGCAAAATACTTTTTCCAGGTGGAACTGTAAGTAATACATCAGGGCTAATTAAGTGTTTTAAAGCAAGCTGCATAAGACTTTTTACTCTTTTATTGTGGAATTTGCGATCGCATCAGGCATCAATATCTCTAAATCCAAGTTTGCTGCAACTTCAGCTAACTTATCTAAATCAATTGGATTATCTAAATAAGGCATGCAGCCTAATACAGGCACATTAGTCAGTGATTGAATTAAATCTATCGGTGTTAAATCGCTAATTTCTTCTGGCGTATGAGATTGAACGCAATTAAGCACAATCCCTTGCAAGCGAACGCCAGTAAGTTTTGCTAAAGCAACATTAGCAACTGCTTGAGAAATCGCTCCCAACTTTACAGGAACTACCAAAACCGTAGGTAGCCGCCACTGGGCAGCTAGATCGGCAACTGTAAACTCATTAGTTACAGGCGATCCAAGTCCCCCTAATGCTTCTACCAGCACCCAATCGCGCGTTGAGCGCAACTTCTCTAATGCCTGCCATACTACCCCCAACTCTACCCCCCGCCCTTCTTTAGCAGCGGCTATAGGTGGTGCTAAGGGTGCAGCAAAATATAAGGGGTTAATTTCCTCAATAGATTGATTTAGGGAAAATAATTGAGCGTACAACTCGCGATCGCCAACTCCGGCTTGAATTGGCTTTATTATCCCCAAGGAAGATTTTTGGTACTTTTGTAAGTATGCAGCTAAAGCAGTTGTCAAAACTGTTTTCCCCGCCTCAGTATCAGTTGCCGTAATTAATAATGCGTTCAAAATAACTCTGTGTTATAGCTGGTTGTTCAAGCTTATATCCAAAATAAACTCAGTTTCCTGATTCTGAGCCGCAACTACATCTATTTGGTATTCGCCGCTAGTTTCTATTTGTCCTTCCCAACTCGGAACTTTCGCTCCATTTTCTAATAATTCCCCACTGGGAGAACGAATGTCGAGTGCTACTGCACCTTGTTGTACTCCTACTCTCAACAATTGCCCTTCTTGAACGTTAATTAAGTACCGCTTGCTACGCAAAGGTGTAACTAAAGCAGAAACTTGGCTGGGAGGATCGCCAGGACTTAGGGTAATCGATTCTACTTCAAATGTAGGCGTTGGGGTAGGAGTTTCTATAGGTGTTGGGGTAGGTGGAATGGGGTTTTCTAAACGCACGCTCAATTGATACTTACTATCTGCATCAACGCCTTGAACAGGGCTAAGGACGATCGCATATTCGCCAGTAGCAGGTAACTCCCCTTCGTAGCGCGTTACTCGGTTGGCGCGATCATCGATAGGGGCTTGGTTAGGTCCGATTATTGTCAGCAAAACACCTTCAAATTGAGCGAGATCGGTAGTGATAAGCTGTCCTTGTTCGGCGCTAAATAAGTAATTGGCAGTACTATTAGCTTGCAGCGTCCCTTCAACGTTCGTAACTTCACCTGCGATTAAATTTAAGCGTTGGCTAAAGTTAGTTGGTTCAGGGCTAGGTGTAGGCGTTGGCGTTGGCGTAATACTAGGCGTTGGCGAAATTGAAACTAGTGGCGAGGGAAAAGATTGCGGTGCTGCATTTTGATTGCGATTTAACAGCCAACTAACGAAAAATAAAGAACTACCCCCCGCAGTTAAGGCGACAATAATAAAAATACCAGCGATCGCCCACCAACGTTCCCAAATCGATATGCGCGTCACTGGTTCTACTTGTTTGCTAGAACTAGATTCAAGATCATTAGGGCGACGACCTACAGCAATTGTATTTAGCTCTGAGGCGCTTGGTGCTGGTGGAGCGCTATAATCCCCCTCTTGCAGAGCTTTGGCAACTTCCGCAACGCCTTGATAGCGATCACTTGGTTTGTAAGCTAGCATCCGATTCAGTACTTGGGTAAGTTTTGGACTTACCTTTGCCCAGCGCTGCCAATCCCAACTAAAGTCAGTATCATCAAATAATCCTGGCGGTTCTCTGCCTGTAAGTAAAACTATACAAGTTACAGCAAGGGCATATAGATCGCTGCTGGGATAAGCTCTCCCCGTTTGCATTTGTTCTACAGGTGCGTAGCCCAATTTTCCTACCGTTGTTGCTATCGACTTGCCATCTGGCGACTGAAACCGCGTTGCCAATTCTTTGACTACACCAAAGTCAATTAGTACGGGTTGGCGATCGCTTTGTCGCAAAATAATATTATCTGGAGAAATATCGCGGTGAATAATTCCTCTCACGTGGAGATGGGCAAGTACAGGCAAAATTTGTTGCAATAGCTGCATTACTTCCGATTCTAGAAATGTTGTTCCTTGCGCTTGTTTTTCCTGCAATAACTCCCAATAAGTTTTCCCCGCTACGTAATCTTGCACCAAAAATAAACGCCTATCTTGCTCGAACGTCGCCCTA
>QQTW01001763.1_pt1 | contig 15416 bp, 9 predicted proteins | sample 1904831 | NCBI WGS metagenome assembly QQTW01 (sample SAMN09435610, study PRJNA476489) | Subsurface metagenome, whole genome shotgun sequencing project. | reverse complement strand
GTTTGTATGAGCGGTTTACGGGATTTTAAAAACGCGCCTTTAGTTGTAACTATTAACAATTTGCCCGTATAAGTCGTATATGTCGGCATCCGAGATTGCTACTGGAACAATCGAGCCTAGCGCGGCGTTGCCTTGGACGTAAACTAAACCGTCTACTTCGGGCGAAAACCGGGCGGAACGTCCAATCAATTCACCAGTTTCAGGATTTTCCTGTTCAATTAGTACGTCTACTACTTGACCGATTTGCTGCTGGTTTTTTTGTAGCGAAATTGGTTGCTGGAGTTCCATCAACTCATCTCGCCTTGCCTCCATAAGTTCTTGGGGCAATTGATTGGGTAATTTATAAGCAGGGGTTTCTTCTTCTGGTGAAAAAGTAAATACTCCTACATGATCGAATTGATGGCGCTTTACAAACTGTAACAAATGTCTGTAATGTTCGTCTGTTTCGCCAGGAAATCCAACTATAAATGTTGTCCGCAACACTGCTTTTGGCAAAGCTGCTTTTAGTTTTTCGACAATTTCATCATTGACTGCGCCTTGCCAAGGTCGATTCATCGCCCGTAATATTTCCGGGTGCGAGTGTTGCAAAGGCAAGTCTAAGTAGGGTAGAACGTTGGGGGTTTTAGCTATCGCCTCTATTACTTTGGGTGTTAGCCCGGTGGGATAGGCGTAGTGCATCCGAATCCAAGGAATGTCTACTTTACCAAGTTCTGTTAACAACTCAGCTAACTTTGGTTCGCCGTACAAATCCAAGCCGTAGTTGGTTGTAATTTGGGAAATTAAGATAATTTCCTTTACTCCCTGGTTTGCTAGTAATTTTGCTTCAGTAACGATTGAATCAATCGAACGCGATCGCTGGTTTCCCCGCAAATGAGGAATAATGCAAAAAGCACACCGATAATCGCAACCTTCGGCTATCCGCACGTAGGCTACACCTTCGGTTGTCGTCCGGTAGCGCGGCGTTGTTTCATCGGCGATGTAGGTGGGTTCGGGGGAAACTAGCTTTACTCTTTCTCCTGCTTGTACCCGCGAAATTACATCAACAATTTTGTTATAGTCGCCAGTGCCGACAACCGCTACGGCTTCTGGTAATTCGTCTAGTAGTTGTTCTTGAAAATGCTGCGCCATGCAGCCAGTTATCACAATTTTCTTATCTGCTTGGGCAAGTTCTACCAATGTCCTTACAGATTCTTCTCTTGCTGATTGAATAAAGCTACAGGTATTGACAATAACGTAAGAAGCTAATTCTTCATTACTATCTACGCTGTACCCTGCTTCTACTAGCAGTCCTAGCATATGCTCGGTATCGATTCGGTTTTTCTCGCAACCTAGATGTGAAATTGCTATGGTTGGCTTATCTCCCATAAAGTGAAATAACGCTCGTATGAAGTTAACGCGGTGTTCTTAAGTGCGACACAAGCTTAAAAGAAGATTATTTCTTCATAGCCGTATAATCAACTTAGGAAGCAATTAGAAATGCCGTTTGTAGCGGGGCTTAGTCGATGAAACTATATTTCTTTAAACTTTATAATTTTTAAACTTTAAAGCACCAATTTGGTTTTTGGTATAAGCTACCGTACTTTACCCTAGAGATAGGCTCATCTCACAGTAACGCTTGGCGTAGTAGTGGTAAGCCTTTAATTAGCTGGAGTGGCAAACTCCTGTTCTTGCATCGTTTTTATCTTAACATATCTTATGGGTACTTTACGGCTAAATTTTCCAATTTAGGAAAAAAGCATAAAAAGCCCTGTTTTGTGTAAAAAATTAATAGAACTTTAGCTAACCAATATTTGGCTGAATTCAGATAGGAAAGAAGTGGACTTAAATCGGCTATTTAAAACCCCAAATCCGATCGTTGGTGTTGTTCATTTACTGCCTTTGCCTACATCGCCCCGGTGGGGAGGTAGCCTTAAAGCTGTAATCGATCGCGCAGAGCAAGAAGCAACAGCTTTAGCTAGTGGCGGAGTAAATGGCATTATTGTCGAAAATTTTTTTGATGCGCCGTTTACAAAAAGCCAAGTAGATCCGGCGGTTGTCAGTGCGATGACAATTATTATCGATCGCTTGATGAATTTAGTAACTTTGCCGATTGGGATCAATGTGTTGCGTAATGATGCCCAAAGCGCGATCGCGATCGCAAGTGTGGTAAAAGCTCAATTTATCCGCGTAAATGTGCTGACGGGGGTAATGGCGACCGATCAGGGGCTAATTGAGGGGTCGGCGCATCAATTACTGCGCTATCGACGCGAATTGGGCAGCGATGTAAAAATCCTTGCTGATGTATTGGTCAAGCACGCTAGACCTTTGAGTTCGCCAAATCTGACGGTGGCGGTGCAAGATACGATCGAGCGGGGTTTGGCAGATGGAATTATCTTATCTGGTTGGGCAACGGGTAGTCCGCCAAATCTGGAAGATTTGGAATTGGCAAGTGCGGCGGCTAAAGGTACGCCAGTTTTTATTGGTAGTGGCGCAAATTGGGAAAATATTTCTAGTTTAATGTCCGCCGCCGATGGGGTGATTGTTTCAAGTTCGCTTAAGCGTCACGGGCGCATAGATCAGCCAATCGATCCCAATCGGGTTAGTCAGTTTGTGGAGGCGGCGATTATTGCTAAGTCTCCTTTGCCTTCTGTAACTGTCGATTCTGTGACTCTCCGCGCATAGTGAAGGTAAGTAGGGGCGTAATGCGTTGCACCTACTGCCTATCTTATTAAAAAACCAAGACTTGGGGGGTCTGCCCCCCAAACCCCCCATTGGGGGACGCAACCGTCCCCCAAACCCCCTCCAAAAATAGTTCTATCAATAGGTCAACAAGTCCCGTGCGTCCTAGCAGTATCCGGGTGGAGGTTGTTTTGGTGAACATAAACAAACTTTAATAGATTTCTTGCATAGATAATTTTTCGCCCCTAACTCCTCAATTCTGAGAGGAACTAGATTCAAAGTCCCTCAGAGCAACGGGGGATTTCGGAAGCTTTTTTGGATTCGTGCAAGGGGTCTAATGCTTAGTTTAAAAAAACTAGCGTCATAATCTATTAAAATTACAAGCTTTTTAGGGCGACAAAAGGTTAATTTTTAATTACTGTAAGTTTTAGTTATCGCGATCTATTCAATAAATATAGGGTTAATTTAATGAGTCGCCGTCGTTCTATTCCTTGGATTCATAAATGGTCGCGTCCGATAATTGGCGCGATCGCTGGACTTGGTGCTTTGACTACTGCTTATCTCACTGTCGTCAAACTTTCCCAAAATACTGCGGCTTGTCCGACAAAAAGCTGCGATCTTGTCCTTTCTAGTCCTTACGCGGAAATTTTTGGGCAACCATTGGCTTTATTTGGGTTTTTGGCTTATGTCAGTATGCTGATTTTTGCTTTAGCTCCTTTGGCAATCGATGCTGTAAAAAATAAAGATTTACACTACAAAGTTGAAAATGCAACTTGGCTGTTGCTACTAGCGGGCGCGATCGCTATGACGGTGTTTAGCAGCTATTTAATGTATCTGCTGGCTTTTGAACTGAAAGCTTTATGTATATACTGTCTCGCTTCAGCGCTATTTTCTCTGAGCTTGCTCGTCCTAACAATTGTCGGTCGCACTTGGGAAGATATTGGACAAATTTTGTTTACGGCGATTGTCGTAGGCATGATAACTCTGATTGGAACTTTAGGCGCTTATGCTGGGGTTAATAGTAATGCTACTAATCCTGGGGCTTCTCCTACCGGACAACAAGTAGCAGTACGCCCTGTAAGTCAACCAACTCCTGGCGTTGGTTGGGAAATTACTACAACTTCAGGAAAAGCGGAAATTGATTTAGCTCGTCACCTCACTGAGAGCGGTGCTAAAGAGTATGTGGCTTGGTGGTGTCCTCACTGTCACGAGCAAAAAGAGCTATTTGGCAAAGAAGCTTACAAAGAAATTAATCATGTCGAATGCGCTGAAGGTGGCACCGATCCCCGCCCAGACTTATGTAAAACAGCGAAGGTTGAAAGTTTCCCCTCTTGGGAAATTAAAGGTAAGTTGTACCCCGGAGTCAAGACTTTAAACGAACTTGCCGATCTTTCTGGTTATACAGGCGATCGCAATTTTGTTATCGTCCCCGCACCTTAGCCCAAAACTACGCTAGTGATTCTGAAGTCCATACCAAATCTTTTTCGATTAAGGTGTGGACTTGCCAATCGGGGTTTGTCTGCGGATAGTCTTGGCGGTAATGTCCGCCCCGGCTTTCGGTGCGAAATAAGGCACTTTGCAAGATTAAATAGGCAATGTCGAGTAAATTACGGGTTTCTCCCCATAAATATAGTTGTTGGTGGGGAGTTGCGTTATCAAAACTACCTATTTGCGACGTGGGTAAGTTAAGTAGAAATTGACTTAAAGCTAAGTTGGCAAATTCTTGTCGCCATAGCTCTACTTGAGCCATTCCTGACTCTAAACTTTTCTGCTCCCGACAAATTCCCGCACTTTTCCACATTAAACGCGGTAACTGCGTGCGGATTTTTTCTAAGGTTGTTTGCTGCTCGTCCCAAGCGCTGGCAGATAGTTTAAACACTAATTCCGTGCTATCTAGACGGGGAAAATCTATATCTTCGTCTAGCTTTAAGTTCGCCATCCCAGCGCCAAATACAATACATTCCAATAAAGAATTACTCGCCAAGCGATTAGCGCCATGTACTCCGGTACTTGCAGTTTCGCCAACGGCATATAAACCCGGCAAAGATGTGCGATTGCTTAAATCTGTAACAATTCCCCCCATCCAGTAATGAGCCGCCGGAGCAACGGGGATCGGTTGAGAAAATACATCGATGCCCCAGCGCTGACATACTTGAATGATATTAGGAAAACGATGGCTAATTTTTTCTTTGGAGAGCGATCGCAAATCTAACCAAACATTCGCCTTCGCAGGATCGATCGCGTTATTTTGTAAGTGCGTGAAAATAGCCCGACTAACTATATCCCTAGGCGCGAGTTCTCCTTGAGGATGATAGTCATAAGCAAAGCGTCTTCCCGTATCATCAACTAAGTGAGCGCCCTCTCCCCGCACGGCTTCGCTAATTAAAAAGCTGTTTGCCCCAGGAATCGTTAAAGCTGTAGGATGAAATTGAACAAATTCTAAGTCTCTAACTATTGCGCCGCTCCGCCAAGACATAGCTACCCCATCTCCAGTACTGACGGCGGGGTTGGTTGTATGAGCAAAAACTTGCCCGCCACCCCCGGTTGCTAAAACGACGGCTTTAGCTCGTACCCAAATTACTCGATTTTCATAAATTAAACTAATTCCCTGACAGCGCCCCGTTGGTGATATCCACAAGCTTATTGCCAAGGTTTTTTGAATAATTGAAATATTTTTACGTTGCAATACTTGGGCGGTCAGCGTTGTAATTACTTCTTTGCCTGTTGTATCGGCGGCGTGCAGCACCCGGCGGCGAGAGTGAGCGGCTTCTAAAGTTAATGCTAGTTGCTCTCCTTGGCGATCGAAAGCAACGCCCATAGCTACTAACGATTGAATGCAGCTAGGGGCGTTTTGTGCCAAAAACTTTACCGCCTCCAGATCGCATAAACCTGCCCCCGCCGCGATCGTGTCTTCTAAGTGCAATGAAGGAGAGTCTTCAGGAGAAATCGCGGCGGCGATTCCTCCTTGCGCCCAATCGCTAGCAGATAAAGAAACTGTATCTTTAGTAATTAAACCAACATTAAGGGTTTTAGGAAGACAAAGCGCGGTATACAGACCTGCTGCACCCGCGCCTACTACTAAAACATCAAAAGTTTGGGAGAGATTTTGTAACTGAGTCAAGGTGTTGAAAATAGTTTTAAGCTAAACATAATTTATAACTCAAAACTTGCTTTACTTGAGGGCGATCGCCCAGAGCCAATAATAGGTTATCTGTAAATACCGTTGTTATAGCGATCGTCGCCTTCGTTGAAGACAGAATCAAATTCTGTAACGGTAAAATTATCCAAGTTTGCTTGGAGGATTTCTTTTTGGCGATCGCTCAAGCCTACAATTTTCAAAACATCTTCTACTTGGTTGTAGGGAGCATTTTGGATAATTGCTTTAGCTAAAGTGGGATACATCCCCGGATAGCGTTGGAAAGCCCGGACGTTGGTGTTATTTAAGTCAATTTTTTTGCCAAATTCTGTGTCTAGCTTGTCGTCGGCTTTATTGCGTAATTCCTTGGTAGGAAGTTCGGCTTTAGCTATCAAAACTGGCATTGGTGTATGAAAGCTAGAGTTAGAAACGGATAGAGCGATCGCATCGGCAAAATTACCGCCGATTAATCCCCAGCATACTACTAGCACTAGCAATATTGTTAATTTGCGTATTAAACTTCTCACTTTTTCCTTTACCTCTTATTTGGGCGTTGCTGAGATCGACACAGCACTTATCAGAAACTAATATACAGCGATGCGCGACCCGTAATATTTACAATGCTGTTTTTTAAACTTGCTCCAAGGGCGATCGCTATCTAGATGGTGTAGAAATTCGCTATAGTCTAGGCTAACAGGGTAGAATAGGGCATTTAATTTAATTAATTTTAGTTTTGCACGGATAGCCGGGGCGAGAGAGTGTAGGTAGTATTTAAGCGCGACTATTTTAATTTAAAAAGTATGAGTTCTTCGTCCTCAAAACAGGGTAACTTTGCTCAACTAGCTGCAACGCTTGTCAGTAAAACGGTAATTATTGCAAGTATTGCTGTCTCCGCAGTAGTTATTGGCGGAAAACAACTTGGGCTTTTAGAAGGATGGGAATTGAGTTTAGCTGATAGCTTAGTGCGCCTGCAACCAGATCGTGGGGTCGATCCGCGCTTATTAATTGTAACTGTAGATGAAGAAGATATACGCCATTTAGGCAAATGGCCTGCTACGGATCTTGTTATTAATCAGTTGCTAGACAAGCTCAATCAAAATAAACCCACAGCTATTGGTTTAGATATTTATCGAGATTTGCCTATAGAGCCTGGTAATGCGGAATTAGTCACAAATTTGCAACTAACAGATAATATTGTTGCAGTATGTAAGTCCGGGAATGGCGATCGCGATCGCGGTGTTGCTCCGCCTAAAGAAGTTCCTCTAGATCGATTAGGATTTAGCGATCTTGTCGTCGATAGCGATAGTGTGGTGCGGCGCAATTTGCTAACTTTGACTCCGGCTACTAATTCGGCGTGTCCGGCGGAATACTCTTTTAGTTTTACCCTTGCCTTGCACTATTTAGCCAAGCAAGGAATCAAGCTAGAAAAGACTCCTCAAGAATACTGGAAACTAGGCGATACTACTTTTACACCTATAAACAACGACACGGCAGAATATCAAAACGTCGATGCTAGAGGCTACCAAATATTATTAAATTATCGCTCTCCCCATAAAGTTGCCGAACAAATTAACCTCACCGATGTACTAGCCGGAAATTTCGATCCCAAGCTGATTAGAGATCGCATAGTTTTAATTGGCGTAACTGCAAGTAGCGGCAATGATTTTCTCTATACTCCCTACAGTAAAGGGCAAAGGCAAGATTTACGGATGCCTGGGGTAGTAGTTCACGCTCAAGCGGTAAGTCAAATATTAAGCACTGTATTAGATAATAAAGCGCTCGTTTGGGCAATGCCGGAATGGGTAGAAATTCCTTGGATTATCGTGTGGTCGGTGGTAGGAGGCGCGATCGCTTGGCGGCTTCGCAATCCAATGGCGATCGCATTTTTGGAATTGGCTTCTATAGCTGCATTATTTGGAATTGGCTTATTAATATTTGCCGGATCTGGGAGAGTGCCATTAATACCTCCTGCTTTGGCTTTGTTATTAACGGGCGCGAGTGTTGCTTCTTATAAAGGTTATAAAAATTCGTATCCAATAGAACAATTGCTCACAAAAGAAAATTCTGCTGTCTATGAAGAAAATCAAACTCAATTACCTGCAACAGAAAATGAAGAAAGTAATTTATTAGCTACCCGTTATAAAGTTGTTAGGAATATTGGCAAAGGTGGATTTGGTGAGACTTATCTAGCAGAAGATACGCAAATACCAGAAAATCCCTACTGTGTAGTCAAGCAATTGAAGCCCACCCGCACGGATGAAAAATTTTTAGAACTTGCCAGACGCTTTTTTTATACCGAAGCAAAAACCCTCACAAAAGTTGGCAAACACGATCGCATCCCCCAACTATTAGCTTACTTTGAAGCAAATAAAGAATTTTATTTAGTCCAGGAGTACATCAAAGGACACTCTTTAAGCGACGAGCTTACCCCTGGTAAAAAGCTATCCGAGCCTTATGTTATTGCTTTACTAAAAGATGTTACAGAAATTCTCCAATTTATTCATGGCTTTGGCGTAATTCATCGAGATATCAAGCCTGGTAATATTATGCGGCGCGAAGCTGACGGCAGGTTAGTTTTAATTGATTTTGGGGCGGTCAAACAAATAGAAACGCAAATTGCCGATTTGCCGGAAAGCGGGACTGTTGCTATCGGTACATCTGGTTACGCGCCACCGGAACAATTACTCGGACAACCCGTACTCAACAGCGATATTTATGCTTTAGGTATGATTGGAATACAAGCATTGCTTGGCGTGCCATCAGTGCAGATTCCTAAAGACCTGGTAACAAAAGAAGTTATTTGGCGCGATCGCACTACAGTCAGCGATAAACTAGCAGCTATTCTAGACAAAATGGTTGCTTATCGCCACGAAGAACGGTATCAATCGGCAATGGAAGTCAGCCAAGACTTGCAACAAATTTAATAATTATATCTTACCTGCGATAGGTGACATTGATTTTAGTAAACTATATTGCGATCGCACGTCGCGGGTATGAAAGAGGATGATCCAACGCTGGCAAAGAGAAATAATTGCAATATTAGGATTTTTTATAGTTAGTGAGGTGATTTGCACTTACAGCTACACTTTTGCTCAAGTTATCCCTGACACAACTTTAGGCAGTGAAAGCTCTACTACGCGAGTCGATGCTCAATTTCCTGTAGACATAATTGAGGGCGGTGCAACTCGCGGTGCGAACTTATTTCATAGCTTTAGCCAATTTAGTGTTAGTGAAGGACGAGGCGCATACTTTCTTAGTCCTAGTGCTAATATCCAAAATATTCTCGCTCGCGTTACAGGTAGCAATCCCTCAACGATTTTAGGCACTATTGGCACGTTTGGTAACTCTATTCCCAACTTATTTTTAATCAATCCTAACGGAATTATTTTTGGCGCAAATGCCAGTTTAGATATAGGTAACGCGGGTTTAGATATTGGCGGTACGGGGGGTTCGTTTGTGGCTACCACAGCCAATGCCATAATCCTTGGCGATACAGGCGGAATATTTTCCGCTTCCAACCCTGGCGCTAGTAATTTGCTCCGTATTGCACCTTCAGCCCTGTTTTTTAACGGTAATTCCCCCACAGAAATTGTGAATCGCTCTAGCGCCACAACTTCGGTATTAGGGTTTTTTACCAGTGGGCTGCAAGTGCCGAGCGATCGCAGCTTATTATTAGTAGGTGGAAAAGTTACTTTAGATAACGGCAGATTAGTCGCTGCAAACGGCAATGTTGAATTAGCAGGAGTAACCCAAGGAACTATAGGACTAAGCATAGATGGGAATAATTTGAGCTTAAGTTATCCTACCCAAGTGCAACGCGCCGACGTACTGCTGACCAATGAATCTTCCATAGTAGTGTTTGGGATCAGTGGTGGTAGAAGTACAATTAATGCTCGTAACATAGATATTTTGGCAGGAAGTGGATTATTTGGCGGTATAAGTTCCGGCGGTGATTCAATTCAAACTCAAGCTGGAGATATTACCCTCAACGCCAGCGAAAACACTACAATTGCAGGGGATGAATCCTCTTTATCTTTTATTTTCAATAATGTTGATATCAGCGCTCTAGGTAATGGAGGTAATATGATTATTCAAGCTGAATCCCTATCTTTAAATAATTCAGGAATCAGTACAAGTACTAACGGTCAAGGAAATGCTGGTAATGTTTTTATCCAAGCTAAGGACTCTATTTCTATAGCTGATAGCAATATTATTAGTGATGCTGGTTCTGAAGCGATCGGCAAGGGAGGCAATATTAGCCTTCAATCTAGCTCGTTATCTCTGAATAATAGTGTTTTTAATGCAAGTACCGACGGTCAAGGAGATGCGGGTAATGTGTTTATTCAATCTGATGATTTTGCTTCCATAGCTAGTAGCAACATTTTGAGTGACGTAGATTCTCAAGGTATAGGCAAGGGAGGAAATATTGACATTCAAGCCCGATTGTTTTCCTTAACTAATAATTCTACATTAAGCACCAATACTAGAGGAGAAGGCGACGCAGGCAGTGTATTTATTCAGTCTCAAGATGTGGCTATAGACAATAGCAGAATTGTGAGCAGCAATCTGGGCAATCTTATTAGTATTTTGACTGGAAGTGAAACAGAAATAGCTCTAGGTAATGGTGGAGATATTCAGATTAATACAAATTCGCTTTCCTTAGATAATAACTCTACTTTAGCTACTAGCACTTTAGGGTTGGGAGACGCGGGAAATGTGTTTATCAATGCCACTGGCGCTGTATCTCTAGCTAGGAATAGCGATATTTCTAGTGATGTTTTTAGCGGGACTCTTTTAGGACTTGAAGGAGTTAATGGCGAAGTTATAGATATTATTGGTGCGGCGGCGGTGGGTAATGGTGGTGACATCAATATTGCCGCACAATCTCTATCTCTTAGCGACGAGTCTAAACTTTTAACTAGCACTCAGGGACTAGGAGATGCAGGCAATTTATCGATCCAGACTAGCGGAGCAGTTACATTTACAGGTAATAGTTTTATCTTAAGTGGTGTTGTCAGCAATGCCTTTGCAGGGCAAGTTGGAGCCGATGCTGTAGGCAAAGGTGGCGATTTAAGTATTGTGGCAGGTTTCTTTACCCTTGATTACTCTACTTTAGCTACTATCACCGCCGGACTAGGAAATTCTGGATCGATAGCTGTTCAAGCCAAGGATATCTTTTTAACTAATAACAGTTTAATTACTAGCGCCGTGCAGCAAAGCGGTATTGGAAATGCAGGGAATATAGATATTCAAACGCAAAGTCTCTCTCTTACAAATGGTTCTCAAATCCGTGCGGCGGTTGAAAGAGAAAGAGACAATCTTCCTGGCGGTCAAGGCAAAGGTGGCAATATTTCAATTAATGCAAGTGAAAGCATAGACCTTTCGGGGGTGAGTGCTGACGGCTTTTCTAGTGCTTTGAGTACAAGTAGCGATCGCGGCGCAAGCGGTACGGCGGGAAATATAATCGTTAATACAAACAACTTTCGGATTGCTGATGGTGCGGTAGTAAATGCTTTAACGGCAAATTCTAGCAACGCAGGTAATATTACAATCAATGCCAATAACTTTACAGCTACTGGTGGCGGACAAGTTATTACCAGTACAAGTAGCAGTGGCAGCGCCGGAAGTATTAATTTAAACATTGCTAATAACATCGATCTTAGTGGGAGCGATCGCACGTTTGCCGATCGCCAAGCCCAATTTGGCACAGATATAGTGAGAAATCAAAGCGCCTCTAGTGGCTTGTTTGCTAATACTGCTCTCGGCTCAACAGGAGGCGGTGGGAGTATTTTTATTAACGCTCAACAGTTCAATATCGCTGAAGGTGCGGGAGTATCGGTAGATAGTCGCGGACAAGGAAACGCGGGCAATTTAAAACTGCAAGCAAGCTCGATTACTCTTGACGGTGGGGCATTTCTATCGGCATCTACGGCAAGCGGCGAAGGTGGCAATATTGATATTCAAGCCCAAGAATTACTATTATTGCGGCGCAACAGTAATATCAATGCGGCGGCAGGTGGTACGGGTAACGGCGGCAATATTGACCTGAATGCTACATTTATCGTTGCTCCAGCTACGGAAGACAGTAATATTATTGCCGATGCGATCGCTGGCAATGGCGGAAACATTAATATTACTACTCAAGGTGTTTTTGGTATTGCTTCTCGCCCAGCCCAAACAAATCTCAGCGACATTACTGCCAGTTCGGAGTTAGGGATAGATGGTGAAGTCGCAATTGATAACCCCGATGTCGATCCCAGTCAAGGTTTAGTGACTTTACCTGTAGAAGTAATTGACGCTTCAAATCAAATTGCCTCAAGTTGTACTAACGATCGCCAAGCGACAAATAAATTTACGGTTACTGGACGTGGCGGCTTACCGCCCAACCCCGATAATCCTTTAACTAATGACGCTGTGCTGACCGATTGGGCGACTTTAGAACCAACAACTAACAACGCACCACCAATAACAAAGGTAAATCAACAGCCCCCTAGAGCGATTGTAGAAGCCCAAGGATGGATAATTGACCCTCAAGGTCGAGTAGTTTTGACTGCTTTTGCCCCCCAAGTTACGCCCAATAGTTCTAAATTGACTACTTCTTGCAATGGATTGTAAACAACGTCAGTCTTGGTTATGGTTACTATCAATTTTATTAGTTACTAGCAGTATCTCTAGATCGCTACAAGCGCAAACGCCGCCCGTGCAACTTCCTCCTCCCCAAGACGTGCAGCCCCAACCAACGCCAATTCCCTCGCCTCAATTGCCGCAACCATTGCCGCCGCCAGAAGAATTATTACAGCCAACTTCACCTGCTCCTACACCTCCAGACAACATCCCTGGCGTACCGCAAACAATTAATGTAGAACGTTTTGAAGTGGTGGGGAGTACGGTATTTTCCCCCGCACAATTAGCAAAAGTTCTCGCGCCTTTTACCAATAGACCAATTTCCTTTGCCGAATTATTCAGTGCGCGATCGGCAATAACGCAACTTTATTTCGATAACGGATATATTACGTCAGGCGCTTATATTCCCCCGCAAACTTTGCAAGGCAAAGTGGTGACAATAAATGTCCTTGAAGGCGGATTAGAAAATATCCAAGTTACCGGGACAAAATATCTAAATACTAGCTACGTCCGTCAACGAATTGAAATCGGAGCAAAAGCCCCATTAAACCGCGATCGCCTTTTAGAAGCGTTGCAACTATTGCAACTCAATCCTTTAATTAGTAATATATCTGCCGAACTATCGGCGGGAACTCGCCCCGGTCAAAGCATTTTAGAAATACAAGTTACCGAAGCTCAAAGTACAAAAGTTCAAGCGACAATTGATAATGGGCGATCGCCTGCTGTGGGAAGTTTTCGCCGCAATATCCAGTTAAATGAAGGTAATTTACTAGGAATAGGCGATCGCGTTATTTTTGCTTATAGCAATACGGACGGTAGCAATGCGATCGATACGAGTTATTCATTGCCCCTCAATCCTCGTAACGGTACGCTCAACTTTAGTTATGGCACGACTTCAAGCCGCGTCATCGAGCCAATTTTTGAGGACTTAGATATAAATTCTGAATCTCGTTACTACGATCTAACTTTGCGTCAGCCAATTATCCAAACTCCAAGTCAAGAGCTTGCTTTGGGTATAAGCGCAAGTCGTCTAGAAAGCGAAACCTCTTTACTAGGTTTTCCCCTACCCTTATCTACGTCTGCGGGCGCAGATGAACAAGGAAGAACCCGGATCTCAGCACTGAGGTTTTTTCAAGAGTGGACGCAAAGAGATACCCGCCAAGTAATTGCCGCGCGATCGCAATTTAACTTAGGATTGGGCGCTTTTGATGCCACACTTAACGCCGAACAACCAGATAGCCGCTTTCTTTCTTGGCAAGGGCAAGCTCAATGGGTGCGCCTGTTAGCGCCAGAAACTTTATTTTTAGTGCGCGGTAACGTCCAGCTATCAGCTACTTCTCTATTACCCCTAGAACAGTTTACTTTAGGCGGTTTACAAAGCGTGCGCGGCTACCGTCAAGACTTACTTTTAACCGATAATGGCGCTTTTGCTTCGGCGGAGGTAAGAGTGCCTATTTTGCGCGTTTCTGACTGGAATGCAGTTTTACAAGTAGCTCCCTTTGTCGATGTTGGCACTACTTGGAACACTGGTAGAGAGTCTCCAGAAACTAATTCTTTAGCGTCTATCGGTTTGGGGTTAATTTGGCAGCAAAGCGATCGCTTTACGGCGCGTCTCGATTACGGTATTCCTTTAATTTCTGTATCTTCTACTGAAAGAACATGGCAAGAAAACGGTTTATACTTTTCCGTGTTTTACAATCCTTTTTAAACAAAACTTGGCTGTTAGGGTTAATAACGGCGATCTTTTGCGCGATCTCATCTCCCAGGACATTTTCGGCAATTCCTACGGTTTTTGCCCCTAATCAAAGTTTGATTCAACAAAGTAAAACTCTTTACGATACCGGACAATACAATCAGGCAATAGAAATATTAAAGCAAGCAATTAAAGAATTTGCTTCTAGAGGCGACTTCACAAATCAAGCTTTGGCTTTAAGCAATCTTTCTTTGGCGTATCAACAACTAAGTAACTGGGAAGAAGCAACTAAGGCTATTGCTGAAAGTCTGCAATTGCTGCAAGATCCGGCTTTAGAAGGGCGATCGCAAGCTTTGGCGCAAGTTTTGGATATTCAAGGACGTTTGCAATTTTCAACGGGGCAAAATCAACAAGCTTTAGATAATTGGCAACAATCAAGAGCAATTTATCAGCAACTAGGCGATATCTCAGGGGCGCTGAAAAGTCGGATTAATTCTGTACAAGCATTGCGATCGCTAGGATTATTCAATCGGGCTTTAGGCGAATTAACAGAAATAGACAAAACTCTAACTTCTACTCCTGATTCGGTGACTAAAGCTGTAGGATTGCGGAGTTTTGGCGATGTATTGCAATTGGTGGGCGATTTTGAACGCTCTCGGCAAGTTTTGCAACAAAGTTTGCTAGTAGCGCAAAATTTAAACTCGCCGGAAAATATTAGCGGAGCTTTGTTTAGTTTAGGTAATACTTTCCGCGCCCAGCAAGATACCAAAGAGGCGCTCAAGTTTTATCAGCAAGCGGCGTTAACGGCTACTCCGACTTTAAAATTACAATCTCAATTAAATCAATTGAGTTTATTAATCGATTTAGAGGAGGTTACAGCAGCGCAAAAATTATTACCGCAAATTGAAACGCAACTTAAACAATTACCTAGTGGGAGAGCAACAGTTTATGCTCAAATCAATTTTGCCCAAAGTCTCAAGCGTCTAAAAGATGTTGCTAATCCGCCAAAAATTGCCGAACTTTTGGCTGCATCAATAAAACAAGCTCGAAGCCTCCAAGATCCGCGTCTAGAAGCTTATGCTTTAGGGAGTTTGGGGCAATTGTACGAACAAAATCAGCAAGTAACCGAAGCAAAGAATTTAACAGAACAATCTTTGCTTATTGCTCAATCTATATAACGCGCCAGATATTGGTTATCGCTTTCAATGGCAACTAGGAAGACTATTAAAAGCTGAAGGAAAAACGACAGAAGCGATCGCCTCTTATACTGAAGCTGTCAACTCTTTGCAATCTCTCCGCAGCGAT
>QQTW01001762.1_pt1 | contig 15420 bp, 14 predicted proteins | sample 1904831 | NCBI WGS metagenome assembly QQTW01 (sample SAMN09435610, study PRJNA476489) | Subsurface metagenome, whole genome shotgun sequencing project. | reverse complement strand
AATCGCTGACTAGTCATGGTGTCTTCTGCTTTCGATCTTCCATTTCAGCAGACGCTGGCTCGAGAGAGCTGGTCCCTGTATGGTGTTGGCGCGCTCTTCGTCTTCGTACGAACGTAAGCAACTCCGATGCTCATCATGTATCGTTCATATGGCACTAATCCCCTTTCAGTTATGCTCGAATTCACCGTGTTGGTCTTCGGGGACTGCAGGCCGATGACTACCTTATGTTGGCAGCTTTCGGCTGGTTTACGACTCTGGTTGTGTGCCTGAACGTGGTAGTCACTGGTGGCGGCTCAAATCTCTTTCCTCCAGAACAATTTTCAACTTTCTCGCAAGAAGATATAGAGGAGAGAATAAAGGGAAGTAAAGTTGTCGTCATCTCCGAACAGGCCATGTTGAACACGATATACTTCAACAAAGCATGCATGTTGATCATGTACAGACGCTTGACCATGGGTCTTCGGCAACAGAGGACGGTGATGGGTATCGCAGTGTATGTTGCTTTGGGTTGGGTTGGGACCGAGTTCGCATTCTTCTTCGCCTGCCGTCCTTTCAACGGTTACTGGGCTGTTCCGCCACCAAATCCTCAGTGTACCACGCTGCAACACTATGCCGTCACACAGGCCGTTTTCAACATCTCTTCCGACCTAATGATGCTAGGTGTCATGCTTCCACTTCTTGTCCAGGCCAACCTCCCCACCAAGCAAAAGGTAGCCCTTGTTGGCATCTTCAGCATGGGCTCGTTTGTCATCGTCGCCGCCATTTTGACAAAAGTATTCAATTTGGAGGATGTCTACAGCACTGTCTACATGCTCTGGTACATCCGTGAAGCCAGCGTGGCAATATATGTCGCGAATCTACCGATGATCTGGCCTCTCCTGAGGGAATGGTTCCCGTATCTCCGGGTGTTTACTCCTGGTCATCGCTCTTCATCCAGCAATCGCAGGAGTGGGAACATAGGCAGTTCATTGTGTGGTATGCGCAGGACCGGCACAAATGGAGATGATCCGCATCCCATGTCGCGTATATCAAAGAACAAAAACAGTCAATACACTATGGGCACCGAGACGGATATCGAACGGACCGGTTCTGTCGAACGGATCAACAAACCTCCGTTTGATGGTCATGGCATCCTGGCCGAAACCACTGTCGATATTGAAGTTGGTGACTACACTTCCTCAGCGGAAGATCTTGAATCGGAGAAATTTGGCCAGATGCAATTGGAACGCCAGACTCGACAAGATTACGAATGGGAAAAGACAACTCCCAGACACGGGAAGATGACTACAAATATTAGTGCTAAGGAAGTCATATTCACAGAAGAGAATGAAAGAAAATCCGAGCAGACAGAACGAGAAAGCAGGAGCAAAGGAAGAAGCGACGGGAGGAATTCACCGACAAGTTCAGAGGATCCGGGTGCGTCAGATGAAACGAGAATAGGGCGAGCTGTTTAGATCGCAATTCATCGATATATGATACTTGACGACGGGGCGTAATAGGGTTTCAGATCTGTCAAGAGCGTGGTATTGGTATAGGGGTTGGGATGGACAAACCTCCTCGGGCAAGGCGCCAGAGGAATTCTGGAGGGATAATAGCCGACACGAACACGCAACCCATAACTTATGTGGTTGGAAAGGTACGGCGTTTAGACGGGGTATGGTGGGTGGAGAAAAGGGTGAGTAGGTTGACGAGCAGTGTTTGGCAAGGGAACGAAGACGGCAACATCCAAAGACACCGCCTGGGACGCACAAAAGTCTGCAGTTCCACATCGCAGTCGATGAGTGGGACGAGCAGCACCGATAACGATGACGGCAAGGAACCTCTACTGTGGCCACATGGTTCGTTCCTCTCGCATGCACGTGACGGCGCTGTCTACACCTCTACCCGATTCCTTTACGCGCTTCTGTATACTACTTCTCCGTATTATTATTATTATCATCACCACCACCACTACCATCATAGAGGCCGTCGTTGGCTGGTCGAGTTGTTTTACCAGAGAGCGATGGCGATGGCGATGAATATGCACATTTTAGACATAGATATCGATCCATCCATTTATCTATCCCATACATGCATTATGCAGTCATACATGCTAGATAGTTAGATATACACATGTATGTATACGCATACACATATAAAAAATATATGGAACCACCAACGACAACTCCCTGCTCTTTCAATCCAATCCACCCCCAATCCTGCCTTTCGTATCTGATAGAGTAGTAGTAGTAGGCGCATCAGACGAAGACGATAGACCGGACACGATGAGCCACTCGCTCTCGCTCTTTTACGCTCTCTGCTCTCCTCCACAGGAGCTGAAGTAATCATCTCACTTCCCTTTCCTCTTTTTATTTGCTGTTCTATCCATCAGCTTCCTGCAATAGTAGCACTCACGTAGTAACATGACGGGGAACAACAGGTTAGGTATTCAACGCAGCCCCGCTTCCAGCCAAAGTGCTGAGGTCATATGCCACTCTCTCATACCGTCACACGTCTATTTCTTGACTGAGCCATCATCATATGGCCCACGCTTTCCTCTCTCTCTCTCTCTCTTTGGGTGTGTCTGTTGGGTTGCGACGCTGTTGCTGATGCTGGTGCTGTGCTGTGCTGTGCTCTGTGGACCAAGCTGTTGCGAAATGGGAAGGGGAGGAGATTGAGAGAGAATTTCATTCTCCTGGGTTTCTCACGCGTCCATGGGGGGTTTGGGGGCTTGCAAAGGGGAACAAAGAAGCAGGGGAAGGTTTCTCAGCGCTGGAGTTGGAAAAGATGGAGGTTGAGAGCCTCCTGGGAAAGGATACCAGGACTCGCTGGTGGGGGGTGTGTGTAGATAAAGAGACGTTTATCTGACAGGAAGGAAGAGACTGGATGGATGGAGGGACAAGATGTGGTTTGTTATACAGAGACAACCCTGCCGTCATTGCCCGCACATGAGAATATGGGGTTATGTACTGATCGATCCTCTTCCGCCGAAATCCCATCTCTCTCTCACATTCCGCTGTGAGATCGGTTGAGTGCGCGTCCTCGCTCTGCAGCATGGTAAGGGGGTATCATCCTTCTCCCCGGTTTTCAACATGCAAATCAAAACATCCAGCACTTGAACACACAGGCTATCCGCGCCCGCGCCTCCGTGTCCTAGATAGTGGGGTGTTTCCACCTCCCGCAGCCTGGCTGGTCTGTCATTTCAGTCCAATTTTGCTCAAAATGCTGCTTCCGACTCCACCACTGTGAGCTGGTTTTTGCTCGCCAAAAACACCTAGGAGGCTCTTCCACACCACGCCGGGCTCTTGACTAGCGTCGATGCCGGACCAGATCCCCTTCTTCTGATAATAACTCACTACCGGAGCAGTCTGTGCATGATATGTTCCCAATCGTTTCTTCAGCGTTTCCGCATTATCGTCGGTTCTTTGAATCAGAGGTTCTCCAGTCACGTCATCCTTCATGGTTTCCTTCGGGGGGTTGAAGACCTTGTGATAAGTGCGTCCGGATGCTGGGTGGATGAGTCGGCCAGTAATACGTGAAACGAGGAGACTGTCGTCAATCTGGAGCTCGACGGCGTGTTTGAGGGGCTTTTGCTGTTCTTTCAGCATTTGATCCAGACGTTCGGCCTGGGCAACTGTTCGGGGAAAGCCGTCAAGGATGAATCTGGAGTCTTGTCAAAACATGTGCCTCCAAACAAGGCATGTGCACAATATACCCGTTGGCGCATTCTTGATTTGTAGCAAGTTCTGACTTGATCATATTGACCATAATATCATCACTGACGAGCCCACCCTGATCCATGATCTTCTTCGCTTCTCGACCGAGTGCCGTCTTCTTCGCGACCTGGGCGCGGAGCATGTCACCTGTGGCCTGAGAGGAGTCAATGAAGACAACATGGCTAGCTGGACAGACGAGTGCATACCAGATGACAGACACAGTACTTTTCCTTAATCTTGGGTGCTTGGGTTCCTTTCCCTGTAAACAAGGGCGTAGATTAGCCAAAGCGAAGGCCGATTGACACAGGATTCCCGGCTGTTTACCTGCACCCGGGGGCCCCATCAAAATCATTCGCATAGATTGTGAAGGTGTTTTTGATTTTGCTCCATCACCTCCGAGACGGTCCTCCAGCTGTCGGACCCGAGTTTCTAGCTTTGCGACGAGGTCTTTCAGGTCGGTAACCGTGTCTTCTCTCAATGGCGCCATTCTGGGGAGAGAACAAGGAGAAGACCTGACCAAGGTAGTGGCGGTACCTTTTTCGAGCGAAGATATGAGGAGTGGAGAGAAGACTCGTGCGCGGAGTTGAAGGAGAGACGCCGGACGAGGGGAGGGAACGAGGATGGGGAAGTTCGAGCGGTACTCTAGTTACTTAGTGAGGTTGGGTGCAGCTGTTCCTCCGCCCGGGTGTGATGCTAAGTTAGTTAAGGCCAAGGCCGCGGCTTGGGGTCGTGTGCAGTGGTGGTGCTTGTGCCAAGCCAGTCACCAGCCCTGGACCTCTGCTCCAAGACTAACTTATGTACTACAGTACTGTACCCATAGCTATCCAATCTCATCAGAGACAATTTTCCGAGCTCAGTACAACAAATTCTATCCAGTCAACCCCGTACCTGTACAACGACCATCCATCGACTCATCGAAAAAGCTTCGGATTGCTACCCTAGAATTTCAGACACTAAGACACCAGTCCGGCGAAAGTCCTCGACCTCGCGTCTGTCAGGATCACTGCGCAGCACTCTGCTTTCCCCGTCATGCCGGCCACAACAGCAGAGACGTTATCTCTGGTGACGAGACAAGTCTCCGTCGCTCCGCTTGTCCTTCTGTCAGCGGCAGATCACTACGGCAGATCAGCGAAAGGCACACGGAGAAGAGTGGTGGGAGTGCTTCTGGGACAGAATGACGGTAAAAATGTCAGGGTATCAAACAGCTTTGCCGGTATATTCTCCATCCACACCTTCCCTTACCTGGTCCTAGGTCATTCTAACACTCTCCTGCAGTTCCCTTCGAAGAAGATGACAAAGATCGCTCCGTCTGGTTCCTGGACCACAATTACGTCGAATCAATGAACGACATGTTCAAAAAGGTCAACGCGAGAGAGAAGCTGATAGGATGGTACCACTCCGGGCCCAAACTACGGGCGTCAGATCTAGAGATAAACGAACTCTTCAAAAGATATACGCCCAACCCCTTACTCGTCATCATCGACGTCCAGCCTACCGAAGTCGGAGTCCCAACCGACGCCTACTTCGCTGTCGAAGAGATCAAAGATGACGGCACCACCACCTCCAAAACATTCGTGCACACCCCATCCATAATCGAAGCCGAAGAGGCTGAAGAAATCGGCGTTGAGCATCTATTACGAGACATCAGAGATGTAGCAGTCGGCACCCTCTCCACGCGGATAACGGCACAACTCCAATCCCTACAAGGCCTACACCACCGCCTGCGCGACATATCCGCCTACCTCCAACGAGTACTGGATGGCGACCTACCCACCAACCATGCCATCCTCGGCAACCTTCAAGACATCTTCAATCTCCTTCCCAACCTCTCCACCCCGACCACCGCCAGCAAACCCATCAACGGCACCGACAAGACCTCCTCGTCTTCCTCGTCAATCGAAAACAGCGAACTCGCGCGCGCAATGTCCATCAAGACGAACGACCAGCTCATGACCATCTACCTGAGCAGTCTCGTGCGTGCAATCACGGCCTTCCACGATCTGATCGAGAACAAGAGACAGAACCGTCAGGCGCAGGATGAGAAGGACGCGAAAAGCAAGGAGGAAGAGGCGGGCGGGAAGAAGGAGGCCGGAGAGGAGAAGAAGGGCATCAATGGTGTGGTCGGCAGCGGAAACGATAACATCAAGAAGGACGAGAAGAAATCAGACGAGGCAAACACGAAAGAAAAGGGAAGCGGCAAGGGGAAGAAGAAGGGCTAGCGCGCCAGGGCGCTACTGGGGGGCAGTTAGGGTCCAGTGGTCTAGGACAAGCGGTTTCGCATCGCTGTATGCGTGTAGCATCCATCATCATTCCCATAGCACGGGCGTTTTGAGGAGACGAAAACACACACACACCCCAGCCCGGGCGCCGGCGCGCGTGTGGTGTGTGGTGTGGTGTGGTGTTCTCCATACAGGCAATAGAAAGACATACATATATATACATGTCTGGATCCCAATCTAATCAATGGCCCACGAAGCGAGACCATGTGTGCAATCAATCACCGCCATTAGCACGAGGCTGAGAACGAGACCGAGGTTTAGATTTAGATTGAGGTTTGTCATTCAGCCCGCCTCGCGGAAGCGAATGCAGGACGCAGGAGTAGGAGTAGGAGTAGGAGGGGGAGTAGAAGCGATCTGCCGGCCTCGAGTGCTCATGTCAATGATATTGCAACTGTATCTGCAACTGCAACTGCCACTGCAGCTGCCGGATTTGCCTACTATTGACCCAGCTGTCTGTCTGCCTGTCTGACTGACTACGGTAAGTAGGTAGGTACAAGCTGGCCGACTTCTGCGTCCCGAAAAACTCCTACCCTCTCCTATCGTCCCCATCCCCGTTCCCGTGTTTTTGTCTCTGTGCCATATCCATATGCATCATCTTTCCTGCCATCTCAATCCAAATTCCGAGCCCGAACCCCCTCACCGAAAAAAAAGGGTTCGTCGGGATTGTAGGTGGTCTTGTAAGGGGGGAAGGAAGCAATACGGCTGTTGCGGAGATGAGAGGGCTCGGTCGCGGAGTGATGGGGACATAAAAGCCAACTTGGTCTTAGCCGTCGTGTACAGGGTAGTAGTTGTGGGAGAAGTAAAAGAGAATACTTGTGGCCGTTCTGGAAGAAATGGTGATATGGTAATGTGGATTTGGTTTGGACTGCTGCTCCGTGAAGCGGCGCGGCGATGTCTTTGCCTGCTGTGCCGAGTTGGAGGGCTGGGGACAGGAAAGTTGTAGTGGGTGGATCTGGCCTCGGAGAGGAGAAGGGGGGGGGGTGGCGTTGTGAGCTCAAGATGTGTTTCTGTATTCCATGAACGTGAGGGTTTTATTTATGTCTTTCCATAAATCCATCTAATGCAGATGCACTAATCGTCTTTTCTCCTGCCTCCTCTCGGAGATCAAGGCTGAGTGGTGGCTGTGGTAGTGATTGCACTTGTATCAAGCTCGTCGGGATTCCTGGATATCTCTGTTTTCCACTCTTTTTTTCTCCGCGGAGGACAGATCTAGGCAAGACCGTGAAAACGGCTCTATGTATCAGTCGCCGTCGCCCCATCCACCAGCCCATCCGGCTGCCTCCTCGGCCGTGACGGTCCGGAGCTGCACACCCGAGCCGAAGAGGCCCGGGATGTGTTTGCCGAGCAGGGCAGCGAGGATGTGCTTACATACTGGCACTGGCACTGGCACTGGCACTGGCACTGACGTTCCTCTTCTATCCGAATCGATTTCGGACTGCAAATTCAATACGGTGCGAGTAAGAGTGCCACCGAATCTCCATTCACATTTCAGCTGTGACTTGGCACTGTTGTGGTGGTTGTTGCCGGCTGGCAAGATCGTCGGTGGCTCTTGCTTGTGGTCGTCCCCGTCGGAGTTCAGATCTGTTATTCGATTGAAGGCGGATAAAGCGAATGCCGGGCACGTACAGTTCCACGCCGCCAGCCTGACTTCGTAGGTTGTTGATGAGACACCGGTATAGTGGCGGCGACGTTGGCGAGCTGCGTTGGTCTGGGATGAGGCGGATCGGACATAGAATACTTCGTTGCCTATCTCGCTCTCGTGACCCATCTCAGGGTTCGTGAGAGTAGTAGGATCGGTCTCCTGGCGATGACAGGATTCAGCACCCGCGACATGGATGTCAGGAGCGGATGGCAGATCTCCCATTGACGCGTTTGATAATGAGGCCTGATGATCAACGTGAGGCTTCCTCTCCGGGGCTTCGGAGGCGCTGGTAGGACTCGATAGAGGTCCGATGATCATCCTCGTGACCAACGCTCTGTCCAGTAGATCCAGCGCCGGAATGAAATCATGTGGAAAGAGGAAGTGTAAAGTCGTCAAGAGCCGGGTAATGGATTCTTGATCCTCTTTCGGGAGCGCAGAGAGGCGCGTAGAGAAGTTTTCCGGTTCCGGCGGAGGCGCTCGATTTGAGGATAGCAGCTGGGACGATGGAATCGAAGGCAAACAAGGCGCGAGGAGGGAGATCTTGCCAATCACGGACGTGATGAATGATTCCGGACTCGGACTCGTGATGGGAAGGGGCATCGATCGGGCTGGGCTGGCCGCTGAGACGATGGCTAGTAGGGAGGGGGCGAATAAACAAAGTGATAAGTAGCAACAACATAAGAGACGACCAATCTAGACCACTTCTCCGCCCTACAGATCCGGATGCCCCCCCCCGCCCCCCGCGCTCTACTCACCATGATACTGTAGCCCTTAGTAACATGCCAGAGGGAAGACATGTCGTTGTGCTCTCTCTTGGCGGGATCACAAAAGGGGGCGAGAGAGGGCACCAGCTAGGAAGAAGGCATCTGAGTATATTTCTGACCTTTTATCTTTGCACTAGGAAGAGGACGCCATACGCTATTCATTTACTTAGTAAATATCAAGTCGTAATCCGTGAAACAGAAACAGCTCCCCCCACTGTGACAACATTTCATGAACTGTAGATTCTGGATGGAGGACACCGGATCCGTCAAGGATTAAGCGTCGAGTTTCAGACTTTTTCTCTACTAAGAGATCAAGAGGGCACCATAGTAACATATTTGATCTGGGCTCGGAAGAGGTAAAGTGATAGATCAGGAAATACTCTTTCTCAATAGCGTGCCTGTACTCCTTACTACATATATTAATTACCTTACCACTCCCAGCACCTCCTCTCACCAATTAAAAAAAAAACTCCAATACCCGCTCTCTCACACCCACCACGCGCCTAGCCTAATCATTCCTCAACGCCTTTCACCCGTCTCCTTCTGAAGCTCAGTATGCGCCATCTGTTCTGCAACTAGGTACTCATGCTCGACCCTACCCCAGCAACCACGGCCATCCCACCTGATATCGCAATATCAGCGATCTACCAAACTACCAGCAGGTGCGTGGTCTACGGTAGTTCCCAGCGCGGCCAGCCGCGTCGACTGCATCAACGGTCGGTCAGGCCCTCTTCGGGTGCATGCCCTTGTTTATGCGGGTGGACCGGCGGGGTGGCGGAGGAGGAGATCTCCTTGATATGCCTTCGGTGGTCTGGGGAGACTTTCGCTCGTTGGCTTTGGGTGAACTTGTCGGCTTCTTCGCCACTGGCGACCCCTTCTTCCCCGTGGGCGATGTTTGTGGTTCTTCATTTCTCTGCGGAGGAGTCTGCAGTTTCTTGGCTTGCTTGGGCTGGCGTCTGGTCTTTTTCGGTGCCGGGGGTGGAGGGCCAGCCTCGTCGTCATCATCCCTCTTTCTCTTCTTGCCTCCCTTGACATTGAAGATGATGATGAAGTCGTCATTTACCGTGGTGCCCTTCTTGATGGATCGTAGGTTTCCCTCCAGGTCAGTGAGCTGAACAGAGGACTCAATCTTGGTTGCGACATTTGGTTTGAAGTTGCTTAGCTTGAAGATCGCTCGAGCAGTGTCATCGTGATTCTCGGAATTTCTGAACGTGGCACAGAACGTGGCTGTATCTTTCCCTTCGTCAACCTCATGTGCAATCTGGTCTTTGGCTTGGACTGCAGGCTGTACAGAAGGTGAACGGCTGTCGTTGCCATGTCCAGAATTCTCAAACAGGTCGTCGACTTCTTTCTCAACTTGCAATCTCCGTTCGCGTTCCTCAAGGTCTGCTTCACGCTTATCCAGAGCCTGCTTCTTCTCTTCCTTACCTCGATAGAGGTCCAGTGCCTTCTTGATAAGCTTCCTGTTCTCTTCATCCAGCTCCTCCTTTCGAAGCCCGAGTTCCTCCTCTCTCTCATTCAACATCTCCAGCTGTGCATCGAGGATAACCTCTTTCTCATTCAGCGTCTCCCACTGTGTATAGAGGGCAACCTCGCTCTCGTCGAGCTGTCGCTTGCGTGCTTCCACTTCGTTCCCATCGGCTGCCTCGGTTTCTTCTGCTCCTGCCGCTGTTTCCTGGGTCAGGTCAACCAATTCCCAGGCCATTATGTATGGCAACATGCCCTTCATATGTGGGTTCTGGTTATGGTTGATCTCTGCGAAATCGATATGTCTAATATTGTTGTCATCGAGTTCAATCCAGCTGCCTGGTCTTGCAGGGTCACGGACATAGCTGATGTAATGGCCCGAGATGCTTGATTCTCCGGAGTGAGCCACCACTGCTGCGAGTCTATATTTTTGATCCTTATATTTGCTACGCACTGACTCATCAAGTGCAACAATAAGCTCCCGAGGTATCTGGCAATGGTCTTGGATCTTGCCCTGGGTGTTTGTGCTTCGATTGAGCTGCGTGAGGAGGATTTTAGGCAGTACCACAAACTTATCTTTGGCACTTCTCCTGGTCGGTCGCCCGCACCTTGGGCAGTTGGACTCTTGTTGTTGTTCAAGCGATGCATCGAAACACTCCTGAAAGCTTCTCGCTCCCTTACGCCGGATCTTGGGACTTTGGAAATTGACGATGTGGATCCAATTAGGCAGATTCAGCACCGGCTGCCCGTCTTGGCTCCTGCGTTTTCTCTTTTTCTGGCACCCCCCTGAGCAATATGTCGTGGTTGTAAGCCAAGCTCTGAACATGCAATCAAGAACATTGCCATTGATGCTACCGAAACATCAGAAGGTGAAGATTGGCAGCGCTTCAAGCAGAAGGAGTCACTTACCTGATCGGGTCCAGCTCATCATGGGCAGATTCCAAGAGCGTCGACAAGAATAACGCAGCGTCTTCTTGACAGTAGAAGTTCGTTGTTATGGGGTTGGGCGTGAACGTGCCATTGGCTTCGAGGAACCGATTCCACAGGCCATCCATGGCGACATCCAACAGCTGCTGCTTTGCCTTGATGGCCTTTCTTCTAGAGCTAGGACTTCGTTTCGCCGTTAGCTGAGACCAGTATTTGGCTGCGAGCACACTCATAGCATCCATCGTTGTGTCGGGTCCCTCCTGGCGCATCAGACCATAGCCTTGGGCAAGCCAATTGGTGAAAAACGGCAAATTAAGCAACATTGTGATTGCGGCATTGCGGTAGCAGATGGAGGTGGCGTACTCTGGCGCTTCACCATTCATGAATCCCATAGGTTTGACGCTCGTATCGGCATATTTCTCGTCTGTTTCCGTCATGATGATTTCCGTTTCTTCGGTCCTTTCTGGGGCGTCTGGCGCCTCCCCTGATATCTCTTCGGGACTAATTCTACGATTGTCGCTTCCTGGCGTTGGCGTACCAAGAGTTGAAGAAGGTGTCCTGTTGTTCGTACCGTTCTTGGACTTTCCAGACCCTGAATTGCCAGAGGTTGCACCACCAGAACTTGAGATGCTAGTCAACGATCTGCTCGACCTTGACCTGCTAGACCCCGAGGTCTTGCTACTCTCTCTACCTTCCTCAAGGAGTGAGTCGTCGATCCCCGTTTTATCAGGCCATGTATTCTCAATATTTTCTCTCGGTGACATGATGCCGTGGGTATCTCTCTAGACAACCAAATTAAATGAAGCCTGACAAAAGGAGGAAATTGTTTGCCGTAACGCAGGGAGAGTCTCTGCAACTAGATAAGGAGACGGATAGAGACGACGTTTGAAGAGAGAGAAAAACAAGTCGACAAACGGGAAGCAGCAGCATGAAATGAAATGTGCGCAAAGCCGAACAATGAAGTTCCATTGCGCTGAATTGAATCTGGCAATAGGCTTTGGTCAATGAGCGCATCCGGCGTGTTTGGTCCATTGTTCTGAATAGGAGACGTGATGCTGAATGAGAATTACCGCAATAGGATGGAGGACCCCGGAATAGGAAGGACAATAGCAGAATGCACGATCAGGTAATTGTTGTTCGCTTGGAAAGAGACTGGGGACTTTAGTACAATGGTCAGATGTTTCCCATCATAGCTTGAATCAGCGCTCATGAGAGATCCGGAGAGACTATCACGTCAAGTGTGAGAACTGTCAATGGATGAATGAATGAATGAAAGAAACGACTGGGTTGAAAGCGGACATTGATCAGTTGCCAGCATTGGTTCCAAGTCTGCAAACTCATGATTATCTTCTGGTGATTCGTAACATATTAAAAACTGTGTTGCAAGAATTCGCTAATGGTCTTGACGAGGAGGAAAACGAAAGGGTGCCGAAGAAGTCGACCGAACGAAAGCAAACACTGAAAACACGTAGAAAACGTGACTTAAGCCAGCGCACGGACCACTTTACCAAGAAAAAGTCTAGCTCTTTCGGGTCATTCATACCAAACTTGAAAGTTGTGGTACAACTCGAGTACTACTACGCAGTTATCTGCATACTATCTGTCTATCTGCGTAGTAGTATTGTGCCTCGGAAAAGTACATCTACCAACTAGATCCGAAACCTAAAGGCGCTGTCCTTTTGGTGGAGTGGTAGATGTTCTGGCTCTTTCTCGTGGCATCCCACATGGTCGAGAGTAAGGAGCGAGAAAATTCGCAAGATTACTATTGCAATGCAAAAATGGCAGAAGCCTACATGACAGCCATCTAAGCCCACTCGGTTCACGATTCTCTCTCTCTCTCTCTCTCCCCCGACCAAGCTACTCCAAATCACCGTCCCTCCCGGTATATCTGCCAGATATTCAACATCCTCGCTCCTTGTCCAGGTGTGAATCCAGTATAGCACACATCGGTCGAGTAGTCCATGAAGTTGTTGATGGGATCTGGGCCGGAGTAGCCTTGCGCCCCGTACGGATTTACTGATCCTGTCCGCCACGGTCAGACGATATCAGCTTGGGTCTTCGAAAAGGCCACATGATTTGGGATGGCTAATGGTGGAAGGGAAAGGTGAGAAGGATAGATTGGGGAAGACTTACCATCAGACCCATCATAGCCGGGTGCAACCCCCGAGTTCGGACAGCTGTCCTTCACGGCCGGGCACCCGTTCGTGTTGGTCGCCTCTTGCGGTGTGTCTGCAACATAATCTCCATAATCACTGGTTCCGCAGCTATTCCCCTGGAACGTATGCAGAAGCCCGTTCCAATGCCCAACCTCATGCACCGTTGAGCCTCCCCGGTTGTACCCAAAGATGTTACCCCCAGGCATCGTACCACTCAAGATATTACAACCATCAAGCACATACGCTGCAGCAGGAGTTCTGGTCCCAACACCTGCGGCCGGGAGGGAGCAGTATCCCAATAGGATGGATCCGGCGGGAATTCCAGGGGTTCCAGGAGTAGATTGAAGCTGAGATTGATAGTAGATGTTAAGAGTCGAATAGCGGCCTCGGCGAAGGGCAGTCTTCATGCCAAAGTCATCGCCGTTGCGGGCCCAGGTGTCATTCGTGCGGCGGGAATAGCCGATAAGGCGGAAACCAATGGAGGCATCGGTATATGCCCTCGCAAGGTATTCAAATTGAGCGCGGATCTGGAGGTCGGTCACGTAGGCTGGAGATGAGAGAGAGGCGGACGCGCTGTCGGCGATGATATGAATGTAGGTGTCAATTGTGTAGAGCGGAGAGACTGCTTGGCGTTTTGTCTTCGCCAAGTTCGTGGATATCCTCGCCTCGACCGTACTGGCATTTTGAAGATCGTTCTCGAGGGGTTCAGCCCACGAAAGAAATGAATGGGCATATCGAAGGGCCGAGGATGGCCCCAGGACGGGACAGTGGCGAGTGGGAATTTCGGAGAGCGTTGCGGCCAAAGACATACATGGAAGCCACAAGACGACCAAAATCAGAGGACCAGGTTTGAGACCACGCATGCTAGACGACGCAGCAGTAACCACAAAAGGCACTGCACAAAACCTATAATTCTGTCTGGAAAGAGTGCAAGAGCACAACTTGGGAGCTCTAAGAGGTGTTCCCCCCTCCCTTCTCTTTAATGGAATGCTGGCAGTATGCGGCTCATTAACAGCAAATTTCGAGACATTCCACACTGTCGCTTGAGATTGAATACATTATATTTGTCTGCCTGGTAGAATGTGAATGCGAGGTTAAGAAAAGAAATAGCCACAATTATCAACAGGAGGAGGGATTGAAATAACACATGAAATGCCATCGGAAAGACGGGTTTCCTTCATCCTTGTGCTGACTGGGTTGGCCTAGAGCAACACGATATCCTGGCAGGAATGCAATCCTGCCAGAAAGTGAATGGGATGTGGCCTCGGCAATCACGAACAATGTGGTATGTTCGGCTCATGAAGAATGGATCAATGGGCTAGAAAATCGTTCAGATAGTCTTCTGTGCATGGTCAACAAGGTCAGTGGGCATCGTTCAGTTAAAAAGATCCGATTGCAGAACACCTGGTTATCTGCACAGTTCCTATTCCCGTGACGCCAGCCCTGGTCTGCCCTGGTCAGTTGTTCCCTCAAAAACACCTTGAAGAGACGAAAACAGTCCAAGAAACATCATGCGTTAGTGCCTGGCCCACTATCCCTTCCTGTCGCAGTCGCTGTTGAAGGATTGTCATTGTTCCAGGTGAGGTAGGTATGGTCACCCAGTTTTCTACACTTGCATTAACACCAGAGTTGTATGTCTGATTATCATATCATATTTTATCACGTACCTTGGTTTGATTAGATGGGCGATTGTGAACAAAACCCCTAACACAACACATATGCCACCAACTACCACGTAGGCGATGCCCAGGAATGGGTTCTTGCCGCCCATCACAGTGCGTGTAGAAAGCAGGATAGATTTGGTCCCCCCGTAGACGTCAACGGGGAAATCTACATCTTATCAGCAGTGAACCTCAACAAAGGCTGCAGTAACCCACAATCATAGATCTGCATCTCGTATGTCCCAGCCTTCATGGTAACATTGTCATTTCTCAAGGCAAGTTTGCTGAACGTAGGCAGGCCAGCCGTTCTCATCCAGACCTGAAGCTCCTCGTACTGTGAAATATTGGGAATGTCATTCTCTTCTGTATAGCCATCTGGATATCGCGCTCTCCAGTTCGGTGGTGGCTCGACCTGATCTCTTGTATACGATGTCTTCCTGTACAGTTCATTGTCACTGCTCCACGAAATGCCTCTGCTGGTCATTGGGTAGATCTCTCTGCCGTCAGGTGTCCCAGGTGCGGTAATCAGGGTAGGTGTGTTGATAGTATCGTTGAAGAGGGAATTGGCAATAAGCCCGCAAGGATAGTATGCTTTCTGGGACGTCTCGTTCAATGTCAGGGGATCGCAAGCACTACCACGGATTGTGGCGTTATCCAATGCACTCCCCTGTAACTGATCGGAATTCAGCGACCTCACATATCTTCGATGGTTTTGGTAAAAGTTAGTCAGTCGGTAATACAGAAGGACCGGAGGACCGATATCATTGGGGATGGAGAATCGAAGAGAGCAGACATTGGTGTCCTGCTCCACACCATATGGTGGTTGTAC
>QQTW01001761.1_pt1 | contig 15423 bp, 16 predicted proteins | sample 1904831 | NCBI WGS metagenome assembly QQTW01 (sample SAMN09435610, study PRJNA476489) | Subsurface metagenome, whole genome shotgun sequencing project. | reverse complement strand
GGCGACTTGTAGACTTCTGCTGGGGTGGACGGTCTGGGGCGTGGTCTTGGGTCCGACAAGGGACGTTGTTCCAGTGGTTGTTGCTCGTCATGTCGAAGCTCATCTCCGACAAGTACCTTTCGCACGGGTGAATTTAGTTGAATCGAGGAGTGCACCGGGGATGTGTTTCCTCGCGGCTTGTAGGCCAAGGCTGGAATGAGTGATTCATGGCGAAGTCTTGAAGACGAGGGACGTCGCTCGAATCCGATAAATAATCCATGGTGTAGTCTTGCAACCGGCGAGGGACGTTGCTCAAACTGTTGCTTGTCTTGTTGAACTGTCTTTTCCAGAAGTTTTTGTCGTATGAGCGGGTTGGGTTGAATCGGGGTTCGCACCGAGGGTATGACTCCTCGCGACTGGTAGCGTGGAGAAAAGCCATTGACTGGTGGCATCAATTGGGGGTTGGAAGTGATATTGATCACGATAAAGAGCGTGGTATCGCATGGTGAGGTTGAAAAGTGTGGCTGGTAAGTAGCTCGACAGCCACTGCAGCCACACCGACGTGGGAAAGCCACGTGACAAGGTCAGATTCCTGTCGGACATCGGAAGTTGCGGAAAGCTGGGGGAAATTCAAGATCGCAGATTCGACGAGCGATCAACGGCGGCCACAATCTTGTCGACCATCCAGAGCCCAGAGCTGTCCGGAATCAAAGAGAGCGTTTTCGACGTCGAATCAACAGCCACTGGAACAACGTCCCTTGTCGGACCCAAGACCACGCCCCAGACCGTCCACCCCAGCAGAAGTCTACAAGTCGCCTCTGCCACCACCCCCCAAGAGACTGCCCCTCCAGGATGAGCAACGTCCCTCGCCGTTTCCAAGATCACGCCTCAGACCGCTTATCCCAGCAGAAGCTTACAAACCGCCTCCGCCACCGCCTTCCAAGACAATGCCCCTCCTGGATGAGCAACGTCCCTTGCCATTTCCAAATCGACGCCGTAGACCACTCACCCCAGCAGAAGCCTTCGAGTCGCCTCCGCCACCACCCCCAAAGAGACCGCCCCTCCTGGATGAGCAACGTCCCTCGCCATTTCCAAATCTACGCCGTAGATTACTCATCCCAGCGGTAGCCTACAAGCCGCCTCCGCCACGACCTCCCAAAAAACTCTCCCTCCTCGACGAACTCTTTCCCGAGGACGCTTGGTCACTGAGCCATCGACCCCTCGGACGCCATCGAAAGCGACTCCCGCTTCCAGATGTGGTCGAACAAGTTGAACAAACTACTCAGGAAACCTACGACTATTATATTTGGAAGAAAAATAGTTCGGTGCCGCTGATTGAGCGATATGTTCGAGCAAGTCAGACTCGAGTTGAGCTTCTTGAGCGGGAGAGGCAGAGAGAAGCGAATGAATGGGGTGTGTATCGTTCCTATACTCTACAATGACTCGACTAAATATGAACATATAGGCGAAATCGAGGCCAATGATCTCCCGTCGGAAGAAGAAAAGCCACAAGAAAAAGATGAACCCACCGTCTTGATACTTTACAATGCAAGCCCTTCCCTAATCGAGCATGAATTCCGAAGGATCGTGCCTCGAGGAAAACACATCAAGGAATGGCGAGGAGCGGGCAACATCGAGAAGGGTGTGTAATCTCTACCATCTTTGCCACACCTACCTCATCCTTCTATACTCCAGCATGATCTCAGCGATTGCCTGCTGACATCTTCAGTCATCGCCGGTCGTGACCCCGACACTCTCGCCCCCCTAGGCTACTACTACCTCCTCTTCACCTCCTCCAGATCCGCCAAAGCCTACAAAAGCGAAGTATCCCGTCTGCACGCTCTCGCATTGAAACACACTCCTCAAACGACCGAGGGTCCCATCCCACCTCCACCAGGCTATGAAATCGACGGGGAAGACATCCATCAGGCATTACAATCATACACCCTCGTCCCTCCCTCGCAGAATCTAGTCATGAAATGGATTCCCAAACCATATTCGCCCAGCGCTCAACAGATCTTTGATGACGGGGGCTACGCGAAGTTCAGGAACCTCAACGCGGCCTCTTCTTCGCATGCCGTCTTATTGCATGTCGACGGGTTCCAACCACGAACGACATCTTTGAAAAGATTCTTCATGAATCACAAAATCGGTTTACTCGACGCGAAATGGGATTTCATCGATGGCGACGAAGCATTGGTGGAGATAGAGCGGGGTTTAGATCTAGACGAAGACGCAGTGTCTAGACCGAGGATCGAAGTCGGGGAGGGTGAAAGTAGTGGTGATGGTGGTGGTGGTGGTGGTGAGGGGAGTGGTGATGAGGCTGGTGAGGGAAGTAACAAGGATCCAACGACAACGACAAAGACGACATTAGAAACCTACACCGTTCGAAAATGGATCGCTTTCTTCAAGACTGCTACCGCAGCAAGTCGGTTTGTAAGAACGTGGCATAAACGGATATATGTCCCGCGACGACCACTTTCGGATTCAAATTCGAATTTGTCGAGCCCGGGTGGGACCACCGAGAGTGGTGGTAATCAACATCAACAGCAGCGGACGGAGTTTGAGTCGACGCCTGCGATCATCAATGCGGAACTGTTGTGGTGATTTTATTTTTCTTGTACAGTATTTAGCTTGTTTGCGTTCGTTCTTCTTTCGATGTACATCTTCTTCCCATGTAGCTTGGGCGTGATATAAGTAGCTTAGTTAGTTAGACAATCTTCTTGAGTCGTAAGTGTGTAGTTAGCTTGTATATTCGAAGTTCATACTTGCAAGGAATACACCCTCATTGCTTCGCTTCATTCAGTCTACCCGTTGCCTTTGACGTACTAGCTCCACTCTACTCCCTTCGCGCCATGATATGATATTACACAGTAGAGCTTGTTCAGTAAGCAATGTCCGTGAAACCAGCTACGAGTATTGCGTACTAAAAAGTCATACTTGCAAGGAATATACTCCCGTTGCTTTCTTCTCTTCAATTCTACTCATTGACTTGTAATACTAACTCCACTCCCTTCGCGGCATGGCATGACATGGCGTGATACGATACGATAAGAGTAGCAAGTAAGCAATGCCCGTGTAACCAGCTACCATACGAGTACAAATGACGACAATAGGAATGAAACGGACACACACAAAGAAAAATAAAAAAGAGTACATCGTGAGAGTGAATACACCGCACAGAACACAAAAGGGATATCTAATCATCTCTATCCCCCATCATCACCATCTCCTACCCCCTCCACCATCTACCTCTGCCATCCACCACACACACTAAACCCCCCACCACCTGTCTTCCCTTCGCCAGCTAGCTAGCTTATCTTCGTTTCTAACAGCATTTACTCAATGAATTCCCACTCCCCCCCTCGCCACCTACATTCACGCCTCCCTGGCCCCCATGCGCACCTCCCGCCGCTCCCGAACCACCAGTACTCTGATCCGATCTCGCCGAGTCAATCATCCGCTTCTTGATATCCGCCGCGAGCGAATAAAACGCTTTTTCGACATTGATGTTGCTCTTAGCGGAGACTTCCAAAAAGGGAATACCCAGCTCGTCGGCGAGTTGTTGACCCCTCGCTGTCGATACCGCGCGCTTTTCTTCCCAGTCGCATTTGTTGCCGATGAGGATCTTGTTCACGCCCTCTGTGGCGTGCTGTTCGACGTTGGAGAACCATGTTCTGATATCTATATTTTGTTATTCACTTTTAGTATAGATTCTGATCAGAGTGCGATTTCTTGTGGCGTTAAGGTGAACAGTATTCGTTCAGGCAGCCATCCGTTCGTTCGTTGGCTCGTTCGTCGATAGAGACAGATGTCGATTCCATCCATTTATTTATTCAAGCATGCATCTTTCAGTCGTTCGTGCTCGTGGCGATTTCCAACATATATCGGTCATCCCGCCCATCGGGGGAGTCGATCGTTGAGTAGTCCATAACCCTCCACCCGCCCTACCGTATATTCATCGCCCCATGCACCAGGAAGTCGAATACGGCATGAGGACGCGGTCGATAAGTCGAATGATGGATATCCAGGCCAGGCAACGAAATAAGAAAGATGATGAATGAATGAAAATAAATATACGTACTATTGAATGATCTCTCATCCGTAACATCATAAACCAACAAGATGCCCATCGCCCCTCGATAATACGCCGTGGTGATGGTCCTGAATCGTTCCTGACCCGCCGTATCCCAGATCTGGAGCTTGACTCGTTTCCCATCGAGTTCGATGGTACGGATCTTGAAATCGATTCCGATGGTGGTGATGAACGACGGAGTAAAACTGTCTTCGCTGAAGCGGAGGAGACAGCAGGATTTACCGACGCCTGAATCACCTATGAGGAGGAGTTTGATCTATGAATTTTATCGGTCAGTAGTGGTGAGCGAGGGGGTAGATGGAATGGTTGAAAGATTATGATTTGGAAGTGATGATGAAGATGGGGAGAAGACACAGGGGTGGTAGTACGTACGAGGAAGTCATAGTTCCGAGAACCGGCCATGGCCGCGGGAGTGGGATCGTTGTGGTGTTGTGGTGATGCGGCGGTGATGAGGTGAGGTGAGGTTGATGGTAGGAGGATGGTGGTGATGACCGCTGGAACACACTACGTAATGTTTGAGATTGATGAGAGGGGAAGAGGTAGTGGAGGCCCTGCGCCGGTCGCAGAATCCGGGTGGAACTAGGATGTCGAATTGCAGGTCGCGTGAATGTAGGTAGTAGGTTAAGTGTCGCTCATCAACGGGTGTGGTTCGTGGTGGCGTTGATGTTACACTTGTCGATCTGGTCGCGAAATTCAGCCCGAGCCATGTGCTCTTTTGAATTTCCGAACGAACATCACGTCCCCCCCACTACAAGCTCAGCAGATCGGAAACATCACGAGACATCGTCGAGCTACTTTGTTAATGAATGGAAATAAGTCAATCAAATTTAATATAATGGTATCGCTGTGAATAACAGTATCTATGTGCAGAGAATACGTCCAGATTCGACACTATTGAATCCATCGAGCATACGCCCATCGAATTCGTTCCACCACCTTTGACTGCTTCTCGACGCCCATCCGAATATCCTCCAGATCGTGAATCTCTTCGAGAAATTCGCGATAGACGTCGCTGGGTAGCGTTCGCTTGGCGTGTTGTCGCAATTCATGCACCTGACACAATAATAGCCCGTGATCCTTGTAGGATAGGACATCATTATTCGCCGAGCTGGAGCCGGCCAGAATGCGATCGAGGTTTCTGCAAATATCAATTAACCATAACAATGTAAAATTCAGACGATTTCAATACCTCAGAAGTCGAATCATCCGTCCTTGACGCTTGCCACGATGAAGTCCTTTGCGGTTGCTGAATAAACCCCGCAGCCAGCGAGCCAGTCCAAAGCAGACGAGCAAGCCAGGCGTCAGCCCGATGAATCTGTAACAGTTAGAGACGATTGAGCGTAGATGAGCATTGCCTACCCAAAGACGAGTTCTTGGCTCTTCAACAACGAATCAATCCCGCCAATGGCCACCTCGACGTCCACCTTCGTCTTTTGAATCTGAATGAGCAGTGCACGAATCAAGTCACCCCGAATAGTGCCGACAAATGGCCGTCGAAGATCGCGCTCGTAGACTTTCAACACCGACGTCAAGTCGCCTTCGCGCACCTTCTGTCGAAGCGTCGTGACCTCTTCTTCTTTCAGAGATGCCGACTGGTCAATCACGAAATCCACCACCATCCGCTCCAGACTGGCTCGATCCCCTTCCAAGCTTTTTTTGCTCATCAACGCCACCTCGCTGTCCTCGTCGTGTCGGATGGTGCCAATCACGCGTCGGACGGGCTCGACAACCCAGTTCGTCCAGAAATCGTAGGATGTTTCTGCAGCCTCAACGACCCAGGTCACGAGAGCAGCTCTCTTTCGAGAGATGATGCCCAGGATCGTACCGGAAAAAGCCAGGGACAGCGTCGCGGGCAGCCAGTAGCGGACGACCACGGATGGACGACCATATTTCCTCGCCAGTCGACTTGACGCCGTCATCTGTTCGCGCAGATGAACATCTAATAGATGCTGCAGCCTCTTCGATAATAACGCCTGCCTCGTCTGACCATCACTCTCTGTCTGAACAATGGCCGACTCATCCTCGACGCTGGCAAAAACCGTATCCTCAAAGTCGGACGGGCCAATGTCGAGCGAGGTCACCGTCTTCAATACCGTCTCCATCAGAGTAATACTCTTCTCGACGATGGATTTCCATTCATCCTTGGATCCATCGGCCTTGATCACGATATTCCCTTCCTCGTCGACGTCAAACCGGAGACATTCGTTCATGAGCACACCCAGTCCCGACGCGCTCAATTCTCGTAGTTTTTTGAGACCATTCTGCTTCGATCGAGCCTCGGTCCGGCTCAAGGCAAAGGGCGACAGGACGGTGGCGGGTAGCGAGGAGATTGACCGAGCGCGAATGCTGTCCCGGACCAGGTCGTAGAAGCGTCTCCAGCTTAGGTTTACGCTGGGGTGGTCATCTGCTAATGCCTGAATTCGGCCATGTCTTCGTAATGCTTCCAGACGGTGTTGGCATTCATGGTAGATCACCACGGACCAGTTCCATAGTCGTAGTGGGGACGTCTGAATCGAATACAGCGCCGTATATTGATACGACCCTAGCACCTCGTTCCAGTACCAGATATCCTCGCTCAAGGGAATGGTCTGCTCCAAGAGAGTCTTGAGGACGACGCCGTATGCCTGCACGGCGGCCTTGCCGACGAGCAGCCATTCCAACTCTTCTGAAAGGCCATTTTTCTTGCCATCTTGCGTGAGCTCGTCGAATTGTGCAAGCACGCTCGCAATCTGAAATGCGTCCAACAGGATCTTGGAGGATGATGTAGTCGACAGGGCTTTCACCAGAGTCTGCAGTCTTCGCGTGGACGGCGGTATCCGTCGGTGAACAAAATCATCCTCGGAGCCAGCGATATCTTCAATGGAGCCTCTCGTGGGCGATGACGGCGTCGAGGCGAGCAACAGCTGCAGTCGATCCAGCTGGCCGTCGACATGCCGCACCTGACTTGTCTTCAGATCAGAGAACAAAAGCTTAATATATTTCTAGAGTTTCACTTACTCGACCACAAACGACATTTTCCGGACTCAATCATACATCATTCAGATGATGTTCAATTCTGGTGGTGATGCTTACCAGTATTACCCTTTCCGAGTGACAGCGGAGACAAAGCTGCCGTGTGACGTCGCGCTGAGTGGGCTGGTTGGTACCTGCGCTATTTCTTTTCCGGACTAGCTCAGCCCGGTGGCAATCGCGCTCATGCGATCGGGACGAGCTCGCTCCGGTCGATCGGGGCATTTTTATCGGATTTATCGATCCCAGCCCGCTTGCTCTACATCAATACCACCACCATCCTCAGTTCTTTAAAGCCGGTGCTCTGGCAGAAAGGATTCAATTGACGGCATAATGTAAGTATCGAATGTTTCAGATATTCGCATGCATCAATTGACACAATGATAATAGGAACTCAACTCTCGTCGGCCATGTCGACACATACTGGGGCCAGTTCGATGAGATCAGCAGGGCCCATGTCCACCTCAACTTCTTCGAAAAGATGTGGGCGGCCTGGTATGCCTACATGCAAAACGATGTGTTGGCGACGGGCATCATGTCGTTTGTCATGCACGAGATGGTCTACTTTGGACGTGCTTTACCCTGGATGATCATCGATCGCATTCCCTACTTCAATCGATACAAGATTCAAAATGTACGTCGATAGTAATCTCACTCCGGAAAAATACGCTGACGAGGTCAGCACAAAATCCCGACGGCTCAAGAGCAATGGACGTGCGCCAAGTTGGTTCTACTCAGTCATTTCACGGTCGAGCTTCCTCAGATCTGGTGGGTGGGACCATATATCATCCACGAACTGTTCTGACCAACCAGGCTCTTCCATCCCATCGCTCAGTTCTGTGGTCTCTCCACGGACGTTCCCTTTCCCTCGCTCCTCACCATGGCCTACCAGATTGCCGTCTTCTTCGTCCTCGAGGATACCTGGCACTACTGGTTCCATCGGGCGCTGCATTGGGGACCACTGTACAAGAACATCCACAAGCTGCATCACCAGTATTCGGCCCCCTTCGGATTGGCAGCAGAATATGCGTCGCCCATCGAGGTCATGCTGTTGGGCATCGGCACCATCGGCATGCCCATCCTCTGGTGCGTCGTCACGGGCGAACTGCACATCTTGACCATGTACATCTGGATCGTGCTGCGGTTGTTTCAAGCCATCGATGCGCACAGCGGGTATGAGTTCCCCTGGAGTCTGCACCACTTTTTGCCGTTCTGGGCCGGCGCCGACCATCACGACACGCACCACGAGCGGTTCATCGGGAATTACTCGAGCAGTTTCCGCTGGTGGGATTATCTGCTCGATACCGAGTCTGGTCCCGAGGCGACGAAGCGGCGACGAGAGCGGAAGCTGGCCCAGGAGAGCGCCAAGGTGCAGTGAGAGGGATTGGTGAAGAACTGTGACAGCAGGACGATACCGAGAAACTAATACATCTCCATGGCTTGCGCCAAGTTGGCGATAGACTCCAATAGACGACTAATTCATATGCTTACCTAGATTGGCATCCCAATAGACGATTAATTGACGTATACTTACCTAGACTAGAAATCTTGCATGCTTCAATGGATGTTTCCAAAGCAAGCTATGGTGATCGCTCGTCCAATTCGTCAACCAGCCCCCGCAATTTCTCATCCCCTTTCGCTCTCGACTCCGCTTCAGCTACCGGCTTCAATTCCACCTCGCCCATTTCGCGCGCCCGCTCATCACAAAACCGCGCGAGAGCGAGATCTTTCCTCGACAGTCCCCTTGGAGAATGCGTCGTACATCGAAGAAACACTTTATTGTAGATATTCGACCACTCCGGATGATGTTTTCGGATCCTCGCTTCATCAATAACGACATTCATGAATGTCCACGTCGTTTTGAAAGATCGGAATTTAAAGTGTCGTTGGAGACCCATGTTGTCTGGACTGAGTTGCCAGGGAAAGAAGTGTTGGGTGGTTAATCGCTCGACCTCGGCGTTCATGGCTTCGTGATCTATTACCGAAGATGCGTAGATGGCTTTGGTAGATGAGAGCAGGCTTCTTCGTTGTCGAAGGGAATATAGAGTCGTGGAGTTTGTTGGTCGAGGTGGTTTAGAAACCGATGCGGTAATGGTTCGAAGCATGTTGAATGATAATCCTGTAGACAGTTGGATAGAAAGATAATGGTGGACGCAAACGGCTAAAACAGGCTAGTTGAACAACTTCTTTATTCGAAAGGGCTTTGATGTGTGTCTTTGTTATTTATTATCGGAAGCCAAAAGACTCAAATTCGTCGAGTGTCGACCATCGTGCGACAGGATGCGGCGGTCGCCGGAGGGGAGGAAGGGGAATGAGTGGTTACAGTTTTGTCGACCACTTAGGGAGATGAGTTGCGGCGGATCCCGGCCGGTAAAAGAGCTAGTTGGTGGTCGCAGCTTCATCGACCATCGGATGGTCTATAGCGGCCTTATCCGGCTAGGGGAGATGTGGCGTAATAGGCCACAGGTTCATCGACCATCGGATTGTTCATCGAGGCGTTATCCGGCTGGCTAGGGGAATGTAGCGAAGTGGGTTAACATTTTGTCGACCATCGCGAAGATTGATTTGCAGCGCATCCCGATCGGCTAAGTTAAAGAATCGAAGGTGGTTGTATTTTCATTGACCATCGTCATATCTAATGCGGTGGTCTCCGGCTGGTCGAGGGAGCAACATGGGCCACAACTCCTTCGACCATCGAGAGGATCACACCGGCAGCTACCGGACAATGCGCACTTGCACGTGGAAAGAGGGAATGCAGAATTTTCGTCGACCATCGAGAGACCAGATGCGGCAGTCGCCGGAAGCGGAGAATTAGTTATGCATCACTCAATCTTTTGTCGACCATCGCCATCTCTCGGATGCGGCATCTCTCAAGACAAAGGCAAGCCAAACAATCATCGAACATCGGACGGTGAAAAGCGGGGCTCGCCGGGGCAATGAAATGCACGGCGAGACTGTCATAGTTTTATCGACCATCGTAGATTTTCTCTCGAGGAGCTTCCCGGATCATACCCAAAGACAAAGGCACATATTTATAGACCATCGAGGCCATCTGCATTTGGCATTTACCGGATATTGAAACTAAGCCAAACAATCATTGACCATCGTAGAATTTCTCTTGCGGCGCTCTCCGGATCATGCTCAAGGCGTAAAGTGCGTACTTGTACATTTGTCGACCATCGAGGTGATCCGCACCCGGTGTTTGCCGGATGACGATATTAGAGCAGACGTTTATCGACCATCGCATCAAAATCCTCGAGGCGCTTTCCGGTCTATGTTAGAAAGTAGGACACATTTTCATCGACCATCGGAGCGGTCTGCCACGAGGCGATTGCCGGATGTTTGAATCAAGGCAGAACTTCGTCGACCATCGTCAGCGTCTTTGCGGCGGTCTCCGGATCTCGGGGTTTCAGTCATTCGGGTCACGTGGAAGAGTGGCTCTGGTTCAGCCATCATATCTCATCCATTTTTAAACCATCTCTCTTTCTTAGTATGGGATATGGAATACTGTAGATTTCTTGATGAGCGTTCGATCTTTGTTCGAGTCTTCTTTGACCTTCTTCGCTTTGTTCGCCCTCGTGGCAGGCTTCGACACCGAGTTCAGAGATCACGTGGGGCTGCCAATAATGAGATTTTGTCTCACGTGATATATGGATTAGCCGAGTTAAGCCTAATCACATCACGTGAGACCGGTTATAGTCCGTACAAGGCAGTCGAAGCCGATGTTTTTATCAGAACGCCTCGCCTCGACCTTCTTCTTCGCTTAACGGCTCACGTAAGCCCACCCACGCAACAAGCCAATCGCCACCCACTTGTTATTCCCACCTTTCCTTTTTCTCTCCTCCTCTCACCCTTCCCCTCTCTCTCTTCCTCCTCTTCCCATTCCTCCTCTCCACCGTCCGTCTCCCACCTTCTTTTCTTACTCATCCGTCACTTCAAGCTTACGTACGATTCAAATTCACCCTCTATTGACTCGAGACTCGAAGCATCGTCATGGCGGGCATGCAGCCGATGCTGGCCGCGGCTCCGAATGGACAACAGGCTGCTCCACTGTCCCACGACCCAGCTGACCAGCGTGCGTTGTGATCGTTTCCTGTCGCGTCGTGAAAATTTCCAACGCGATACTGACCATGTCCGACACAGATCTTCATGACGAGCTCCTGGCGCACGTCCATCCGGCCCAGAGCAATGTGGTCATGACCATGGAGGGCGGCCATCCGGCCACAACTGCTACCCATCATGCCAATATCGATCCCGCTCTGGGGCCTTCCATGATGAGCGCGACCGGCCCTGTCGAGAATGCAGTTGAAGATAGTGGTGCCAACTCTCCGAGCGACAACGGAACCCCGACCACGACGAAAGGCGGAAAGACGCGTGAACTGTCGCAGACGAAGCGCGCTGCCCAGAATCGTGCTGCTCAGGTGAGTGAGAAAATATTCTTTCAAATGATCATCACTCCACCATCAGAGAACTCACCAGCTGACATGACCTGATCGCGTCGTAGCGTGCCTTTCGCCAGCGTAAGGACAACTATATCAAGAAGCTGGAGGAGGAAAGGACGGCGCATGATGAACTCAAGGTGGCCTTCAGCAAAGTGCAGGAGGAGAATTACAGGTTGCGCGACTATATCATCAGCCTGCAGTCAAAGTTGATTGAGCTCCACAACGAATATCCGGCTCCGCCCCCCGATCTCGACATCAGCCAGCAGCGTATCGATCCCGCGCTTCAGCAGACGACCACTGAGCATGGCGAAGATCAGCAGCAAGTCGAAGGTCCGCAGGCTGTTCAGGTCTCCATGGCTCCTCAGGCTCCCATGCCCCCACCCGCTCCGATGATGGCCCCCCGTGCTCCCATGATGCCAACCTCTGAAGCCCAGCTTCAAGCCTCCGCCGCTCAGGCCCAAGCGGTTGCCGATCATTTCGCCAACAAACGCCGTCACGAGGAAAATCGGGCTCGTCTGGACGCCAACGGAATCAACGGCCAGGACGACGTTCCGGGCGCCAAGCGTGTGAAGACGGGTATGGGTGGAATCATTCTGACGGAACCGCCGCAGCAGGGTGGAGCTCACGCCGTTGCCGGTGGGATGATGATGCCCCGCACCCGGAACCATCATCAAGTGGGGTGAGAAGTTGGCTTCGGAAGTTCTCATACAGCCCAGAGTGGGGCCGGGGAGGAAAGGAAAGGGCGATGAGAGGTGGTAGTTCGTTGATCAGTGCTCGAGTTCGAAACAGGGGAAGCAATTGAAGCCGTGGAGGTTTGTTTGTGATTCGTGGTTTGTTCCTTGTGCCTTTTTCTTCGTGCCGTGCCCTTGGTGATTTTCTTTCGCTCTGGTGATCTCCGCTCGACGTTTGACCATTGACCATTGACCGACACGACTGCTTGACTGACCGCCCTGGCTGTCTGCGACTTTCACGCCCATCGCCTTCACTTGTATCTTTCCTCGTTCATTTGCTCGTTCTTTTTCCTTTCCTTCAGTGATTCCGTTCGTGACGCGTACGTACGTGAGTGCGCGCTCTCTCTTTTTACTCTTCTTTCTTTCCTCCGTGAGAGTGACGGTGGCGTTCGTGGCACGTATGTGCGTGCGTGTATGCTCCCTCTTTCTTCGCTCTTCTCTTTCTTCTTTCCTTCCTCCGTAACGGTGACGGTGACGATAGTGGTGGTGGTGATCACGAAACAATCACGGCGCATGAAGTCGGCTGGATGGGATGGGACGGCGTCTGAGTGATTATCGGCGTTTGTCTTCTTTCCTATTTTACTAGGATGGTCATGGCGCACGGCGCACGATCTGGGTCTTCTCACGAGCGGAATAAAGCGCGATGGGGATGTGGGTTAACTCAATCGATATATTCATTCGCATCTCAGCTTCACTACGGTACGGGTAGTTCCTCATCATCCGGGGTTATCATCTTCACGCTCAGTCCTTCGTTCATCTACTGTGATTCTCTGGATCTCATCTGGGTTGTACGTATCGCGCCATTTGAGTCCTAAGGTAATGTGACTGGATTCAACTACTCTGTGATACATACTGAGATCATTTTCTGGTAGCCCTCCGAGGTAGTGGCTTAGCAGGTTAGGACCAGATATTAATTAGTCAATCACATCAAGCATTCAAACATGAACGATACTGGAGTCGAACTACTCTTGATGTGTGTCAATTTAATGATCCACTCGACTCAACCAACCGAATTTCCAGATGGTAGATAAGCTACTCATTAGAGCTGACCGATGTTCACTAACTTACAATGGACTCGAGGCCAGGTGTAATAAGTCACCGCCCAAAGAGCTGCTGCTTGCTTAACCAGGCGCAACTTCAAAACACATCAAAACTGAATAGATCCACTCAAGAGCTGACTAGAATTTTGTTCACAATGAACTGTGCCAGTAAAGGACAAGGCGCTTGGATATTAGAGATTTTAATTAGAAAATTGATTGCGGTGAGCGACCAAGCGAGCAGCGACTCTTTGTGTAGAATGGAGTCGCCAATTGGCCCAGCTAGGCGCTCGGGCTACCTAGCGTCGGACTATATAGACACCTGGCTATAAGAGCTTGTCAGCGGCGCAACGGCTATTCACGGCGCCGAGGCTAGAAGCTATTCAGGAGTCTTCTGACCGAGCCAGAAGACCAGCCAAGAGTCGTCTATATAAGACCCCATATAGACCCGGTAGAATAGTAAGAATCAAGCAACTAAGACCCTCCTCCTCGTCTTCCCATCACGTGTCAGACGGATAGTTGCAACACTTTGGGCGCTGACTTATTACACCTGGCCTCGACTCGACGAACTTACCTCAATTCCAGATGGCAGATACTATACTCATTAAGCCAATCGATGTACGGATACCCTACGATGGACCGGACCCTATCCAATATCTCGATAGATGAAAGCTACTCCACATTCACGCCGTCGGAAAAAGAGAATACACTCATGAGTTGAAGACATGAAACAGCTTTTCTGCTGCAACTGAGTGATCATCCCTGTAGCTTAAAGCATTCAGTTGCGTCTCAAAGTGTTGATTTCAAGTTGCTACAGTACGTAATTGGTGCTTCGGTTATTTATTAAACCAGCGCTGGCTATTGCTGGGGTTGTCCCATGTTTTTCTGATGATCAATAACGCATCATGAAAAGAATTGATATGCGCGCCTCCTCCATGAATTGATTTAATTAAATCAAATCGAATTATTCTGTTTAGTCTAGTCATCTATGCATGTATGAAATCTACTCGAGCGAGACTAAGGTAGCATACTTGGGTGATGTGATGGGACATACTGTGCTAGATATCGTAAATTGAAATCAGTAGAGCAGACAGAGCAGACAGAGCATATCGACTTCTTCCGTACTGGTGTCCTATCCCTGATCCATATTCGTCGATCGTTGTTCATTATCACAGCCCCAACTGATCACTCATCGATGTACTCCGTACACTACGACAAAACTCTTAAATTCATTCTCGAATGATCGAAACGCTACAGTACCATCCCATCAACTAGATATTATCCATGTAAATATCTCGCTGCTGCTAACAATCTCGCAAGTTGTCCTGGACGACTCCGTCGTAGGCTCAGAGAGCGCGAGGGAGAGGGGGGGAGAAAGAGAGAAAGAGCAATGCTTTTCTTCATCTTGGCAAAATCTCATTTGGCAGCGACGAAGGGACACAGAGAAGACCTGCGCTGCCCTGCGCTGCCCTGCGCTGCTTTGCCGTCCCGTTACCAACTCACATATCACTTTCTCTTTTGATGTGGTTAATGGTTCACAGGGGACTGGCTTCCTACTGAACGAAAGCAACCAACCATCCCACTCAGAACACATAATCCTTTATCATTATCTCGCAACTGGAGATTGATCTACCCAGTTCTTTCGGATGACTTCCGTCCTGAACGACTTCCCTCCCGGACGACTTCCGTCATATACCTGATAGAGAGAGGAAGCAAGCAAGCAATATCTTTCGTCGTCCCGTGCTTACTCACACCACCACCACCAAACCCCTTCCCGTGTGGTTGTGGTTGATGGTTGATGGTTCATAGGGGACTATTTCCTAATGAATGTTCCTAGAGCGTACAACCCGTTAGCAACGATTTACTCCTTCTGCTTTTAGTTTCCCCTTTCCTTCCTTCCTTCCTTCCTTTACTGGGCAACCCAACTTACTTACCCTGCCAGTCCCAGCTAGTCAAGGCTCCGAACACAAACAAAATGACCACGACGCATCCAAAGGGAAACCGAGAACCCAGAGACAGTAGACGAGTGAAAAGATAACACAGATCGAAACCCAAGATATCAAATACACACCTTTAAATATTCCGGTCCCTTCTCCAAATATTCCCCCCCCTCGACACGCTCGCTTTCT
>QQTW01001760.1_pt1 | contig 15424 bp, 12 predicted proteins | sample 1904831 | NCBI WGS metagenome assembly QQTW01 (sample SAMN09435610, study PRJNA476489) | Subsurface metagenome, whole genome shotgun sequencing project. | reverse complement strand
AGCTCGTCAAGCAGATTTAATTTTATTTATAGTTGCTGGGGATATTACTCAAACTGAGTACGAAGCACTCTGCAAGTTGCGTCAGTACCAAAAACCGCTAATTTTGGTATTCAACAAAATCGACCTTTATCCCGATACCGACAGACAAGCAATTTACGAAAATCTGCGTCAACTAGGGGCAACAAGCGGCGAAATGCTGCCCGACGAACTTGTCATGGTTGCCGCCGAACCAACCCCCCTAGAAGTGCGCGTAGAGTGGGCTAATGGCGAAACTGGCTACGAGTGGGAAACTCCACCGCCGCAGATAAATGAACTAAAACAAAAAATTCTCACCATTCTCAATCGCGAAGGCAAAAGTCTTTTGGCGCTAAATGCGCTGGTACAAGCACAAAAAGCTCAAGAAAAAATTGCTTCGGTAACTGTAGCCGAGCGCCAACAACAAGCCGAAGACTTAATCTGGAAATACACCAAATATAAGGCAAGTGCGATCGCTCTCAATCCCGTTGCTTTTTTAGATGTATTGGGTGGGTTTGTTGCCGATTTAGCTTTAATTCGCGCTCTAGCGCGGCTGTACAATCTGCCCATGACTGGCTACGAAGCAGCAAAAATATTAAAAACTATCTTATTTAGTTCGGGTGGCTTGCTTGTTGGCGAACTAGGTAGTAGTTTGTTCTGGGGATTGGGGAAAAGTACAGCAATCGTCTCTAGTGGCGAGAACCCCTTGAATATTTCTACTTATCTCGGTGCGGCGGCGATTCAAGCTGGAATCGCTGCCTATGGTTGTTATGCTGTAGGACGAGCGGCGCAGGTATACTTAGAAAATGGTTGTACTTGGGGACAATTTGGCGCTAGTACGGTTATTGCCGAAATTCTCGCACGTACGGAGCCAAATACCATTATTTATCGCCTCCGTCAAGAATTATCCCTGACTAATTAAGGGCTATTTTTTCAGCCTTTAAGCGAATTAAACAAAATACTTGGGTAATGGAAAGAGGAATGCTAAGATTGAAATACAATGACAATTGTTTAGCTAAATAAACATATTTGAGTAGACAAATAATAAATATTTATGATTATCTACTCTCAAACTCAGCAAATCTCTTGAGGCACTATGCTTTTGCAGATTAAAAGTTCAATCTACTTAGCTAACTGTCGAAACAAGCGGTACTGCGTCAAACAAAATACGCATATAAAAAATCCCTACTGACAATACAAAGTGCCTATAAAACATGACTATCTAGCTCATGGGAAAGACCAAAAAATAAGCAAATTAATGTCTAGCCAACAGCTACGGGGTTTTTGTTCGTGATTACTATTTCACCACGTCCAGTCGGGCGCAATTGCAGCACTATTAGTTTTGCTTCAACTCTATACCTTTGTCCAATTCTAGACTTACTATTGGCAGAAGTGCCAGAAAAATGGCACGCCGAAATAAGATTAGGACTGCAAGAGGCGTTAGTAAATGCCGCCAAACATGGAAATAAGCTCGATCCCGGCAAAGTTGTAATTGTCCGCTTTTTCTTAGTTAGCGAAGTTTATTGGTGGGAAATTGTCGATCAAGGTTGCGGATTTGTACCCGATTGCGAATGCGATCGCGATCCCGCCAACTACTTACCCCCAGAAATATCAGAAAACGGGCGCGGAACATTCTTGCTAAAAACAATTTTCGATCAAGTACATTGGAACGAAGAAGGTACAGAATTGAGACTGTGCAAGCAAATGTCCCGTTTTCGGTTTCCCTTATTTAACTAATCTGTTTTGTCTACCGAACCATGACTAGGACAGGGGGGCGCAGAAATAGAGCGATCCAACCATGCTGTAGCTTGTTGCAGTCTTAATAAAGCTTCTTCTGGTTGCTCTTTGAGCAAAAAGACTATCGCCGCCGCCGCTTGTTCCCTAGAACGGGCTTGGCGATTAGATTTTAACTTATGCCAGTCATTGGGAGAGATAGTTAGTCTTTCGCTCAAAGCTTGAGCTAATTGGAGAGTGCTGAAGTCATTGAGATTAGCGGTTTTGACACAATCGGTACTTTCAAGCATAAAATCGGGCGTATAAGGTTATCTAGTCTTACTGTATCAAGGGATGATATGCAGCCGCCTCCAGAATCCTCAACCGACGCAACAAACGTAGATATTGAGGGAAGTATTGCTGAAGTAGAAGCAGCATTAATTGCCATCAAACAACGTTACACGCAGATAGAAAGCGATCGCCAACGTCAAGCCGAGCTTAAGCACCGTCTAGAAGAAATTAGACCGCGATTAGCCAATAATAAGCTACCAGAATTGCAAGCAGAACTCAAAGAAATTAAAGCCCAGTTAGAAACTATTGAAGTTAGTTTAGAAAGCCAGCTATTTACAGTAAATGTATTTAAAGAACCCTTTTGGCAAGCGGTAAGGTTTGGAGGGCTTGGTATTGTTATAGGCTGGATATTAAAGTCTTGTGCTAGTTAAAGAAATGAGATGGGGAAATTAAATTGTTTTCTCCCTAGTCTCCTTGTCTCCTAGTCCCCTAGTCCCCTATTACTTATTTAAGATGACCAGAAGTATTGCAGATATATTAAAAAACGGTCAGCCAGAAGAAGAACTAACTATTCGAGGCTGGGTTCGCACGAAACGCGATTTAAAGGGATTTGCCTTTCTTGAAGTTAACGATGGCTCGTCTTTGGCAAATTTGCAAGTCGTGCTAAATTCGCAATTGCCCGATTATGAAAACTTATTAAAGCGGTCAAATACCGGGGCTTCCATCGAAGTTACGGGGAAATTAGTTCCATCCCAAGGCAAAGGGCAGCGCATTGAGTTACAGGCAACAGCAGCCACCGTATACGGCGAAGCTGATGTCGATACCTACCCTTTGCAAAAAAAACGCCATTCTTTTGAATTTTTAAGGACAATTGGACATTTGCGATCGCGTACTAATTCTTTTGGCGCAGTTTTTCGGGTGAGAAATGCCTGTGCAACTGCTATTCACCAGTTTTTCCAGCAACGGGGTTTTTTGTGGGTGCATACGCCCATTATTACCAGCAGCGATTGCGAAGGCGCTGGGGAGTTATTTACAGTTACGAGTTTAGATTTAAAAAAAGTTCCAGTTACAGATAAGCAAGAAGTAGACTACAGCCAAGACTTTTTTGGCAAACCCGCTTATTTAACGGTAAGCGGACAACTAGAAGCGGAAATTATGGCAATGGCTTTTAGTAATGTCTATACTTTTGCGCCGACTTTTCGGGCGGAAAACTCAAATACTTCCAGGCATTTAGCAGAGTTTTGGATGGTAGAACCGGAGATGGCTTTTTGCAATCTCCAAGGAGATATGGATTTAGCCGAGGCATTTTTGAAGCACGTCTTTAATTATGTAATGGAAACTTGCCCGGAAGATATGGAGTTTTTTAATGATCGCATTGATAAAACTGTAATTGAAACCGCCCAAAATATTATTGACAATGAGTTTGCGCGATTAACATATACTGAGGCGGTAGCGCTGCTGGAAAAAGCTCCGGTAAAGTTTGAGTATCCGGTAAGTTGGGGCTTAGACTTGCAATCAGAACACGAACGCTACTTAGCCGAACAGTTATTTAAAAAACCTGCGATCGTTACCGATTACCCCGTAGGAATCAAAGCTTTTTATATGCGTCTGAACGAAGACCAAAAAACTGTTAGCGCTATGGATATTTTAGCCCCCAAAATAGGCGAAATCATTGGCGGTTCGCAACGGGAAGAACGCTTAGATGTATTAGAACAGAGAATGAGAGATCAAGGCTTAAATCCAGAGGATTTGTGGTGGTATTTAGATTTGCGCCGTTATGGTACAGTTCCCCATGCGGGTTTTGGGTTGGGTTTTGAGCGATTGGTGCAATTTATGACCGGAATGGCAAATATCCGCGATGTAATTCCTTTTCCGCGTACTCCCTTGAGTGCAGAGTTTTAGAGATTGGGAATTAAGATTATTTATAATTATGAATGTATTGTAGGGGCGCAAAGCATTGCGCCCCTACGGGTAATTTTCACTAACTTAATAACGCCCGTTTTTGATTGAAAAACTCTTGTAAATTGCCTAATTTTTCAACGCTAAACAGATAAGTAATTTTTTTATATAAATCTATGGGTTGTTGCTTGACATTAAGAATCTCAACACCTACAACAGTGTCGTTTATACCGTAGTCACAAATAACGCTATCCAAAATTTCCTCTGAGTCAATAATTTCGGAATCGTTCAATTTTATATAAAGTGCGATCGCTTGCTCATCAAACTTTATATTCGTAATTTGCCCTTGCTAATCAAACGCCGTTAAATATTACCAAAAATTGCACTGCGGACTAAAATCGCCGTGCAATCTACGGTTAGCGCAATCTCTACGGGAATGTTGCCGTTTATTGCTTGTTGTAGCAATCCTTCTCTACTTGCGCCTAAAACTACGACATCAAAATTATTGGACTTAACTTGCTCAATTACGCCTTCAATAACTGAATTAGCTTTAAGAGGTGCAGCCGTTACAGGAGTTTTTACGTGGCGATTTCGCACCAAATAACGCATAGCTTGTTCTAAAGCGTGAGTATTTGGCAAAGATTGGTTTGGACTAACTACTTGACAAAAATGCACTGATGGAGAGCTAGAAAGAGTTAGTAATGATGGTAATAATTGAATTGCTTTTTGAGAATTTGGGCCACCCGCAATTGGTACAAGCCAGCGATTTAGTTGCGTGTTGGGGAGCAAGCAGTAAGGCGGTGCTGCGGCTGGTTTGCGCTTGGTAGGGAGAGAAAAATGAATATTTTGAGCCGAATCTTGAGCAAACTTAACTAATACTACTTCACAACTTGCCTGTCTAATTAATGTATCGGCAACACTGCCAAAAATCCGCCCTGGAGTAAGAGTTTTACCTTTCCACCCCATTAAAACTAAATCGATGTGTCGCTCTTTGATTATTTCTAAAATAGCCGAGGCGGGATCGTGGGCGACGCGAATTTGCGTATGCAAAGGAACATTAAATTTACGTGCTTCAGCCTCCGCTTGACGCAGCAAACGCCGACTTTTGGCAGGATTTACCGGAGTTTCCGCCGGAGAACTGTTGCGAGAAACCAAAATTACTTGCACGCACTCTAATTCGTAATGGCGATCGCGCGCAATAGCTAAAGCAAATTGTAATAAAGCATTAGCGGTGTGGGGATTAGCCAAGGGTACGAGCATTCGTCCTTGTCCGATGGCAGGCGATCGCGTTTGATAAACGGTGTAAGATGGTTCTGGTTGCGGCCCAATGGTGCGATTTTCACCATTGAGCTTGTCAGCTTCAGCGCGAATAATATCAGCGCGAGTAATGATGCCAATTAGCTTTCTTTGCTCGACTACAGGCAATCTACTTAAACCGTAGCGATCGAGTAAGTATAAAACATCGCTCAAACTTGCACTAGGACTAACCGTTACAGGTTTTGGAGTCATGATCTCGTTTAAATGAGTATCCCCTGGTAAGGCGCGATCGCGCATTTTGGCTAGATCGGTTTGCGTCACAATTCCGACTAACTTACCTTCATCTACCACCGGAAAGCCGCGATGGTGAGAGCGAGAAAATGCCTGTACCGCCTCGTCTAGAGTCATCTGCACCCCTAAAGTTTCCACGCGTGGCTGCATGACCTTTTCCGCCGTTAGTGTCGTTAATAACCCCTGAGTAGGCGCTGTATCTAAGTTGATGCCATTTAAGGCTAAAAGCTTGTCGTAGAGCGAACCGGGAGCAATTCTTTCCGCAATTAAGTACGCTGTAACCGAACCAATCATCAACGGTAAAACCAAGTTAAAGTCTGTAGTCATTTCAAAGACAATAGCGATCGCCGTTAGAGGAACTTTGGAAACAACGCTAAAAAATGCGCCCATTCCGGCTAAAGCGTAAGTAACGGGTGAACTCATCCCTGTTAATTGGTATTCCACTACTCCCACCAAATAACCCAACGCCGAACCCATAATTAAACTAGGAGCAAATACCCCACCCGGCGCACCAGAACCTGCTGCTACAACCGTGAGTAGAAATTGGGCAATAAATGCGATCGCTGCTACATACGGGCTAGCTTCGCCTGTCAGCATAAATTCCCGCAAGCCTGTGTTGTCATGAAATTCTTGCGGTAGCAAAGAAACGGCGCTCCCTGAAACCGCACCAGCTAAAGCTACCCGCAACGGCAAGCTAACGTGCAATCTTTGATACAGTTTTAAACTGGTAATAATTCCTTGATTAAATAACGAACCAAATATCCCCGCTAAAATTCCCAAAATAATATAAAAAGGAATTTCTCCTAAAGAAAAGCTAGTAACATTTGCCGTTAATTCCAAGTTTAGTTGCAAACTCCGACCACCCAAGAGCCGCGAAACTACCGCCCCCACAAACGAAGCAACGATTGCCGTACCTAGAGTTATTCCCGATAAATCTTGAAGTAACTGCTCGATTACAAATAAAACTCCCGTAATTGGAGCATTGAAAGCCGCCGCCAAACCCGCCCCCGCCCCCGCCGCAATTAGCTGGCGGCGATGAGCGGGGGACAAAGGTAAATAACGACTCAACCCCCCCGCCAAAGCCGCGCCAATATGCACCGTTGGCCCTTGTCGCCCCAAACTCAAGCCCGAACCCAGCGCCAAAGTAGCACTAGCTAACTTTACTAAACCAATCCGCCAAGAAAGCTTGATTGGAAAGTTGGCAAGGCTTGCTTTAACATCAGGAATCCCACTACCACCAGCTTCGGGAGCTAACCTTTGAATTAGTAACCCAGAAAAGAAACCAAAAGAGCCGCCAATTATTGGTAAAACTAGCCAAGCTGGTTGTAAAGCCGAAGATTGGACGCGCCAAGCGCCAAGCCAACCAGAGCTAAATTTAAGAAAAACCGCCGCTAGAGCCGCCACCAAACCAATAATTACCGCATAAGCGATCGCGCTTGTGCGGCTTGGTTGCAGCCATTGGCGCAAACGCTGTTTTATAGCAGGAAGTAGCATTTTTTTTAACGAGAAAGAATAGAAAAAACTGCTATTTTGATGCTCTTTAATTGGTTAGTGACTTATATAGGGCTTAATTTGTTGCAGTCCTCATATATAGTTATATGCTCACTTAAACCAAGATAACCAAGGTTGCCAATTTTGAACTAATTGAGCCAACTCGGCGTAACCCGCCGCACGAGGATGAGCGCCATCATTGGCGAGCGCTTCTTTTATCCACACTTCAGAAGTTTGCAAGGGGGTAAAAATATCTAAATAAGGCACATCAATCTCATCGCAAACCGAGGCAAAAGCCGTCGATAACCTAGCAATTCTTTGGTTTTGTTCTAAGTCTGCTACCGGGGCAGTTCCTACCATTAATACCGGAAACATCTGTTTGGCAACCTTTAAAATATGGCGCGCGTTCTCTACAGAAGTTTCAAAATCAACGCGAGGTTTCCCATTTTCTATCGTCGTGTCATTTACACCAAAGCAAAATACAATTCGCCCATCATGTTCTAAAGGTAAACGATAGGATACTTCTTTTTGCCAGCGTTCTTTTAGTTCGGTGCTAGTTTCTCGCCTTACACCTAAGTTGTAATAAGTAACATCATGACCGAGATTGCAAGCACTGGCGCAGATTCTACCCGCCCAACCCAGACACTGGGGATCGCCCGTACCATTAACAAAGGATTCACCGACAAAACAAATCCGCACACTACTCATAACAAAATTGCTTTAACTTTCATCGCGCCCGATCGCCGATAGTCCTTCCACAATCAGTGACGGTGTGTAACAAGAGCCATTCCACTCGGCATCGCTACCCAAGGCAACTAATCGCTTTAAAGCTGTATAGGCATTGCCCGCCACCATTGTATCTTTTACCCGCCCGATCGCCTGCCCGTTTTTGATGCGGTAGCCCAAGTCAACATTAATGGAAAAGTCTCCCGAAATACTGCCCCCATCCCCTAGCATTTGATCGATCACAATCCCGTCATCTAGTTGAGCAATTAATTGAGCTAAAGAGTCTTTTCCAGGTTGAATTAGCAAATTAAAGAATCCAGGAGTCGGATAGCTACCCAAACCAGGACGAAACCCGTTCCCCGTCGTCGTCCCTGTACCTAATAATTTACCGCAAGTGCGATCGCTGGCAAAGTTATGTAATACTCCATTTTGTACGAATACGAGCGGTATGGTCGGCGTACCTTCATCGTCAAAGGGGCAACTAAAAGGACCTTTATCTGGTTCTTGAGAAATAGTCAAAGCGTTAGAAGTTACTACTTGCCCTAACTTATCTGCCCAAGGCGAAGCTTTTTCTAAAACTCTTTTGCCATTAAGTGCCGCTTGCAGCGTACTCCATAACATATCTGCGGCTTTGGAAGTAAATAAAACTGGTACGTGTCCGGTAGGTGGGGAAATATTTTTTTCAGCCCATTGCAAACGCTGTAAGATTTGCTCGACGATCTTTTCTGGATAGAGAATATCGCGTTGGGTTTGTCCGTCAGAAACGCTTAAAAAATCATCTCCTCTAATCCATTCCACCGCCAGATAAGCGCTGAGAGTAGTATCGGTATAGTGGCAGTCCAAACCTAGGGAATTAATTAAACGAGTAGTTTCTATATCGCTATCCCATTCGGCACTAATTAAGACTTCAGGATAAGCATCGTGAATGAGCGCGATCGCTTGATTCCCCCATTCTATTAGCTTCTCCACGGCTACTGCTTGCCCTAAGTTGGGGTAATTTGGCTGAGAATTACTAGTCAGTTCAATTTCTTCAGGTTCGTTTAGTTGGCTAAGAGCCAAAGCCCGCTCTACCAAGGTTTGCGGCGCTACAGAGCCGTAAGCAACCGCCAGCCCCGGACAGCCATTTCGCCACAGACGCAAAGCCGTACCCTCGGATTGAGCGCTTTCTAACTGCTTGAGGCGGTTTGCTTCAAAAAATACGGGACGAGAAAGCGATTTTGATTGATACACTTCCGCCGCTTCTGCCCCGGACTCGATTGCTATTTCTAGCAATTGTTCTGCTAAAAGTGTATTTTGTGGTATTTCGGAACCCATGCGCTTTGCTGCAAATGTGGAATTTTTGGATGATGCTAAAAGCTAGTTTTAGTGTTTCTATGAGTAATTAATTCACTCTTAAGAAGGTAAATTACAGTAAATTTATCTCTTGCAGCAGCCAAAAGCCTGCAAAAACTTCAGATTCAGGACTTGATTGCACTGCTAAAAAATGCACTTGATTTGCTTTTTGTTTTGCCTGCTCAAATTCTTGAGCCGTTTGTAGGGTTTGGGGGTTAGTTAAGTTAGCTAAAAGCCAACTGTCGCTTGCACCAGTTTCTAAAATTAATCTAGCTGGAGTGGCGTGAGAATCTACTTTGAGAGCAGCAATTTCTAAACCCGACATCCAACCTGCTAAAGGTAAGGCTCTAGGAGAGTAAATCACTATACCAGGAACTATCGCGTCCGGCGTTATTTGTCCTAAAGTTAAGGGGAAAGCTTCGCCAAAATCAATCTCCCACTCCGGCATTTGGGCTAAGTCGGAAGCTGTTAGACTGGCAACTACCCACTTTTGCCCAATCAAAGCATCCGGTAGACGCTGAGGATCGCTTTTTTGTACACGTACCGTTGAATTAGTAGCAGCTTGATACCCTGGCTCTAAGGGGTACACTTCCAAATTTCGTTGCTGCAACCATTGATTGAGTGCTAAAGTCCGGCGGCTAGGCTGGGCGGGAATACCCAAATCTTGGCAAGCTTTGGTAATCATATTGTTCATGGGAGTACGAAAAAATCGGAACTTCACCGGAGCCGTCCCCGCTTGCTCAATTGCCGATTCTAGGGCGGTTCTTAGCCAAGCAGAATTAACCTGGCTGCTCGAACAATATTCAGAATACCGGAACAGCGAATCAAGCTCGGTGTCAAGTGTCAAAGGACTTTCACAGACTAATACTTCCCAAAGTTTTTTATTATTTTCATCTATTACTGGTCGCGAGTAAAAATCAATTTCCCAAATACTACCCATGCCTTGCCGTCAGAAATTGGCTACCTTGTAAATCGTACAAGAAGCCGCGTCCCCTTTGATCGGGAATAACTATTAGTCTCATCGATAGGAGACAATGGTTTTAGAAATTCTTCGCTAGTCGCCAAAAGCGATTAGTTATAATGAAACCCTTATTTTGGAGTAGTTTAAGGTAAGTTAATCCAGCAAAGAGCCAAGAAGTAATGTAGATATTATGAGCTACTGTCTCAATCCTACTTGTCCCCACCCAGAAAATTCTGACGAGCTTAAGTCGTGTAGCAGTTGCGGTAAAACTTTGCTGCCCTTACGCGATCGCTATCATATTATTCGCCCGCTAGGTGGTGGTGGTTTTGGCCGGACTTTTTTAGCGGAAGATCGAGACAAGCTTAACGAATTATGTGTAGTGAAACAATTAGTGCCGCAACTGCAAGGTACTAGCGCCCAACAAAAAGCAACGCAGTTATTTGAGCAAGAAGCAAAAAGGTTGCAACAATTAGGCGAACATCCGCAAATTCCTACTTTGTTCGCTTACTTTAAAGAAAATGAATATTTATATTTAGTTCAGCAGCTAATTGTCGGGCAAAGTTTGCGGGAACAATTGGACTTAAATGGCGCATTTAGCGAACGGCAAATTTGGGAACTATTTGCTGACTTACTACCTGTATTGCAGTTTATTCACGCTCATCAAGTCATTCACCGCGACATCAAGCCCGATAATATTATGCGCCGCCAAAGCGATCGCCGCTTAGTTCTCATTGATTTTGGCGTATCTAAACAATTTACAACGAGCGATCGCGCCACCATCGGCACAACTATCGGCTCTTTTGGCTATGCTTCCAGCGAACAAATGAATGAAGGAGAAGCTTACCCAGCTAGCGATCTTTACAGTTTGGGTGTAACTTGTTTTCATTTACTAACTAAAATTTCTCCTTCCCATCTATGGACGGAATACGGCTACAGTTGGGTAAAACAATGGCAGCAGCACTTAAACTTGCAAATTAGCCCGGAACTTACGGCAATTTTGGACAAGTTGTTGCAAAAAGATATCCAGCAGCGCTATCAAAATGTCGGGCAAGTTCTGCAAGATTTACGCCAGATTCCGGCGTTTTTAGCTGCTGATGTCACCCAAATACCGTTGCACGTACCTAGTCTGCCAGAAAACCTACAAGTTCGCGATCGCCTCTCCCCAAAAAGTCCTCCTATCGCTACAACCTTAAATCCTGGAGCTAATTTCCCTTGGCACTATAAGCTGCTACTAGGAAGTGCGATTTTTTTACTGTTAGGATTTGCGGGATATAAATATTGGACTAACCAACAGCCTTCTACACTCATGGGTCATGCTGGAGAAGTTAATGCAGTTGTTATTAGCCCTGATGGTCAAACTATTATTAGCGGTAGCGATGACAAAACACTAAGAATTTGGGATCTAAATAGTCAAAAATTGCTTCGCACTTTAACCGGACATACTGATTGGATTTACGCTCTTGCCATTAGTAGCGATGGTCAAACTATTGTTAGCGGTAGCAAAGATAAAACTATCAAGCTTTGGCGATTGTCTGGGCAGCAAAATAGGACTTTGACCGGACACACAAGCTATATAAATAGTGTTGCTATTAGCCCCGATAGTACAAAAATTCTCAGTGGGAGTTACGACAAAACTGTAAAGGTGTGGAACTTAAAAACTGGGCAAGCAGATACTCTTAAAGGGCATTCACGAGAAGTTTTGACCGTTGCTATTAGTTTAGATGGCAAAAAAGTTATTAGTGGCAGTGTAGATAAAACTTTGATAATTTGGAATTTAACTACTTTAAGAGCGCAAAATAGCTTGACTGGACACGCAAGCGATGTAAATGCGATCGCCATTAGTCCCAACAATCAACAATTTGTGAGTGTCAGCGACGATCGCACGATCAAACTTTGGAATCTCAACACGGGGCGCGAAATCCGCACCCTAACAGGACATTTGGCAGATATCAACGCCGTAGACTTTAGCCCCGACAACCAACATATCGCCACCGGGAGCGACGACAAAACTGTAAGAATCTGGAACTTAAGCACGGGAGAAGATATCCATACTTTTAAAGGGCATCTTGGGGCAGTTTTTGCTGTAGACTACAGCCCTGATGGCAAAACCCTAGTTAGCGCGAGTGCAGATAAAACGATTAGAAAGTGGCGAGTACCATAATACGACCTCTTGAGCAGAAGTTTAGATCCAGTTCCCCCAGAATTGGGGGTTAGGGGGCAAAATTATCCCGCAAGAGGTCGGTAAAATGAGCAATTAAGGCACATCAATAGGAATTAAGGCATTTTCCGGCAAATAACCCTTAAAACGTCCTTCATCCGCCAATACTAGCGTCATCCGCAAAGGATAATCTGGGGGAATCTGCAAGTCTGCCCAAGGTATAGCTACTTCCAAACATCGATCTAAACCGATTTGAGCGCGACTAAACCGAGGATGCCATTGATAGTTATCTCCTGCCTCTTGAAAATGCACCGTTTGAGTCAGTAAATTAATCTCTAACTGATGGTGAAATAGATAATTTAACGGCGCTTCGTCGGGCAAGTCTCCCACTGGGGCGGGGCTATTGTGCATAGTGCGATCGGGATAAAACCACAATAAATTTAACTGCGGCGGACAATCGCGCCCTGGTTTAATTCCCGCTTGAAAGTCTAAGCGCAAGTAAAAATTAGAGTGATCCACTCCATACCACAAGCGCTGTATTGCACTGCTGCGGTGCATTGTACCTCTCGCGCCGCCTACTTCCAATCTACCCGCTTTGTCCCAATCCTGTTCGTCCCCTTTGCCATCAATATTCGGGTGAATAAATCCTTCAGGACGAGAATCTAGCTTTGCTTCGTGGACTTCTACAGGTTGACGGATATTCGGCGGGATTGGCTCGTTTAATGCTTGGTAGAGGTTGTACAAATGCTCTCTAAATAGCTGGTCAAAAATGGCATCTTGGTTTGAAGAATGTCCCTCGCCAAACCACCAAAACCAATCAGAGCCTTCCGCCGCATACATTGCTTCCCAAGCGGCGGGGTTGTTTTCCTCCGTCGCTTCAGGATGGTTAGCTAAGACAGTTCTTGCTTCTGTCAGCAAGTCCCAAGCCCGATTTTTAGCCGGATCGCCAATCCAAGTGGTAAAGCTACCATCGACCCAAGAACCGCTATGCAGGCGATCGCTCGGCAATGTTTCTGTAGCCGGAAATTGGTCTAAATACTCCGATACCGTTACAAGTTTTATCCGTTCGTTGTCGCTCAAAGCTTGATACAAGTTTTCTAAAAATGGTTTGCCATCTTCAGGGTAAAATTCCCAACAGTTTTCGCCATCAAGGGCAATAGTTACTAAATGCGGCTGTTCGAGGGCTGTAGCACCGCTTGCTTGGTTGTGAGTCAGGGAATGAGCGATCGCTTCTAAATGCCCTACCAAGTCGGCGGCGGCTCGTTTTGGTGGCATAGAGCTATAACTAAAGCCAATTAAGTCCGATAAGCGGTGATCTCTAAATACTATTGCTAGTTCCCCGGCGGGAGTTTCTAACCGATATGGGCGATATAACAATTCTGGCTGTAACACATTTCCCGCCCCATCGCGGTGAAAAAAGTGCTTAATTGTCCATCCTAGTACCGCTTCGTCGGAGCAAAGCCATTTAAAACCTTGTTTGGCTACATAGGGAAGCATTTCGGGGCTTACAGACTGTTCTGAGGGCCACAAACCGCGAGGGGTTGTGCCAAATCTGTCCTCGTACATATCCCAAGCTTTTTGTAAGTGTCTGGGTATATCTTCCGCCCACTGGAATCGACGCTTGGGCAATTCCATCTGTGGTACGGCAACGCGACCAGAATTTGTATCAGCAAGTAACGGTAATATGGGGTGAGTATAAGGAGTAGTTGTAACTTCTAACTGCCCCTTTTCCTGCATTTGCCGATGCTGGGGGACAATGCGGCTGAGAATTTGGCGTTGTTTGGAATAAATGCGCTGGCGATCGCTTAAATTAAAATTGCGTCCGCGTTTCAACCAATCTGCAATCTCCGGGTCATCCCAAAATAAGGGATCTATCCAAGCTAAATTATGCCAAGCAAGTAAATCGCTGTAATCTTGAGCCTCCCAGTTTTCCAAGCACCAAGCTCTACCTTTATCTTGCCTTTGTTCGTAAAGTTCGCTGTAGCGGGGGTGGGGGTCAATTAAAGTATGATGATTGGCATCAAAAAAGTGTTCGATAATAAATTCGTGCTGTTCCCTAGTTATTTTCTCATCGGGAGTCAGAGAAACGGTTAAATAAGGATCGAAAGCCGTTCCCGCAATATAATCTTCTAATTGCAATATCAACGAGGGAACTAAGTTTACCGTTTGATGTAGTTTAGGATAGCGCTCTAACAGCAAAACCAAATCCAAATAGTCTTTTGTACCGTGCAGGCGCACCCAAGGTAAGCGGTACTGTTGAGAGCCAGAGTTATTGTCAAGACCTTTGTACAAAGGTTGATGTTGATGCCAGATAAAAGCTACATACAGAGGATGAGACATAAAAAAATTAATTAGTTACGTTGTGCGATCGCGCTCTAAAAGTAAAATAGCAAAAGGCAAAAGGAATAAACCCTTTTGCCTTTAAAACTAATAGCTAATAGCCTTAAATTATCTGTTCAACTTCAGCAATTTCTGGAATCATTTCGCGCAAACGGCGCTCGATACCCATTCTTAAAGTCATTGTCGAACTAGGACAAGAGCCACAAGCTCCTTGGAGGCGCAACTTAACAATAGGCCCATCCAGTTCTACCAATTCCACATTACCGCCATCAGAAATGAGGTAAGGGCGCATTTCGTCCAAAACTGTTTCTACGTTATCGATTGTCAGTTCCATTATTTCAGCCCTCTATTAACTTGCACGTCTATTATCTATGTTAGTTCTAATTAAACTGTTGCAGGTTCTAACAATTTTACATTAGAAAAGCTAAACTCTGTCACCATGCGCTGACCATTTTCGTAGGTTTCGATCGCTTCATTGGTCATGATATGGTAATCGCCAACTGGCTCAAAAGTATCCTTAAACTTCATCGTGCGCGTAATTTCATTAGTTTGAGGATTGCGGAAAACTACATCGTAGCGCGAGGATACATACCCATTGCCTGTATCTAAGCTTTCTTGGGTATCAATTACAAACGCCATTCTGCCCATAACGCGGCTAACTTGACAAATTTCTGTACCGCGAATCTTGTAATTAGACCCCATAGAGTCGCCTTTAACCAAAATTTCGGTTGCGCCAGTTTCATCGCTTGCGCCTAAACTAAACTCATTTTTGCCATGAGCTTGTTCAAATTGGGATCTTTTGCGGTGGGTGACTATATCCCGCAGTTGAGTATAAACGCTTTCAGTCACGGTTTCATCCTCTATACCTTCCACCTCTACGCTGAGGTCGCGGTTAATGCGAATTTTGCCGTTGTAAACTTCATCGCCTTGGTTAACTTGCACGTCGGCGC
>QQTW01001759.1_pt1 | contig 15425 bp, 14 predicted proteins | sample 1904831 | NCBI WGS metagenome assembly QQTW01 (sample SAMN09435610, study PRJNA476489) | Subsurface metagenome, whole genome shotgun sequencing project. | reverse complement strand
GGGGAGGAGGGGGAAGCGGGAAATTAACTCCTAACTCTTAACTCCTAACTCCTAACTCCTAACTCCTAACTCCTAACTCCTAACTCCCTACTCCTAACTCCTAACTCCCTACTCCCTCCCTTAATTTTTTTTCACTAGTACGCTTGCCAATCTAAAATTTAAATTCCGGGCAATAACTAAGGAGTGTAAAAATTCTCATGCTAGCTAAAAGGATCTTACCGTGCCTGGATGTCAAGGCGGGAAGGGTTGTAAAAGGTGTAAACTTTGTTAATCTCAAGGATGCAGGCGACCCGGTTGAATTAGCAAAGGTTTACAATGAAGCGGGCGCTGATGAGTTAGTGTTTCTAGATATTACAGCCACTCATGAAGACCGCTCTACTATTCTCGACGTTGTTTACCGAACCGCAGAGCAGGTGTTTATTCCGTTAACTGTCGGTGGGGGGATTCAATCCTTAGAAAATGTTAAAAATTTGTTACGAGCTGGGGCAGATAAGGTTAGTATTAATTCGACGGCGGTACGCGACAGAGATTTTATTAATCGTGCTAGCGATCGCTTTGGCAATCAATGTATCGTTGTCGCTATCGATGCCCGACGGCGACAAGACCCCAACAACCCTGGTTGGGATGTTTACGTGAGAGGTGGTAGAGAAAATACTGGTATCGATGCTCTATCTTGGGCAGAAGAAGTCGAAAAACGCGGTGCAGGAGAACTGCTGGTAACCAGTATGGATGCAGACGGAACTCAAGCAGGATACGACTTAGAGCTAACAAGGACAATTGCCAATGCCGTACAAATTCCCGTTGTGGCTTCGGGCGGTGCCGGAACATGCGAACACATCCACGCTGCACTTACTGAAGGTAAAGCTGAAGCCGCACTCTTAGCATCTTTGTTACATTACGGACAATTAACAGTTAGTCAAATTAAGAATTTTTTAAGCGATCGCAACGTTCCAATCCGGATTTCCTAATGCCAACAGCTATCTAACCACACCCCCCCGTGGTTAGACATTGTTTATGAAAAAGTGTTAAGATAATTCAAGAATATTTAAGTATTATTAAAAAATGTTGATACCTATTTTAGTTTTTGATGTAGCGCTCGTTGCCTGGTCGTTACACCTAATGGAAAAGGCAGTAGAACATAAAGAATTTTCTCTCATGTTAGCAGGCACGCTAGTAGCTGTTGCAGCTGCGGCGATGCTTGTTGTTTATTTCTTAATGGGTCATTGCATGAGCTATTTAATGAATATTTAAGTTTGTATCAAGATTAGCGTGGGTATCAACATTTATGAGAATCAAGCTTGTACGGCTATTGACATTCAGTTACGCTTTTAAGATATAATAATTAAGCATTGTTCGGGGTTATAGCTCAGTTGGTAGAGCGCTACAATGGCATTGTAGAGGTCACCGGTTCGAGACCGGTTAGCTCCATTTGTATATTAAATGTTATTAAATATCTCCAAAAAAGAATGTAGAGACGCAAAATTTCGGGTTTCTACAAAGGTTTAGGGTAACGCACACAATTAATTTCTAGGCCTATGTCTATTAGACTAAGGGACGAAGCATCTCAAACTAGCCAACAAACTAGAGATTCTTCCTGCGTCAGAATGACACATTTAGCCAGTCGATTTGATCAAAACTGACTATCACGGGTAAATGCATTAGTTATCTGGTCTTCTGTTTCAAAAGCACTGGTGACATAACCCAGCTTTTTATAAACATTATCAACAAAATAGTCCCCGTAGACCTTCCAAGTCAAAAGCCCTTTGCAATACCTTCCGCTCATCTAAAATATCAAGAATAGATTTATACAAATTTATTTCCACCACCACCAACTCATCGGGTGGACTCGTTAGCAGGGAAACTAGCTTATCAACATGCTGCTGCACCAAAGGCTCATATTCGGGGTCATAATCGAAAATATAGAACCCGATTTCATTACCGATACCACGGTTACTCAGCAAACGCGGGTCTTGTAATTTATGTATTAGTGCATCCAGACGTTGATAAATAGTTAATTGGGACATAAGTTACGTCACAAGATTTTGTTGGCATCGGTCTATTAAAACGCAACTTGTAAGGAACACACAATATTGTCCTCGTTTACTCTAGATAGCGCAATCCGGTTTTATGTTATTTTAGCTATTTAATAATCACTTTAGCAAAAGCCCAAGCATTAAAATAAGACTTAAAGCCATTGTTATTTTACACACATCTATAATTTTTTTGAGTTTTATCAACCAAGCAAACAGAAGCCTGATGTAATATAAAATCAAGTATTTTCCGATGATTTTTCTGTATTATGTGTAGTATGTAGCAGTCTATCTGATTCGATAATGAACGCACTGAATTAGCATCTTGGGAAGATAGTGCGATTGCTTTTTTTACCAGGGTTACAGTCGGTGGTGCGATGTAGGAAATGGTAGGCAACCCAAATCTTATTTTAAAAAATAGGCTATAACTAAAATAATTCAAGGCAGCGTTCAACAAGAGCTAAAATTGACGAACTTGGTGCTGACTACGATTGGTCAAAAATGAAGATACCCTAAAGACGAGCAGTTACGGAAAAATCAGAAAGCGATCGCTCTTGAACGCTAAACGTACAGAACGCTATCAATATATGTTTGAAGAAGAATCAAAACGAGAAGAATTATTTGATAAATTTAAGCAAATAATTGATTCAGAAAAGTTTTCATCACAGAAGTTATATGCACAATGAAAAGTTACAGAAAATGCCCAATATTCAACTTTCCGACTTAAAAATAGGAGAAACAGCCGTAATTTTCGAATTATTAGCTGATACTAATTTACAACAGCGTTTATTAGCTTTAGGTTTTCGCAAAGGTAAGCAAGTAAAAATGCTGCGAAAAGCTTGGTTAAAAGGTCCATTGCACGTCCAGATTGGGACAACAGAAGTAATGGTGCGTCGTCGAGATGCTTCTTCAATCCATGTAACACAAGATTAATCTAAAATATAAAGAAGTGATTTATTTTAGGGGTTCCTAGAATCCAGGTTTCTTAAAGAAACCCGGATGTCTTACCCCACGACTTGCCAAGCAACACTCATCCTACGGTTGCCTATAAAATAGTATATTAGGCTAATACTCTAAAATTTAAAATCTAAAATTCATAATTTAAAAATGACCCATTGCAACGTTTCCCCCTCATCAACAGAAAATTTATCCCGCGAACTTAAACAAATTGCGGTATTAGGAATGCCAAATACTGGCAAGTCTACATTTTTTAATCGTTTTACAGGTGCCCAAGCTAGTGTTGGAAATTGGCCGGGTATGACAGTTGATTTGATGATGGCACAAGTCAGCATAAATGAACAAGCAGCCCAGGTAGTAGATTTACCAGGAATTTACGATTTGCGCGGTTTTTCCGAAGATGAAGCAGTAGTACAAAGATTTTTAGAAACTACAGCAGTACATCTAGTTATAATTATTCTTAATTCTACCCAAATCGAGCGGCAAATTAGTTTGGCTCTACAAGTAAAAAGCTTACAATTACCATCTGTATTACTCCTAAATATGGCAGATGAAGCACCGAGTTTTGGGGTGAGCATCAACTATGAAAAACTCAGCGAATATTTAGAAATACCTGTAGTCCCAATTAGCGCTAAATATGGCGAAGGGTGCGATAAGGCATCTCAAGTAATAGCGTCAGCATTACAAAAACAAAACCAACCTGTAACTGTTGGTAAGGTAGAAGATATTTTAGCATCGTCCAATGAAATAGCATCCGAGATGGAATCTTTGTTAAAAGACGCGGTAAGTATTAGCGAAGTAATTCCAGAAAATTGGACAACTCGCTTAGATAAAGTTCTCCTGCATCCAATCTTCGGCTTACCAATCTTTTTTGTCACGATGTTTTTGATGTTCCAATTTATCTATGCTTTGGGAATACCATTACAAGATTTATTAACACGGGGACTTGCTTGGTTCAAGGATAATGCTTTAGAACCGCTATTAAGTTTCTTTCCGTGGTTAGGGACATTCTGGCATAATTTCCTAGTTGAAGGCATTTACGAAGGTATCGGTACAGTTGCAGCATTTATTCCAGTCATTTTCCTATTTTTTATATGCATGGCAATTGTTGAAGATAGCGGTTATTTGTCGCGTTCGGCTTTTTTGATGGATGCTTTGATGGAACGACTGGGTTTAGATGGACGTTCCTTTGTCATGTCCTTAATGGGTTTTGGGTGCAATGTACCTGCAATAATGGGTTTGCGCGTCATGCGATCGCCTGCTTTACGAATGTTATCAATGTTGGTAATTCCCTTTTCGTTATGTTCGGCAAGATTGAATGTATTTATCTTCATGACGACGGCATTATTTGCACCAACACAAGCGCCGATTGTCTTATTTAGTTTATATCTATTTAGCTTTGCAGCCGCAATTTTAACAGCAGCTTTATTTAAGGGAATGTTTCCCAATAACGAACCAATGGTATTGGAATTACCTCCTTATCGCTTCCCAACTATTAAACAAATGCTAATGCGGGCTTGGAACGAAGCGACGCATTTCTTGTTTTGGTCAAGAAGATTTATTATTTTTGGAGTGGTAATTATTTGGTTGTGCAATAACTTGCCAACAAATGTGCCACCTGCAAGTTCGCAAACCATTTCTGGTACGATCGGTCAGCTTGCCCAACCCATTTTATCTCCTTTAGGAATAAATTCTCAATTAGCAGTAGCGTTAATTTTTGGGTTTATTGCCAAGGAGATTGTTTTGGGTGGTTTAGCGATAATTTACAGTGCCCAAAATGAAGCCGGATTAGCAAAACTTATTGCCGAACAAATCGACTGGGTACAAGCTTATAGTTTTATGTTGTTTACTTTGCTTTATGTCCCTTGTCTATCAACAATTGCAGTTATTAAAAGCGAATCCAAAAGTAATAAATTGGCTTGGATATCGGTAGTTTGGTCATTGATTTTAGCATGGGTAGCTAGTTTTATTTTTTATCAAGGAGCGCGATTTTTTGGATTTTAGCAAATGTTAATAGACACGGTAACAGTTTAGGAAGCACTTCCCGAATTAAACCTAAAACAATCAAAATTGTAAGCCAGGGGTATGAGGACTGCAACAAATCAGCTGATGAGTTGCGCGAACGTCTAAATCAATGGCTGCTTTCAGAGTCCTTTCGCCCGATCCGTGACAACTGCCTCCAACAATTCATCCCAACTCACGAGGTTCTTCTGCTAATTCGCACTTCGAGTCAGCCATTGTTAGAACTTCCCTGGCATCAGTGGGATTTAATTGAGAACAACCCTCAAGTGGAGGTAGCTTTAAGCACGCCAGATTCTGAACCGAAGGAGAAAGCGAAAACGCCCACATTAAGAAGTAAAGTTAGAGTCTTAGCTATTCTGGGTAACAGTACCGATATTAATCTTGAAAAAGACCGACAAATAATAAATAATTTACCCGATGCAGAAACCACGTTTTTAGATGAACCACAACGTCAGGATATTAACGACTCTCTGTGGGAGCAACCGTGGGACATTTTGTTTTTCGCAGGTCATAGCAGAACTGAGGGTAAAAGCGGTCGAATTTATATTAATCAAACGGATAGTTTAACTATTGAAAAGCTAAAGTATGGATTAAGAAAAGCTGTTAATAATGGTTTAGCTTTAGCTGTTTTCAACTCCTGTGATGGTATGGGATTAGCGTTTGAGCTACAAACGCTACATATTCCCCAAATTATTGTGATGCGGGAACCAGTACCAGATAAAGTTGCACAGGCATTCATAACTTACTTTCTCCCAGCTTTTGCTAGTGGTAAATCCCTGTATATGGCGGAACGAGAAGCACGGGAAAAGTTGCTAGTTTTAGAAGATGAGTTTCCATGTGCCAGTTGGTTGCCAGTAATTTTTCAAAATCCTGCCACTCAACCAAATTTTTGGCAAGACTTGGGTCGTCGTCCCACCAACAAATGTCCGTATCGCGGTTTGTTCGCTTTCCGGGAAGAAGACGCACAGTTCTTTTTTGGACGAGAAGCTTTTACAGATAAATTACTCCAATCTGTACAAAATAAACCCTTTGTTGCGGTTATTGGTTCTAGCGGTAGCGGCAAATCCTCAGTAATATTCGCTAGTTTGATTCCGCGTTTGCGTCAAATTAGTAACTGGGTTGTAATTACTTTCCGACCAAGCTCAAAGCCGTTCCATGCTTTTGCAAACGCACTCTTAAATCATTTAGAACCGCAAATGAGCGGAATAACACGGCGACGGGAAATTAGAAACCTAGTTAGCGATTTGCGTTCTGAAGAAGATTGTTTGCGGGATGTAATAGATGATATGTCCCAAGAAGGCTCCGAAAATAAGCTATTGCTAGTTATTGACCAGTTCGAGGAACTTTACACCTTGTGCCAAGATACACAAGAGCGTCAGATTTTTATAGATAGGTTATTGACAGTATTAAACCGCACAAACAATTGTACTCTCGTTATCACCCTAAGGGCAGATTTTTTAGGTCAGGCTCTTTCTTATCGACCCTTTGCTGATGCCTTACAGCATAATGACCTGAAATTAGGTCCGATGAATAATCAAGAATTACAAGCTGTAGTACAGCAGCCAGCAGTGCTGTTTGGTGTAACGCTGGAGTCTGGACTAACTGAACGAATTCTACGTGCAGTGAGTGGTCAGGCAGGAGATTTGCCCTTATTGGAGTTTGCCTTAACTCAACTATGGGAAAAACAAACAGATACCCGCTTGACTCATGCGGCTTACAATGAAATTGGCGGTATAGAAGCGGCTATAGCTGATTATGCCGAACAGGTATATAACAAACTCAATCCTGATGAACAAGAACAAGCGCGACGGATTTTTGTTCAGTTAGTGCGTCCTGGGGAAGGGACAAAGGATATTCGGCATCTGGCAAAGCGTGCTGAAGTTGGGGAAGAAAACTGGGATTTAGTAATGCGTCTTGCTTCTGACCGTTTGATAGTAACAGGACGCGATGAGGCAACAGAAAAAGAGACTGTAGAGATTGTACATGAAGCTTTAATTAGAGAATGGGAACGCCTGCGGCAATGGATTGAAAAAGACCGCGAGTTCCGTATCTGGCAGCAGGAATTGCGGGCAACAATGCAGCAATGGGATAAAAATAATCGGGATGAGAGTGAATTATTACGAGGCAAACGTCTAATTGATGCCGAAGAATGGTTACAAAGACGTGCAAACGAGTTGACTGTTGAGCAGGAGTATATAACAGCTAGTTTGGCACTCAAGGAGAGGGAGTCCAAGCAAAGAGAACGTCTGAAGAAACAGAGAAAGAAACTAATTTTTGCTGGCAGTGTGGGAGTAACTTTGATTCTGACAGGAGCATTGGGGGTAGGATGGTGGCAAACAGACATTCAGCGACAACAAGCACAAAAAAATGAGATTAACGCCCTCACAGTTTCTTCAGAAAACCGTTTAATCGCAAACCAAAAATTAGACGCATTAATATCTGCTTTAAAAGCAGGGATAAAATTTAAACAAACAATTGGAAAAGACTCTCAATTAAAGAAGCAAGTTGTCAAGGCATTACAGTTAGCAGTTGATAGCGAAAAAGAACTTTATCGGCTACAAAAACATACTAACTGGGTTTACGGTGTCGGTTTCAGCCCAGATGGCAAAATTATTGCTTCCGTTAGTTTGGATAAAAAAGTCATACTCTGGAATTTAGATGATGGTTCGCACAAAGAATTGAGTCACAAAGATAAAATTTATAGTATTAGTTTTTGTTCTAAAGGTAAAATATTTGCCACCGCTAGTGCAGATAAAACGGTTAAAGTATGGAACCTAGATGGCAGTTTACGTTCTAATTTGAGTCACAAAGATAGCGTTCTTAAAGTAAGTTTTAGTCCGGACTGTAACTTGGCTACCGCCAGTGGAACACAAGTTTCACTTTGGAATCCAAACAGCCAAAAGCCTAAAACTATTTGGAATTATGGTGATTTAGCTAATAGTGTGAGTTTCAGCCCAACGGATAAGATAGTAGCGGTTGCTACTAGTGACAACAAGGTAAAACTTTTAGATTTAAATGGTAATGAAATTCAAAGTCTCAATGGTCATACCGACAAAGTTTACAACATCAGCTTCAGCCCAGATGGCAAAACCATTGCTACCGCCAGTTGGGATAAAACAGCCAAACTTTGGAATTTAGACGGCAAGGAAATTGTAACTTTTAAGGGACATACAGACCGAGTATTCGATGTCAGTTTTAACCCGGACGGCAAAACAATTGCCACCGCTAGTTGGGATAAAACAGTCAAACTTTGGAACCGAGACGGTACTTTGCGTACAATTATTAAAGGGCATAGCGATCGCATTAATAGCATCAGTTTCAGTCCCGACGGTAAAATTATTGCCTCGGCTGGCGCTGACAACATCGTAAAGTTATGGAAGGTTGACAACACCTTACTGCCGATTCAAGCACACACTGGTGCAGTTCGTAGTGTCAGTTTTAACCCAGACGGCGCTCAAATCGCAACTGCCAGTGAGGATGGAACAGCGAAGCTCTGGACAATAGATGGGCATCTGCTCGGAATTCTCGATCGAAACACTGATGGTGTGTATGGTGTCAGTTTTAGTAAAGATGGCAAGATGATAGCTACTGCCAATGTTGACAAAACCGCCAAAATTTGGTGGAGTAGCGATCGCGTAGCGACTCCGCAGGAGTATCGCAAAAATATCGCAACTCTCCAAGGGCATAAAGGAGAAGTATTTTACGCACGCTTCAGTCCAGATGGTAAGACAATTGCTACTGCCAGTGCTGATAAAACCGCTAAACTCTGGAACTTAAAAGGTAAGCGAATTAGAACCTTTACAGGTCACAATGACCGAGTTGTAGATATTAGTTTTAGTCCCGATGGAAAAATGATTGCCACCGCCAGCGACGATCGTACTGCCAAAGTTTGGAAGCTAGATGGCACTTTATGTACAACCCTAGTAGGACATGATGATGAAGTTAACGGTATCGATTTTAGCCCAAATAGCAAGATGATTGCTACTGCTAGTGATGACAAAAGTATCGGACTTTGGAACGTGGATACCAGCTTATGCCAATCAAACAAAAATAAGCAAATATATCTCAAAGATAATAAACGTTTTCAGGGGCATCAGGAAAGAGTAATTAGCGTGAAATTTAACCGTGGCGGCAATATGATTGCCTCTGGCAGTTTTGACAAAACCGTTAAACTCTGGAATCTTAACGGTGCAATAACGCATATTTTTCAAGGACATGATGATTGGGTTTGGAGCGCAGACTTTAGCCGGGATGGAAAAAAACTTGCCTCGGCTAGTAATGACGCAACTGTGAGATTTTGGAATCTTGACAAAATAGAAACACAAACTGTGGATTTAGATAATTTGTTAAGAAAAGGTTGTTCTCAGGTGACTGATTATCTTAGGAATAGCAGTAGCGATAAGTATCTGTGCGCTCAAATTCTACAGAATTAAGGCTATTTTTGCTTAAAATTAACCTATTTTAGTGTATACGATGATTACAGCTTGGATAGCGATACTCAGTAATTTAAAATAGCAATAAGGTATCAAAATTATATGCTAAGATGCTAATTACTTATTTATTCGAGCGATCGCCCAAGAGGGTTGGGGTGTGACTTTCGCCAAAACAAAATCGAGAAAGGCAGTAACTTTAGGAATGTGTAGGTTGGGGAGCCACTGCGTTGCGGAGGTTCCCTCCGAGTCACGCAAGTGGCGTTGCAGCGATAGCGAAACCCAACGAATGCGAAGATTCTTGATGTTGGGTTTCGTTCCTCTACCCAACAAAAGCTTAGAAGGTTTCTAATTTTTAGCTTGCGAAAGTAATAAAACAGCGTTAGTCTATCGGACTTTGTTTATAGCGGTAAGTTACTACTCTGATATCCATTTCCAGAGCTTGTAAGCACCATAGCCAACAGCTGCTGCCGCTGCTGCTGGCGCAGCTACTGTAATAACAACACCTGCTGCCATTCCACCTCCAACTGTTGCCCCAACTGCTGCTAATCCAGAAGTTATTCCAGCTGCACTCAGACCAGCAACGCTTCCGGCAGCAGCAACTGTACCAACGGCTCCAGCAGTACCAGCCAATGCACCTACAGTTGTCATGGTTCTTCCAACAGCACGAGCTTCACGTTCATCATCAGGAAGGCTTTCATCATCCATCAAAACCTGATCCATAGCTATTTTTGTAACAGTAGCAGGAGCTAAACCAAGCGCACCAATGCCTGCAACTGCACCACCACCAACTACACCGCCTACCGTAGCCAGACCTGACATAATCCCGGCTCCACTTAACCCAACCGCTGCTCCAGCAGCACTAACAACACCGAGACTACCCGCAACTGCGGCTCCACTTCCAGATGCTCCCACTCCAACTGCTCCTGCATTTTTTACTTGTTGACTTGCGTGTATACCTGTTTTGCACCATGTAGCAAAGTGTTCGCAATTATTATCAAATAGGTCGTAAGCATTTTCCCCTGATCTGCTTTCAGCACGCCAAACTACAATATCTGGTGTATCGCATTGACCATACTCTTTAACAAAAACTATCATTGCAGATGCAAAATCAGCCCAAGAAATACGAGAAATGTTTCCTTGACTTTTGGTGTAGTGAATGACTGTACCATCACCACAGTCGATACCATGATGGCTGTAAGCACCGCAATTGTAGTAAACGTGGTCTCCCCGCATACCGTAATCCCCTTTAATACTAGATTTAAAATTTAAATTGATGGCAGCAGAATTAGAAGCTGATCAAGACATTTATGGCACAAACTTTTTCTGAATATCTACAGTATTTAAACTGAGTTATCTTAAAGTTTGTCTATAGGAGAGCTATATTCCTGTCCCGATACACCAGTGCCGGAAAAATTCTGATACTTGCCTTAAGCTTTTAATGTTAGTTAATTTTTTACAGGATACTAAGTTAGCAGCATAGCCCAAGACGACTACAGTGCCGCCAGTAACTATTAAAACTAAAGCTGAAGGGACGAGGGGGCTGGATTCATCGCTAGCAAATGGTTGGGATGGTTTGAACGATTTGCTAAACTAGGGCTAAAAGCTCATAAAAACAAGTTATGGACAACCACTTGGACAGGCATATTCAAATCACACCTGGGGTTCGCAGTGGTAAACCGCGCATCGCAGGAACGAGAATTACGGTGGCAGATGTTGCTATTATGTATCTCCGAATGGGACAGTCGTTGGAAGAAATTGCCGGGAAATATCAGTTGTCTCTGGCAGCAGTTCATGCAGCGATGGCGTTTTACTACGACCATCGCCAAGAGATTGACCAGGGTATTGCCCAAGCAGCAGCTTTCGCTTTATCAGATCGCCTCAACCATCCTTCGTTGTTGCAGTCCAAGCTTGATGCAATGAGAAATTATGCCTGAACGCATTCGCTTCCACTTGGATGAGAATGTCGATCCTGATATTGCTTTAGCACTCAGACGTACTGGCATAGACGTGACGACTTCACAACAGGCGAATTTATTGGCAGAGAGCGATCGGATGCAGTTAAACTTTGCCAGAATACAGGAGCGCATATTGGTGACACACGACGATGATTTTTTGATTCTTAACAATCAAGGAATCGAGCATAGTGGTATTGCTTACTGTCAAAAAGACGCGAAACCAATTGGATACATCATTCGGATGCTCATCCTGCTTTATGAAGTCGCTACACCTGAAGAAATGAAGGGCAGAATAGAATATTTGTGAGAAATGAAGACTCTACTACTTCTTCTAAGATACAAGCTTGGGTGTTCGCCCAAGGCGTTCCCGGAGAGTAGCAGAGCTTAACGATAGCGGTAATGTTGGGTTCCACAAAGAGTGCGGGTTCCGCGCTACTCGGTACGTTGCACCCAACCTTGTATCGAGCGAAGAAGTAGTAGACCGTCCCAACCTTGGTCATCAAAGACCGCTTTGTAGCATGGGTCACTACAACAATGTCCAAGTTAAAGGAGTTTTGTAAATAGTTTGGTTTTGTGCTTTTTCCAACACAAACTCTCCATACGTAGAAGCCGACGAATAAGGAACATAGAAAAAGAAACTAGGATGCTCTAAAATCGTTGTTCCAAATACTAATTGCGAACCTGAATAAATAGGTACTAACGCTGTTAACTGTTTTGAAGAAACCGAAGTCAGAGGCTTGTTTATATCTCCGCAAGAACTACGGCTTCCAGCTTGCGATCGCTGACCTGGTTCTCCTATATCTGGTGGTGGTGCTGCTGCTGCGAAGTAACCGTTTCCTATGCCCAGTATCCGGGGACGGTGCAGCAAAAGTTTGAGAGTTAAAAAATACCCAACTAACCGCAAGGATAAATTGAATTTTTTGCAGACGCGATATCATTTAAGCTGTACCTCATAATTAGTAAAAATAACCACCATAGTGCCGCCAGTAACTATTAAAACTAAAGCTGAGGGAACGAGCGGAACCCAATAACCTTGGCATAATAAAACTAAGCAAAAAGCGTATAAGATACTGAGTGCCCCTACACCTACGAGTATTAGATATATCGAGGATCGACAACGCCAAGCGATTGTAACTCCAACCGCAGACCAACCCCAAACCCATAAAAGCTCGCCCCAAAATGACCAAGCTGATAGCAAAGGTCGCCCATCTTTAACCGCACTCACGATTTGACTGACCATTTGCGCTTGCAAAATTACTCCTGGTACTTCCTGGTAAAATCCCTGCTGGCTACTGTAGGGTGTAGGAAGATAATCATTGACACTTAGGGCGCTAGTACCAATGAGGACAATTCGGTCTTTGACTTGTTCGGGCTTGATAGCACCCTTGAGAACTTCAGCAAGCGTGACTGTAGGGGCAATTTCGATAGGGGAATGACGACTAACTTCCTCATTCGCAGCACCCCTCAACAGATGACAAAATCTTCTGTAACACTGACATCCCCCAAAGCCAGTTTAACGCTGAATCGCTCTCCTTCCTCGGCGCTAAATTGCAATTGAATATTTTTATTGCTGCTTCTAGTTTGAGCTTCCATCACAGATATTCCCTCGAAGTCCAGCACTATTAGTTGCAGATTTGGTGGTAGATAAGTTTGTCCGCTTGTAGGACGCACTTCGACGATAATATCCATTTCCTGCTCGTTGTCCGCAGGGAGGGTAACAACTAAAACCATCGTGCGATCGCTTAAAATTCCTAAATTAATCAACTTGCCCCGACTAAGAAAAGCACCTGTTTTACTTCGCATATTCCAAGCTGGATTGACACTTTGAGTGCCTAAAAGAGTCTCAATGTCTTGCCAACCTGCCTCAATAATATTCTCCAACCATTGCTTCAATTTGACCAAAGTCTTATTCGAGGTGAGCGAATCATCACCTATATGTAGAGACGCTTTCTTTCGCGTCTCAACTTGAGAAAGTTCTTCTAAATATTCGAGTAAATTTTCTACCGATTGCAGTTGACTTACTGGTAAGAAATCGCTTGCTACTTCCTTAACAAATCCTAGTAACGTTGCTTCTCGAAATGATTCATCAATCTGCACAGCTACATAGCCAATTCGGTTTGACTGTACTTCCGGCGGTACGTAGACAAATTGAGTATCTCCAAAAACAGGGCGGCACTCTAAGAAGCCTATTTTTTTCAGTGACAAATCAGCCACATCTATAAATATATGCTTTACTGAGTCCCAGCTATCACTTGCTTCCAAATCTGTTTCAAACCCCATGTATTGTAGATAAGAATTCACAAAAGCTACAGATAAGGTATTGAGACGAACTTGTTCGCCTTTTTCAGGTGTAGCTTGTTGCCTACACAATTGTTCTGCTCGCCGCCGATCCGTTGTCGAGATCGGTCCTGTAAACGTTAAAGTATCCGTGATATTACTCATATTTCACTATCCGGTTAGATTTTTTTAGATTTATAAATTTTCTCGCAATATCGGAGCAAATCTTTTCACACATCTTTGGTAAAAACTATGTAACGCTGAGACTCCAATGTCCCATTCTGCTGAAATGTCTTTCCAGGAAACGCCAGAATACCTTCTTCTCGCTATTGCTTGAAAATTTGCCTCTGGACGACCTTTTATATGTTCTTTGACGAAGATTGACTCTGGGTCAGATTCTATATATTCTATTACTTGTTCATATAGTGATATAGGTTGAAATGATGGAATATTTTCTAGGTAAGAGCTTTCGAGATTTATTTCATTTTCTTTGCCAATAATTTTGGAGATAGCCTCTGGAAAAAAGCGCTTAGTCAGCAGCAAATTTACCCAAGTTATAACTTCGCCACGTTCTGGGTCATATTTTTTAATATTGTCATCTTTACAAAGATAGAAAAAGAGGTTTTGTACTGCCTCATCATAGATATCTTTATAAAGTAGTTGAAATTGACCGCTATAAGGGTGGCAAAGTCTACTCGACTGCCAAATAGCATTAATCAGTCGCGTTAAAGCTATCCGCCGTGCCGTTGTTGCGCGTGCATGTTGTTGGGCAACGAGCGTTAATTCTTTAAGTTGTACATCTAATTGATTTCTCTCGTTAGTCATAAACGACCTTGAATAAGAACGCACCTGCTTGCCAATCTGTATATATCTCGCGTATTGAGCGCGAGTTTTACACAAATCACTTGTAATCGTTACAAAACTTTTCTTTTAGATTTGTGCAAGTGCGATGCCCGTATGTCTACCACTTCGTGGTATCGCGCAGCGACTCCGTTGGCGTACAGCCTGCCCGTAAGGCGTTCAGCCGCTGCCGCAGGCTAGGGCTATTGAGTATCGCGCTTCGTTGGATATCACTACCCTAATAGCTACAATCAAACCAAGCCGCAATTAGTCTTAGTATTTTATGACTCTCAAAGAACTAGAAAATCAAATTCTCGCATTACCTGCAACCGAAAAAGCAGCAATTATCCAAAGCCTAACTCAAACCATCAACATTGGTGCCAAAGGTATAACCAAAACTCCTGGTGTTTGCGGTGGAGAAGCTTGTATTGCTGGAACCCGCATAGCTGTCTGGCTATTAGTTGAAGCGCGTCGTCTTGGCATCAGTGAAGCCGAACTGCTGCAAGATTATCCTCATATTAGTGCAGCCGATTTAGTTAATGCTTGGGCGTATGCAGATGCCTACCCAAAAGAAATTGAAGCGGTTATCCACGCCAATGAGGTTGCTTAAATGGCACGTCTATATGCTGATGAGCAGTTTCCAAGGAAAGTAAGCGAGAAGCTTCGGACAATAGGACACGATGTTTTAACGGTACAAGAAGCTGGAAACGCCAATTTAGGAATTCCAGATGATGAGGTGTTAACTTTTGCAGTCAACGACAATCGGGCTGTTATTACCCTCAATCGCCAAGATTTTATCCGACTGCATAGAGCCAACCCTAAACATACAGGTATTATTGTTTGCACCAATGATGATGACAGAACTCGAATGGCAACTCGGATTAACGAAGCAATAGCAAAGGAAGAACCGT
>QQTW01001758.1_pt1 | contig 15425 bp, 22 predicted proteins | sample 1904831 | NCBI WGS metagenome assembly QQTW01 (sample SAMN09435610, study PRJNA476489) | Subsurface metagenome, whole genome shotgun sequencing project. | reverse complement strand
CTCAGGAGCTCCTCGCGATTGTCCGTCGAAGGCGGGCGAGGGTCCCAGACCGTTCGGGGAATCGGTCTGGCTTCATCCTGCACCTCCGTGAGAAGGTCGCAGTATTCCGTGACCGCGTTATCATCATGCGCATGGGCTGACGCGTTGGTGTCGGAGAAGACGTAGCCGGGAGTGAAGGGCGGTTGGTTTGGCGACGCGGTATTCTCTGCTTGATGCTCAGGGCTCCGACAGGCAATGCCGGACGCGAAGCTCCTTGAGAATGGCACGGTTTTCGGGAGGCATCTTGCTCGAGGCCAATTGCCCGTCGCCGTCCATTGCGCGTGGCAGGAAGCTGCAGTCAGTCGAGACCCGGCTGCGCTTATCCTGGCGAATGCTGGGATCATAAAGCTCGCTGTCACCGCATAGTCTGTTGCGGAGGTTCATTGGCCTCCGAGGTCGAACTCACACAAAGATTGGGATGTCCTTGATTTAAATTACCGAAATATTTCCACTGTAGGCGTAACTTATTTACACTCCCATTCGAGCGAAGTTGAAGCGACTTAATTGGGTTCTGGCAATCCACAAATAAAACTACAACTCAGTGTCAGGTAAAAATGGCAGACACGGAAGACGGATCGCCGACTGCGACAGAGCCTCTGGATCTGGTGAAGCTCTGTCTCGACGAGCTCGTCTTCGTCAAGCTACGGGGCGACCGCGAGCTCAAGGGCCGGTTACACGTATGTCTTTACGAGGCTATACCGCTTCGCCTGGAGCTGACAGGCTAATAAGCTGTAGGGATACGACAGTCACTGCAATCTCGTGCTTGGCGATGTGGAGGAGACAGTATACGTAGTCGAGGACGACGACGAGGACCAGGAAACGGTGAAGGTGAGCGCCAGCTCGGCGTTCGGAGCGCAGGCCGTTGGCTGATGGAGATCGCAGACCGTGAAGAAGCAGTCGGAGATGCTCTTCGTGAGAGGTTAGTAGCTTCTCGAGGTACTCGTCTGACGTCTGGTGCTGCAGCTGACTTTCCACGAGGGGACTCGGTCGTGCTCATCTCGCCGCAATCGTCGTGACAATGCGCGCTTGATTACAGAGCCGTTGCCTGTTCATCAGGCGAGGAAGCACTACGAACGATGCTCCTGTGCCTCATGCCAGGCTTTACAGAAGCTTGTCGGCGATCTTATTGTCAGTACGGAAGAGCCGTAGCCACAAGGGGGTTACGCTTCACTCGGTGCCCAGGTGGATATTGGTCGCCAGAGAAGGTTCCTTACCTAGCAGTAAAGCAGAGAACTCACTCCTGTCTGCTATGCGTCATGAGCTCGTGCATAGAACTTGATTGTAATTTTGTATAGCATTTGCCCGCCTACGCCACTCTGCAACCGATTGTCCAAAACTGTAGCCCATCTGAGCTCTGAATGATTACCCAGTCTAGCAGCTGACCACTTCAATCTAAGAAAGAAAGGAAAAGGAGGGAACAGACTGTGCTTGGCCCCTGTACCCTCCTGCGCCGGAGGCATACTTAGTGTTCATAACGTCGTTCCGTCGTAAGCAAACCACGCTCTCCCAATGCTCAAATATGCACTCGAATAGGGACCGCTTCAAGAAAGGAGAGGCAAGGCCTGAAGTCTAGTCAAGAACCCAATGAGAAAAGAGTGTCTGCTCCGCACCACGAGCCTTCCGTCTTCACCGCAAAGTCGCCCTTTCAGAACAGTCAAGCACTCCAAATCTTTAGTGAAAGTTCTTCAGTAGCCCCAAGCAAGTCTTCAAAGAGTCCGACCAACCGGCCAATCAGACACTTCTCACGATCTTACCAGCAACTCCCGCACGAGCAGAAAGCATGAGCAGGGTGAGAGTGCAAGAACCAATTAGTGAGTAAGGGTGTCGGAAAGCCAGCACGATACCGAGCAACTAGACGTCTGAGCGAGTGATACAGGTATTATCGCAGTGAGAAGCATGCAGAGCCCAGGACGTCGTGCTCACTTTCGTCGCAGGGAGGGAGTGACACCGGCGGCGCTCTCGCGGGCGGCGGCCGGCAGCTGAAAGCCGTTCTGCATCTCGGTTTCGACGAAGATAGAGGCACGCTTGTATCTCTTGTCTGTGTATTTCTCGTAGACGGCAGAGTGGTGCTTTTGGGGCTCCTCGCAGCATTCGAGGATCACGGATATGAGCTGGCGCAGTTGAGAGTAAGTGTAGTTGGAGTAGTACACATGGGCAGGACTCTGACATTCGAGTTAGTGACTTGGCAACGGCTGCTCAGAACCAGAAAAAGCCACTTACCCAATCGCCTTTCCGGAGCATCAACCGGGCAAGACAGTGCGCGCCCGCCGCGGTGAAGCTAGGTGCGCATCCCACGAAGCGCTCGTCCATGATCGTGATCTCGAGAAAGTACTTGGCAAGGGTCCTCGTCTCCAAGTCGTAGTAGTCGGCCTTGCTGATCCTCCTGAGGAAGCTCATCGGGCCCGGCCAGCCCAGCTCGAACTGGAGCATGGTCAACATGAAGCGCTCTGCCTTGAGGATCTCATCCACGGTATAGCCGCCGTCGACCATGAAGACAATTTCCTGGACGGAGGGACAGTTGATCTCCTCGTACTTGGCGGCCACGAAGATGGCGGTCGCGCCGACCAGCTGGAGCTTTCCGAGGGACACGATCTTGCAGGACAGGAAACGGTCGACATAGTTGACGCTCAGGAACAGCGTCTCCGGCAGCAAGGTGAATCGGTGGTGGACTTGCACCAGCCAGTCCATGAGCACTGAGCGCATCGACCACTGGATCTCCGCTTGGTTGTCCATGTAGTAGGGGTTTGGCCGCATACGCTCCTGATACGGACACGCATTGTCAGCGATTGAGATCCGCAAAAGGGAGCATCAGAGACCGATTACCTCGAGGACCCTCATATAATCAAAGATCTCGTCTCCATATTCGGCAACCATGGAAGTGTCCCAGGCCTCATCCTCCACGTCTTCCAAGCACCTGGTGCTCTCCACATAGTGCTTGGCAGCCTCGAGCTCTCTCTGGACCCGGGCGGTGATGCGGGGGGCCGCCACGATGGTCATTGCTCCGGTGGTATTGTCGCCACGGGACCTGAAGGATCGAGCCGTGGTGTAGCCGTCGGCGTCATAGTACTCCTCGTCTTCGTCATCATCCTCCTCCACCCAGTACTCTCCAGGTTCGTCGACGGGAAAGGTCTGCGTATGGCGCACCAGCTCCTCGTTGCTCAGACGCGCCAGGGCTCTCGTCTGGCTCTCCAGCGTCTGGATGTACTCATGGGTTGTGGGCTCCTTTTGGGCCACGGGCTTGGCCTCGACCAGCTCGACGGATGTCTTGGCGTCGACGTACGTCTCCCGTGCGTTAAGTTGGTCGATGCGTTGGAGTTTGTCAAGCACGACGGCAACGTCGTCCCGGCGGACCGGAATTGGCGCGTCGACCTGCACGATCTCCCTTGTGGCATGCACGATCTCCCTCTGGCCAGAGACGTGGTCGATCGAGGTTTGTGCAAGAGGAGCTGAGGCACGACTGGGCTGCTTCTGAGGAACATGGTGCTGCACCGGCGGCAACGACGCGATGGAACGCGTCTGTTTCAACGATGCGTGAGACACAGCCGGCAGGCCGGTATCGCGGAAGATGGTCGTGCTGCGCTTGGAAACGACCTTGGAGATGTTGGTTAATTGCGCCTGGTTCTCTTCGACACGAGGCTTTGTGACAGCGGGAGCAGGATTAGTTTCCGCAGTCGAGATCGCCTTCTGGGGAGCAATTGAGATCGGTCGTTGAGCAGGCCGGAGCAGGGCGCTCGGCTTGGACATCTCCTGCACCAACAGGCTGGCAGCCTGCTTGCCCAGATCGGCCTTTGTCTTGGTCTTGGACGCGATCGCCATGTCGTCCTTGGCCGGTTGGAGTCCTCGTGCCGTGTTGCTCACGTCCGCGAACGCGGTACGCTTGACACCAGCCTTGACGCCTCCACCCTGCAACATTGCTGAGAGTGCTGGTGTCGACTTGTTCCGTTGATGAAGGGTCTTGCCGGGTTGAGCGGCGGGTGGAACGTTCTCGTCACGCAGTCGCAATGCTCGGAGCGGTCTTTGGGGCTGCAAAGGTTGTCAGTACATGTCACGCGGAATTTGTTCTCTTCAATCGAGGTGAAAGACCGATCTGATAGATCGGGTTGTAGCAAAGTTTGTGGTGAAGTGCATGTGTGTCGGTGGAAGAAAGTGGACAAGGGGCCTCGACGACACGATAAAGTCAGACTCGCGAGGAATTGCTCTTACCTTGGCGTCCATTGTGAGAATTCTTCTTCAGACACACTCGAGGATTTAGGCTTGAGATAGCTGCGAGATGTGATCACCCAATTGCTTTCCGTGCGCGTGGTGTTGATGCCAAAAGCAGAGACGGCCAAGTGCCGGTCAGGGAGAGAAATTGGGCTGGGCAGCGTTCAAGCCACGGGTACCGGAGCGTCGTCGACGCTCGACAGTACGAGAAGTCGTGTAAGATGGTGCGATTAAAGGGTGCTGCATATAAACAATCACGGAAAGCCTGGGATGGATGCGACAGCTCTTTTCAATCGGCGTGCAAGACTGCAGGTCAACAAGAGTTGAATGTTTTCTATGTCGGAGGTAAACAAACATGCCGTTTGGGGCAGCGCCAACCAGGCTGTCGGGCTCCGTCAGGTTTTCCCGGCGCCGGCACTTGGCCTAATCCAGATTCTGGAGCTACGCTTGAATAGGCAGTATGATATGCCCCCAGATTCCAACGCGCGCTCTCACGGACACCCATTTACCTTGCAATCGCTGCCATCGCCACACCACCGCTCCATTCTGTCAAATGCTCTCGTCAGAGTTGAACATACATGCTTGCGATAGTTTTGGCCTCCTTCGAAGCTCTGGACGACCACTTGCGACCGCGGTGTTCGGCCCGGCGGCCTTGAGACGCCGTGACGCGACAGGGGTCGCGCTAGAGACGCGTAGCACATGACACACGATGGAGGTGACGGTGGGTCACTTACCACATGCACTCCGAAAACTCATGGCATTTTTTCCAGGTTTGTTGGTAACACTTCTGCTATTACGGCCGGTAACCAGACTTATTCTCATAAAATTCATACCTGGATAGAGTTGATGCTGCATCTCCTAGCGCCTCTGTCCGAGCGCGGCGCTACGTCACTTTGTTACCTAACGTTCTGGTGGTAAAGAATGACGATTCGACGATTCGACTGAAGCGCTTCGGACTGTTGTTTGGACATGGACTACAACTCGATCATCAACAATTTGCAATAGCTGTCGTTACAAGGACAGAGTTGAATCAGGCAAGCGCTTGCGGTCGAGTCAGCTGGAAACAGCCCCGTAGGCTACAAGGGTTCTCCCAGCTTCGTACTTGTGCCAGGCCAGTGCGATGTTTCGAGCAAAGATCGTAGCTTGTTAGACGACCTGATATCGCAGGTGCGAGGGCAGCGCCGGGCGCAGCTCCACAGCGTGTTCTGAAACAGCAGCTCCGTGACCAATCGAGGTAACGTCGGGAGAAGACGCTGGAGGAGCGGTCCGGGCACAGGCGGGCCTCCAGGGCTTGGTCGTAACCCGTTCTATGTTCTTCCGAGTCTCCGTGGCGGTGATGGTGGTGGTCGTCGCTCCTGGCGGATGCCAAGTAGCGTGGGATTGCGGTCAAAGCAGCGCTACTCAGTTGCTGTATCGTCAGCTGTTCTTTTCTTTCTCTCCAAAGCCGCGTGTGTAGCTGCGTCGTCGCAATCGTTCTTCTTCGGTTTCTGTAGGGCGATGTGGCTTCGCGCAAGCGACGGATGTTGTTTCGCTGGTGGTGCTGGACCTCAAACATCGCACATCCATCCCGACTCTACCTTAGCGCCGGCCTGCTGCTCTGGTGACTCCGTTACAACTCTGACTGTACATTACTTATGTCATCCGAAAGTCTCTTTCTCCCGACCCCTCGCGACCCGGACGGCGTGATGATCAGTGAAGACCGAGCGTCATGCCTGGTGGTGTTCAAGTGCGCATGTCCTTGCTCGGCCTGGGCGATCGCATTGGTGCTCGGCGCATGTCCGCAACTGATAGCTATCGCACTCAAAAATAGGACAATCGAACGACGGCGCGACCCGAGCATCGATAAGTTTCGCGGCAGGCCAATTGACCACCGAACAGAGAAGACAGACTGATACACAGGACGTCGGCATCCTGAGCCAGAGTGGAAGACGCTTCCCTCAAAACAACAAAGGTATGGCCGAGCCTGAGTGTTATCATTGGCTGTGGGCCGGACGGTAAGATACCTTCATAACGCTGTCGCCGGCCACGCATGCTCACGCTTGGAGGATTGGCTCGATTGGCCTGTCGCTGCTGAACCGGGTGCCCCATGCCAGCGCGCTTGCGCTCGCCGTCGTCGTTGCCGCACCCTCTCTTTTCTCTCGATTGCAACTCTAAACAGCATCGGTCGCTCAGCTCTGATCGGCACCGAGTTGCTGTACCTAGATGGTTAGCCCATTCAACATTGCCCGCTCCCCGGACGCTAGTCCCACATGCGTCGGGGAATGGCGAGGACTTGATGCTCTGTCTGGCAGAGATGCATTCACGAACTGCAGCAAAGCGCGGAGTAACCCGACCGCTCCGTACTTGAATGATTATCTACCTATTACTCAGTAGTAAAGTGGTAGAGAGTCTGGTCCTGCGACTCCGCAAACAGAGCGACTCAGGCCGTTTGCCTTGGCATCATCCATGCGATTCTGATGCGATCAAGGACACAGGCAGTCCTCTCAATGGCGTAGGGACAGAGAGATAGGGAGTATGTAGATACTAATACTAGCACATGCTATGATAGATCTATTACTGTAGAGAAAAGAGAAAGACTGAAGGCGTTGTTGGGCCCACTGAGCGCTGAGGCCCGGGCCGGTCATGTTGCCTGACTGACTGACTTCGCTTCTCTACTCCAAAGTGACCAAACCTGCCACACTCTTCCACCACTCTCTCCTCTCTTCCTCCTCGCCCTCTTCTTACCATCACCGCCACGACAACGGCCTCAAGTGTCGAGTGCACTTGTTCCCGCGGCTACAACCTCTCCTGCGACGCTTTTGGCCCTCTACAGTCATTCTTCCCTCTCTTGTAGCAACCTGCACACCGAGCCCGCTGCTCGGATCCAAGTCTCTTCTCACCACCTGCGTGCGGCCGGCCCCCAACGCCTACGCCGGTCTCTCCGAGAGCGCATCCTTTTCTGACTTCCATCTTGCATTCTTGAAGTCAGCAGTCATAGGCGATTTCTAGGCTGGCATCTGTGGGTAAGAGTTCTCGCCCTTGTCGAGCAGTCTCGACTGCGCCTACAGTCTTTGCCGTCCGCTTCTCCACCTGGGCGGGTGGCCGCCGATGGGCCGTCTCGCCTTGTGCAACCTACCATCATCTGCCTCCACTTTCGATTTCTTGCTGACGAGTGGTACTGTTACCAGGGCGACTGGCATTCCGCTCCTAGAGTCGGGAAATCGTCTTCGTCGACCGTGCGTCAGACCTCAATTACCGGACCTGACTCCCTTACATACCTGCGCAGTGGCAGCAAGGCCTCGCAGTGCTCACATTTCGTTGAGAATAAGATCATGCTAGCTGCCTGAGGCTTCACGATGGAAGTTTCGAACCTCTTGCTGGCGCACCCCAACAGTCGCCTTCAGACGGCGTCAGATGCTCATCTGCAGAGCCCCCGGCACCGGACCAACCCGGCAGAATTGATGGGCGATGGGATGATTGGTGCTGAGATGCATCAAGGCTCTCCAGTTCGGTCGAGCCATGCGGTGATGCCGCCAGCTCCATACTTTCCGCCACCAACCGGAAAGAATGTCACGTTCGAGCTCCTGCTGCCTGAGTCGCCTCAGCACCGCGCTCGCCTTCCTATGCGTGTGAACATCTATCCGCACGATACGACAGACTCTATCATTACGACAGTGAAGAATTTCTACGGCCTATACGAGGGTAAGGGCGTCAGTTTCGAGGATCGAGAGGGTAACACTCTGATTGCCCGATATGAAAACTTTGGCAACAACATGGTCGTCTACGTCCGTGCTCTGCCGGATGAGCTGGAAGCAGCATGTCAGGTTGGTCAGCTTGCGCACGACGGGCGGTCTCCGAAGAAGCCGCGTCTGGATGAGCCGTTTCAGATGCTGCCTCCAAACCCAGCGTCGAGGCCGAGCTCACGCATGGCTCGCAAGCGCAGCGTCTCGCCGACCTCAGCTGGAGGTCGACGGAGCGCGTCTGCTGGTACGACCACCAAGGCTCGCTCTCGGCCGGGTCTGAGAACTCGAGGACCGAGTTCCTTCGAGAGTCAAGTGGACACGACAGCAGATGCCGCGAACGGTTATCACGGATACAGCGACAGTGATGGTGGAAGCGTTTCCGCCACTAGCTCTCGAAGGGCTAGAAACGAGCAGCTGGCAAGCGCCGAGATCAGCTTGGACAACATCGTCGAGGGTGGACGACGAAAGAGAGCAAAGTTTGACAGCTCGGTAAGTTCATGTTGCGCGTATGAGATGTTCGCGCGAGTGCTGCGCATACTGATGGGACGCAAAATGGCAGGAGCTTCCCCTGTTTGTGCCTCCCCAAGTGCCCATAACAACATCCATCTCTTCGGCTTCTCCGCATCGCCGGGTCGGCAGCCATAACGGTGCTTCCCCATACTCGTATACGAACCAGCATACATTTGCGTATCCGCATCCTTTACCATCTCCTCAAGCCTACACCAGCATGGACATATCATATCTGCAGAGCGCACAGGTCAATCCTTACACGCCGACAAGCGCTCAAGGGCAGGGCCATCGTCTTCGCACGCGCGGCGCAATGCACCGCGGTCCTGCCCGACCCTCGGTCAGCAGCGTGCCCGGGTTGCTGCCCACTCCCGATCCCACCATCGGCAGCGTCATCTCCGACGAGGACGTTGCCCTTCAGCTGATGCGGCTTGGCGACGCGTCCAACTTCTCGTCGCATGGACGGACATCGACCTCGACTCTGGACGATGCCCTCAGCGGCAAAGCAGAAGTCGCGTCCTCTGCGGGGGACAGCGATGCCGCGAGCAATGTGGATGTCGCTGAGACCATGGAAGTCGATGGTCTGCCTCGTGCGCATGCGAGCATGCATGGCGATGGACATGTACGTTTGACGGAAGCACACCATGCGCTTGAGTCGGTGGAGACCAGCGAGGAAGAGTATGAAGATCGAAGGGATGCTTCCTTCAAGGGTGAAAGCGACGGCATCATGCCGGACCATGCCATGGCCGACGCCGTCACCGGAAAGACTCACTTGGAGCGAATCAGAACCGGCAACGCCCACTCCGCAAAGACCAAAGGCCACACTTCCGGAATGAAATCAGCCGGCAAAGCAGCCAAGCCGCGACCAACCGTTACCAAGATCAAGACCAAGCAACTAGGTTCCTCCAAGCCTCCGCTCTCTCCAGCCTCGATGCCCTCCCAGTCGAGGAAGACGTCTATCGCCTCTGTCGGCCTACAGCACCAGCTGGGACTCGACGACGAGGATCTGTCGTCCAAGCCGCGCTGCCAGCGCTGCCGCAAGAGCAAGAAAGGCTGCGATCGCCAACGTCCCTGCCAGCGCTGCAAGGACGCGGGAATCGGCATCGAGGGTTGTATCAGCGAGGACGAGGTCAACGGCAGAAAGGGCAGATACGGCCGGCACATGGGCGTCTCCGTCAAGAAGACTCCATCTGAGACTGCGTATAGCAGTCAGGCACCCTCTCCGAGTGTCATGTCCGGATATCAGCCGCCGGCGCTGGCCCCTGCGGAGAAGAGCAAGAAGCGCAAGAGGTAGTCGACACAGGAGATGTCTTGTCGGCATGCAGCCGAGTCGCGAGCGAGTTGCGCCGCGTCTTACGTGCAAGTTCTATCATCGTGAATGGTTCTTCAAAGCATATATTTCTACTGGTTCCAGAAGTGGGCTCAGTTGGCGCACGTAAAAGCGCAAGACGCCCTTTGTGTTGCTCTAATCATCTCGAGAAATGGGACGGCCTACGAGGTATCCGATTGCTTTCGCACATTTCATTTGTGATTCGGAACGGCGCCTTCTCCACCACCACACTCTTTGGCTCGCGGAAGGTTTTTGCTGGCCGTGAAGATATTTCTTGAATAATGACGAGAATGACGCGCATGTCTGTTCCCAAGCGCTGCGCCTGCACATTTGAAAAGTTCTGTTCCTCCTTTTTTCCTCTTTTCTGTCTTTCGAAGTTGGAGTTGGGAGAGCTCGCGCATACAGCCTTCCTCCACGGAGCTTGCCTTTTCTACATATCATCCTTTCCGCCATGACCTTTGGTGCTGAGCTATTCCTCCGGCTGATGGCTTTCGCGGTTGCGTGCTTGGTCGTTCAACGACGGCGTTGTGTTTCTCAGCTATCCAAATTGGCCCGGCGTGAATCCTCTTTTGTTTGCTCTGCAGGTCGGTGGAGATGGTCGGGGAGATGAAACCGTAGCTCTTTGGTAGGAATAGGATCCGCGTTTGCATGTTTAGCCACGGCCAGAAGTGAAGACTCGTGCGCGCACGCATTGGCTGCTGACTGCAGTCGCGCTTCGGGCGAGCTGGTACCTTGCAGATCATGGAAGGATTTGCGTGGTTGTCGGCCCAGAGCGACTGTATCCGTGGTAGAGAATCCTCCGCCCCTGCGCCGTGCCGGATTCACAGCCGTGCCACCCAAGCGCTGGAAACACGACTTCTCGCTGTGACTCGGATCGTTCGTGCAACTGTGAAACTACGAACCCGAGAACTTTGAGGCAGTGCAACTGTGTACCATAGCCACAAGGAAGCGGACAACCATTATCAGGAGCACGTTGTTTACATTCAGGGCCACGGAGCGAACAAATACGCGCTCTGATCATCGCTCTCCTGGCCGCCCTACTCCAGGGCTGCCCCCATCGCCTCGCTAAAGGCCAAGATGACTGAAGAGATCCAATTCAGCTCGGTGCGCGAGCGCATCGCCGCACTGAAAATCGACCAGGTCGGCAGAGCTCCTGGAGCGCGCCCTTCGACGCGAGACTCACTGCCACCGACGGCTCCAAAGGCCATCCCACAACCGCAACCGCCGCCTCGCCCACCACGCCCTTCGGCCGAGCCGCGCTTCAACAGCACAAACAACCCGCCCTTGCAGACCCACGCCGCGACAGCGGCTCGAGTGGTCACGAACCAGCCTACGGGCCTCGCCAGACCTGCCGCGCCGCCGCCGTACTCGGCAACCGCCGTCAATGGATCGGGCAGTCAGAGACCGGCGCTGCCAGCGAGGCCATCGCAGAGACAAGCGTCGCAGCCGCCTTTGCCTCCGCGCCGGCCGTCCGAGCAGAGTATCGTGAGACGCAGCTCGGTCGAGTCGACGTCGTCCGCGCTGTCTGAGCGGTCGTACGCTTCTGGGCTGTCGACTTCGACTTCCTCCGTAGCAGAGAGCCATACGAGCAGGGTCAAGGCGCCTCCGTTCGATCCGTCGAAGCTACCGCCTCTGCCGCCGAAAAGGACAAAGACGGAGGAGCAGAAGAAGCGGGTGCCGTTGAGAGCGACGTACTCGTCGCCGGCCGCGACGAGAGATGCGTCTGCGACGGATGACGCGCGAGAGGCGAGGTCAGCGATGCCTCCGTTACCGTCGCGACCGACACAGGTGAAGCGGGACACGAGAGCGCTGCCTCCGCCGATGCAGTCCGCGTTATCGTATGCTATGAATAAGGATACAGAGACTGCTCCCGCACTTCCAGTCGCCAAACCCGCCGACGATAGACCTCCACCCGTACCCCTGTCCTCCCGGCCGAACGTATCGCGTTTGGAGCAGAAAAGCGCTTATTCAGTGGCAGCGGCCGTCGGTCAAGAGTCTTGTCTAATGTGCCGCGACTTCTCGGGCCCAGACACCCACGCCGCGCGATTCCCGCGCGAGTCGATTCCCTCGAGCGATCTCGGGTGGCTCGCGCACCAGCTCACGTCGCCGTTCCCATCCGCGACCGACAAGGCGCGCGCAATCTTCACCTGGCTGCATCACAACATCGCCTACAACACCAAGGCCTACTTTGGCGGCAACATCAAGGCCGTCACTCCGGCCTCGACATTCTCATCCGGTCTCGCGGTCTGCCAGGGGTACGCGGAGCTCTTCGCCAACCTGGCCACCCACGCCGGCCTCGAATGCGTCGTCATCAGCGGCCACGGCAAAGGCTACGGGCACACTCCCCTAGCAGCAAACAGCCCTATCCCGCCCTTCAGCACCGGCCACGCCTGGAACGCCGTCAAGATCGACCAGGGCCGCTGGAAGCTCGTCGATCCGTGCTGGGGCGCCGGCGTCGTCAGCGGCGCCGACAAGGGCTACGTCAAACTCTTCTCCCCAGGACAGTTCACCGCGGACAACGTCGAGTTCGGCCTACGCCACTACCCCGCCGACACGTCGCACCTCTATCGCGAGGACGGCCGCGCCGACTTCAGCTGGGAGGAGTACATCCTCGCCGACGCGGCCCACGCGGCGCCGCCGACCGTCTACTCGTGCGTGCGCGCCGAGCACGGGCTCGCGGAGCGCAGCTTTCTGCCGAGGACAAAACGCATCATGCTCTGTCAATGCAGCCAGTCGCTGCGGTTCCAGTTTGCCAAGGTGTGTCCGCACTGGGACGGCGAGAAGGTCGGCGTCGGGAAACCGTTTCTGTTCCTGCTGTGCTGGGGCGAGAAGGATGGGGATAGAGAGTATCTGCCGTTCAACACGGACGGGAGGAGTTGGTGGTGTGACGTGCAGACCGCGCGGCTCGGGAGGCCTGAGACGGCGATCAATGTTTATGCGGTTACGAGCTTTGATGGCAGGGATGGGAGGGGGTTGGGTAAGGAGGAGTATCTGCGGAAGAAGGGGAGAGTCGCGATGGGGTTTGGGGGTGTTGCGACGTGGGAGTTGTGTTAGGGGTCTTATTTGATATGGGTATCTGGGTTATACAGAGCGATATAGGGATGATCATGCAGACCATCAAAGACTGCCGGAAACTACGAGCAATTAAGACGACTGTCATGAATGCGACAATTCAGTGTTCCGAGCATGCCATTCTCATTTCATCGACTGATTGATCCGACATCCATAAGACCGCAATCTGAGATCGAAAATGCGGGGTAGTGCCAAGCACGCGGTAAACGGCCCGCGTCGATCTCCCGTCTTGGCACAAAAGCTTAGCTCTCGGCTACCGTTTGACGTGCTTTTCTTACGTGGACTCAATCATTCATCGCTTTATCTCGACGTAGGAGGATTCTTTTCTCTCCAACCATCTTCGGTACCCACAGTCCTTACAGGCCACTCATCGAGCAACATGGAGGGCCATTTTGGTAGTTCCGGCCCGTCCCTCGATCCCTCGCGATGGCAGTCGGTGCGTTCCCCCCGTTGACACAGCCTGATTCTTGCCCTAAGAGTTTCTTTCCACAGATCCTGGACCATCATATCGCGATGCTACAGCAACACGGCCAGTACCTCGAGCAGCTCGCGCGCGAAGCAGAGCCGCGCATCTTCGACCAGCTCACCGAGCACAAGACGCTCGTCAACATGCGCGTGCGCGCCAGACACATGCTCGACGATGCGCAGGACGCGCGCCGGATCATGGTATGTACGCTCCTTCTTTCGGTCCCTACTAGTCCCTTTCCAATGGTCGCTTTGGGCGAGGAGCTTCCAGTAGCATCGCGCTGATATTGTCTCTCTCTTGTCGGTGCGTAGGAGAACTGGCTCACCACCCAAAACACCGCTCAATCAGACCCTCCTCCGGCCCAGCAGGGCCAGCGCGCCCAAGTCCCCAGTCCGCGCGTCAGTCCTAATCCCTGCTTTTTCGCCGACCCGCACCCGTCCCCGATCCGCAACTCTGGCGAAGCCTTCTCCTACACCGCACACACCCCAGAAGCCGCGCATCCGCTCCACACTGCAAAGCCGACGCAACCACCCACGGCTCCATCGTCGACAAAACCGCCGTCTGGACCTGCCTCTAAGAAGGGTAAGAAGCGCCAGCGTGACGGCGACCACGACCCAAATCCCCAGTCCAGCATAAACCTTGGCCGCCCCTCGAAGCGGCTGCGGCGCCTCATGAAGCAACAAGGCATGCCCGACCCGACCGCTGAGCGCAACGGAGCCTCCGCCAATGGTCCTCAACTCTCTCACCACGCTCCGAACTCAAACCCCAACCTCACCCCTCTCCCAAATCTCGCCAGCGCGCCGAAGGTCGAGTTCGACGACATCTCGGCCGAAGTGGACGCGCGGCTGCGCGCAAAAGCGCAGGAGCGCAAGGTCAAGGGGAAGCGGAAGCGTGAGAGCGGGGATTCTGGGTTGGGGGTGGGGGAGGGAGAGGCGGGAGGGCCGGCTTGGAATGGGGTGCAGAATGCGGCTGGGAGGAGGCAGAGGAAGCGGCCAAAGCAGGCTCAGATAGATGGGGGGCCGGGCGATGGACGGGGTGGAGGAGCAGGGACGAGGGCGGGGAAGAAGAGGGCTCAGGATGGAGTTGCGCTGGCTGAGAGGGGGGCGAAGAGGCGGGTGTCTGGGTGATATGTGAAGGATTCGTGTTGGTAGGTGAGAGTTGGCCCCGATTGGATATTGGAATGATGATTTTGGATATGGAAGAGTCGCCTACATAGATATGTTGGAAAGATATTGTATTGAGTGTTCTGTAAGCTATCGAGAAACTGGTAATGCAATTTATCATGCTGAGCACGATTGCGAAGGGCGACTTTATCAACTGGAAGTCCTTACCCCTTTTCATGTGTTACATGCACGACACTCTTTCCAGAACATCAAGAAGGAACTCGGACTGCTAAAGATCATTCGCCGCATGGCAAGCCACTGTTGGTGTCAGAAACCTGGCTTAACCATCTGAAAAGAGCAGCGCGGATCGCTAGATTGAGATCGGTTATCTAGTACCATGAAGTATCCCTTAGATGTCCTAGGCCTCAACGGGTTGCTGGTCCGTATTTGATACAGGATGGTGTCGCTATGGTTTTCCATGCAACTCATCGTTGGATTAAGAATTGCCAGGATCATTTCAGCCACTAAGGTAAGGTATGCACCAACATAGGAATCCCCTTGGCCTGGATGTAAAATTACTCCAAACGACAAGGTTTCTTGCAGTTAAGATAAGTAATCATATTCCTTCATCTGCGCCCTCGCTATTACTTGTCTTTCAGCTGCTCTCCTCGAGAGCGACACTTCGATCCTCTCATACCGTCAGACGAATTCACACCCGATATATTCGAAGTTGCTCGATGATCCTCACACGCAAGTCCACTCAGGTGGCAGCTAGCACCATTCCACAACTCATCCGAAACTCAAGAGCCGCGCCGTCTCCGCTCTTCTTACACTCAGGCACACCATGGACTCAGTAGCATTCCCACCGAGTGGAGATGACGAGATTGTCTTTGTGTCTCTCGGCATGCTCGTCCTGGATGAACTGCGCTTTCCATCTAGTCCAACCCTCTACGACGTCGTTGGAGGGTCTGGAGCCTATAGTG
>QQTW01001757.1_pt1 | contig 15427 bp, 11 predicted proteins | sample 1904831 | NCBI WGS metagenome assembly QQTW01 (sample SAMN09435610, study PRJNA476489) | Subsurface metagenome, whole genome shotgun sequencing project. | reverse complement strand
GGTGGAAATCCTCCGCCCTTTCGTTTTTCAGACAACCCGGCCTGGTGTTGAAAGCCAGCATTGTCGTTGAAACTTTTGAGTATCCGTCAGTGAATGTAGTGGGAATGGTTAAGGGAACCGATCCGGCATTGTTAAAAGAATTTGTACTGTTCAGCGGCCACCAGGATCATGATGGCATTAGAACCGCTTATGGAAACGACAGCATTTACAACGGCGCGGACGATAATGCAACGGCCAGTGTGGCAATGCTGGCGATTGCGCGCACCTTCAAGGCAGCCCCTGCAAAACGGTCGGCCCTTTTTGTGTGGCACGGTGCCGAGGAGCGCGGCCTGCTGGGTTCCAGGTGGTTCTCTGCACATCCTACAGTTCCGGCCACTTCGATCACTGCGGCATTGAATGCAGACATGATAGGCAGGAACCATCCCGACACTGCAGCCTTGCTGGGTTCTACTTCTCCGCACATGAATTCAAACGAGCTGGTAAAATTGGCTCTGGAAGCGAACGCAGACGGACCCAAATTCATAATAGACAGTTCGTGGGACCATCCTCAACATCCGGAATTCTGGTACTTCCGCAGCGACCACCTTCCCTATGCCCGGGCTGGCATACCAGCATTATTCTTCAGTTCCCTCTTGCATCCGGATTACCATACGCCCAGGGATGAAGCGGGAAAGATAAATATGATCAAGCTAACGCGGATGACCCAATGGATCTATCGCACAGGATATAAAGTGGCAAACCGCAGGGCAAGGCCCTCAGTGGTCGCAGACTTTAAACTGGAACGTTGAATCATTCGTAAAGGTCAGCAGGATCACTCTTGGCAAGTTTTTCCATGAAGCCACCCATTTTTTCAGTGATCGCTTTAAAAAAGCGTTCGCCTTTTTCCTTCGTAGCCTTTTTGGGATTTCCTGTGCCTGTGTCAGCAGTGATCTGGGACCATTTCCTTTCGGTCCATGCCCACCCCTCTGTAAACTCTTTGATCCTGTGTTTTTTTTCTTTTCCATCTCCTGCCTGTTCCAGGGGAAGCACCAGGTGTGGCGTAAAATGCAGCAGCAGGCTGGTTTCCATTTCGTCCGCGTGATCGCCTCCTTCCTCAAAGAAATCCGATTTTTTTACCGACTGGAACCAGTTAGAGGTGCACAGGAACATTTTTGGATACCTTAATCCCAGTTCTCTCAGCAGCGTTCTGAAATCATTGCCTCCATGGCTGTTGAGCAACAAAAGCTTGTAAATTCCCTGCCTGTTGAGTACCTGAATGATATCATCAAGTATAGCAAGCTGTGTGCTGGGGTTCAAATTAATATCTAACCTGATATCGGCCTGGCCGGTGTTCACGCCAAACGGGATTGTTGGAAGAACGATTACCCTGGCACCCTTTTCCCAGGCGATCCTTGCCGATTCGGCAGCGATGTAATCTGCTTCAATTACATCTGTGCCGTAGGGCAGATGGTAGTTGTGCGCTTCTGTGGCTCCCCAGGGCAATACGGCCAGGTCGAAGGCTGCATCGCGGATGGCTTTCCAGTTAGATTCTAAAAGAAGGTAGGGCCGCATGGATAGTCGATAGTGAATTGGTCAATAGTAAATAGGGAATACTTAATCAATGACTTTCATGATCTTCACTGATTTCAGGGTTTTCGCGTTTATTTTTAAAGTTACCCAATAGATTCCTTTTCGCAATGCCTCTGTGCCATTGATGACGAGCAGATTGCTTCCCACGGGTCTTGTGCCGAAGTTTTCACGCCTCATCAACCTGCCGAACGCATCATATATTTCCACAGTTATTTTATCACCCGGCTGTTTATTGTCAAATTCTAGCCGAACGGAGTTCTGGAATGGATTCGGATAGGCAGTCACTTTTTGTGTTTCAACAGGCGGGATACTGTCTACCGGCGGAGGATTTCCACCCCCGGGCAAAGTGTCAACCGGTGGCGTGTTGCCGTTTCCAGGCAACGTGTCTACAGGTGGAGGGTTACCACCTCCAGGTAAGGTGTCTACAGGAGGAGGATTGCCGCCGCCCGGAAGTGTATCTACAGGTGGTGGGTTCTGACCACCCGGAATGGTATCTACCGGTGGTGGATTCTGGCCGCCCGGAATAGTATCCACTGGTGGCGGGTTCTGGCCCCCGGGTATTGTATCCACAGGAGGAGGATTGCCGCCGCCTGGAAGTGTATCAACGGGTGGTGGATTGCCGCCGCCTGGAAGTGTATCAACGGGTGGTGGATTGCCGCCGCCCGGAAGTGTATCTACCGGAGGATTAGAGGTTGTATCAGGCCGCTGAACGGACGTATGTGTGTATTCCTGTATGATGATGCCTGAATTAAAGCCGTAACCTGCCTCTTTTGTAGTTGAGAAGTTAAGCAATACCTTTCCATCAGGGTCGGGAGCTACATCATTAATATACACGATCTTAGAACTATTCATCCATGAGTTCAGGTAAACAGTTTGATTATTGATCGTATAAGTAGCGGTGTAATCGCCTTTGAACCAATCCGGGGGACTCGAACTTCCAATAAAGCCAACCCGGTATCGTTTTCCATGATTTAATCCCGACAGTTTGAATTGCCCGATCTGATCTTTATCAAGCCAGTAATTAGAGCCGAGCACCCTGTCAGGTACTATCCCCGAATTATTACCGGTATTCACACCAGCAGTAAACTCGCCATTAAATTCTTTTTCCAGTGTCAGCGTCATAGATGTCGCCTTGCCCGACTGGTCTTTTAATGGTGGCGTGGTAAAGTTAGACAACGGCGGGGTTGCCAGATTGTTCCAGGGTGATTCCGCATCCTCGACGGTTACATTGAAATTAACGTAGACGAGCGTAGCCGGAGTGACCACGCTTACCCGTTTACTGTAATCAGAGTACACTGCGGCTCCCGCAGCTCTCACCCTGAACCAGTATTTGGTATCCGGGGCAAGGCCGGTGTTCGTATATTCATGACTGTTACCAGGAAGATTGATTACTTCAACGTTTTTCGTGAACATAGAATCTGTCGCTCTTACCAGCTGGTAACCGTTGATCATCGTTTCATTATGCGTACGGTCGGACCAGGTGAGCCTGACCGTGGAACGGTTCACTGCCTCCGCCACCAGGTGATCCGGGTTCAGTAGCACGATGGAAGGTGCGTATTCCTGGATGGCCACGCCATTCAGATAAATGTAGGGGCTGGAGCCGATGGGCGTTAGGGTAACCAGTATTTCTCCGTTCTCATCAGGCACAATGGAGCTAAGTGTACCTGCTTCATTGGTGTTGTATCTCGCATTAAGTGTTGCAGAACGGTTGGTGGTGGTATATTCCGCTTCCGCATTTATTCCTTCGTTCTGGCTGCTTACAAAAACAAGATTGTATTGCATGTCGCGGTTTAGCCCGCTGATCTTTATTTGTTTTGCCTGATTATCGGCCAGCCCGCTTTGCAGCACGGCATCGGGGAATACCCCTGAATTGTTTCCTGTGATATGCCCGATGTCTGTAAGGCCGCTCCATCCGTTAACCATACTGATGGAGATTGGAGTAACTGCATTGTTTTCATCTTTAAGCGCTGAAAACACATCGCCGTCGCCCCGCAATCCAAGCCAGTTGTTCCAGGGCAGCGGTGCCGCTTTATTATTAGAGCCAAAGTTCACAAATACTGATCTTGTTTTTTGATCTCCTACCGTTATGGTGATGGCCTGGCTGCTTGATCTGTTATTGTTATCGGTAGCGGTGACTGTTACATTGTAGGTGCCTGTATTCTCCGTCGTAGGCTTGGTTTGGATACTGAAGTCGCCATTGCCGGAACTTGTAAGGGTTACAAAAGACGGTTTGTTCTGAATGGTCACCGTTACCTGGTCGCCGGCATCATCGGCAACATTGAATGATTCCGTCTCGGCGGCGCCTGCTTTTACATAAATATTATCAAGGTCCGTGATCACAGGCGCATTGTTACCTGCACGGATCTGCAGCGTATTGCTTGGCGCACCATCGCCTGCGCTGTTAAGGCCAATCACATAATAGTAATACGTGGAAAATCCGGTGACTTCTGAATCCGTGTAGGCATTACTGTTAGCAGGGAGAGCGGCAATAAGTGTGAAGTTGGTGCCGTCTTCAGATTTGTATACTTTATAACCGGTTTCATTATCCGAATCATCTGTCCATGTCAGCGATACTGAACCGTTTGCGGCTGCTTCACCCAATAGCTGAGGGGGAACTTCAGGCGTTTCCGGCGACTCAAGTGTTGTTGCATTTACTTTAGCAGAAAAAGGAGACTCTCCGTTGCGGCCAATTGCCCGGATCCTGTAATAATACTTTTGTGCCGCTACCAGTCCCGAATCGGTGAACCTGGTCACGTTGGAGTCTACGGTGGCAACCGGACTGTATACGCTGTTCACACCGGTAGCCCTTACTACTTCAAATCCGGTTTCATTGTGTATAGTGTCTGCCCAGCTGATTTCGATCTTGTTGTGGGCAATGGCTACGGCCTGGGGTTCTGATGGTGTACCCGGCTTCTCCCCTGCATCAGCCCCGGGCGGTACATAGGTCACCTGATTGCTGGGTGCAGAAACATTCCCCGCAGCATCAACTGCTCGTACCACAATATTATATGGAATAAGGCTGTCAAGATGAGACACCACGAAAAAGCCTTCAAAAGCGCTGTATAACTTTCTTTGGTTGACGTATATATCATATCTGCTTACCCGTTCGTTGTCTGTAGACACCTTCCAGGTAAGGCGAACTGCTGTAGGCGTGCTTACCACATATTGTAATAATGAGGGCGCAGTGGGAGGCGAGTTGTCTATCAGCGTTTTTGCAGTGGATTCATTGCTGGGAACTGCGGCCCCGGTTTCACTCACTGCGCGTACCTTGTAAAAATAAAGTGTGTTTTTCACCAGCCCCGTATCAATGAACGTTTTTAAGTTCGCGGCAATAAGGGCAACAAACTGGTAAGGTCCCCCTGTTACAGTGCTTCTGTATAATTCAAACCCTGTTTCTCCCGCTACCTGTGGCCAGTTTAGCTGTATGCTGCTCTGCGATTTTGGTACTGCCGTAAGGCTGGTTACCGCCTCAGGTTTTGGGGATCCGTTAGCATCGACCACGGTGAATGGCGGTGAAAAAGTGTTGCCGCAGCCATATTCCTCTTCGTATTTTGCCTTGTATTCGCCAACAGGTGCATCGAAAGTTTGAGTGGTGGCTACCAAAGAATCATCACTTGTCCGGTACCATTGGTAATTAATAAATCCTGGTGCAAGTGTTAATGGAACTGTATTGCTTCCATCGAGCGCCGGCAACACGCGGCTTTTCTGTCCGTTAACAGTAATAGGCAAAGTTTCGGTTTCACCTTTCACACCAATTACAGCCGGCTTCATTGACCAGGCAGACCAGTCCGATGTTGCCGTTCTTTTAAATCTTACCCTGTAGGTGCCGTATAACCGTACAGTGATTTCATTACCTGTGAAGGACGACACCGGAAGCGGATCGGTGATTACATTCGCTCCATTTGTAGCGGTGGCAATCGTAACTCCGTCACGCTGCCATTCATAAGCGAAAAAACCCGCCGTTATTCCGAGTTTGGCATTCACATCTTCCTCGCGGCAAAATTCGCTTCGCTGAAAAAACACCAGCGGGTTGGCTTTGTGCGCATCGTTCATGGCATCCACAAAATCCGGTTCCCTCCAATGCTGGTACCATACTGAATGCCCACGTTCCGGATAAAGTGTATACCTGATGTCGGCACCGATATCTTTCATTTTTTTGAAAACGTTCTGTGCCGTTGCAGGTGAAGGATCCAGGTCCTTGCCACCGGTGGCAAACCAGATTGGAATGTGTACGAATTTGTTGCGATATGTTACATTACCTGCAGCAGCAGAGGGTATGATCTTGGCTACCCGTTGAGGGTAAGCATCCACCATCCTCCATGCGCCATAACCTCCACCCGACAGGCCATCAACCACCAGGCGGTCAATGTCAGCGCGGATATACTTAGCCATCGAGTCAACCATGGCCAGAATCGCCAGGAAGTTAGGCGAAGGAGCTGAACCCCATCCTGCAAAGCAGCCATTCTGCACCACGTACTGAGGATACAATAAAAAGCCGTCAAACAGATTGTTGTCTACCCGGTCCCTGAAAATTTCTCCACCAAGCCACAATGGTTTCTCATTATTGTACACACCGCCATTTGTATTACAGCCTACTTCTCCCCCGCCGTGGAGGAATAGATTGATGGGATATTTTTTGTTGGCACTGTCTGGATTATTATAGCTATACGGAAATTTTAAGCGGAAGGCCATCGGCGTTCCGTTGAAATTGATGAAGTATTGTTTAAAGGAAGATGCGTCGAAAGTACTGGTGCCCGCGCTCACTCCGATGGTTGGGGTACTCACCCATTTTTGTAACCCCGGAATGGAAGGATCAGGATTTTTAGGGCTGCCCAAAGGCTCCGACTTTTTGTGCCTGGTGATGGTGTCGTTAGGATCAAAAACATTCTGACCCCTGAGTAAGCCGGTAAGGATTATAAAAAGACAGAAAAGCGAAATTCTTCTCATATAAAGACAGATTAAAGCAAAATCCAGACCACGGTAATCCGGATGAATGTTTAAAGTGATTCGCTAGTCTCTTGATTACTTGTGATTTAAAGGAGAAAAGCAGGTTTGCAGGAAGAATAAATGGCGGTTTTGCTCAGAAGGATATAAGAAGCAGGGCTAAAGTAATACTCAAAAGACGAGCATCATAGGAAAAAGGAAAAAATATTTTTAAGATTTATGTAAACCTTATCTTTGCGTTCTTCCACTATTCCATCGAATCGCACCAAGCAGATCCGGAAGTTCCTTTTACTCTCTTCCATTCCTATCTTAAAGCTTTGTTCCGGGTATCCTCATCATTGTTAGTCCCTGTTGCACCGTACCCCCACTACTTAACACTGCTTATTATCATGCACCTGAAATTGATCATTATTTTCCTGATCTCCGGCTGCCTTGCGGTTTCATGTAAAAAGGAATCCGGCCGGCATATAGAACAAGGACAGCCAGAAATAAACCTTTTTTTTGAAGGCACCCAGGAGGAACACCTGGCAAACCCTGATAAGAATGAGCATTCCATGTATTCCTTCGGAGGTGTTTCCGGAACGTATTATGGGTGCACCTCATCCTTTAAACTAAAGCAAAAGGTTTCCATTGACATCACGTTGGGCACACAGCGCTCCACCAATCTGCAAATTTCGGATGATGAGTTCCATCAGCTGATCATTCCCGGAGAAAGGAAATTCGGGTCCCTGGGATCCTTCACCAGTTTCCCGGCCATGGAAAACGGCAGGGTGGAGATAGCTTTCACCGATAAGAAAGGAGGTAGATGGTGCAGCACACGAATCACGGAAAGAATGACGCCCCGGGGAATAGAAACACAGATCATGCTCGATCAGTTCGACGGGGTTTTTGTGATTGATGATACCCATAAAATAGAGATCGGACCGGAGAAGGAAGGTTACCGCATAAAAGGTCATTTTGATTGTTATCTCTATGAGGTAAACGGAGATGCTAAAAGGAAGATAAAAGGTAAATTCCAGGGGGTGGTGGGCGTCATCGCACAATAACCTTTCTTACCTTTGCCACATGAGGTGCAGCTTACTTGTAAACCTGGTCCTGACTTTTTCTCTTCTGCCATTCCTTGGCATGGCACAACAACGCTACAATGGTTTATCAGACCTGTATAATTATGTGGAGCAGACGGACAAAGTGCTCAATGAATCGCAAAAGACTTTTTATCTCGAAAAGTTCCTGAAAGACGATTACAATTATAAGGAAACCTGGCGCTATTCCCTGAAAGGTGGCCACATCGTTTTTTTTCAGGTCGATTACATCCTTGATTCTTCTGAATTTAGCGAAGTTTATTATCTGCAACGCGGCAACCTGATCTGTTCTGAAGAATACGAGAAGATCAATTATTCTTCCATGGAAGATGAATTGAAATGGGGAGGTATTTATTATTTTCAAAGCACTACACCAAGGCATGTAGTTACCCTGGGAAAAAGAAAGTTAGGCAACAGGCTGCTGAACCCCGGAACCGAGGCATTGACAAGATTCGAAAAACGTTTTTCAGAGCTTAAGCGTCACCTGCCTATGCTTCCTGACTGATGTTCATAATGAAATGCTGCAGTTGATCCATCCCTCCTCAAACCTTGCCTGGTATTTTTTGTAGAACCTTATAGCAGGCTCATTCCAGTTAAGCACCTGCCAGGTGATACCCTCGAGCTTTTGTTCCCTGGCCTCGATGATAAGCCTGTCAAACAACAACTGACCTATTTTATTTCCTCTGTGTGATTCAGTAACAAGAATGTCTTCCAGATACATGCGTTTCCCTTTCCAGGTCGAATAACGAATGTAATACAATGCGAACGCCACTACGCCCGATGCAGATTCAGCTACAAACGCCCAGTATACCGGCTGCGGACCGAAGCCACTGTCTTCAAAATGTTCGGGGGTAACAGTCACTTCCTGAGGCGCCCGTTCAAAACTGGCCAACTCATGGATCAACTCCAGCATGCGTGGGCAATCTTTTTTTTCCGCCTTCCTGATAGTGACTTCCATACCGGGCTAAGCTAGTATTTTTTTAATTGAACTATGTTGCAACGTATTTGTTCAGGGAACAAAAACAGCCTTGAACCTGGCATAATATTTTGACATGTTTTACCTAAAAAGCATCATGGACAGAAACCAGGATCAACAGAACCCACCATCCGGTTCTCCTACAAATAAAGACCAGCAGGCAGTGGATAAAGCACCCGGTGAACAGGTAGGAAGCGGAGAGCAAGTGACCATGGAAGATCTGAAAGGAAAAAAGGTAGACAGAGATCCGGACAATGAAGCGGACGAGCCCGTTGAACAACCCTCTTAATCGTCTCCCTGCGACTTCACCCGATGAGCTATTGTTGATTTATTCTAAATAGTATTCATACAGACTACAATCCGCTGATGGGTCGGGAGGAAAAACAAACGTTATATTTGGATCCTAACTATTGTTATGAGATCCAAAACTAGTGCATCGCTTTCCGTAATGATGTTCCTGGAATATTTCGTGTGGAGTGCCTGGTATGTTACCATGGGCACGTACATGTCTGAAAACCTGCAGGCATCAGGCGTCCAGATCGGCGCAGCATACAGCGCTCTTGCCATTGCCACCATGATCTCTCCGTTTTTCGTAGGCATGATCGCCGACAGGTATTTTGCCACCCAAAAACTCATGGGTGTGTTGCATCTTGCCGGGGCCGCATTGTTATTTCTAGCTACAAAGATCACCGACAATACCAGCTTTTATTGGGTCATCCTGCTGTATTCATTATTATATATGCCTACCATCGCCTTATCGAACAGCGTAGCCTTTAACCAGATGCAGGATCCCGGAAAACAATTTCCGATGATCAGGGTATTCGGAACACTGGGATGGATCATTGCAGGCCTCCTTATCGGACAGCTCGGCATCGAGAAAACTCCGTACACTTTTATCATGGCAGCGGCGATCTCAGCGGTATTTGGCCTGTACAGTTTTACCCTGCCCGATACACCGGCCAGAGCAAAGGACGCCAACACCTCTGCCGCTAAAGCGATTGGTTCGGAAGCGCTGGTCCTCTTCAGGAATCGCTCCTACCTTATCTTCTTTATTTCCGCAGTGCTTATTTGTATTCCACTGGCATTCTACTATGGATTTGCCAACCTCTTCCTGGTTGAAAAAGGAATGGAAAATGCAGCAGGCAAGATGATCTTGGGACAGGTATCTGAGGCAGTATTTATCCTGGCCATTCCGTTTTTATTCAACCGCATCGGCGTGAAGAACATGCTGATCATGGGCATGGCAGCCTGGATACTGCGTTATGTGGCTTTCGGAAACGGAGATACGGGCGACAATTCCTGGATGCTGTATGCAGGCATCATTCTCCACGGTATCTGTTATGATTTCTTTTTTGTGACGGGCTACATGTACACCGAAAAGAAAGCAGGGGAAAAGATCAAGAATTCTGCACAGGGACTATTCACCTTTGCCACTTATGGCCTCGGCATGTTTATCGGCACCTGGATTTCAGGATTTGTTGTAGACAATTACAAAACCGCTGAAGCGCACGACTGGTTAAGAATATGGATGGTTCCCGCATACATTGCACTTGCCGTACTGATCCTTTTCATCCTGTTCTTCCGCGAACGGAAGACGGAATGAAGGCGATGGTGTTTGCAGTATGAGGATCACCCAAGCTTGAGGTCACTGATGATGCCGTTGATCCTTTCATTCAGCTCGTTGCCCACCCTTTCAAAGTCTTCCGCCTTATCTAACTGCGTATTTACGCTGAAATAAAATTTGATCTTGGGTTCCGTGCCAGAGGGGCGGGCAGAAATTTTTGAGCCGTCGGCAAGTATGAACTGAAGCACGTTGGATTTGGGCAGCCTGATCTCCCATTCCTCATTGGTTTGAAGATTTTTTCCGCGTCGCATTTCATAATCGAGTAACTGGATCACGGGAGATCCGTTGATCATCTTTGGCGGATTGTTCCTGTAGCTCTCCATCATGGATGCGATTTCTTTCTGGCCATTCATCCCCTTCCTTGTAATGGATATCAGGTTTTCCTTAAAAAAGCCATACTGGATGTACAGGTCGATCAGCTTGTCGTACAATAATCTTCCCTTGTCTTTCTCATAGGCGGCCATTTCACTCAGCACCGCTACGGCGGCCACCGCATCCTTGTCGCGCAATTTAGAACCGATCATCAATCCGTAACTTTCTTCCCCGCCGATCACGTAATTTTCACTGGCTTCCTTTTCCCTGATCAGTTCGGCTATCCATTTGAATCCGGTGAGCACGTTGTAACATTTGATGCCATTCCCAGCAGCTATCCTGTCGATCATATCGGTGGTAACGATCGTTTTCACCACCATGTCGTTCGATCTTGAAATGCCCTTTGCCTTCCGTGCCTCGATCATGTAATTAAATGCAAGCACTGCAGTCTGATTGCCATTCATCAGCACCCATTCACCCCGGTTATCTTTAACGGCAATGCCTACACGATCTGCATCAGGGTCGGTACCCAGCAGAATATCAGCATCTATCTCTCTTGCCTTCCTGAGCCCAATGCTCATTGCTTCACTTTCTTCAGGGTTAGGATAAACGACCGTAGGGAAATTGCCATCTGGCACAGCCTGTTCTTCAACAATATTTACGTTCCTGAATCCAAACCTTTCCAAAGCCTGGGGAACCAGGGTGATGCCTGTGCCGTGAATGGGCGTGTACACGATTTTAAGATCCTGCTGCCTGGCGATCACTTCCGGATACACAGAAAGGGTCTTTAGCATTTTGATGTATTCCTCATCGATATCCTTGCCGATCAGGGAAATGTTCTGTTCCCCTCCGCTCCATTTCACGTCGTCAACAGAGGCCACTTTATCCACTTCCCTGATCACATTTTTATCATGCGGTGGCACGAGTTGGCCGCCATCGCTCCAATATGCCTTGTACCCGTTGTATTCTTTCGGATTATGAGAGGCGGTGCACACCACCCCTCCCTGACAACCCAGGTGGCGTATGGTGAACGACAATTCAGGTGTAGGCCGCAATGCCTCAAACAGGAAGACTTTAATGCCATTGGCACCCATCACATTCGCGACGATCTCTGCAAACAGGCGGCTGTTGTTCCGGCTATCGTGCGCTATGGCTACCCTGATGATTCCACCAGGATAGGTGTCCTTAAGGTAGTTTGCGTATCCCTGTGTGGCCATTCCAACGGTGTACTTATTCATACGATTGGTACCTACTCCCATAATTCCCCTCAGGCCTCCGGTTCCGAATTCAAGGTTGCGATAAAATGCATCAGCAAGCTCATTTGGATTTTCACGCTCCAGCTTTATAATTTCAGCTTTGAATGCCTCATCAAAATTGCCGTTGAGCCAGACCGAATACCTTCTTTTGATAGCTTCATCCATGTCTTCAATCGTTTAATTAGCAATATAAATCATTTACCTTTATGGCAGTGGTAAAAAGGACGCTCATATCGGTTTGCCTGCTGTACCAGATCCAACTATCCTTTGCACAAAGCGACACCGCTTTATTGCATCAGTTGAACAGGCCACGCTTACTATTTGTCGCTGCTGCAAATGGCGCATTGTATTCCGGAACCTTTATTGCACTTAACCGTGCATGGTATACCGGTTATGCAAAAACAGGTTTTCATTTTTTCAACGACAACCCCGAATGGAATCAGATGGATAAGCTGGGCCATATCTGGTCCACTTACCAGGTAAGCCGCTCGGCTGCCAGCATGTGGAAATGGGCCGGGATTTCTGCGGGCAGATCAGCCCTGCTTGGCGTAGTAAACGGAATGGTATTTCAGGGCATTGTGGAAATGCAGGATGCCTATTCTGCCCAATGGGGATTCAGCTGGGGCGATGTGGGCGCTAATGTATTGGGAGCAGGTCTTTATCTTTCGCAACAGGTTACCTGGAATGAACAAAGGGTGCAGATCAAATTAAGTCATTCACCGTACCGGTACCCTGAAGCATTAAAACAGCGGCGCGATGAGCTGTTTGGCAACTCGGTAACGGAAAGAATATTGAAAGATTATAATGAGCAGACGTACTGGGGCAGCGCAAACATTTCATCTTTTTTTCCTCGTGCCGGCATTCCACGTTGGCTTAATCTTGCACTGGGCTATTCAGCAGAAGGAATGTACGGGGGCCGGATAAATAAATGGACGGATGAAGAAGGTGCAAACTTTGATTACTCACACATTAAACGGGAGAGAAGATTTTACCTGTCACCAGACATTGACCTTACCCGCATACAGGTGCGCAGCAGGTGGTTAAGATCAATGTTGTTTGTTGTGAATGCTGTAAAGATACCCGCTCCTGCCCTTGAATGGAGAAGCGGAAAATTAGCACTGCGGATAAGATAACATAGTAAGAAAATGCCGGGTCTGTGCTATTCCAGGTATGCGCCAGCGATCAGTTCGCCCTTTACTTCTACATATATGTGTTCCTGTAAAGTGGTGGCCACTGACAGGCCTGTATAATCCAGATGCACTGGAAATGTTTTATGCGTTCTTTCCACCAGCACCATAGTCTGTATCTTGCGGGGTTGGTATTCGAGAAAAGGCTTCAAAGAAAAAAGCATGGTCTTACCACTATTGGCCACATCATCGATGATGATAATCACCCGGTCTTCAAAATCTATTTTGTCGCTCAGTTCGATCTGCCTGGGATTTCTCTTATCCAGTGAAAGGTGAATAAGCTGCACTTCCACTGAACCTATCTCTCTGAATATCTCCTGCATATTCCTTGCAATAACACTTCCATTATCCCTGATGCCCACCAGGATGATCTTTTTTTCCTCCGTGTTGTTTTCAATGATCTCGTAAGCCATTCGCCGCAATTTCATACGTACAGTTGCTGTATCAAGGATGTCCTTCCTGGCCATACCATTAGTTTGGTCAAAAATACCCGGTATACCTTTACAAACCCAATTGCAGGTAAATTCATTTCGGCTTATCTTTAAGGTTACCAATAACTTTTGAATGCCCTACGTGCAGCAAATCCTATTCATCCTTATCCTGTTGTCAGCCGCCTGGTTATTTACCAAAAAGGCAAAAGAGATCGCCGGAAATATCCGGTTGGGAAAAGACGAAGATTACAGCGGTCATCGTGCCCTGCGCTGGAAGAATCTGCTCCTTCTCGCTTTCGGCCAGAAAAAAATGTTCCGGAAACCGGTAGTGGCCATACTGCATTTTGTGATTTATGCAGGCTTCATCATTATAAACATCGAGGTGCTTGAAATTGTACTGGATGGCATCCTTGGCACCCACCGGTTGTTTGCCCCATACCTGGGGAGCTTCTACACCTTTGTGATCAATTTCTTTGAATTTTTTGCTGCGGGAGTGATCATCGTTTGTGTAATTTTTCTGCTGCGCCGGAACCTGCTGAAGATCCGCAGGCTAAGAAGCCGTGACCTGGATGGCTGGCCACGGAGCGATGCTAATTTTATCCTGGTCTTTGAAATCGTGCTCATGACCCTGCTGCTTACCATGAACGCGACAGACACTTTGCTGCAGCAACGCGGAGTTCCATCGTATGCAGCTTTTCCTACAGGCAATTTTTCAGTGTCCTCTCTTCTGCACCCGCTGTTTGGCGGCCTAAGCAATGAGGCGCTTATCGCTGTGGAAAGGGCTGCCTGGTGGCTGCACATTACCGGCATTCTTATTTTTCTCAATTATCTGCCGTATTCAAAACACCTGCACATTCTGCTTGCCTTTCCCAATGCCTACTATACACGCCTGCAGCCAAAAGGCAAGTTTAAAAATATGCCCAGTGTGCAGAAGGAAGTGCTGTACGCCCTGCAACCTGAACTTGCACCTGCCGATGCAGCTGCCCCTGACAGATTCGGCGCCAAAGATGTATTTGATCTCAGCTGGAGGAATCTTATGGATGCTTACAGCTGCACAGAATGCGGGAGGTGCAGTGCCGCCTGCCCGGCCACCCAAACCGGAAAATTATTGTCTCCAAGGAAGATCATGATGGATACCCGGGACCGTATGGAGGACATCAGGAAAAACATCCGGAAGCAGGGTTCATTCAAGCCGGATGGGAAAACACTGCTTCATGATTATATCACCACCGAGGAATTAAGGGCCTGCACCACTTGCAATGCCTGCGTGGAGGAATGTCCGGTAAGCATCAGCCCCCTCGAGATCATTGTGGAAATGAGGCGGTCACTGATCATGGAGGAAAGTAATGCGCCCGCCGAATGGAATGCCATGAGCGCCAATATCGAAAACAATTTCGCACCGTGGAAATTCAATCCAGATGAAAGGGATGCCTGGATGCAGGGCAAGTGAATGCTTCAAATATCTTTCCTGCTTACTACTTTCCTTATCAGGATGATCGCCGTGACCAGAAATACACAGCCTATGATCCAGTGCAGCATTTTCTGGTTTGCATTCAGGACATCCACAATAAACCTTCCGCCGAATACAAACACAAGGTTGCCGGCAAAGGTGCCGGTTCCAATGCCCAGGATGTAAATATTGTAGTGGCTGTTACGGTGCTGCAGCACCTGTTTGCTGAACAGCACGGTGCTCCATCCAAACCAGAAAGGGATCTGCACAGGGTTAAGTGCGCTCATTAAAGTGCCGAGCCAGAAGCGGTGAATGCCGCTTGATAACAGCACATTCGTTTTGACTACCGGATCAGCGGCGGCAACAAAGCTCGAAACTGCCAATGCCAGAATAATGATGATCGATATCCATTCCAGCCACCTGAACAGCCGCTTGTGTTTCAGCACCCAGGTCATAGCCACCAGCGACACCCTTACATATATCATTTCAATCAGGAGTGCACCCGCTACAAAGTACAACGCGGGACGAATGCCATCTGTTACAGAGATCTGCATGGCTGCAATGTTCAGTGTTCCAAGCGGGAGTGTGCCCAGGAA
>QQTW01001756.1_pt1 | contig 15427 bp, 16 predicted proteins | sample 1904831 | NCBI WGS metagenome assembly QQTW01 (sample SAMN09435610, study PRJNA476489) | Subsurface metagenome, whole genome shotgun sequencing project. | reverse complement strand
CTACTGCGTTACAACCAGATGCGATCGCCAGTTTTACTATATTTTCAGGGTCAAAGTACATCGGATTTGGTGCAAAAGAAGCCCCCGCCGAGTGTTCGATGCCTTGATCTACGGGCAAAATAGATAAGTAACCTGTATTACCCAAACGCCCAAAGGAATACAGTTGCTGCAAGCTGCGTAATACTTGGGGAGAGCGATCGCTAAAAGTAAATATCCGATCTATAAAATCCGCTCCTGGTAAGTGTAATAAGTCTTTGGAAACTTTTGGTTTATAGGTAAGCAAGTCTTCAGCTTCTTTCCCTAGCAAGGATTCGATTGATTGAGGGGCGGATATTGTTGCAGTCATGACAATTATTCCTCAAATACTTAGGTGGTTAGTTGTGCTTCTGGTGGAAAACCGTGTTGTTCTCTACCCGGTGCGCCATCGTACTTTTTAGAGGTTTTGTACAGTTCAAAACGTCCATCGGCGGCTAAAGGTGCAAATTTATCGCGCACCGCTTGCAATTGTTCGGTATTCATCGGCTTGAATTCCCTCGCTACAGCCAAGTTTTGCCGCAACACTTGTAATGAATCTATCCCGCTAACGGTTGTTGTTACAGGTAAACTCATAGCGTAGCGCAAAGCTTCTTGAGGCGTTATTACACCTTTTTTCACGGGTTCACCACCGCCGCCCATGCTTTTCATGCCAATTACAGCAATTCCCCGCTTATTGAGTTCGGGTAACACTTGTTGCTCGAAGCTGCGGAAGTTAGCATCAAAACAGTTAAGCGGTAGTTGACAGGCATCAAAAGGGAAATTGTAAGCAAGCATTTTGAGATGAATTGCTGGGTCTTTATGTCCTGTAAATCCAACATAACGAACTTTCCCTTCTTTTTTAGCCTGTTCCAATGCTTCAATTACTCCACCTTGGGCAAAATGTAAGGCGGGATCGTTATCATAAATAACTTCGTGGACTTGCCACAAATCGATATAATCTGTTTTTAATCGCCGCAAAGATTGTTCTAATTGCTGCATCGCTACTTTTGCGTTGCGTCCGTGAGTGCAAACTTTCGTCATCAAAAAGGCTTTATCTCGTCTACCTTGCAACGCCACACCCGCATATTGTTCGCTTTTTCCATCGTTGTATTCCCAGGCGTTGTCTATAAACGTTACTCCCGCATCCATTGCTTCATGGACAAGACGGGTTGCGTCAGCTTGGGTTTTTAACGTCCCTAGGTGGTAGCCACCTAATGCTAAAGCAGATACTTCAATATTAGCGCGTCCAAATTTGCGTTTTGGTACTGTACCGGAGGCTGTGGGGGGAGAAGTTTGGGCGATCGCTTTATCTACATCAATGTTTTGCAATACTATGTCTGTTAATGCTACTCCCGCGCCAATCATCCCTACTCTTTTCAAAAACTCGCGCCGTTTCCAATCAAATAGGGGGTTGTTATTTTCGGTCATTATTTATCTCTAATCTATAATTTTGTTTTTATAATTATTCTTTTTGCTTCCTTAAAAACACCTATCTATAGGTAGGTTGAACCCATATAGGTTTTATATGCTTTCTAATTGCAGGGCGGTGTTTGTGACTTTGGCAACTAACGAGCTAAGTAAGCTAGTGTCGTTCTATACAAGCTTATGGCAACAAAAACCGCAGATTTATCGGCAAAATGTGTATGCTGAGTTTGAAATCTCTGGCTTGCGATTGGGCATTTTTCAGCCACATAAAAGCAACAATGCAGAGTTTGCGAGTAGTCGCAACAGTAGCATGAGTCTGTGTTTGGAAGTGGAGGATTTGAGAAGTGCGATCGCGCATTTAACTAATATCGGCTATCCACCGCCTGGAGAGATTGTTGCAGCTTCTCACGGTCAAGAAGTTTATGCTTACGATCCTGATGGCAATCGATTAATTTTACACCAGTCTTAAATGCGATCGCTGTAAGTCACATCATATAGATAAAATACAATACTAATGCTTGTCCCCTCAATGCTCTATCAGTGATAGATAACATCTCAAAGTTTCTAATTGAACAATATTCTGCTGATTTTGCAGCTTGTTATTGGGTGAATCAATTAGTTTAACTACCATTAATCCTACCGAACTGAATGTAGAGCCAATTAGGGCTGATTCAGTAATGTTACTGCAATCGAGTGCAATTATCCTGCATACTGAGTTTCAAACCGTTGGCGATGAAACAATGCCTTTTCGGATGGCAGATTATTATCTGCGCTTAAAACGAAAGTTTCCCGAACAGATTATTCAGCAAGTAGTCATTTACCTAAAAAAGACAAATTCAAACTTAGTTAGACAAGAACGATATGTAACTCCTGAAATGATGCACCGATTTCGCGTCATTAGGTTATGGGAAGAACCAGTAGAGATGTTTTTGAGTACGCCAGGATTGTTACCATTAGCAGTATTGAGTCGCGCAGCAGATAAAGAAAGCGTGTTAACACAGGTCGTGAACGAGTTAGAACAAATCCCTGACCCCAGAGAACAAAGCAATTTAGTAGCTGCGACAAGCATCTTAGCAGGGTTAGAATTAGAGGAGCAGACGATTCGACAATTGATGAGGAGTCCGGTGATGCGCGAGTCTACTATGTATCAATCTATTTTACGCGAAGGTCGCGCCGCCGGAGAAAAAGCATTAGTTCTCAAGCAGCTTAACCGGAAATTGGGTAGTTTATCGCCAGAGTTGACTGCAAAAGTAAGTAATCTAAGTCTGGAAAGATTAGAGACTTTGGGTGAAGCTTTGTTGGACTTTAGCAGTGTTGCAGATTTAGAAACTTGGTTGGGTTAATGTGATCGCACTTGAATTAATGCTAACTGTTAATTGGTATTGACAGGGTTTGTGTTGACGAGCAAAGTTTTGGGAGCGATCACATTTCTACATAGTAAGCATATCAATACTTCTCGGTTAAGACTAAAATCAGGTAAATTGACTATTGTCCCTTGGAATAACCTAGGAGCCAATGCAGCTCAAAGAATTCTCCTTAATCTCCCCAGTCATTGAGTCAGCCGATGTGTTCCAAGCCATAGAAAGGGTTATTCCCCCGGATGTGATTGAACAAACCATTGGCAACACAGACAGTTTGGAAAAACGTAAGCGCAAACTGCCATCACAGCTGGTCGTTTGTTTGGTGATCGCGATGAGCCTGTGGTCATCCGATTCAATGGGAACGGTGTTGAAAAATCTTAGCAACGGTTTGAGCAGACAGTGGACAAAACTAGGACATTACTGGAAAGTACCAAGCAGTTCATCAATTAGTGAAGCCAGACAGCGAGTAGGGTGTCGGGTGATGAGTCAATTATTTGAGCGGGTGGTGCGCCCACTGGCAACCCCAGAAACTCCCGGAGGGTTTCTGGGAGGACTGCGAGTTATGGCGGTGGACGGAACTGTGCTGGATGTGCCAGATAGCATTACCAATGCCAGAGTCTTTGGTTATCCAGCCAGCCGTCCTGGTACTCAAGCGGCTTTTCCTAAAGTGCGGTTAGTGATGCTAATTGAAGCTGGGACGCATTTGATTGTGGATGCACTGATGTGTCCCTACCACATTGGAGAACGCGTTCGGGCTAAGAAACTGCTGCGCTCGGTCAGCGCAGGGATGCTTCTGATGTGGGATAGAGGGCTGCATTCTTACGCGATGGTACATGCCACGCAAGCTAGAGGCTGTCATTACTTGGGACGAGTACCAGCTAACGCTAAATTTTCAGGGGAAAAGGTTTTGGATGATGGCTCTTATTTGAGTTTGATTTACCCAGACGGCAAGTCAAAGAAAAAAGGTGGCACTAACATACAGGTGCGAGTGATTGAGTACACTATTGACTCACAGCAGTCGCAACAAACTTACCGTCTAATTACCAGTTTGATGAACATCGCTCAATTTCCAGCTTTGCTGCTAGCAGCCGAGTATCATCAACGTTGGGAGATTGAAAATACCATAGATGAACTTAAAACCCATCTACTGGGTCGCAAAACTCCGATTCGTTCCCTCAAACCTAAGGAAGTCGTTCAAGAGGTCTATGGTTGGCTGCTTGGACATTATGCCGTGCGGTGTTTAATGTTTCAAGCTGCTCAGCAAGTCGGAATATCACCATTACGTCTAAGCTTCACCGGAACTCTCAAAGTCATCCGTCGGGCTATTCCTGACTTTCAGGATATTCAACCCGAGCAACTCCCTTTTTTTACGCCAGGTTAATCAAGGAGATTTTGGCAGAAAAGATTCCTCCCAGACAGGGTCGAACTAATCCTCGCGTCGTCAAAAAACCTCGGTCAAAGTTCCCAGCCAAAAAACCGCTTCATAGAGGTGGAGTCCAACTGGAAGCGCTGAGATTTTCCGTTTCCAATACCGCAAGCGTCCGAATAACACTAAGACAAGTAGGCTCACAGCCAATAGCTGACTTATGCAAGAAAACGAACACAGACTAAGTGAGTTAATCAACACCGCCAGCCAGCTAATTGCAGCTCGCTTCAAGCCCGATTACCACGAGATTGGGGCAGCTCTTAGAACCCGCTCCGGTCAAGTGTTTTCTGCCGTACACCTAGAGGCAACTGTCGGCAGAATTGCCGTGTGTGCTGAAGCTGTTGCTATTGGAATGGCGGCTACTGCTGGAGACACACAAATTGAGATGATTGTAGCAGTCAATAGAATTGGTCAAGTCGTATCGCCTTGCGGGATGTGTCGAGAGTTGATAGCGGATTACGCACCAGATGCAAAAGTGATAGTTCCAGACGAAACTGGACCGATAATTGTTGCTATTAGTGACTTACTTCCCAACAAATATCACAGGTAGAGGTTAAATTAACTACGCACTTTTTCTTCCTCTAGTAGGCGTTAAACTGAAACGTTTGTCTATGCAATAGAGTCCTCAGTCTTATCTTGGCTCTATTCCTCATAATCCTTAACCGAGAAGTATTGTAAGGCGCATCTCCAGCAAGCCATGTAGCTAACCCGTTTGCTCCTGTCAAACGTTCTACACCGCAGGATGAATACCCAACACATTGCATTAATCCATCGCCTATTCACTGCCGCCGAAACGCTCGATTTACCGCTATGGTTGCAAGGCGGTTGGGCTATTGATGGAAAACTTCACCGCATCACCAGAGAACACCAAGACATTGACATTGCCTTTCCAACAGAACGCAAAGCAGAGTTTTTATTGCTGCTGCGATCGCTAGGTGGTACTGCCATAGAAAAAACAGATTACGGTTTTCTGATTACAGTAGATGGCGTTCTTGTTGACTGCGAACCATGCGTGCTTACAGGTGGGGTTTATGAACTTGAGGGGCTGCCACCAGGCACTTGCCCTAGGGAAAAACAGGGCAACATCGCCGGAGAGTCTTTGCGCTGTACAAGCTGGGAGGCGATTCTCTGGGACTATTTCTACTACCTAGAGGAAGTGCCACAATCATCATGGCGTGTTCAAGACTTTGAAAGCTATGACTTGGCGAGATCGTCCTTCGGCGATGCTGCGTCAGAACGCCTCCACGAACAGTTCAAGGCACAATATGCTTAAGGAGTAGATGAGTGTAGGTTATTTTGATGAAAACACCTTTTACTGGGGGTTGTATGTGCGGCTCTGTGCGCTATGAATGTGTAACAGAACCAATTTTTATGGGAAATTGCCACTGCCTAGATTATCAACGAGCGACAGGCACAGCTTTTGCAGCAACAATTCTTGTACCCTACGACGTAGTTACCATTACAGGCGATGTCAAATACTACGAAGTGACAGGTGATAGCGGGAAACTCATCAGCCGTGGTTTTTGCCCAAACTGTGGTTCTCGCTTATTTGGTAAGCCAGAAGTCGCTGACTTTTTAGGCATTACGGCAGGAAGCCTTGACGATTCCAAGTTGGTTTAGCCCTATGTTCGACTTTCACGTAGCCAGCGCCCAGCCGTGGGATTTTATGAACCCAGATTTGCCCAAGTTCGCTAAGTCTCATCACCCCAGTAATCTTTAAGTCAGAGGAAATCTACCTAGAAGCGAGTGACAATATAAGTTGTAGTATTGCTGGTGCTGATTATCATAGGTAAAACAACAAAATGGCGATCGCAATCAAAATTCTCAGCCAGGACGATACAGGTATGCTCAACAATGCCGCTCCAGATGTCTTTGATATGGAGGTAGCTAAAAATGCGATCGCCAAAACTAGCCGTTAGAACCATTGATTACCGCAAAGTTAATGCTACAAATTGCCTTTTGACCGCGCCTTCAGTGCTTTCCAGTTCGGGGTGGCAAGATATTCATTTTGAGCTTTTTCAACAACCCCCTTTTGAGGTTGCCGAGCATCAACATACTATGCACGTCATCGCTTGTGGGGTTCTCTATGCACAGACAGAAAGTAGGCTCAACTATTCATCTGGGGAACGGTGGTTGGATGGAAAACTGAAAACAGAGACACGGAATATTGGCGATATTGCGATTATTCCTGCCGATATTTCCCATCGATGTAATTGGAATACCTCAGTCCAGTTTATGGTTTTGGCAATTGAGCCTGAACTTCTCCAGCAAGTCGGTAGTGATTGGGTAAATAGCGATCGCATTGAACTAATTCCTCAGTTTATGACGGTGCAAGATGCTCTAATTCAAGGTGTTTTTTCAACTTTAAAGGTAGAAATAGAAACAGGTGGGTTTGGCGGTACTTTGCTTGTCGATAGCTTGAAAACAGCGTTAGCAATTCACTTGCTGCGGAATTACTGCAACACTTCCCCAAAACTCTCTACTTATGACGATGGCTTATCCTGGGCAAAATTAACCTTAGTGACAGATTATATCAACGCTCATCTGCATAAGGAATTAACACTAACAGAAATTGCCGCGATCGCCCAAATAAGTCCTTATCACTTTTTACGCTTGTTTAAGCAAAGTATGGGTGTAACGCCACATCAATATATTTTACAGAGTCGGATCGATCGGGCTAAATACTTATTGCGATCAAGCGATCTGAGTATTGCAGACATTGCTCTTAGAGTTGGCTTTTGCGACCAAAGCCATCTAACTCGGTGTTTCAAGCGCATCCTTGGTTTGACACCAAAACAATTTTTACAACTTTAACCGCAAGAATATCCCAAAATGCAGCAATTTTTTTCTAGAACCTAGACTAGCTAGTTCTCTAAGCTATTGGTAGTAGCTTCTCCGCAAAAAAATGACCCATACTCAACAGATGACTATCCCGCTTTGGGGATTAGTTGTGTTTATAGGATGGACGATCACGATCGTTGTCTTTCTGCTTGTAGTCAGGATTCGGCATTTATCTACTGGTGGCTCTCCAAAAGATTTTGGCACGCCCAACGATGAGAGCTTGCTTTGGCGACTTTTTCGGGTTCAATCCAACTTGGTTGAAAATCTGCCGTTGTATCTAGGTGTGGTGTTCTTGCTGACGGTGCGGGAGATTTCTGGAATAGCAATTGATTCTTTAGCCGTTACATATATCGTATTCCGTTTGGTGCATTCACTGATTCACATCGCCCGAATCAATCCAAACTTTCGAGTGTTATGTTTAGCCATGCAATTTAGTTGTCTAATCGCATTAATAACCCTATCAACTTTCTAATAGACCGATTGCACGATTAAGCCGAAGTGTACTTACAAGCAAATCAAGGAGATTTGGAATGAATCGTTTACAAGGAAAGCGTCTACTTATTACAGGTGGTACAACAGGGATTGGACTTGAGAGCGCCAAGCAATTTCTGGCAGAGGGTGCGCGGGTGGTAGTTACTGGACTTAACCCTGACACATTGGTTCAAGCCCAGCAAGAACTAGGCGAAGAAGTCATCGTTATTAAGAGCGATGCAGGTCAAGTTAGCGAGCAAAAGCTTTTGGCAAAAAAAATCGCTGAAGTTTTAGATCAACTTGATGGCGTATTTCTTAACGCTGGGATTAGTATTTTTCAACCGCTTGAGACTTGGGATGAATCATCGTTTGATCGACAAATTGCCGTTAACCTCAAAGGACCCTATTTCCTCCTCCAAAGCCTGTTGCCAATTTTGGCAAATCCTGCCTCAATCGTGCTGAATACCTCTATCAATGCTCATATTGGGATGCCAAACTCTAGCGTCTATAGTGCAAGTAAAGCTGCGATGCTCTCGCTCGCAAAAACTCTATCTGGTGAACTAATAAAGCGAGGGATTCGGGTCAATGCCATTAGTCCAGGTCCTATATCTACATCTATACTTGAAAAACACGGTCTGACCGCCGAACAAATCCAGCAAGTAGCAGAGTCGCTCCGCAATCAGATTCCCTTAAAGCGATTTGGTGAGCCAATAGAAATTGCAAAAGCAGCAGTGTTCCTTGCCTCGGATGAATCGTCTTTTATGCTGGGTAGTGAGATGATTATTGATGGTGGCACGAGTACTTTATAGCGATTGAGGGGTAGTGTCTTTAATAGATATGCCATCCTATATGTGCGACCATTGAGCGGACGGTTTGCTGACTGTCTTGGTGGTAGATGAAAGCGGCCCGTAAGCATAAGTTTGAGTTTCAAAAATTGCTACTTTTTGCTCGTCTCTTAGTCCCGGACGCAGCGACTCAAATATGTCAACTCCTGCTTGCAGAGATTCAATTGCTTGGAACAAATTGACCGATTTGAGGAAAGTTTCACCCAAACCAGTCAAAGCTTTGGCAACCCCTGAGCGATCGCCAATAGACTGCCGCAAAGCCAAAGCTTGCTGATAATAATCTAAAGATTGTTCGTACTGTCCCAAATCAAAATAGACATTACCAACAGCGTTTAATGCCTGAGCGCGATCGCTTCTTTCTCCTGGTACGCGCAAAGCTAGTTCCAGTATTTGCAATGCTTGAGCATACGCACCTATATATCGATAACTTTCTCCTAAGCCGATTTGGTTGCGATTTTCGCGCGGCAAATCTTGAAGTTGCGTACCTTGTGCTTGCTGAAAATTGGTTAATGCTCGGTAGTAATCTCCTAACTCTAAATAAACTAATCCTTGACTACTCAACAACCTTCCCCGTTGACTAGAATTACCAGGAATTGTCTCAGCTTGCTGCAAATACTCCAAAGCTCTTTGGTTGCGTCCCTGGCGATAATAAACTATACCTAAATCGATTAAAGTTTCTTGTTGCCCGGGGTTAATCCCTGCTGCTTGATAAACCCTTAAAGCTTCTTCTAGCTTGGTTTGAGCGGCTAAAAACTGATTGCTTTCTATAAAAAAATCAGCTTGTTTGAGTAGTTCGCTGGCTTGATTATTGTTTAAATTTTGAGCTTGAACTGGGATATTTTGCCAAATTACACTAAATATTGCAAATCTAGACAAGATGCAGAGAGTTCTGAAAACGCGCAGGCTTTGCATAAGTAATATAAATCTTGCTCAGAAACGCAATAGATGCGATCGCAGTTTTGTGTTTCTACTATATTCGCCCAAACTGGAACGTAAATTATTGGCGATCGCACTTTATATTTCTTCTGCCAATTCTTGAGCAACGATCGCGCTAATAGTTGCAAGCGGCACTTTATAAAAATACTGCCGTAAAAATTGCTCCTCTCGTACCGCCGCGATAAACTGCTCAATAATCTGTAAGTTCTGGGTATCGGCAATAATTGGCTCCACTTCAAGAGAGCTTATTTTGAAAGCTCGATTTTGAAAACTAACTTTAAAACCCAAACGAGTCAAAGCTTGAAAACCCAGTTGCAATAATAAGTCGCTAATTCCCAATTTTTCCATTAGTTGGGTGCGCGTAACGCCTTGCCCAGTACGACTGAGATATTTGGCAATACCAACTAAATTTAGCCAAACTTGACCAGGGGGAATAGGATTAGGTGGGTCATAAGCGATCGCAAGCGGCTTATTTTCATAAAGCGATCGTTCGTACCAAGCCCGCAACTCATCCCAATTACTAGGGCAATTTTTAACTAGCAAAACTGGTGCTGTTACTTGCTCAAAACCTTCTTGTCGCCAATCTAAAATTTTTATGGGCTTGGTTGGAGAACTAAGTTGGTTCGCTTCAGCGTTAGGACGAACTGCTAAAAGCCTCACTTCGTACTGAGCTTTTTGTCCTTTGGCTGGATTTTCGTAACTGTTGTAATCGATTTCTACAATTGCATCGCAGCGCCCTTGAGGGATTTCTTCGCGATAGTGTCCCCACCATACGCCGGGAAATCTGATAGTTGTAGAATCATCTCGAAGTTGAAAATCGGTTTTTATATACCTAACTTCTTTTCCTTGAACGTCGCGAATATTGCGATTCCACGTTCTTTCAAACCAACAGTTTTGAATTAACAGTTTTGGGACAGGGTTGCCCATTCCACAAGGTTCGAGCAGTTTCAATTCCCAAAATAGTTCTTTACCCAACTCGGCAACAGTTACGACTAAATCGGCTTGGACGGTGGGAACTGAAGTCGCATTTCCCAATATTTGCCGCAGTCTTTGGTTAATTGCATCGGTAAATAAGGGGATATTTTCTATAGGCAAACTCAACCCCGCCGCAAAGGGATGTCCGCCAAATCGGTGCAGTAAGTGCGCTTGATCATTGACTAATTGATACAAATCGACTTGATTTACAGAACGTGCCGAACCGCGAGCTAAACCTGTTTGTCCCTCGGTATCCGTACTCAGTAAAATCGTCGGGCGACCTGTTTGCTGGGCAACTTGTCCAGCGACTAATCCCAGTACCCCGACTGCCCATTGCGGATCTTCTAGGACAATTACGTTAGTAGTAGATAGATCCATCCGCTCTAGCTTGGCGTTTACTTGCTGCTGGACATCTTTTTGTAGAGACTTACGCCGAGCATTAGCAAGTTCGGTTTCTTCCGCCAATTGGTTGCAGTGCTTTACATCTCTACTTGTCAGCAACTCCACGCAAAAAGACGCATCGCCTTGAATCCGACTAACGGCGTTAATTCTTGGTCCCAAACCAAAAGAAATGTCTGTAGGGCGATCGCCACTTCTACGGCAAAGGTCTAATAAGCGCCCAACTCCGGGTCTACGGCGCTCTGATTCTGGCTTGCGGGAGTCTTGTTGCATTTTCTCAATTCCTCTTTGTGCCAAGTACCGACAATCGCCCCTTAGTTGGACTAAATCGGCAATTAGTCCGATCGCCACCAAATCTAATAAGTCATCGATGGGTTGCTGGGGGCCATCTGGTAAGGTTTGATAAAGTGCTTCTACTAACTTGTAAGCAACGGCAACTCCAGAAAGATGAAATAGTTGATGATCGCTTGGCAAATAACGAGGATTGATAATAGCGGTAACGCTTGGGCGATCGCTTGGTAAGGTGTGATGATCGGTAACTATGACATCAATTCCTAAAGAGTTTGCGTAAGTTATTTCCTCAATATTTGTGCTGCCAGTATCGCAAGTGACAATCAACTTAGTATTATTTTGGGCAATTTGATCGATCCCTTGACAGTTCAATCCGTGCGATTGGGTGAGGCGATTGGGAATGTAGTAATTCAACTGTTGATGTTGCGGAAAAAATTGTCCCAATCCATCCCATAACACAGCAGTTGAGGTAATGCCGTCTGCGTCAAAATCTCCCCAGATAGTTATTGTTTCATTGCGATCGCGCGCTTGTTGCAACCTGGCTACAGCTTGCTGCATTTCTTGCCCAAATACATTGGGACTAGCCGCTTGATATAGCTGGGGTTTGACAAATTCTGCCAACTGCTGCACGTCTTTAATTTTGCGCTGCCACAATAACCTCGCTGCATGATGCCCTAAAGAGGCAGGAACATAGCTTTTCACCGCTTGCACAAACCATTCTGGCGGTGATTCAACCGATATTACAGTCCAGTTTTGTAATTGTTCTGTCATCTACTAAACTTGCAGAGATAGTTTGCATACATCTCTACTGAATTGTTACTTCCTGAATATTAGCAAGATTTAGTAGTTTACTTGTACTATCTTCCTGGTTGGATAAATTGAGGTCAAAATCAGCATTGCTATAGCTTCGCTTCGTACTTCGTCCTTCGCATCTACTAATAAATTGGCAATAGTTGCAAGTTTTACTACCTTCTACCACCTGCGGAAATTGTTCGCCTTGTTCGTAACGTTTGAGCCAGTTAGTCAGTTGCAGAAGTAAAGAATTGAGTTTTTTCTCGGTTTGTTGGTGTTGGGTATTGCTATAAGTAAAAGTCAAACTTTGCGGTTTGTCGTCCGATTGGACAAACCAGTAAGTCATAGAAATTTGTTCGGGCAAATATTCGCTAGTTTCAGCTAATACATACAGGTAAAGCAAAGTTTGCCAATTTTGAGCCAATTTGCGCCGATCTTGAGGTTTGGGGTAAGTTTTCCAATCAAGAATTTGGCAAGTGTTATCTCTGGCGATGAATAAGTCATAAATTACTATCAGCAAATATTCTTGAACTTGCAAAGTTCGACAATGTTCGCTCTCGCGAAACTCGCCATCAGAAGCGGGTGTCAATATCTCTGTAGCTGCTCCAGCAAAGGCATTCATCCAGCCTTGCAGTTGTTTGTCTTCTTTGACTAACCCATCAATAGGTAAGCCTAATTCTCGCTGTTGCATCAAGAGGTGAAAGCGGCTACCGGAACTTAAGCGTTCTTGTTGCTCTAAGCTAGTAGGAGAGCCAAGCCCGTCTAAATAAGTATGTTGAAACTGACGCGGACAACGTTCGAGTAAGTTTAGTTGCCCTTGAGATAATCGCATATAGTTGAGGATTTGTAGCGTTATAAATAATTATGACTACTTTAGATTCCACCACTCCAACGGATTTTGTCGCTATTTTAGAACGGGCGGCGGTGAGCTTGCGAACTAAAGAACTTCGCCCTTCAGCCAAAGAAGTAGTCGACGCTTTATTGCAAGCAGAAAAAGCCGCCAAGCAGCAACGCCAAGTATACCCGCTCGAATCGCTGTTTGGTCAGTGGCGGCTTTGCTTTACGGCTCCTAAAAACGCTCATCTAAAAAGTGGTGTAGCTCTAGGTAAGGGCTTTTATGTACCCCAAATTGCTCCAGCACAGATTTCCTTTCATCCATCTCCAAATTTGAGTCAAGCTGAAATTACTAATTCTCTGCAATTTGGCTCCTTGCAGTTTAAGCTAACGGGACCTGCTCGTTATTTGGATAAGAAAAATTTACTAGCGTTTGACTTCACCCATATGGAACTTTCGTTATTTAATCGAGCCATTTATAGCGGAGGGTTTCGCGGCGGTAAGCTTAAGAACGCAGATTTTGAGCAGCAATCTATTTCTAAACTACCTTTTTTCGCCTTCTTCTTAGTAACAAAAGACTTTATCGCCGCACGCGGTCGTGGTGGTGGATTAGCATTGTGGGTAGTTTTACGGTAATACTGAAACTACTTGAAGCTGTTTTTTAATTGCATCACACGCCACCTTAACTCCATTTTCTGCTTAGATAATACGTCCAATTTCTGCGGCTTTTGCTGCGTAGCTAGGATTATGTAACAATTCCTGTAATTCTTTTGCTACTCGTGGCGCTATATACTGCTTGCGAGAAATTGTCCGAGAAGTGCCTAAGCGTTCGACCCTAATACATAAAGCTAAAGTTAGAGTATGGAATTATTAAGCGCGATCGCATTTATGAATACCAAAGAACAAATTATCCAAGAAATCGAACAATTACCAGAACCACTATTAGCAGAGACTTTAGAATTTGTGCGTGCTTTGAAGGTGAAGCCACAAGTCAAAGCGCCGAGTAAGGTAGTTCAAGCTTATTTAGATTCTGAAGAAAAATGGTCGGGGGTATATCGTCGCCTTGCAGATTCCTAACTTTGTTTCTAAATCAGATGTATTAAACATCTACAAACGCCAAATTGAGAGGTTTGGCGGACTTGATGGGATTAGAGATGCGGGGTTGTTAGATTCAGCATTGGCTCAACCCCAAGCTACTTTTTTTGGCGAACTACTGCATCCAACTATTTTTACTCAAGCTGCTGCTTACTTATATCACCTTGCGAAGAATCATCCTTTCCTAGACGGTAACAAGCGTACTGCCTTTGCTACCATAATCGCTTTTTTACAAATTCACGATTACGAGCTTGATATGACTGAAGATGCAGCCTATAACATGGTAATGCAAGTAGCCCAAGGAGAGATGTCTAAGGAAGCGCTTTCTAGTTTGCTAGAGCAGCATATACAAGGATAGTGATCGCTATTTCAGATAAAATTTTGTTTTAAGGGTGCGATCGCCAGCAGCCAAGTGAGCATTCTAAAGTTATAGCTGGCATTACCTGTAACTTTATTTATGAACCCAAATACCTTGCTGCAAACTCTAGAACCACTAACCCATCAAGCTCGAATGCGACAGATGGTAGAAATAGGCAAACAGTCAAGAGACAATAGGGATTTAGCAAGTACATTAAATCAGCTTGCTCAAGGAGATTTTTATCGGCGCTATTTGGCTTTGCAAGCTTGCTACGGTAGTAGAAATATTGAGCTAATTAATCAAAGCTTAAGCGACCCATCGCGGAAACTGCGAAGTCTTGCACTACTTTTAATTGTTTTATTTGGAGATGATGACCAATTAATAGCCGCGTTGCAGATAATTCCCACTAAACAAAGATCCCATCTACTCAAAAAGTCGCTAAAACATCGTCGGCATGAGGTTATTGAGGGGTATTTGACTGATTTGGCGATCGCAAATCCTGAAGAATTGAGCAAATATTTGTCTTTTGGTTCGACAGAATTTGTTACTAATCATATTGAAGTATTATTACACCGCAGTAGTAATGAGGATTGGCGCAGGCTGGCTCGTTTTCACCCGCTAATTGCCGCTCGAACTTTGCTTCAACAAGCAGAAACTATAACCGAGTTCGATCCGCGCTTAAGATATTACGTTGATGCGGCGCTACCGGAACTTGTAGAGCAATGTCCTAAGCCCGCCTTAAATCTGTGTCGTGCTTTGCTCAGAACAACGTCTATCAGCCAAATAAATTTGCAACCTCTAGTAGCTAAATGCTGGAATGAGGTTGCAGAAATAGTATTACAGTCCGAAGATCGGGCAAACTGCAATTTTGAGAAAGTAGCTCATAAGCTCGATTGGCATTTTTTACCCGCATTAATTGAGAAAGGTTATTTAAACAATCCTCGGCTTTGGTTATCTAAGCTTGAGCCAGAAAAGCGATCGCAGCTTTACACTGCCTACAACACTCGCTGGCGCGACTCTGAAGATATTTTAGAAGTCGAGCTAATTCAATCATTATCCCCCACCGATCGAGCGCATGAAGCTCGGTTGCATCTAAATTTACCCATTTTGGCTACTAGCCTCATCCATCAGCTACCCTACGCAGCTTTTTTACCTTGGGATGAAGCATGGAATACGCTTAAACCTTTTATTCAAAATCCCGACCCAGAGATTCGGACTATTTCTCTGAAAACTTTGGTAGAAACGATTAGGTTTGAACGCAGCGCGACTTCTGACTTGTTACAAAAAATAATTGCCCGTCGCAACGAACAAGATCCAATCCGAGGGGCAATACTAGGCGCAATGGTAAGCTTACCGCCGGGTT
>QQTW01001755.1_pt1 | contig 15441 bp, 15 predicted proteins | sample 1904831 | NCBI WGS metagenome assembly QQTW01 (sample SAMN09435610, study PRJNA476489) | Subsurface metagenome, whole genome shotgun sequencing project. | reverse complement strand
CAGACGGATGATGATATATTCTCAGAGTCAAATACCCATCCCGCCCCCCGCAATTCAGACAGCAACAACACCCACATCCTCCTCCTCCTCCGGCTCCAGCTTCCGCTCCTCAACCCTACGCCCCTCCTCCTCTACACACCTACCCTCCCCCCCATCCTCCTCCCCCATCAGCACCAGCCCAGCCCAACACAATAGTAGACGAAGAAGCAATATCCACCGCGCAAAAACACGCCCGATGGGCAATCTCGGCTTTGAACTTCGAAGACATCCCGACCGCCATCAGGGAGTTGCGCGGCGCGTTGGAGGTGCTGGGTGCCGGCGCTGCGAGATGATTTGGTACGTTCGTACCGAAGGGAGGAAGGCGGGAAATTGAGGAAGGGGGGGGGGAAGGGGATTTGTATGTAACATACCTACATAGTAGGTACTTATACTCCTTTGATCGGTTTTACTTCTCGCCGGTTCTGAACAGGGAGAGTCCCTTCTTTTCCCAGATCAGATGGTGACCTGCCGTGCAATTCCTGACTTCAACTCCCTTTACGCCCTAGTACATGGGTAGGGACGACGGGATAGTCATAACGCTTCGAGGCAATGTATGTATGGTATGGCGGTGTCGACTCCTACTCCCTAACTTAGTACCTACTAAGCCTCTCGAGTATTGTTACGGAGTAATTATATATATACGGGCGCTTGGCTTGATGGCCACTGCTGCCCATTGATTGCAGAGGTATACATATTTACTATTAAGGATTGAATGGTTGGCTGTAAGCACATAGAGTAACTCATTTATGTTGGCCAGGAAGGGAGGGGAAGGCGCTTATAACCGTTCTGTTGCGCTGTCTTACTTTTCCTTCTCGCTAACTTGAGTTATCGTACGTAGTAGTTACTAACTAGCTGTGATGGATCTGGGACGTTGATATGGGTATTTGACTCTGAGAATATATCATCATCCGTCTGGGAGAGGGTATGTGTTCATCTATCTATGTATCTATCTATCTATCAGTGGAGATTTTTCTTTCCAGCAGCGAATATGAAAGCAAAGCTAAGCAAACGGAACAGGATAGCTGGCGCTGTCAGCTCTATCTCGTTGCCACGTCGGTCCATGGTTGGAAGGTTTCATTTGTGGGTGACTGAGTCGTGACTGGAGAGATGAATAAAGACCGTAGCACTTCGTCGCAGGAAGCATTTCAGGCCTCCCTTCGTGCAAGCCCATGTAACCAGCTAGCCCGCGCTCCTCGGCAGTGTGGATAGCTAAGAGGCTTCTTCGAATCTCTAGATCACCATCACCGTCTCCACCTGCCCTTATCCCCGGCGCTGACGACCCTGCATCCATCCATGCACACCAATAATCAACCAAAAAGATCCTCCGCCTTATTCCTCCTCAGCGTCCCACGGCCCCTGATCTTATCACTGAACAGTTCCTTCCCCTCATTCCCACTCCCACCCTTCACGAACTTGTCCGGAAACAGCTCCCTCACATTCGTCGTTGCTGTAGCCGCGCCCTTGATGCTCATCCCTGCTCCGCCCTTGATAGACAGACCCGCTGTGCCCTTGATATTCAGACCGCTGTGCTCATTACCCCTAGGCGCCGCACCTGGATTGGAAGTAGAAGGAGAGAAGAGTTCCTTCCCCGCATTAACATTCCCATTCTCATGATTGCCACCGCTGATGTCCATCCTTCCCCTCATCCGCCTAGACAGCTCATCCTCATTCGCTGCATCAGCTTTCGCACGCGCATCGAACGCGTCGCTACGTCGATGGTTCGATCGATCGGTTCGATTGGGAAAGAGTTCCTTCTTCAGCTTTGTGGCGGCGGCTGCGCGGTCGGCCTGCTTTTGCGCTTGGAGCTTGTCGCTTGCGAGCTGGCCACTGCTGGTTTGTGTACTAGTAGTGGAGGAGGGAAAGAGCTCTTTCTCGCGGTTGGCTTTGGGGAAGGGATGGGGATCGTCGCGGGAGTAAATGGGTGGTGGAGAGCGGTCTCGGAATCGATTGGTGGGTCTGCTCCGGCGAAAGGAGGAGGAGGGTCGGTTAGTTTCGGAGGCGTCGGAGGAGGCGTCGAGGACAATTTCGTCACTGTTGGTGGTGCTGCGGCCTGGGGAGGCGCTGCGGTTGCGGGCATTACTTCTTCTACCGCGGCCACCGCGACTGCGGGAGGGTCTTGATGGGTCCGGGTTGTCATCGTACATGCTTGCATTAAAGTCTCCTCCTCCAGATTCGCCGTTGGCGTCTTGATCTCTTCTTCTTCGGTCCTCGCGATCGTTGTATCGTCTTCGCTGGTAGTCCCCGTGATCACCATTGCGGTGGCTGCGGCCATTCGCGAACTCGGCTCGCATGCGCTCAACAGGATCTGCTTCTGGGTGGAGGAGGTAGTAGCGGCTTGCTTCTTTGGCATTGCGTCTCTTTTTATCGCTGGCAATTGCCCTGCGGACTTGGAGATGGGAGCCTGCACGAGGCTTTGTGTCTCGTAGCTGTAGAGGGTTGTTGATGATATCGGACTTTGTAGGTGTGACTGCGCAAAGAGCTTCCAGTGCTTGCAGAGCAATATCATTTGAAGTATAGACCAGATTGGCGGATGAATCGTCGATCCATTGGACAAAGGTTGGTGGTGTAGGGAAGTAGTCAATGGCAAAATTTCGAACATCATCGGTGGAAAAATCGTCGATGCCTCGAATATGAACTTTGGTGGCTTGTATCTCTTGTTCAGGGTCTTCAGTATAGATGGCCGGTACTAGAGTATTGGGAATTGGTGGATTGAAAGGTGTCAACTCGTATTCTTCTCCTTCCTGTAAGCCAGATGTAAGGATGTGGTGTGGCATTGGTAAGTGGACACGCTGAGCAATACCTCAAGTTCTGGTTCAGATATCGGCTGGACGTCGGCGTCCATGTCAATGTCAATATCGATATCCATATTGTCATCGTCGGCCATCGAGGTGCCAAACTGCTGCGACATTATTTCTAGGTTGGTGGTCATGTCCAGGAGAGGCAGAGTAAAGAGTTCGGTGGACGGATGAGTGTTAGATGCTTGAGAGCGAGCTTATGAGAATGGAAAATACACATGAAGAGAGAAAACTGCGAGGCTTTACATCGAGTAACATACTATCAAACGAATGTGATTGTATTCTTGTAAAATACAGAGTGATCAAGATAGATAGTGGTAATTAACGAGTGTCCTGATATCTTGGCAGGCAACTGTCCTTGAATCCAACTAAACTCCAACCAGAAGTTCAACACGTGAAAGACATATCCTTCCCTCTCCAATGACCAGCATGGAGAAGCAAAACCCATAACTTCTCTGTCAGAAGGCTACGAGACTGATCGCTGGCGCTTGGTAGGTGTGGCTTCGTCATCGTCGTCCGCCACCCGCTGGCGCTTCGGGCTCTGGCTATTTGTTCTTGGGGTTGCGTTGCCATTAGCCTGGGTAGTAGCCGCATTCTGTGTCTTTCCATTGGTTTTGCGGGCGGTATCTGGCCTACGGTTTCCGTAGCTATTTGTCTGCATGGAGGTCGAGCTCTCTGCCTGGTCATTCGTCTCGTCAACAGTCTTTGATCCGTCACCATCGTTGCCATCCGTTCCTGTGGTTGAAGAACGTGGTCCCCGCTCCTTCTCTTCCTTCCTCTTTCTCTTACTTTCGGCGTCTTGTTTTGAGGTCGTCAATGGTCCCTTTTGATTCCTCCGTTCATCATAGCCCGATCGCTCGCGAAGGCCCCGGTTCCAGACGTTCTTCACACCAGCCCATCCTCTCTGATACCCCTGGCGCTGCATGCGTCGAGCGGTCTCTTCAAAACGGGCTTCTCCTTCAATCTCTCCTTCGTCAATGATTTCCTTCATTAGGCTGATAGCTTCCTCTTTCTCCTCCTCAAGCCACCGTTGCCGAGAATGGGTTTTCGGCTGAGGCGTAGCAGTTTGGCTGGCGCCGGCGGTACCTAGACTTTGCAAAGTAGATTTTCGACCCTTGCTTGGCTTCCTCCGGGTTTTCCTAGAGCTGGCCATCGCCGGTGCTTGATTGTCGTCCTGCTCATCTTGATCATCGACTATTGCATTGAGCTTCCAGGTTAAATCAGGATAGACGGCGGAGTAATCATCCTCGGGCTCGTCCTGCGAGTCTGAGTCACCGTCCAGAATATAGGGCTTGGTACGGGTGATAGGATTGACATAGTAATATTGCTCATCAGCTTCGTCCTCCGAGCTTAGATCATCGTCCTGCGAGTCTGAGTCAACGTCCAGAATGTAGGGTTTCGTACGGGTGATTGGATTGACATAGTAGTATTGCTCATCAGCTTCATCGTCCGAGTTTAGGTCATCGTCTCTCGAGTCTTCACCATTGTTATACAAATCCTGCTCGTTGTTCTGTACATCTTGGTCGTTATTCTGTGCATCTACATCTGAAATAGAGCGCTTCTTCTTGTCGGCGTTCTCGCTGTCGAGATGGTCGTAATTGTCTTGATTTTCGTCCTGCCTATCATCGTCATCACTGTCCTCACTGGGAGTCCTTTGTCCTGGACTGAATTCATCTTCGCTACCATCATCAAAGTCGTCTGCATCAGGTTTGTCGTCCTGGTCACTGTCGTTGCCGTCATCGTAGTCATGATCATCAGTCGACGTTCTGCCTTTGGCCATACAAGAACTGCAAATCCAAGTATTCGGCACCAGTCCCGGAGGTATCCGCTCGCAAGGCCGATGATACCAGCCTCGATCACTGTATTCCCCAGTAGGAAGCTTGAGTCGTGGCTGCTTTCTGTGAAAGGCAGAATCACAGTTGATGAAGTCCGCTGCAGTGTCGTCATATCCGCACTTTGCTTCACAGGTATAGGCTAAGCCGTCGACATTTCCCTTGGGGAGACTCGCTCTTTGCATCATAAGCAATCGGTCGAAACCAGCCCCGTTTCGCATGCCCTCGATAGAACCGGCAGGACCCCTTAAGCGTGAGGTGGCCGTGGTGGGTTGTGCTTTAATTCCAGTTGGAGGCGGTGGTGAACTGAAAGCAGGAGCTGATGAATTAGGAGTGTCAACTTCCTTGGCGGCAAGGCTCGATGACGGTGATTCCACCGAAGCGCCCTCCGTAGCTTGCTGGTTTTCTGGCGCTTTGATGGCTGTCTCAACTTCCTTGACGACGTGGTTTGATGACGAAGGTTCCACCGGAGCGCTCTTCGCAGCTTGCTGTACTTCTGGGGCTTTGAGGGCGGTCTCAACTTCCCGAGCTCTCTGAGCTTCTTGGGCTTCCCGAGCTTCCTGAGCTGCCAAGAGAACTTTCGCAGCTGGTCTTGGGTCTCGCGATAGGTCAATTGAGGAGGTTTGATCACTATTGGACGTACAATCGACCGAACTTTTGACGTCGGCGAGGACAACCTCGATTTGATATGCCATAACCTGGCAATGAGTTAAGTTGTCCTTGAGGTTCTGGAGTGCGTCGAAAGCAATAGACAGTGATGAAGTGAGAAATGAAGGCGGGCCGACTATTGGCGGTCTTAATGCCTTCAGAGGCGGGGCTTCCACCACGGGACTGGTTTCCCTGCTCGACATGGTACGTAATACCTTACCTGAAGATGTCTGTGATGGTTGGAGACGTAGCTTTGAACTTGCTTCCGGCGCAAGAGTGATGGGATGAGGGTGGATCAAGGGAATAAGTGAGAAGAGACACTTTCCTTGACCAGCAAGGAGAAGACGTAGAGTAAAGGATATACGACACGCAGATATCACTACCAGAGTGAAAAAGACGAGCAATGAGTAGTTGAGTATGTAGAGAAACGAAGATGCTGTGGAATGATGATGAAAAGGTAAGCAGGATTTCTGTGGAGAGGCAGATAAGGAAATTCTGGAGTTGTGTGCCAGCAGGCCCATTCAGGCAATAGCGCTATTGTTCCTTTTGATATCAATGCCTCAATAGTGAAGTAAATGAATGCTCCAATTGAGGTGACATGCGATTTTAGCCTGATGTTGAATAACTTACATAGGACAATGCAGCAAGCTGCGCTTTCGCAGTCAGCCGCAAGGCTATTGCCACACATTCGAGCCATCATCCTCAGCATGAGTCTTGTGGCCTGAAATTTTAGTCAATCATTTCTCCAGTTCCGGAAAGAGGTTCTTGGCGGTCTTCGATAGTAATGGCTAACTCCCTCCTGATCTAGTAGCAGAAGCTTACGCCACATTTGCTGCGACTAGCATGATCAATATAGCCAGCGAAGCAAAAGGTATTGAGGAAAGCTTCCTCTTGCCTCTCATTCGAAGTTGGTCATTTTCTCTTGCAATGTTCAGCCAGGCAGCCAGGTCATTCCATCAAACATTCGTCCGTGTAACGTGTTCTATTTTGTACGTTTCGTGATTTGACAAGAACTAAGTCTCAGCATATACAGATAGCCTTTCAGAACAGACATGAATGTGGCCTTCTGGCTGATCTCCCTTGTAAATGGACTGATAAGCGTCTCAAGCCTGCATTATAACATTTTATGGCGACCATATACGATAGATCACCTTTTGCCATAGGGGTCGAAACTCGACGGCTGATTCACAAGTACTTAGTATAAGGTAAAAGCTGTGCACTGATGTGCTTATAGGTATGATGGAGTGTGGCCTGGAAAGATTGGATGCAGTGCAGTGGGAGTAATATTTGGTACTCCTTCTTCCACTCAATGCTTGGCATTCCAAAGCTTACATAAGTAACTCTCTCCGCACGAAACTCTACGTACAGGAACCCATACAACACGGCTCAGGTTGCTGATTTGGCGACGACAGACTCGCTATGCGATGGCCCAGTCTCTGGACCTCATACCCCTCACAAGAAGATAACGATGACCATAAGAAAGCCAACACAAGTACCAGCCGAACATCAGGAGAAGCCTGCGACAACTTCCTGTCAGCCTCCAAATCCCCATCGACTTCCCCACCGGCCCAAAAATCCACAGCCTGGTACTCTCTCATCACCACAGCTCCCTCACAGCTCTTCTTTGCCCGAGAGAACATTCTCCCAACCGCCGTCCTCACCGGCACCTGCTTCGCCTTCTACGCCTTCTACCGCAGCTATTTACGCCGCATCCCTGCCGCGGGAAATATCAGCCCTGGCTTTTTCCGTAGAAGAAGTCTTGTGGGACGCGTAACCAGTGTTGGTGATGGGGATAATTTTCGGGTCTTTCATACTCCCGGGGGTCGATTGGCAGGGTGGGGTTGGTTGCCCTGGAGGAGAGTACCGAAGGAGAAGAAGGAATTGAGGAACAATACGGTAGTTCACTATGAACTAGAAGCTTAAGCTCAAGAAAGACGTATTGCAACTGACACTGACAGTAGATACATATTCGGCTTGCTGGAGTCGACGCGCCAGAACTTGCGCATTTCGGCAGACCTTCGCAGCCATTCTCTCAAGAAGCGCTGAGTTGGTTGACAGATTACGTTCTCAATCGTAGAGTACGGGCTTATGTGTATAAACGGGATCAATATGATCGCATCGTTGCCACTGTTTATGTATGGAAGGGCTTGCTTCGGAGAGACGTTGGGCTTCAGATGCTCAGGGCCGGGCTGGCCACAATTTACGAGGCGAAATCGGGCGCGGAATTTGGGGTTGGTTTGGAGGAGAAATATCGCAAGGCGGAATGGTGGGCTAAGCGTAGGAAGAAGGGAATGTGGGCTGCTAAGAAGAAGGACTTTGAGAGCCCAAGGGAGTATAAGACGAGACATGGAAGCGACATGCCCGTTGAGGTTACGAAAGGAAAGTGATTGACATGAATAGATGTTGTTGAAGCATAGCATAATGATACCCAAATCCAGGATTCTTCCTGGCATCATTTTCTTTCGGAACCCACTGGACTCTGGAACAGGACATGAATCGCTATGCAGCTATGCAGCTACTCCTACCATAATGAACGCGGGTGGCCTACAAATTTATCGCATCGACTCCTGGTGCCTCTATGATACACCTAGCAGAATCACCACAATGACGACCATGCCATCCACCAGTCCACTTGAGTACCACCCTCCTTTTACTCATGGCTCTGTTCCTGTTTCCAGCAATTATCGGCATAGCATACCAATCGTGCTGCCGCTAGCCTTGCGATTGCTCGCCCCACCTATCCACCTGCTCGGCATTCTCCGTCTCCCTGTCAGCATGACCACCAGCAATGTCGCCATGAGCGCTGGCCATACGCTTAGCGGGATCATCGGACTGATGACTGTAAGGTCGTCCACTCCATTCAGGCACAACTTGCCTCCAGACCCTACCTCAATTCTTCGGTGCCCATAACTAGGTGGTGACCCATGCCCTGGCCAACTATCACCCCACACGGCATTGCCCTGCCCACCCCTGTGAAGCTTGCGACGAGAACACCAGCATAGATGGGCTTCATACCATTCTTGGGCTTAATACATGCATAGGGCTGTCTGTAACCGTTTCGCCGACGCATTTCAGCGCGTATACTGCAGCACCAGACGCGTCCAGCGACGAGAGCGATGAGAAGGAGTGGCACCCTCGAGGGCAGCCATGTACTGCCGAACTTGAGACTCGGTGCGAGCGTCTTTGTACTGTTCGTCGATGTCGAAATCTGAGGATCAGGTGAAGCATGGGGTACAGGAGGTGCTGGTGCTGGCAGAATGGATAGTTGAGCTGAAGCAGGCGGATGCTGTGCTATCAAACGGTGATGCTGATCGGATGATGTGGTGATTGGCTTGACTGGTGGCCATGGTTCTTTCCGTGACCATAATGTAGATTGGTAGAGGGTCCTGCTTGGAAAATGGGAAAAATGGTTTTCTCTTGAGACTGAGACACAGAAGTAGTGCTGACAGAATGTAAAGAGAGAGGAGAGATAGAGAGGAATAGAGCAAGAAGAAGACAGGAGATAGAGTCAGCGCAGGAGCAGGCATGCGGCTCTTTCAAGACAAACACAACAGAAAATGCACACTGGGCACATCTCACGTACTACGATTCACTGCCTCGTTGATTTATTAGTGCCCCATGCTGCCTTGCTATCATACATGGGTTGGGAGGGTTTTCAGTGCTCTGCTAACATGACGATTCGCTCACAAGTAGCCTCATCGAAGCCGTAGGAGTCCAACAACACAGGCTCAAGGCAAGGCACATCGGGTTTACGTCGAGCAGTGGTTCATTCAGTTTAAAGAAGTCATGAGCCATTGCGCGATACAGTTCCGTCTCACGCTAAAGAAGTTCATGGGTCTTCTGTGACCATACCGAGATGAGCAATCCGAAGCTCATGGGCTAAGGTGAGCCCGCGCATGTTGTGGTTGGCTTGTTGGCAGGGATCGAGGTTCGTTTTCGTACTACGATATCGGGCAGAAGTACTTCTGCCTGATACCATAGTCATGTACGCTTGCAAACCGTAAATTAATGGAAATCTTAGATCACTCGCATGATATCTTGTAGCTGAATTTTAGGATTTTGGAACCCGATTTTGTGTTGAACTTATGACCTAATTGGACTTAGCGCCCTTCTATGACTCGCGTCTGCTGTGGTAATGGAAGTTATGCGAAGTTAGTTCAATTACGAATCGTAATCTCGATCCTACTTATTGGATGAGCTTGCAAGGCTGAACTGCCAGATGTGGGGGAGGCTTGCCTTTCCATGCTAACCACGGCTACTACTGCTTGTAATGTAGTACAGCGTATGCTGTGAGTACTCTGTAGGAGACTCGCAGTAGTTCGGCATATGCAATGGCTACAATAAAAAAACCAAGACAGAATATTCGGACACTTTGGTGGCTCTAGTAATTCTTCAAGCGTCCTTTCATGTAATAGACGAAGAAGGATGCAGTAATCACTGCGGCAAAAGGACAGCCCTAATGCGTTTTCGATCCAGACTTGACAATAATAGATGCTTGCTTCACCACCACCACTCGGGCCTATACACCAAGGGTTCAAGCATGGAACTTCGCAGTGGTTGACTAAAACGCAGCCAACTCCTGCTCCAATGCCAAATGACACTCCTGATAATATGGCCCCAACTGGCCCGTCTCTAGTCGGATCGGGGTGAGCATTGCAGTTTCCCCGCAAAGTATGACAAGTTCTACCGCTTTCCGGCTGCTATCTTAGGTGCTTGAGCTTCCGCTGTCATGCCTCCTTCATCAATAGCAAGACAGATGCTGCAATTGCTGCTTGATGACCTGCAACCAAAGGCTGGCGATCTCGAGAACTAGCGCTTGTAGTAGGTCTCAAGGACCATTAACTACTACTACTACTATTGCTAGTTACATAGTGCTATCACTGTCTGCAGCCACTCGCCCATCCTCCCTTTCTCCGAGCGGAATGCCAGACCGTGGCTCCGGAGAAGTGATGACGATTTTTTTGATTTGCTTGCATGAGCCTCAACAGCTCGTGTCTTTACGGTTGAGATTCCATCATACTACGTAGTAATCTTCAATTGCCCCAATAGGATAGGCGTAAGCGTATCCCATCCGCGGATGAAAGGTGGCCCGTGTTAGCGCAAAGAAAGTCTTGGCATAATTTACGACTGGGATAGAAGACTACTAGTATTGGACAACAGTTCTACTTACTCATGAAATAACATTAGAGTGGCATAATATAACGAAAAACTGTGATGCACAAAAGCTCTATCTTCAACAAGCTGGGATTACTACTTGAAATAAGATCTGTTTACTTCACAGCCACCACAGTCTCTCTGGTCGAACAGTTGATGGCTCCATCTTCCAACCAAAAGTGAATGCACACTGTCAACATCGGTGCGAAGACGCTAACGGGAAGCCACATTTCACCCGCGGGTGGGATACTACTAGTAGTATAGTTACGTAGTATGGCCACTGACGGGCCTGTCAAGGGTGGTCCGAGCTTACTTAGAAGCGCTAACTATCGCAAGGTTTTTGGGGCTGCGATACAATTCTGATTCGTGTATGATAGGACAGATTCTTGTCCTAGCCAGCCTCGCTTAATAGTGGGCATCATTAGCTGCTGTAATCCTGGCTCCCCACCGGTTTGGCCGAGGCACGGACGCCGTTTGAAATGTCACCTGTTTTCCGAGGAAAGATAGATCTATCTTCCTTGAAGCAGACCTCGGGACAAGATCCCATTCCCGATTGCCAGTCCAGCGATCTACATTACTACAACGGGTAGTCTGATCGCGCAGCTCAAAGGAGTAAAGTTGCAGTACAGTAATAATGGAAGCATCCGTGCATCTGGCCTTGGCACCCGCTATTTTGGTCGATGCCGTGATGAGGTCAAGTTCTTCATATGCAGAACAATTTCCTACGTGCATACTAGGTTAACTTAGATATTCGAGGATACCTTCAAAGCTTTTTACGCAGCGTAAATTCAGAGACAGAGGTCAGTTGCCTGTTTAGGGATTCATCAGCTTCGCATAAGCTTGTTTTCATGTTCGCTATTCGCAATCTACTTATAAAGTTCAGCATCTCGCTCAGAGGAGGCTACTCTCACTTATCGTGTACACAATAATCTTCATTATCAATCCCCCTGCATAGTCAGAAAATGGGTTCTCTGTCAGGACCAAGCAGCTATTTCGAAAATCTGCCCCTTGAATTACATCGCATGATTCTGGCTTTTCTGCAAGACTTCTCATCCCTTCGCTCCGTCGTGATTGCCTCCAGAAGCGCTCATGATGCGTATATGCTTTCAACCTCATCTATCCAATGGAGTGTGATGAGGAGACTGCTCTTCAATGCGCCTCAATTAGCTGCAGAATCAAGATGGCTACATGCGGCATCCTACATTCGGCGGAATACGCCAGATTGGCACGATGACATGGACGGGTTTCTAGCCTATGCTGAATCCAAGTTCGAAAGGCAATGCGCAAAAGACCCCCGAGAAACTGTCACGGCGGAAGGGCTACGGTTTCATATGATTACCGAAGACTTAACCAGCACTTTTTTGAAAGCTGTCAACCATCCAAATCTAAAGGAATCGACGGAAATGTCAGGAAGGAACACCTTTAAATCCCCTCCACAGCCAGTAGAGAACATCATAATCCAAAGGGCATTGTACCGTTTCCAGCGGATCTGTCAGATGTACCCTCGGAATGTACAGCACCTACGGTATGATGCACGGATTCCGAAGGAACATCCGCTTGGTGACTTTGTTAGGCGGCTGCCTAGCTGGGAATTGGAGGAGCTACATTTCGTCTATCGCTACTTGATCTCTGTTGTGTCATTTCTTGATGATCCACCGTACAGTTCTCTCGTCGGTGCCTATGGCGCCGAGAAAGAAATCCTGAGCTACCGATATAAAGAGCGAGTCATTTCCATGGGACTAATCTTCCTGCACAAATTGGCCACTGCGCCATTGGAGACACGATTGGCACTCCTGAAGCAGCATTGTCATCCTCGGACTCCAACATTGTCGGATGTCCTTCCGTTGGGCGAAGCAAAGAATGAGCCGGCTTGCAAACGTGCTCAAGATCGCTTAGCATCCAGTCCTTGCTCAGGCACAGCGCGGGCTGGGGCTTATTGGGATTGGCATCCCCCAAACATCGCAGTAGCGCAACTTTGAACGAGCTACCGGAGTGCGGAAAGCGACCATCTGAGTCCACTGCCCGTTTATAAGATGGAAAACGAGCCAGTGGACCTCTATCAAGAGCGAGCTCAAACCACAAGAAATCAACAGCTCCAACAGGCCAACAACTCAACAATTCGTGGCGACACAGATGGGGAAAAGGGGAAGGAGATAGAGCGCCATTCTCCGTCTTGCTATTGCCAATGCTAGCTTCTGAGATGACCCAGTGGTGGAGAGAAGAAAAAAGCCGAGGAAACAAAGCAATTTCCGTGGTCAGTTAACAAATCCACCTATGCCAGAACCAGTCGTGCCAGTGGAGAAACTGTTGGAGCAATGCCAGACCAATGCCAGAGAGAACGCTTCTGGTATTCGAGATAGGAAAAGGCGTCCTTTCCGTGGCTCTTTTTGAAACCAAGTTCTTTGGCACAGCCAGCTCGACCTTCTGCCGAAGACTCGTGTGATATTGCGTCACACAACAGATGTTGGCGAACCCTCCTGCATGACCACTGCCACGACCTCGGCTTTCTTTTTAAAGGTTGCTGGTTTCTTGAAGCTGTTCCTGAGCAATACTATCCCAGCCTTGCTCTGTACCCTTGCTCTCCATCCCTGCTCTCCATTCTTGCTCTCCATTCTTGCTCTCCATTCTTGCTGTCGACCTCTTTCTCAAGGGATAATTTCTGGTGCATTTCAAGGTCTAGGGCATGATATTGTCTAACCTATGTGTATATATTTTCATTCTCAATCCTTCCAGGTACATGGAGCTGAGTCCTGACCGGCTTGGGGATCAAAATCTAGAGATTTGACACGAATGGTGAGCACTCAATTACCTATTTAGCTTAGTGTCACTTGATTTTTCTGTGTCTCCGCTCCCTGTGCTGTCGTGATGGTTTGTGTTGTCATCTTTACCTATATTTCCTGCATTATCTCGCTGCCAGCTCCTTCTGCGTTTCCAGCTTTGTGGTCAGCAGGAATAATGTCCTTGGCTTCTGGGTGGCGACGTTGATCGAGCTTGGTCTATCCGGCACGTGGTGAACGATGACTTATGGCTGTCCCTATAGCTCACTTCTTGACGGCAACGCCGTTTGACGCACGTTTACGGTGCTGTAGTGACCACCAGCCTGGGGACGTGTCTCCGGCTGATTTCTTGAAGGAAACACCATGGCTTTGGGGTTATTGGTGGACTTTGGTAGCCCAAGCGCTGAGTCTAAATGCTGGCCAAGCAGCACAGATGAGGAACAGGATTTAAACTGACCCCCGCGAGAGAAAAGCCAGGGAGGCGAACTTGGACCCCACAAAAAGCAGGACAGAATGGGTTTTTGAATTGTTGGTGGCCCTTGGTGGAAGCCGGAGTGAGGTCGCTACGCCCCCTGAAACCTCCGATAGGGCCATCCAAGAACAGTCACAAACCGAGTTTGTGGGCCCGGAGGCCGCTATGCCTCCCACAATCGCCCTGGATTCCGAAGCCGACGCCGTATTTAGCGCCAACCCGAAAACCAGCCAGAAGGAGCGGCTTTTGCCTGCTCCAACTTACTGGCCCTCTTCTTAAGTGCAGCTATTTCCTGCATCATCTTCTTAACTGCAGCTATTTCCTGCCTCGTCTTCTCTATCAGCTCCTCGAGTGCTCGGTCCTCCTCTGTCTCAAACAGCCCCCTGTAAGCGCGATTGATATATGTAAGAGGTGTCTCCTTAAAAGGCTTGTCGTGTGGGTTGGCGAGTTCTCGAGAACGATCTGCTTGGCACCAACTGCGCATAACGTGAGCTTACGAGATCTTTCAACCCTATCTCTTTCGGCCATCTTACCGTGGAGGGTGTTAGGGACACTCACAGCATTATGGTTGGCACTGATGTTACGATAGGACAGACCCAACCGCTAAGGAGCATCTTGCTAATTCTGTGGAGTGGGGACATCTCTACCGAGATGGGGCTCTGATATCTGTCAAATTATGATCCGGCTTTTGGCCATGTGTGTATGGAGGATGCGAGGATACACCGTGGGAGGAAGAGGATATATATACCCCGAGGCCCAGAGTCTTTGAAGTGATGCTAGGAGAAGAGCTTCTAGCTAACGTAATGACACTGCACACGTTTGGCTTAGTACTAGTAGTCTTATGTCTACTGCTCCAGCGATTATAGTCCAGCATACCGAGTTACACTACTATGTCTTTGTGTGAATCAACAGGAAACTCCACTACGTAAAACCAACACAAGCAGAATATCAAGTCCTTCTGACCGCCGCATTTCATAGGGTCTTATTGATCTCTGTTGTATTTCTTTATCTCGACGAAACAACCAAGAACACCAAGACTTGACATTTATCCCTTCAGATGGCGAATAATGATTCCATTTATGATTGGTCAATAATCTCCCCTCTGACCCGAGTTTCAGGGCTAATGAAAGGTACTCATGGGTACTCATGGGTACTCACTTGGGTTCCCGACCACGCCGAAGAAGCGTTAGCTAAAGACGGAGATCTAGGATAGAAACCCACCACCTCTCGACTAAATAGGGCAGCGCTGAAGGGCCATGGTGGAGGCCGTTGACGCAGTAGGCTATCGTGAGACAGGACCATGCAGCGTGATAGAAGTGGCGTCGAGGGGGTGCGGGTCGGGGCGGGTGCGGGGCAGATTTAAGGATTTGAAAGACTTTCGCAATGCACGATAATTTTGTGCCGAAGCAGTGCTGAACCAGGCACCAGTTTTCTAAACTCATATCAAAATTATAGGCTACCATCTGTTTTCGCGAACATCCAGATTTTGTATCTCATCTGTTCCCCAAGCCCACGAGAGCGAATTGGGCCTCAAGGAATAGGACTCTTCGACGCTAATACTAATTGCTCCTGCACTCACATCATCCAATTATCCTTCCATCTGTCAATGATGGAGAGAATAATTTCGGTCGGTAAGCATTGAAGCTTTGAGGGTGAACCTGTGGCCATCATTGACAGATGGAAGGATACTTGGATGATGTGAGTGCAGGAGCAATAAGTATTAG
>QQTW01001754.1_pt1 | contig 15443 bp, 15 predicted proteins | sample 1904831 | NCBI WGS metagenome assembly QQTW01 (sample SAMN09435610, study PRJNA476489) | Subsurface metagenome, whole genome shotgun sequencing project. | reverse complement strand
TGTGCAACTAGGTAGTATTTTGAGTGTTCCTTTTGGTACGCAACAGGTAGGAGCGATCGCGATCCGTCTACTAGAGCAACCCAATACTGACTTACCTATAGAGAAAATCCGCGAGGTTGAGGAAGTTGTAAGCGTGGGTTTTTTCGGCGCGGCTTACTGGGAGTTGTTGCAGCAAGTAGCCGAATATTACTACACATCTTTGATGGCGGTAATTAAAGTAGCATTACCCCCAGGTTTACTAGGGCGAAGTCAGCGTCGTATCCGTCTAAAGAGTGAAAGTATACCTGTAGGTGGAGAAGCGTTTTTACCTAGTACTGCTCGACAAGTATTGCAATTACTCCAAATGCAAAGCAAGGGCGACTACAGTTTGAAATATCTTAACAGCCAAATTAGAGGGGCAAGCCAAGGAGTAAAGCAACTTTTAAAACGGGGTTGGGTAGAAAGTTACTTAGAATTGCCAAGATACACAAAACCTCAAACAAAACAGGCGGTAACGCTAGTTGGGAGGATAACGGCGGGGGAATTAAACAAGCGTCAACAAGAGATTTTACAAGTATTGGGCGATCGCGGTGGCGAATTATGGCTAAATGAATTTCTCTTGCTATGCAAAACTACCTTACCCACCCTAAAAACTCTCGCAGTTAAAGGCTACATAGTAATGGAACCGCGTGAAGTTTTACGTCAAGAAATAGCGCCATTACAAGCAAAAGATCGTTCAAAAACCTTAACTAATGCTCAAGCTTCAGCTTTAGCAACAATTAATAGCTTAGATGGCGTAGCGGAAGTTTTATTACATGGAATCACAGGATCGGGAAAAACCGAAGTATATTTACAAGCGATCGCACCATTACTTGCAAAAGGTAAATCGGCTTTAGTTTTAGTTCCCGAAATTGGACTAACACCGCAATTAACAGACAGATTTCGCGCTCGTTTTGGAGAAAAGGTTTGCGTCTATCACAGTGCTTTTTTATACTGTTTTGACTGCTAACCTTACTAACAATCAAGATTTAGTTTAAGTGCATTTGAACGTATTGCTTGCAAAGGTGTAACTAATTTTACGTAACTACTTATCCTAAAAGCTGATATTTTCTCCCCATCGGTAGAGAGTAAAGCTTTTGGATGTATGAGATTCTATTTTTAAGCTCAATAAATCAGTAATGTTTAGGTATAAATATTTAAGTTTGAACTGAAAATTGTTTGATTTAAAGCTGCGATAGCACAGCAATCAAATATTGCCATCCATCATTTTAATTATTTATTTGCACGAGTAGTTATTATGGCAAAAATTTGTAAAAGTACTTAATATTTTGGCGGTGATGCCACTAAAATTTGCTTAAAATTGCCTAGAATTAATATTAAGCAAAGTTTAAACGGTACGATTTTAAGTTGGGCAACTTTTGGGTTATTTCTATTTACCCGCAACAGAAGTTAGCCAAGCAAAACATAAAAAACGGTTTTTGTCATATTTGTCGTAGCAAGTCAAGCCTTTGTTTTTATATTAGCGCTAGGATGAAAAGAGATTATCTAAATAGCGAAAAGGAGAAAGTTATAGTAACAATATAAGTGTAAAAATTAACCAAATCTTACCTATTGAAACTGCTATACAGTCAAAGGCTAATAGGCTAATCTACTTTGACCTTAAGTATTTATGTAACATCGCTTCACGTACACATTAAATTAGTACCATCTCACCTAAACGTAAATATGAATATTACTGAATTAGACTCAATTGATATTTTGCTACCAATAGAAGAAACAAGTAATTCTCATGCTGACGATTTAGAAGAACCATCTTTAGAAATCATAGAAGCAGTAGAAGAAATAGGAGATATGGAATCTGTCGGTTCCGATGATAGAGATGGAGATAGTTTAGCCGCCGCTAGACCTTCAGGATACCGTAAAACCGATTCAGACGACGCAGTGGGAGCATTTTTTAAAGAAATGGCTCGTTATCCGTTACTCAAAGCAGAAGAAGAAGTAGAGTTAGCAAAACGGGTACAATTTTTAGTAGAAGTAGGAGAATTGCAAGCGCGTTTGAGTAGCGAATTACAACGGAGTGCAACCCAAGCAGAAACCGCCGCCGCCTTTAGTTTAACTGAACGGCAGCTAGAGCAAAAGCTGTATCAAGGTAGAGTAGCAAAGCGGAAAATGATCCGCTCTAATTTACGTTTAGTAGTATCGATTGCTAAAAGATACTTGAATCGAGGGGTACAATTTTTAGACTTAATTCAAGAAGGCGCAATGGGATTGAATCGAGCGACCGAAAAGTTCGATCCCGACAAGGGTTACAAGTTTTCTACTTACGCCTATTGGTGGATTAGACAAGCAATAACTAGAGCGATCGCCAATGATGCTCGTACTATAAGATTACCAATTCATATTGTCGAAAAACTAAACAAACTTAAAAAAGCCCAGCGAGAAATCAAGCAAAAACTGCACCGCAACGCTACAGAAAACGAACTTGCGGAAGCTTTAGATACAACTCCCGAACAACTGCGCCAATTACAACAATTAAGGCGTAAATCTCTATCATTAAATCACCGCGTCGGTAAAGAAGAAGACACCGAACTTGTAGATTTGCTTGAAGATGAAGACGGACAATCCCCCGAACAGCAAATGAATGAAACCATGATGCGTCAAGAAATTTGGGACGTATTAGCAGACGTACTAACTCCGAGAGAAAAAGACGTAATTTCCTTGCGTTATGGTTTGACGACGAGCGAACCTTGTACTTTAGAAGAAGTCGGCTGTTTGTTCAATCTTTCTCGCGAAAGAGTGCGACAAATTCAAAGTAAAGCGATGCGAAAGTTACGACGACCACAGATAGCAAAACGATTGAAAGGTTGGCTAGTTTAAAGTTCTGGAGCTAGGAAAGAGGAATTAGGCGATCGTAATCAAGTAGTGTATCTAAAAATGCGATCGCACTTTACATAATTAGGATGTGAAAAAGCGATCGTATTTGGCTTTGCACTTAGATTGTTGAAAAGCGACGATCGCACTTTGAGTATAAAGTTGTCTGAGGAAATAGGCGATCGTAGTTCCTAATTGATTTAGGATTTCTATAGCTTCAAAATCTCTTTAATATTCCATCTTAATTTATAGAATAAGAAAGAATGTTTCTGGTTTAGTATTAACCTGATTTTATTTTTCTGATTCCTCTGTTAGTAGCTGTTCTAAATTATGAATTGCTGTAGCTGAAGCCTGTTGAACATCTGGATGAGGGTCTGCTAACAAAGGTTTTATATATTCAATCGCATCAACTAAACCTAACTTCTCTAGTTCGTCAATAGCATTTTCTCTAACTATATAATGGGGGTCTTGAAGCGCTTGTAGCAATAAATGATGTGCCTTTTTAGGGTTGAGGTCACTTATATACCGTAAAACGCTACCTCTGACATAGGGAGACTGATGGGTAAGCAAACCTAAAACTTCTTCAGTAGCCTCTCCTTCGCCTTGTATACGCAATCCATCGATAGCACCAGCCACAATTGATGGTCTTGGATCGTGAAGATGTTGAAGAAGGATATTTCGCAATGTAGGATGCTTCAGGGGTGGTAGGAAAAAGAGAATAGCTGCTAATCGCTCAGTATCAGCTAGGTTTATCTCATTTAATAAAAAAGTAATACCTGTCTCACCTAGATTGCGGATTAAAAATGCTACTTCACTGTAGTAAGAACTAGCATATTCTTCCCCATCAATAGGCGATTCATGCCAACGGTTTATCAGTTCGTCTAAATTAAGATTGTCCAACTCAGGATATATGCTCATAACTGCTAAATCCTCTTAACTATCTCTATTAAATTGTTATTTTTGTACCAAACAAAAAGCTATAAATATAGCAATCTCGTAGCAATAATGAGCCAATACTTAAACTATTGAATGCAGTAGACATCTCCAGAAATGAGTTGTAAACCTTGAAAAAGTGGGTCGAATCCTAAATTCTGGAGAGGTTTAATGAACTATGCTCTCTTTACATCCATATACCAGGTGAAACCACGCTAATTCATTGTAATAACTTCGTTTGCCTTAACAAGAGTAATTTTTATAACCTAGTTATCGTCCGCATAACAAAAGAATTTCACTCAAGGAGTTGTCCTGAAACTGTCCTGGAAACTCTGCTCTAAGCCGACTGGGCAAGTCGTAGATAGTGATTGTGCCTGCATCTCTTTTGCGATTTAATTCTGCTAGCCTTTGAGGACTGAGCTTAATATTAAACTTTTGAGCAAGTCGCTCATATTGGGTCAAAATTTTGATAGCTGTATCACAATCTTTTTTAGATGGCTTGGGTGGTGGGTTAGTATTGTTTGTCGGTGGCGGTGGTGTAGGCGATGGACTAGGTGACGGAGAAGGAGAGGGGGATGGACTAGGTTCAGAATCGGGAGAAGGGCTAGGAGATGGGGTAGGGACTAGATCGGGATAGGGAATAGTCCAGGGACCAGGAATGACTTGCGGTAGGCGATCGTCCTGTGGTGTGTTGGGGTCATATAGGAGTAGTAAAAGTAAAGGTGGGCATTGCCCACCTGACAAAATACTACAAAAAACAAGGTCGAGTTTTTTGTCAGGTTATTATGTTGAGACTTTTAAGACGACTCTTGTATTCTTGATAACTTTCTTCCTCAATCAGATTTGGTTCTAGTTCTGCTAATGCAATAAGTACTGCTTGGATAAAATTACTCCATTCTGTTATGAATACCTGAGCATCTAACCAAATGGTTTCATCGGGTAGATTTCTATATGGCATACCTGCCTCACTTCCTTTGATGAAGCGCACAGAAATCTTATCCCCATCTCGCTTAAGTTTCCAGCATAGGTCTGTTCCCTGCTCAAAGAAATCTAGTTCTGTTGGCAACTCAGTTTCTGTCGTTAAATGTTCTAAAACTTCGGGAATTTCCTCAAAAATAGTAGATAGGTCTGGATCTAAGTCAAATGGAATACTAAGGTTATCGATTTGGACTTGAAAAGTGCCTTCATGTAGTGATAGAAAGTGCTGTAGAGATAGAAAGATTGTGGAAACATCAGTGAACTCTTCCTCTTCAGACAGCCAAGGATCGTCCTGCTGTTTCCACAAGTAGTTTATTTTAAAAGTATTAGTACATTGGTTAAGGAGTATCAAGGGTTGGGTAACTGGTTCTTACTGCTAGGTTAGGCTTACGTATCACTTTAACTGTTTGCACATTTTCAACTACTGTACCGTCGGGTTTATAAACTCGTCCTACTGGCTTTTTCATATCTACTTTATTTTTGCCTTCTGTTAAAGACGCTCTTTGTTCAGCCTCCACAATAAACTGATTGTCATACCACTGCCCCTGATCTGTATTTGTAGTTTTAGCGCGATCTTTAAGTTGTTGAGGAGGTCTTTTTGAACCATGTTTTTTGACAGAATGCCCATAAGCTGGTTCTGAAATAGGATTACCCCACTTTGCCTTAACATCTATTCCCTCGCCAGGTTGTCTGAGAATTTCTTCGTCTAGATTTGGGGATGGAGAGTCAGGTGGCGGTGCATCGGGCGGCGGAGCAGTATTATTTGTCGGTGGCGGTGGTGTAGGAGATGGGCTTGGGGATGGGCTAGGTTCAGGATCGGGAGAAGGGCTAGGAGATGGGGTAGGGACTAGATCGGGATAGGGAATCGTCCAGGGGTCAGGAATGACTTGCGGTAGGAGATCGCATTCGGTACTATATTTTAGTTAGATAGGCGATCGCACCCTTGTGATATTTTTTAGTAATAAAGCAATCGCCCTTGGGACTGTATTTTAGTTAGATAGGCGAACGCACTTGAAATTGTATTTTAGTTGAACAGGCGATCGCACGTTTTTAGAAACGGAGAGAGATTAGTTATCTAACGTTGTGAGTTTACTGATTAATTATTCTAGAGCAGCATACTAGATTTTACTTGGCACATTTACGCTCAATTACAGCTATGGCTCCATACGCCCAGGTTTGGTAATCTGTAAATAATACATCACCATAAAAGCGTTTAGGAATATCAAAATAATCGTTAAATTGCTGTCGCATCCACAGATTTTGCTTTGCCCAGTCAGTTAAATATTCACCCCATTCGCCGACAGCAAAAGTCCAGATACTACCATCATTGAGTGTGAGTAAACAATCGTGGGCAAAATTTGAGCCATCTAATACCAAGTGTGTATTGTCTAAAAAGTTAAACAGATCAATTTCAAAATTTTTGTAAGCAGTATCATCTGCCTCCACGTAATTTTCCATGAAATTATCCCAATCATTATTTGCTAAAGCCAGCATTTGTGTTGCATCAACGGGTGCTTGTTTGGGAATTAATTTAAAACCCCAAAGAGCGTGAAATTCGTCGTAATGAATAAATACACCATGAGCTTGTTCTTGTTGTTTTAGTATATCTACCGCAGTATCTATATCACCTTTACCTTCAATGAGATTGTATACTGCCCTAACAAAAGGGATTTCTCTATTTAAGTCTACGGGTGTGGGTAATTTGTTCACAGGATTTGATGGCATTTAGCTTGCAACTAAGTACTTAATTATCTTGGTGCAATGCACCAGATTTTACTTGGTACATTTACGCTCAATTACAGCTATGGCTACATCTGCCCAGGTTTGGTAGTGTGTGAACAATACATCACCATAAAAGCGATCGGTATTATCAAAATAATCATTGAATGCCTTTTGCATCCAATGGTTCTGCTTTGCCCATCTAGCCAAATATGCGCTCCATTCGTTAACAGCAAAAGTCCAGATACTACCATCATCCAGTGTGATAAGGCAGTCGTGAGCAAAGTTTGAGCCATCTAATACCAAGTGTGTGTCGTCTAAAAAGCTGAATAGTTTAGTTTCAAAATTCTTGTAAGTATTATCATCTGCTTCTTCCACGTAGTATTCCATAAACTTCTGTGGGTCAGTACGAACTAAAGCCAGCATTTGTGTTGCATCAACAGGTGCTTGTTTGGGAATTAAATTTGGACCCCATAAGCCATCAAACTCGCCGTAATGAATAAATACACTATGAGCTTGTTCTTGTTGTTTTAGTATATCTACCGCAGTATCTATATCTCCATTGCTTTCAATGACATTAAATACTGCATTAACAAAAGGTATTTCTCTATTTAACTCTACAGGTGTGGGTAATTTGTTCACAAGTATTTGGGTGGAAATGAGATCGCCCTTTTGTAATGTTAGTTAAACAAGCGATCGCACTGCTAATACATTTTAGATAATCCGGCGATCGCATTAAGTAGCGTACCTCAATCATCAAATAGGAGTCGATAAGTATTAAAGCAAGTTTATTATTGCTCTTGAATCATAACAATGGTGAAGGCAAGCTTCGCAATTGATAGGGCAATGTTATTTCTGAGAGGAACAATGTAATCCAGGGCTGAGAATTACCATCGATAAAAAGCTTAGACTCATCGTTGAGAAACAACTGTCCTTTAATTCTTTGCAAGATTATCTCCTCACCATTGAGAAGTAATACTGCATCCCCTGAAACTTCTTGACTCAAAAGTTTCATTGTCACCTGAAACATAGTGGATGTTGCTTTATCACGATTTTCAGGGGAAGTAAACCTGAACCACACACCTATGGTTGGTATAAATCCAAATGCTTCTTTGATCGTGGATTGACCATCTTCATCGTCTTCTAAGTAGGCTCCCACCAATAGCCCATCTCCAAATAGATAAGCGTTTGGACTTGAAGCCCACTCAAGATTAAATCCTGCAAACACAATGTTTAAAGCTTGAAGTGGCTCTAACTCCGTTGTTATTAACAATGTATAGCTCAATGCCATTTTGACTTCCTATTAATGATGAAATTTAGGGGGAAATTCTGTTAACCGTTCTATTTTTGACAACAAGTACCTCTTTTAAACCTGATACGGGCTTTTTCGCAAGTTGAGCTTGTATTTCTGGAATCGATGCTTCACTATCATCAAGATTTAAAACAACTCTATCAGTTTGTTTCTCTTTAGCTACCTTTCTATTGATTTCATTTCTGATGTTTTTAGCACTATCAGTTTTTGGGGAAAAACAATCAAAAATATTGCCTTCAATACTGTAATCAGGATTCTTTTTCCATCAGGACTAGGGGGATTTTGTACCACATCGTAGCCATATTTTGATAATGTTTTAGCAGATTCATTTTCTCTTTTAGTACCTCGAATATTTTCATCGTTGTCCTTTGGAAGAATAGGTGTTGGAGTTCCTCCAGGGACTCTATTGGGTTCTGGTGATAATGAGGGTTCTGTTAGGTCGCCGTTTGTTGTTGGCGGTGGATCTGGTGGCTCATTTGGTGGAGGCGGATCGGGCGCGGGCGGCGGATCGGTATTATTTGTCGGTGGCGGTGGTGTAGGCGATGGACTAGGTGACGGAGAAGGGCTAGGAGATGGACTCGGAACTAAATCGGGATAGGGAATCGTCCAGGGGCTAGGAATGACTTGCGGTAGGCGATCGCATTCGGTACTATATTTTAGTTAGATAGGCGATCGCACCCTTAGGATATTTTTTAGTAATAAAGCAATCGCCCTTGGGACTGTATTTTAGTTAGATAGGCGATCGCACCCTTGTGATATTTTTTAGTAATAAAGCGATCGCATTCGGTACTGTATTTTAAGTTAAATAAGCGATCGCACGAATGCAGTGTATTTAGAAATGCGATCGCACAATAGATTTTAGGTTGTGAAGATGTGATCGCACTTTCGTTATTCAGGTTATGAAATGCGATCGCATTTGGCTATGTATTAGAGGAATGCGATCGCACTTTAGATAGTTGGGTTGTTTGAAAGCGATCGCGCTTTAAGTATTGGATTTATGGCAACAGGTTGTGACTCTAGAATTTGTTGATCTTATGTTCGTTCATAACAATGGCGATGGTAGGTTCCGTAGCTCGTAGGGTAATTTTATATCCGAAAGAAATGGTGTAATTGAAGGTTGAAGCTTCTTTCCATTAATAATCCTAGAGTCGTCATTGAGAAGTAATTGCCCTTTAAGCCTTTGCAATTCAATTATCTCACCATTAAACAGTAAGACTGCATCTCCTGAAACCTCTTGATTCAACAGTTTCATTGTCACCTGAAACATAGTAGATTTTGCTTTGTAATAATCTCCAGTGTTAACAAACCTGAACCACATACTTAGGGTTGGTATAAATCCAAACGCTTCTTCTATCATGAATCGATCACCGTCATCGTCTTCTAAGTAGGCTCCCACCAATAGCCCATCTCCAAATAAACGAGCGTCTGGACTTGAAGCCCACTCAAGATTAGATCCTGCAAACGCGATATTTAAAGCTTGGAGCGGCTCTAACTCTGTTGCTAAGTGTAATCTATAGCTCAATGCCATTTTGACTTCCTATTAATGCTGAAACTTAGGGAAAAATTCTGTTAACCGTTCCGTTTTTGACAACAAGTACCTCTTTTAAACCTGATACGGGCTTTTTTGCAAGTTGAGCTTGTATTGCTGGAATCGATGCTGTGCTGTCATCAAGATTTAAAACAACTCTGTCGGTTTGTTTATCTTTAGCGACCTTTCTATTGATTTCATTTCTGATATTTTTAGCACTATCAGTTTTTGGAGAAAAACAATCAAAAATGTTGCCTTCAATATTGTAATCAGGATTCTTGTTTCCATCAGGACTAGGGAGATTTTGCACCACATCGTAGCCATATTTGGATAGTATTACCGCCTCTTTAAGTGCAGCGATCGCATTTGTGTATTAATTTTTAGTGATGGAGACGAGATTGCATAATATGTATTCAGTTATTTAAAAAGATAAGCGATCGCATTTTGGGGTGTATTTCAAGGAAGCGACCGCACTTAATGGAGACCGATTATTTATCTGATGCTTTGAGTTGACTGATTAACTATTAGAGTGCAATGTACTACAGCTAGCTTACTTAGAACATTTACGCTCGATTACAGCCTTGGCTGTAGTTGCCCATGTGTAATAGTCCTTTACTAAGACATCGCCATAAAAAGTATTAACCTCATTAAGAGAGTTATTAACTGCCTGTTGCATCCATAAATTTTGCCTTGCCCAGTCAGCTAAATATTCACCCCATTCGCCCATAGCAAAAGTCCAGATACTACCGTCGTTGAGTGTAAGCAGACAGTCACGAGCGAATTTTGAGCCATCTAATACCATGTATGTGTCGTCTAAAAAGCGAAACAGTTTGGTTTCAAAGGTTTTAATTTCATCAGAATAAGCCTTTACTTCTACATAATTTTCTATGAACTCACCCCAATTATTACTTGCTAACGCTAGCATTTGTGTTGCATCAACGGGTGGTTGTTTGGGAATTAAATTTAAACCCCAAAGAGCATGAAACTCGTCGTAATGAATAAATACGCCATGAGCTTGTTCTTGTTGTTTTAGTATGTTTACCGCAGTGTCTATATCACCTTTACCTTCAATGACATCGTATACTGCCTTGACAAAAGGTATTTCTCTATTTAACTCTATAGGTATGGGCATCTTGTTTGCAGGATTTGATCGCATTTAATTGACTCTTTTTATTTAATTATCAGTCAGTTAAATTGCTAATAGCTGCAATTTAACTAACGTTAACTAGTAAGTTTCGGAAAATTCAACGAATAATCATTTAGGTGGCACAATCACACGAATAGTTTTACCTTGTACTGTGACGTTAAAGCCTTTGGGGTATGCTCCTGGTATTCCTTCTTGACCTTTTATCTTGTTTGGATTTATTCCTGCTATGGGTGCAAGCTTGTTATATATACCTTTGTCTTGAGTAGCTAAAGTTGGTATAACTCCTGGTTCGGTTTCTGCGAAGAAAACATCTGCGACAATATTCCGATCGTTTACACCTTTAGGGGGTTTGCCTACACCAATTTGTTCTAATTGTTGAACTAATTTTTGGTACTCTGGGCTACTCCGATCGGCGGTCTCAGGTATTTTTTCATAGGGTGATACATAATTTTTTATTTCTGTTTCCACAATGTCGTTTACACGAATGTCCGCACCATTAGCTTGTTGTTGCTTTGCCCAATTGAAGGCACTTTGCTGTCCATTATCTAAGTTTTGCCCCCTAGCAGCTCTATCCAAAGCGATCGCTATTTGAGCATCTATAACTACAGAGTCTTGAGTTAGGGGTGCAGGTGAAGAATTTTCTGCTGGTGGGGGTGGTTCGTCTGGTGAAGGCGTATTGGGCGCGGGTGGTGGGTCAGTATTATTTGTCGGTGGCGGTGGTGTAGGCGATGGGCTAGGTGACGGAGAAGGAGAGGGGGATGGACTTGGGGAGGGCGAGGGAGATGGAGACGGACTAGGCGAAGGGGATGGCGTAGGAACTAGATCGGGAATAGGAATAGTCCAAGATCCAGGAAGTTTTCTGGTGAGACGTTCATCAACAGGAGTGTTTGGGTCATCCTTATCTAATCCTGGAAGCACAATTACTGGAGCATCCAGCCGATCGCCTGGATTTAATCTCCCACCTTCAGGCATGGATTTAATAAACTCTTGCCAATCTGGCTGTTTGAGTGCAGCGATCGCATTCCATATTAAGTTAATGGGAAAAATGCGATCGCACTTTGGGTGTTTAGTTAGTCTGAGAAAATAGGCGATCGCATTTGTGTACCAATTTTTAGTGAGATAAAATGCGATCGCACTTAGGGTATTTATTTAGTCTGAGAAAATAGGCGATTGCACTTTTTTTCTTCAAGTTGTTTAAGGAAATAGGAGATCGCATTTTGGATTAAGTTTTAGTGATGGAGACGCGATCGCACTAGGGATGTTTTAGTTATTGAGAAGCGATCGCACTTGATAGAAGCGGATTATTTATCTAATGCTTTGAGTTAACTAATTAATTATCTTGGTGCAATATATTAGATTCTACTTGGAACATTTCCGCTCAATTACAGCCAAAGCTGTAGTTGCCCATGTGTAGTAGTCTTTGACCACTACATCGCCGTAAAAAGTATTAACCTCATTGAAATAGTTATTAAGTGCCTGTTGCATCCACGGATTTTGCTTTGCCCATCTAGCTAAATAAGCACCCCATTCGCCCACAGCAAAAGTACGGATACTACCATCATCAAGTGTAAACAAGCAGTCGTGGGCGAAGTAGGAGCCGTCCAATACCATGTATGTATCGTCTAAAAAGCGGTTTAATTTAAGCTTAAAATTTTTATCAGCAGCATCATCTGCTTCCACATAGTATTCCATAAACTTATCTGGATCAGTACGAATTAAAGCCAGCATCTTTGTTGCATCTACAGGTGGTTGTTTAGGCATTAAGTTTGGACCCCACAAACCATCGAACTCTTCATAATGAATAAACAAGCCATGAGCAAGTTCTTGTTGTTTCAATATATCTACGGCGGTATTTAGATCTCCCTTGCCTTCCATAACATCGTATACTGCTTTGACAAAGGGTATTTCTCTATTTAACTCTACAGGTGTAGGCAATTTGTTAATAGAATTTGATGGCATTTAATTAACTCCTTTTGTATCGTTTTGTTAGTAAAATTGTTAACGTTTGCAATTTTACTAACGTCACCTGGCAAGTTTTGCAAACTTCAACTAACAATCATTTAGTTGGTATAACAACCACACGAATAGTTTTGCTTTCTACTGTGACGTTAAAGCCATTGGGGTATGCTCCTGGTATTCCTTCTTTACCTACAGTGCGTGGATCTATTTTTGCTATAGGGGCGAGCTTGTTGTATACATTTTTGTCTTGAGTAGCTAAAGTTGGCGTAACTCCTGGTTCGGTTTCTGCTAAAAAAACATCAGCAACAATGTTGCGATCGTTTACACCATCAGGGGGTTTTCCTCCTACATTGTAGTTTTCTAATTCTTCAACGACCTTTTGGTACTCTGGGCTGCTCCGATTAACGGTAGTAGGTACTTTTTCAAAGGGAGATACATAATTTGGACTTTTCACTTGTACTTCTGTTTCTACAATGTCGTTATCACGAAGGTTTGCACCATTAGCTTGTTTCTGATTCGCCCAATTAACGGCATTTTGCTGGGCTTTATTTAGCTTTTGTCCTCTGGCTGCTCTATCTAAAGCGATCGCTATTTGAGTATCTATAACTACAGAGTCTTGAGTTAGGGGTGCAGGCGCAGAATTTTCTGCTGGTGGGGGTGGTTCGTCTGGTGGCGGTGCATCGGGCGGCGGATCGGTATTATTTGTCGGTGGCGGTGGTGTAGGCGATGGACTAGGTGACGGAGAAGGAGAGGGGGATGGACTAGGCGAAGGAAATGGTGATGGACTTGGAACTAAATCGGGATAGGGAATAGTCCAGGGGCCAGGAATTACTTTCGGTAGGCGATCGTCCTGTGGTGTATTGGGGTCGTCAAGCGGTAGCCCAGGCAAGACAATTGTTGGTATATCGAGGGTATCTCCTGGCTGCAAGGTCAAACCAGAGGGCATACTATCAATAAATCCTGACCAGTCACTCGGAGTTAGCAACCCCACAGCGATATCTCGCTTAACTTGCGGCCAATCTTTCCAAGCCGGAGCCGGATTAAAAGAGCAAGTAGGAGGATAGCCATTAAAAGGAACATTTACACCTTTACCCCAATAAACATCTTCGGTAAAGTAGCCGCAATTATAAGCCTGATTTAAAACATCAACGAACTCAACATAGCCCCACAGATAAGGAGAACTACCTCCAATCGTTGGGCCCCAAGTATGAGCAGAAACGCATACATATATCGGTCGCTCATTTACAGTGTGAAACCAAATATAATAAGGCTCTCCTACTTTAGGGCAAACTAGATCCGTTGGATAAGCTGCACAATACCTTTGCCTGGCAATTTCCTGGGCTGCCTGATTTTGAGCTTGACTCCAGTAATACCCATTGAGATCGTCTCTTGCGGTTGGTTGGGGCGATAAAACTGTAGCAACTACAGCAACCCCCGCCGCCACATTGACCGCCGTCCGCAGGGTATTAGCGCCAGAGGTAACAGTAACGACGGTATTAATCCCTCCAGCAGTGGGAGCCGCAATCGCTGGCGTTAGCTCTGCTCCTAGCGCCGCTACACAAGCAGGATTAGTCGCGCAAGTATGTAAGGTAGAAATGCCTCCTAACGTTAGAGGTTGCACTGGGTTAGAAGGTGTGGCTACTGGAGCCGGACTTGTTATTAATTGGGTAAAAGCAGGTTTAGCAAAGGTATCTGTAATTAAAAACAGTAAAACAAATGTCCAAATTCTTCAGAATTTGGACATTTGAACATTTGGATGCGATCGCATTATTCCGACTCCTAGCAATACTACATAGCTATAAGTTGCCTTGTTGGAATCACTAAAGAGGTCAGTATAATTACGTAACTTTGAATTATATGTATAAAGATTTACTAAAGATAATTTGTTTTTACTAGCAAAAATTATGTTGCCTTCCGCTTTCAGTCATGTCAGAAAGTTAGGGAGTGGACGCAAAAGCTTTGGTGAAGCAGTTGTTCGTCTATAACCTGATGTAGCAGAAATGTTTTTGAGTGCTGACTTCGTGAATGAGGCGCTACGATTCTTGGTCAGAATCACACGGGAAAATCAGTTTTTTGCACCTAAACAGCCGCCTAACAATTCGGTTGGAGCAGATAGTTAAAATAGTGCCTGAGTCGATCTGCTGATTGAATACGCCGTTAGCCAGATACTTTTTTGGCAGAAGTGCGAGGTCTTTAATTTCACAGATACACCGAGAGAAGAAGTGCGATCGCGCTTTTTGAACCGTTAGGCTATATATAGCATTTCCCAAGCCAGTAAAGTACAGTTTGCCTTTGCATAGAGTACACCTTGCTCGACGGGGTAAGGGCGCAATGCATTGCGCCCTTACGAATGTACCTTACCCGACTCTGAACCGCTATATTTTCTGGGAAGAAGTGACTTCGCGTAATTCTACAATTTAAAACTGCGATCGCACACCCAAACAAGGCCCGCCCCCACAACTTCCGCCAAAATACTAATTAGACGGTACAAAGCAACAACACTCAAAATAACTCCTGGAGAAAATAAAGCTCCAAGTAATGCGGTAGCGGTCGCTTCAAATACGCCAATTCCTCCCGGCGCTCCTGGTACAACCAACCCAAGCAACCAAGCTAGGCTAAAACTACTAATTAAAATCGGAATTTGACTGAGATTTACAGGATGCAGTGCGAGGAAAGTCAACACAAATCCCGCACCCCGCAGTCCCAAAAATCCTAATTCGCCTAGTAAGGGTAAAAAAGGATAATTCTCGATCTTTTTGAGATCGTTACCTTTATTTTTGAGCTTGCTAACTAATTTAATCCCTTGATTGAGAATTAGAGGATGAATAGCAATCGAAACGATCGCTAAACTAAAAACTTGCAACAGTCTATTTTGTGGCGTTCCGACTAAAGCTACAAGTAAAGCGGCGGCGGCGAGTAAAAGCGGTTCTAATAAGACGCTTACTGTTGCGATGCTAGTAGGAATATCCGCATCCGTTGCTAAACGAATCCGCCCGTAATAGTGCCAAATATTGCTA
>QQTW01001753.1_pt1 | contig 15444 bp, 16 predicted proteins | sample 1904831 | NCBI WGS metagenome assembly QQTW01 (sample SAMN09435610, study PRJNA476489) | Subsurface metagenome, whole genome shotgun sequencing project. | reverse complement strand
TAGGTGGACACCAAGGTCCAGGAATCCGATCATCATAAAGGATGACAATGAGGATCTTCATCCATAGGTGGGCACCAAGGTCCAGGAATCCGATCATCATAGAGGATGACAACGAGGATCTCCATCCATGGATGGGCACCAAGGTCCAGGAATCCGATCATCATAGAGGATGACAATGAGGATCTCTATCCTAAAGAGTAGATTCTAAATTTCCTCAAAAATAACCTCTAAAGGAGAAGTTGAGATAAAACAGTGCAATAGAGATAATATGGTCAAGTAGTGCAGTAGAGATAATACGATCAAGTAGCGCAGCAGAGGTAATATAATCAAACAGCGCAGTAGAGGTAGTACAGTCAAGCAGCGCAATAGTAGTCATACGATTAAGTAGCGCAATAGAGGTGATATGATTAAGCAACACAATAGAGATGATCTGATTAAGTGGTAATGTAATAGAGGTGACACGGTCAAGCAGTAAGCAATAGAGGTAATACAGTTAAGTGATATCAATAAAGGCGAGCAACCAGCCTTTAAAGGGTTTAAATGATCCTGAGTCCTGTTAAGAATAACAGTAAAGGAGAAACTAAGACAAAGCAGCACAATAGAGGTAATACAATCAGGCGGTAATAATGCACTGCCAGTCTTTAGAAGTTTCAGACAATAGTATGGGCCCAACTCCTCAAGGTAAGCCTAAGAGGGAAGTGATAATAGAGAACAATACTAAAAAAGGTATCATTTAGTATCACAACATCGCCCCTCTGTCCAGATAGTACTCATAATGTTTGCTTCGCTAGACTGCACAGTATATCCCTGCCCTGATAACTGAATGGGTATAGTCTTGCGATTAGAAGGATACTGATAACTCCAATCTACAGTAGAACGTCCACAATCAATCTGTCTATGCATCTTTGAACATTCTAAACCTGAAATGCCTCTCTCGTGGTTCCCCACAGATTCTATGATATGTAGGACTGCTATAAGTACACATTACCGTCTCTCTCATCATTTAAATAGTGAGCTTACATTTATAACCCTTTCCCTGTTTCTGTGTGACGATTTCTGCCGCTGGCAGTGGCTGAGACTGAGAGTGAAGTATTGCTATAGATAGAGTCTTCTCGGGAGTAATGGCCTTCTTCTGCAGAGGGGAGATAGTGTCTTGACGTGCGGGGGGGTCGGTCTCTTTCACCGCCTCGGCGCGCTGAAATGTTGAAAGAGTTGGCGCGGGAATCGTCTGATTCGTGAGAGTGATTGATTGGATCGTGTCTGTATCAACTTTGGCTCGCTTTGCTGGAGGGCTGCAATCACTGCGGTCCGCATCGACGCGGAGTGTTGGGTCCTCCTCCTGGTCGGCCGGCAGTGATACCTGTGAAAAGAAACGGAAAGGGGAGGCAGGGTCATCGGCCTGTTCATCCGGCTCCGATGCGGGGAAGGTATCCCACGAAATATTCCACTTTGGAGGCATGGCAGAGGATGATGGAAGGTGGGATGAGATGGGTGTGTGTGAGAGATGTGATGAGGGGACTGAAAAATAAGGGCATCCACGACGGTCAGATTCTTCGGGAGGCTGGACCAACCAGCGCTCAGTATTCCAATCAGTAGGATAATTAATTATCTCCTTGACGCGACCCTGGTCTTATCACTTACTGCTAAGAGGGTTTCTGAAGCTGGAAATTGCACTTAACAATAGCCTCGAATAAACGCACGTTTATTCCGACCCATCTAGTGATGGCGGGAGTGGAGTCTGTTCGAAGACCCGGACAAATAAACGCACGTTTATTCAGATTCGTCTCGACTTAGTGGGACTGGAGTCTATTCAAATATGAGGTCAAATGAACGCACGTTTATCCAGACTCGTCCAGACTTGGCGGGGTGGAGTTTATAGGTAGATGATACCGAATGAACGCACGTTGAATTACTATTCTATTCTACCGCTTCTCTGGTCTACCATTGGGAGTGTTGGTAAATGCGTCCTAAAAATCCAACGCTGCTCGCCCTCTCTGTCTTCCCTCAGTTCTATACTTCACTGACCCAGTGCCCCGCGTCGAGCCAGCCGCGCCTGTGCTCTCTCAAACTCTTCCTGCCCTTCCTGGAGCCGCTCTCCCAGTTCCTCCACCGACATGCCATCCACCAGTGCATCATCTGGAGGAATGTGCGGCAGTGTTTGATCCGCACCACGTCCGATGACCCATCCTGCATCGTCTCGAAGCCCGATCACATCCCTCCAGGCGACTTCTTCCCCCTCATCGCCACGGAGTTGGTCCACCTGAGGGTGATAGACAGAAACCCACATTCGTAAACTCTGTTTGGTATGCTGTAGAAAGACGGTATGATTAGGATAGGGTAGAAGCCAGGTACTTAGGATGAAGGTCTTCTTCACATCCCCTTGCCACTTCTCACAGGCACGTCGACCAAATGTTACCTTGATCACTCGACTAACACGCTGATAAAGTGCTCGATAGCCTTTGTGTTCCCAATGAGTCCGCTTCATAGCATCATTGTAATCCCATAAATAGTCAACCAAGTCATACAAGTGCTTAAACGTCATCTTGTTTCCATTGATAAGATGAACATGAGTGAAGTCGGAGGGAGGTAAATGAGGTGATGGCTTGTTCTTCAGGACTGTTGTGGCGTTCCACCAACATAACTTGATGTCTCCCTTCATTGCTGCTGTTTGATATTCCTCTTGAATATCCTTCTTGATGCAAGCGAATACCTCTTTGCGAAAATGGCGAACACAAACCCAAATCAGATATCTCTTCAAGAGAGTGAAGTTTTCTTTGATATGACGATGATCTGCCAATAACCCGGTGACATGCTCAATGATCAAGACATCATCCTTGATATCCTTGATCTCTCGCCATCTTACATGATATGCTTCTGCCATTTGAATGTTACCAAAAAGAGTCAGGTCTTTTATAGAGTGCTTGAGGGTGAATTTATCCCAATCAAATTTATCTGCAAACCACCCATATCCGTATTGTGACACACTTTGAGACATGGCAAGACCCTCTCGAATTCGTCCATTCGGCCACTCCTTTCGATCCCACCAAAGAGCAGACTCAGCCGATAATCGATGACTCCCAAAACTAAACTTCATCATTCGAAGAAAGACAATCATCATTTTGGTTTGCTCCCATGATACAAAGTCTCGATCAGTTTGACTGAGTACATACTCAAAGCCAGTAACAAACTTGTTGATGTTCAGATGGAGAAAGTTCAAGAAGGACTTGGATGATAATTGCCAGTATGGTCGAGGTTGAGTCTCATCATATATCTGAACATCCCACTTATTCAGATTCTGTAATCGATGACGGACTTCTCTTGCTAAGGTTAAAGTCATTCGATGCTCTTCTCGCACCCCAAAGGATCTATTCATGGATTTAATCAAGGCGTTATGACATCGTGCTTTCCCTGCAAAGTAGTTTGCAAGTAATGTTTGGGGGTTATGATTTTGACTTCCACCTACATGTTGCCATGTCTTGCGTAAATGGGGATCCAGTGCGAGACTTTCCAAGGATGGATCATGGAATGGATAGGTCTTTGCGGCATCAAAAAGCTCCTTCTGACTATTATAGAACTGACTATAGATTAAGCCTTGGTGTCGAGATGAAGAGCGAGCAGGACTGAGAATTGTGATCCCACCAGCGTCTTTGAGAAGTGCGGTTTGATATTCAGTGTAGAGAGATTTGTGACCTTTTTCGCCATGAAGAGACCATTTCCAGTATGAGATAAGACAACAAGGTCGCCATAAAAAGGTCTCAGCGTTGACCCCGTGATGTTCTTGCGTGAAATATGTCGCGGATGAGGCACAGATCTCTTTACCCAAGTCAACCCAAATTTGGTCAGGGTGTAGGTAATCAGGGTTAAAATATTGATCCCACCGCTCAAAAAATTGATCTTAAACATCCACCAAAAGAGTTCTTTGTGTTAATACTTTGAGGTTTTTGGCCGTGAAGAAGAGACGAACATCCTGGAAATCATGGAGTCCAGATCGCCTAATGAAGCGAAGAATCCAGCGCCAAACGTTCACTAAACTATGTGGAGGCAGGAAATGAGTAATTGCTTGTTGACGTGTGGTGCTTTCATTACGACGTCGCGACTCTGTGTATTTGGCAAGTGCATTGAGTTTGCTATGAATATAGCTGGCAGGATAATGTTGGGATCTTGTTGATGCACTTTCCTCGTAGATGGCAGGAAGAAGCACATGATCTGTCCACCGCTCAATGGTGGTCTGTTTGAGGTAATTGGTCTTCCCACGGTCGGGATCGTAGAGGCGGGGGAAAAAGAGATAGAGGGTGACATCTTCCTGTCCAACAACCCTCCCGAACTGATAGTGCGGAATTTCATGTAGAGGAATGCTTCGAAGCTTATGATTGATCTGAATTTGGATTTTGAGGTGAATGTCTGCCGAAAGGTTGTATACAATGTGGGGTGTTAGGTTCATCTTAATCCCTTGTTTGGCCACAGCGAGACTCGACGCAAAACCCATAATACTATCGATGTCAAATGAGGCGGCGGGCCTCAACTCTGCCTCTCCATACTCGGATGCGTGAAGACAAACGTGGGCTTTTCGGTCTTCTTCATCCTCAGGGTTATCCATCAAATCTGGATATGACCCAAGAAAGGCCGCCCGCCACTCAACTGCCTCGGCAGAAACAAACTCTGCATACAGTTCTTTTTGAGGTTGGGATAAGACATGTGGAAGAGCTAAAAGCTTCTCATTGATAGAGTCGAGAGACACATGGCGCCGCACACTCTCTTCATGCGCATTATTCTTTTGAATGTGGTCATCCAAACTGCATCCATGAAACTGAAGTAATTGCTCAGCTAACTTCTGTGCAATATCTAGAGGTTGCTGCTCTTCATCATCATCATCCTCATCGTCTTCAGCATCGTCTTCAGCATCGTCTTCAGCATCGTCTTCAGCATCGTCTTGAGCATCGTCTTCAGCATCGTCTTCAGCATTGTTTTCATTCTCGAGATCTTCATCATTCGCGCTTTCAACCCTCTCCTTTTGCACACCCGGTCCTTCTTGTTGGGAATCTTGATTTTGATCTGCATCGTCTACTTGCTCAGATTGTCTGGGCACGGTATGGTTGGGTTCGGTTGTGTATTGCTCTTCATCATCGGTAATGTCTGTTCCACAGCGTATAGGTGACAGGCGGGAAGGGGCAGACCGACCGTTTGGTAGGAAGAATTGGGTAAGGGGAGAGAGTCTTTTCTCTGTTTGAAAATGTGAAGAAGAGGAGGTGGATTGATTAGAGCAGGATACTGGCTGGAAGAAGGAGGCAATAGAGGGAGTTTGTGACACTGCGCTTGGGTTTCTGGGGGCAACATGAGGCCGAACGGCCAGAGACGGAGGGGCTGAGGCACCTGTCCTGCTTGCTGGAAGAAAGAATGAAGCAATTGAGGGAGGGTCGCGCTGGGATGCCGCTCGGGGGACCCTGTGATCGCCACCACTAACATGGGCGTCTGTACCACCTAGGGTATGACTTCGCTTGCGAGGGACGATTGTAAACTGCCGCGCGGGAGGGGAAAGAGGGAAAGGAACTTCGTCTTGATGACCGACCGGCCCGCGGTCGATGTTGGTTTCGCCATCGACTAAATCAGCATCGTTGTCAGCAGAAAAAACAGTGTAGTCGTTTGGATTCTCAACAGAGGGAAGAGGAGGTCTCTATGATAAGTTAGAGGAGGCATTGGTTGAGGTGAATGGATTACTTCAAGTGCCGGGTCTAGGGGGATTGCTAGGTCCTCCGTCTGTATCCCGGACGATAGAGTAGTAGTAGCACCAAAACCCTCTAAACCTGCTTGGTGGAGGATACTGAGGGGATCTGGACGGATGACGAGCTCCTGAGGTTGATGGAGGTCAGGTAACCCCTTCTGCTGCTGATAATGACGCCGGCTTGCAGCAGCGCGAGCCGCCTTGCGTTCCTCATCTGTGAGGTACTTCACTGGCCGACCAGCCCTTTTAGGCGGCATGATCAGGCAACCCGAACTCCCACATCAACAACACCTAAGAAAGCAATCAGTCGTCGAGCAGATGCGAGGAGCAAGTGATGTAAAAGATTGATGGCCTGCCACGCGCCAAGGGTTTACAAGTCTGACTCTATCGCGCAGTGGTAAAAGGTGGACGATAAGGGAGACAAAAGACGGGAAGTAATGAACGCGCGTTGAATTATCTCATAAATTGGACTCAGATTGACCTGACTACATGTTGAGTAGAAGACAATATTGACTCCGAATATTAAGACTTACGACCCTCAAAGAGGACTTATAAGGGCTCTGAAGATGTGATCTCTGCCGGGCAATAAATGTTAGCGGTGACCAAAAATACATAAAATTTAGCCCAGGACCTGATGTGATTAAAAAACCTTCAGGCTGGATATTCTGGGTTGTAAAGGATGCAGTTGGATGCCATAAATTCCACTCGATTAAACACGCGTTTATATACCACTGCGATGAAGGACACTTTTGGCCACAGACCCATACTTGACTGGGAGAGAGGTCGCTTTTCAGAAGCCAAAATGCACCAAGGCGCAAAAGTGCTGCGTTGATGTGGGTGGGTCTTTTTTCATCATAGTAGGACTTGGCCTCCATGAAACCAGCGACCTGCTCGGTCAAGCGGGGTGACAGAGGGACTCCTCGGCGGATATTACGCCAAGCATTTTGTAGATTCAAGAGAAGCAATAATGATGGTCTTGGAACGGTAGAGGTCAGGGCGAGGGGCGATCGCGGCCACTAGAGGTCATGGAGCGGTATGACAGGAGTTGAGCAGCGTTTGGTCTAAGCTAAGTGCTAATCGAGACTAGACTAAATGAGGCAGGATGCCCTGACTGGGAAGCGGTGAATCCATCGTTGCCAGCCTCCAACGCATCTCGTTCGGGGAAATGAACGCTCGTTTATTTGCGGTATGAGACATGGCCTATTGACTGGGGGCAACGGATTTCGTTGGAGACCAGGTTGGCCCGCTGAACTGAAAACAAGCAGGGGGATGTAGGGGATAGGGTATGACATGAAAAGAAAAGAAAGACCGTCAATCCACTCGCCAATAAACGCACGTTTATTCACCGAGCGTCCCAGCTTTCTAGGACCCACTTCGGGGCCAGGTTCAGTCGCGTGATCGCAAGCTGTAGCGGGTAGGAGGCTGAGATGGTCCGGGGGATGGGGAAGGAGCTGTACCCTCCACATCATTTGCGACGGGTGTAGGCGTGGGCGTGGGGGCATCATCATTGACTTCGGTCAGGGAACTGACTTGAGAGCTGGGGGTCGGGGAAGTTGCGGGTTTTGGGTCGACAGGTGGAGGAGATGAACGCGCGTTTAAAGGAGTAGCTGGCGGAACGGGCTCGCTGATTTCTTCCACCACGGTGGGAGATAAACGCGCGTTTATCTCGTTGCCGGATTCCGAGGAGGAAGACCAGATCGTGGAAGGCTCAGCTGTCTGACGTCAGGGACCGGCAGAGCAAGAGACGGACAGCTCAGACCAGGCATTGATAGCCAGCGCAATCGGGTGCGTGACCTACGTACCGCTCGAGCCCCCCTTCTTCTTCTTTCCCCCCTTGGACCCGGGCTTGGCAGCTGCTTTCTTGCCCCCACCCCTAGGATGTTTGGATAGGGCAGTGAGGCGGGGTTTCTTAAGTGGAAGCAGGACACCTTGGTCTGACCCCTCGTACTCCTCCTCATCTGACAGGACGACTGTCGAGCTCAGACCGCCTTGCTTTCCCCCTGTAACCAATAAGCACAGGTGGGGAGGGGGATGAACGCGCGTTCATACGATGGGGATGGCTTACCTTTGCTTTTGGCCTTCTTCGGAGTGGGGTTTCTCGGCTTGTTGCTCTGCCATTCCTGTTCACTGAGCGCATCTTCGTTAACATTGGTCGCAACTGTGTCAACGTTAAATTTAAGCTGCTGCAGGTTGATGCTCATCTCGGTGACGGGCGAGTCAATGTCCTCAACCTCATTCGGAACTGGGACACCTTTTCGTTGAAGCCGGGCAATGATCTGCGCCGCTGTATCGTGCACTTTCCTGGCTTGTTCTTCCTGTAGAAGCGTTAGAAAGTCTAGAATGAACGCGCGTTGATTGGGATAAAACTCACACTTTCGATAGGCGTAATGCCAAGGGTGTCGATCGCCGTGGATATCCGGTCGTGATCGATGTCCTCTGTCCGGGCGGCTTTCCACTCCAAGAGCATCTTGCGGATGACCTCCAGCTCCCCAAGCTCCACCCCAATGGCCCCGATCACCGCAGCGTAGGGGTATGCGATTGTCTTGTTCAGGCCAGGGACCGTGTCTCCGTGGCGCTTCAGCTTGACAAACGAGTCACAGACGCGTTGCTCCAAACTCGGGTCGGCGACCTCCAATTTGTCCTGGACACGGTTAGCGAGATCGGGCGGGCGCCAATGAACGCGCGTTTATGTTACCAGTGTCTTTGGGTTTTTGTACCTGGCCATGAGCCCGGTGAAATACTCGTGGCCGAAATATCCTGCGGTGCGGGTGAGCAATCCCAGCCAAAGCTTGCTCGTGGTAAACCGCAGGCGGTAGAGCTTTCGACGGTCGGAGTTGTCGGCCTCTTCGATGAACAGCTTGATATTCTCGGAATAGTACATGTTCAGTTCCTGACGGCGTTAGCGTGGCGCGAATGAACGCACGTTCATTCGCGACCTACATTCTGCTTGATCTTGTTCCATCCCCCGAACCTTGCCCGAACCCATTTCCGGAGCCCCACGAGAAAGTGTCTGGCCCGCTGTGCGCGATCGCGATCGAGCGTGTTATTGTCCTCGTCTGACGAGGTGTACACGGGTCTGGGGGTGTACTTGTTTCGGATCAGGTCTTCGTAATCGACGGGGTTCCTAGCCTCATTGCTGGCTTGGTGTGGGGGCTGGTAGAGCGGGTCGGCCCAGAACACGATATGCCCACAGAGGTAGTGAACAATGCGCCCAACCGCGATCTCATCCTGGATGTGCGTGTAGGTAATCAGTGGCGTCTTGTGGCAACGGTACAGCCACAGCATGGCGCTGAGATAGATATCGGAAGGGCAACCTCGCAGGAAGCTGTGCCGGCGATAGAGGAGCGGAAGATCCCACCCGTCTAACGTTTCTGGCTCCTCTGGTCCAGACCACTGTGCGCTGCATCAGGGTCAGTTGTAGTGGATGAACGCGCGTTTATTCATCGGACTTACCCCGGTCGTTTGAAGGCGGCGCGCGACAGGGTCCCAAAGGTGGTATCCGTGTCGTCGGGACGAGGAAAGAACAACAACCGCAGTAGGTCCTGGTGGATGTCTCTGGGCAGATCGATCTTCGCGATCTCGTCGAGGTCGGCGTCGACGACGCGCCCTGCCCACCCTTTGAATGCCGCCTCGTTACGGGCAAGCAGGCCATTCAGGGCGTCCAGATTACTCTGCGCAGACATTTAGTTTCGTCGCCAATAAACGTGCGTTTATTAGGACCAATCTTACCTTGGCGATGAGCTGCGTGCAGAGTTTGTCCATGTGCTCGATGACGAAGTGTTTTCTCCCCCACATCGTCCCGCACACCCGCTTTGCAAAGTTGGAGTATTTGGGGTTTCGCAGGATGGTCTGCAGGCGCTGGCACTGTGACGGGGATGCACCAGACTCTCCAACCGCCCACTTGGTGAAGTTCTTTCCTGTGGGGTGAGAATCAGCCGGCAGTCTTTCCAGCGCTTGGGCGATGGAGAGAAACGTGTCCCCGTCGCTGCCGGCCTTGTAGACATCGTCTTTGTTGAGTCTGATCGCGGCCAGTTCGTGCGCGTCGGCCAGCCCCTCGAGGATGATGTCGGCCGCCCATCCAACTTTCTAGTCAAGGGTTAGAATAAACGCGCGTTCATTCCGGCCTGACACACATACCACAACGTTCTTTGCTGTTAGCGGCGTAGATTGTATCCCTGGGAACGCGATCGAGTGGGCCAATTGTCGATGCTGGCCGCGGTTCAGAATGGGTGGCCTCATATCCTGGGACGGAGGAAACCGGAGTCTGGGATAGTCGATAATACTGGTATGATTTTCCTGTTTTCATGCTTAGCATTGAGGGGCCAATGAACGCGCGTTTATTTGTTCATACCTTAGATAGGATCCGTTTCTCGATTTCGTCCACCCTTTCCTGAACCTTCTGTTTTCGCTCCGGGGGGCCTCTCTTGGTGGCGACATATTCGCGGTAGTCGATTTTCAGGTCTGCGAGAGCGGTGTACTCGAGGGACATATTGATTTGCTCTTTGCTCATGGTGATACATATTTGGTTGGGCGCGTTAGTAATCTTTAACTAATTCTTCATGGACTCAGCGATGGTCTTAATATACTTTAGGTTAACTGGTCAATTGGTATTCACTGTGTCATCATATGCATTCCATCGAGGCGTCACCCGGTGAATGTGAACCACAGCGACGGCGTATGTCAATTTCGCTAGGATCGCGGGGGTCGGGTCTTCGGCTGCTTCTTGCAGAGGCTCTCCGGAGTCATCCCCCAGGAACAGAAGGGGCTGATTGTCTTCCTGCTTTTTCCCTGTTGCCGGAGTCGCGGGTGTGTTTCCGGGTGTGGCTGGACCCTTCTCTGGGGTAGCGGGTTCCATGGTGTCAATAAACGCACGTTGATTGGTTGTAAAGTTAGAGCCCTGGGTCTCAATGGCCTTTTCTGACCCACTACCTGCGGCTATGGTTGGGTGGAAGGGAACCTACCTTCTGTTCGGGAGAAGGAATTGTACTGGTAAGGAAAGAACGGGCCTTACTCTTGCCGATAGGCGTAGCTGGGACAGAGCGATATGAAATGGTGAATAAACGCGTGTTTATTCGACCAAGGGGCCTACCTGCTTGGGTACTGCTGCGCCTGTGTGTCTGTTGAATGGCGTTCCGGATTCTCGACGGCTGAGGTTCTTCAATGGGGAACACTGCAGCAGTGAATGAACGCGCGTTTATTCGGTTTTCTTCATGAGCCTCAAATAAACGCCAATTTGACCAACGTTTATTGACTTATCCAATGAACACCAGGGGCCAGCAGAGATGGGGGAAATATTTAGGAAGGAGAGTTAGTTTATTGAGGGAGGGGGGATATATTTCAGGGACACCGCACTAGTGAGGCTAGGCTGAATGCGGAAAGGCCTGGATTCTGGTGGAAAGTCTTGGCAAGTCTTGCTGTTGCCTAAAGGCGGACCAACGTGTGTTTATTCCGCGTTGTGGTGGTTCAGTGTTCTGCTGCCGTGGGTGAGCTGCGTATGTGACTGCAGGCTGGGCGTGGCGGTGGATTCATTTAAACGCCCGTTTAATAATTCAGCTAGGCGGGCTGCTCTGCGGCAAGAGCGGGTAATCCTTCGCATGGGACCAATGATGTGCTGATTACGTAGTCTGATAAAAATCTCGATGGGGGATGGTGGCTATGGGGGGGAAGCTATTCCTGAGTTGGATTTTTATCAGACTACGTAAGCAAAGCTGGGCAGGGTCTTCATGATCTCTTGGCATACCACCTCAAACTCCACTCAACCACCCATCTTTACATCATCATAACTCACTCAATATAGACTCAATAAGCGTTCAAAGAGCTTTATTAGAGTGCTAGAGAACTAATCTATACAGTAATCATAATTTCAAATACTCTATCTATAATAATTGGAGTTTTATTTCTAACCGGAATAAACCCTCTAACCTAAGTTCTAAGCATAGATCATGCTTTTAATGTTGAATCAACGAAAGGTGGGATGAACGATTTCAGTACATGTAGATGCCGAAATCTATGTGTTATGATGATGATTAAGTCATTCATGTAAAGTGCATGATTGATTTCATATAAACAGACGCTTATGAATCATTCTGCAGCCTTGGCATCATTCTGCAGCCTTGGCATAAGATAGATACTGATGTAAGAGACCTTTCACACGCACGGACCATGTGCAGACCTGATCATGCTTTTCGACCATACATGGGTCAACCACATCAAATGTACAACTTCTCTCTTGATATGATCTAGACTGTTAAATTGCGAACGATCGTGGGACCCATGGATCATGATCTACTGTCCAAGTTTCGTACGATTTAACCTACAAAGTAGAAATGAACCCAGCCTCCAAAGAAAAATGAACCCAGCCCCCATTCTCAGATGTACCATCATCGTGCGACATCTCAGCACTAATAATTAATTGAACCCAGCCCTCGGTTCAATAAAGCCTTTCTGATAGGGTTGGAACACTAAATCTGCATCTCGATGATTATTCCATTGCATGATCTCAAATTGAAAATGGCCAGAGGGTAGATCATTCCGAGTGTGCTGTCAAAATTTGAGCCGATTTGGCCGACGAAAATAAAATGGAGTCAGGGTCAGAAGGTAATTGGAGGGAGGGTGCTTAAACTACACTTTTGGTCTCTAATGCAACCCCTCACTCCATATAAATTAATTGGAGGCAGCCCTCCCTCCATTTAAGTATTTCGGATAGGCATATTTCAAGAAGGGGCGACTCATCTCTTTGGCTCGAGCCAGAAAATTTTCGCCATTCATGAAATTCGATATCGGTTATACCCGCATACAAGACGATGTGTCGATAGAGACTCCAGCTTCCTTTGAAGTGCCATTCATTTTTTTAATCTATTCCTGTACGAAAACGACGGCAGATACTCGAATAACTACAAAGTATGGGCGAATGCTTTCTGTACATCTGTTCGGACTGCTGTTGGAGCAGACGGAAAGTGGTACGTACAAGGGGATCGGCACACTCCATATGTCTGAAAATCAGAGGAAAATCGGCGAAGTTTTGGACTTCTTGGGATATCCTGACTCAACAGTTGTTACAATTGTCTGAAGAGGACTAATGTTGATTCGAGCGCTCTTGAGCAGTGTGCTAGCCGAGCTAGGAAGAGTGATCTAACTTAGTGCAAGTGCAGTCTATGCCACTCAGCATCTATCAGGACTAGTCGTTCTTTTCGAACTCTGTCTCTTCGTAGTCTATCATATCGGTGTCCTTGCCATCACTTCCTTTGGGGTCTCGTTTCATCACCATCAGCTTGATCATTCGTCCCATTATTGGAAATGCACCCTCCAAGTGAGTCAGCATCCCTATCCAAACAGAAGTCTTCATCGCAGTTGTCTGCTGCCGGAGGACACTTAATTGATTCATGAGTTGGCATGCCCTCGTGGTTGGTAGCCTTGGACTCTGCTTCTCTTCTCATACGTCGGATTCTCATGTACACCTTTTCAAACGTGTCATCTCTCTCTGCTTCAAACCTGCACATCATACTGTGATCGGCCTCGACTAGGATCTGTCCTTCCTTCTCGGATTCTTTGGATCGGTGGGTCACTTTCTGGGCAACATTCGCCAGAACTTTGGAATATTCTGCCTTGTCGCTCCCACGGTTCGGTGCGCCAAAGAAGAGAATGCCCGGCGTGGCATCCCGGATGAGTCGAGATCGCGGTGTAAGGCAAGCTTAAGCAATGCATGCAAGACAAGTCAGTCACTAGCGTGACATTTTCTGGCTCCGACCAAGTTCAAAATCCGTCATCCTTGTGACGTTCCCTTTGCCCGAGTTCGCATGCAACGATTCCAACTGAATGTGGAGAAGGCTCGTCAGGTATCATGAAATAAGTAGAGTGAAGTCTGTGGTCGAAATGCTGCGAGGATTTTGACACTGGTCGTTCAGGGAAATGCCACAAGCCGCTGTTGCAATGGGTTTGTCGCGGTGGATCAAGTCCAGCGAATGACTCAAGGACAGCTTCGTCGCAGAGATCCGCAATTTCCGCTGTTCGAATCGTAGGCAAATTGTGCTGGCATCTGAAAGGTGAGCGTAAAATGTAACGGCTTGATGGAGAGATTGTAGCTGAGACTCATCTTCATGCGATCATCACCATTCCTCATTCGACATTTCAACAATGCGTTCTCTGACATCGCCAATCGAGAAAGGATGCATCTCTGTCCTTATCTCATTCTGACAGCGATCAAAGTCCTCCCGGGTCCAGTGTTATGCAATTGCCTGCAGTCGATCCCATTTGCAGTTCGGAGCAAGTTAAGCACACATATCGTTGGTCTTCAGGGTCCTACCTTCCGACGAACTCATTTCAGATGAACTTGTGTGGAGGTCTCATTCGAGGAGGGCTGGGAAAACATTGCAAGTGTCGGGCCCTTGCACAGTTTGATTGGTGCCGCTGTCGAATCCTCTGTGATGCTAGCATCGAGTGTGATTTGTCGTAATTCTTTTATGAGTCCTGCAAATTCCCGATCTCTTCCTCTTCCAATGCCCTTTGTCTTTAACCGTCGACACTGGAAGACATATTTTTGTGGTGTGCCTTTTCTGAGCCCCAGCATAGTCTCTCCCGGTCCTTTTCGCCGACATTACTTCTTCCATGGGCCATCGGCCATCCTTTGTCCTGCCCCACTGTCTCCCATCGGCCGTCATGACCGCCCTGTCCTGCACGTGTCCGTCATCACTTTCTCCAACAGAGATGTTGGTTGCTTGACTTGATCGTACACCCCCGCCATGTTTCGAAACTCTCACGCATCCACTGATTCAACTTTTGACTATTAGTCGGCAACCACTCGTACCCTGCCACGAATTGACCAGCTCCTTCATTCTTTTGACGCTCTGCTCGATCGAGTCCATTCAGTACTTTCTTTTCTCCCATATTTCTGGTCTTTTCTTGCCAGTAAGCCATTCTCTCCTTGAAGCAGTTGTTTTTCTAGCCTTGTGCCTGCATCTAGTCGACCGTTGCTTAGGTGTCATCGCCATTGCTCGCATATGTTCGTGTTGATCATGCCCTTTTCAATCTGCTGTCCGGTCTGTCTTGGCCTAGTCGAATCTATCTTTCCAATTCGTCTGTTCGGCCTTCGACCTTTTGTGTTATGGAATCGTGCTCCCCCCGTTTTCATCCTGCCACCCCCGCTCTCGCTTTTGCTCCTCGCCTGCTGCTCTTATCTTGCTGATACTGTCCTTTTGCTTGTGCCACTTGTCTTTGCCCTGTTGCTTCTCTCCTTTTGTCTTTGTCCTGTTGCTTCTGTGCTTTTGCATTCGCCTTTTTGCTTCCGTCTTTTTGCTTCCGTCTTTTTGCTCCCGTCCTTTTGCTTCCGTCTTTTTGCTCCCGTCCTTTTGCTTCTGCCCTTTTACTTCTGTCCCTTTGCTCTTGCCTTATTGATCTTATCCTGCTGCTTCACCTCTTTTACTTTTGTCCTATTGCCATTGTCCTGTTGTTTTTGCCAAGTTGCCTTTGCCAGGATGCTCTCCCTCTATCGTTCCTGGCGTAAATGTCTATCGCTCTTCCCTCGTTGCCGAGGCACCACTCCTCTCTATATGTTGTTTCCTTGAATCTCTCGTCCCGTTGCCACTCTTCGAATACTTTTCCCTTGCTTCATCCTGATGTTCTGTCCCGCCTCTCCTCGCCCTCATGCTCTGACCTCGGCAGTGGTCTCCCCCGTTTTGTACCCTCACATACGGGACGAGAGATTCAAGGAAACAACATATAGAGAGGAG
>QQTW01001752.1_pt1 | contig 15454 bp, 12 predicted proteins | sample 1904831 | NCBI WGS metagenome assembly QQTW01 (sample SAMN09435610, study PRJNA476489) | Subsurface metagenome, whole genome shotgun sequencing project. | reverse complement strand
GTAATTGGGTATAAAGATGGATTGCGATTATGGAAGTTGGTTGTCAAGAAGGGTGAGGTATCGTTGATGACAGGTTTATGTAGTAGTACAAGCACAGTTCTTTTAGAACGAAAGAGACGGGCGTGCTTGCGTGGACACGGAACGAGTCGAAGAGCACCGAGGTTACTAGTGCCGCCGCAATGCTATTATGACTAAGCCAAGACACTATCGTTGCCGCGATGGGAGTTGCTCAGCCACCATTGACTTGATTAGTTACAAGTCTCATGACTACCAGGGAAGTTATACTCTTGCATTCTTACAGTCGCTCTATTCTTCAACTCGGAGATGCGGATATTCAAATTGTTAGTCGCACTTGCAGCGCTAATATACTCAAGTAATCTTTGCATTGCCTATGTGGGATGGAATGAAGAGTGTTTACATGGTAAATAACCCGGAAGCCCTCTTCTAATTCATATGAAGAGACGCTATCAGGTACAAATCGCCGCATACATGTACCGGCCCCCGCCGCAGGATATAAGAACGCCATATTGTAAGATGCTTCTCACACCCGTACTCGAAAGTAGATGGAAGATAGAACGCCGAAAACCTTTCCGTAACCAAGCGAAATGCCACCACGGCATGTTACTGGGCCATGCGGACAGCATGGCCCGGCAAGCACTAAGTCCGCGGTATAATCTCAATGTAGATCGAAGGTCCGCGATCGTGTTCGTCCTTGCCGCCCTCTGACAGCGGTAGTCACCTATTCCATGGATATGCTGTTGTAGAACTGAAGAAGATCCTATGTCGAGCATCTCGCCGAATCTCTATCGTCGACTGACTTTTCTCATAGGCCTATTTCCCCCGGCATACAGATCTGGATCGACGGCCCTGTATCCGCTGTTTCGATGGCTGTTGGTCCTGGCTCTTCTCGGCGGACTGTGTTCTTCAATGACTTCCACAATGTCATCTTCCCTTTCAACCCGTTCTACTCGCTCCACGCGCTCTACCATGACCGGCTGTGGCTGTGGTGGGGGTCTGCTATCCACAATGATCGGCTCCCGCCTCGATTCTCTTCTCGGTGGTGGGGGGCTCCGTGAGCGTCTCGACTCCATCATTTCAGAGCGCGAGCGTGACGAGCGTCTAGGAGAACGGGCTCTTGACCGCGTAATCACCTCCTCTCCAACAATATCACCTCCACCACCCATATTGGAGCAGGTGTAAAGAAGCCATAAGATAAGGAGAAAGCCGGCTACAGACCCTAAGACGATACCGACGACGTTTCCTGGCGGGGGGCCTGTGTTGAGGCCAGAATATGTTGTGGGTATCGCAACGATTGTTTGGCGCTTTACCAGGGACGAAAGAGTGCGGAATGGGTTGATCCGAGCCTCGACCGGTATTGATGTCCGTGTTGCAAGAGGTGATGCAGAAGAGGAATCGGAAAGATGCGCTGTAAGGTCCCGACGTGAGGGGTGAGGTGGGGAGGAAATAACATCACGGAGCTGAGTAAGGTGATCGTGTATAGTATCTCGAGACACTGCCAATGGAGCCATGTCTTGTGGCTGCGACAGTCCGCTCCCGAAATGCGCGCGACCGTTCACTTCGCGCAGGTACTTTGGGCAGTCAAACGAATGACTTGAGTCAAGGGTAGCGATGGAAGGATCCCTTCAACGGTCATACGCAGGGTATACGTATATTACTTTGGTTCAGACACCGTTGAATTATGACGATGGACAAGTGAGTACTATTATCGCCGCGATATTCGTGTGAGGTGATTATGGATTGAGAGATTGGTTCCCAATTCCTTCGGCTTCGGCATGGTGTTTAGAGTGGATGGCTGGGAAACATTGGCGCGCTATAAGGTGGGATGAAATGTACCGTAAGTTACCTTAATAAATCCGGGTGGCAGTGATGACGATCTGAGCATGTCACTATTCCATACTCTAAAAATAGGTACCTTGTTCCGAGCCGGATTATCTAAGCTTTGACAAGGCGAAACCATTCCACACTTGCGTCACACACTATACTTGAGACTATCAAATTCCCACTAACCAAGTCCGTATCACCACTAGCCCAAGACAGATTCGCTAAGTTAATACTATCTAGGGAGTTGAGTTGGATTTTCTGCAAAACCTCTCTAATATTATTGTCAAGATAAAAATGTGTTGAGCAAATCAAATCAAGTAATGAGTGTCGTTCAGACTAATCCCATAAAGTATTCTACCCACAGTCATCAGAGCCGCAAGGCTTGATTCGAGTGTTCTATGTGGATTACTAGCCAAGGGTATCTAAATATATACATAAGCCGGCGAAGTGGTCGGCCGTGGCAGATGCAATGTTGATTGCTCCCAAGCCCTTATACACTCCCTTCAATCAATTTTGACACTGGTGTCATAATCCGTAGCATCATCTCGAGCCATGTCGTAAGACTCGTCCTCGACATCAATGTCTCCTACTTCGTTTTCCGCGGCGCCTTTACCAAATAAGTCATCCGCACCGTCCTCAACAGCGGGCAAGTCATCGTCCAGAGCAACTGGTTCTGGAGCATTGCCGTTTTGGTTTCTGAGGTGGCGATCTTTTGAACTGTCTACCAGTGGCGTGTCGTCGTTATACAACCGTAGAAGCATCGCTCTCCGGTCTTCTTTGGGCAGCATAAGATTCAATGAGTGGAGACTTCGCCATAACGGCAACACCATTTGCTCTCTAGTTTTGTGGTCAGCCAAGTCCACAAACCGGCAACACGGGTCATAATCGTTCCACTCTTACCTAAAACCATCTTCCCCTTCGCTCTGCTCCACCTTGAGTATGCAGCAACCCATCTCGATGTCTCTAATTCTTTCACCAATCTCACCCAGGTTCATCCACCCATCTCCAGTAACTTTGGGAAACATATCCACAAGGAGTTTTCTCAGTGTGTTCCTACTCCATAACTTCACGACCCTACCCTCACCGACCCAGGGATTCAGCAGCGGTAGGCCATCCGTCTGTATCCTCCATTTACAGACGCCAACCTTCTGCACGTCTTGTTTCACAAACATCTTGATCCCACAATGCACGAATTTCATACCTTTGCCTTCATTTTCCACCAGAATATTGCGCGCGAGAGTGGAGGTATAGTAGATCGTTTTGACTGGATTTCCGGTTGCGTTGCGAACCATGAAACGGTCACGTGGGAATCGAGGTGAGAGTTGGTAAAAGTCGTAGATGACTTCCAATTCATCATGATTTGGATCAAGATATTTGAAAGGCTCTTCGAAGGGTTTACTGTTCTTCTTCTTCTGGGGCGGTGGAGGAGCTCGATCTGGCAAAGAGCTCCTTTTCGGTCTGCTGATATCAAGAAGCGCTCCAGGTGGAGGTGGCCAGTGAACCTGCCTTTCCTCTTCGCCCCGTGGTGCCGGCTCGTCAATCTCTTCTCTGAACTTTGGTCGCTTGGTGGACATCTGAGCATCGGCTTCGTCATCAAGATCGTGCTTGAGTGACGACAGAGGCTCTTCGATTGCGTTCTCCTTATTTTGCCGTGCTGCTGCAGATGGATTCTCTTCCTCCACACTCTGCTGCGGTGGTGCGATCAAGTCCAGAGCGTCAATCTTCTCGAGGGGATTGGCCCCATTAACAGATTTGGACTCAATCTCATCGATCGCTGCAATGATTGATGTAGTGCCATCTGCTACGACTCCGGACTTCTTTGCTTCACCTTCCGGCTTAGCTCTGATCTCTGACAACTTTTCCAGCACTGCTATGAAAAAAGCGCCGGTGTCTTGTAAGTGTGGGTAGACACGCATGCATCTCTCAAAGGGAAAGTTTACGGTCTGATCGTGGATGCTTGCAGGCGGAAACATGCCTTCAGCGAGTCGCCCGAGACCGTCAGGGCCTTCTTGCTCCCTGCGCTCTTCGACCTCCTGCCACGATTGCCAGGTCTTTCCTTGTTTATCCATCACAAACCAAGCCTTCAAACCTGGCTTTCTCTTCAACTCCGGAAGTGAGGCACTGCAGTCGACCAGGGCGACCTTTTCCATTCCCCCACATCTCTCCACTGCACTTGCGATGACCGCCTCATTTTCCACTGGGTTCATGCTGCACGTCGAGTACACCACTCTTCCTCCAACCTTTAACATCTGCAGAGCGCGGACAAGGATGCGGACTTGCGTAGCATGTAACCCTAATGCGTTACCGGGACTCCAATCCTTCCAGATAACCGGATTCTTCCGACATGTACCGTCACCAGAGCATGGGACATCGGCAAGAATTCGATCGAACTTCAAATACTGTGCTTGAGATGCGCCACTGCTGGTGGCGGGCCGGGAGGGCAGCCTGATGGATGGAAACAAGGTTGCGTCATGGTTTGTTACTATCAAATTAGGGGAGTTCAGCCGCTTCATTTGGTGGACAAGCATATGGGCGCGTTTGGAGTCGGCGTCGTTCGCGATAAGCAGACCTGTGGTTCGACCGTCGTCGGACCAATTCGTTTCGGCCTCCACTGCAACGTGACTGTGTCCGTTTGAGCTCCTCTCCGCTCTTTCTTCTGCCTCTATCCTGTTCGTCGCCTGCCGTAGACGCGCTTCCTCACCGCCATGTACCAACTCGATTAGTTGAGCCGCTTTACTGCCCGGAGCAGCGCACATGTCCAACACTGTCATGCCAGGCTGAAGATCCATCAAGAGCGGTGGAATCATGCTGACCGCCTCTTGCCTGCTGATGTTTCCCACGCTCGTTTCCGACACGAGGTATTTTTGGAAGGATGCAAATGGGGGAAAGCGTCTTATGACGCTTTTCGGAGTTGTCATCTGCCAGGCTAGCTGATCTGGATACCATGGGATCGGCGTGGGGGGTTCAACAAGCTCGCCATTGTGCTCAATTGAAGTAATCTGGGGAATATAGCGATCTTTAAGGCACTGCTGCACAGAAAGCGCATGGCTGTCAATGTTTCAATTAGTCGTAATAGAAATCATGGGGACCGCACACTACCTTTTTGACCCAGTGAAACGGAAGCTGTGAGGGAGCTCTCGGCGCAGAGCACTCCAGAATTCGGAGCGCTCAGACCCCTCAATAATGTTAAGATCATTGTAAAAGGTCTCGAATGTCTCATTTTGTTTCACGACTTCCTGATAGTTTGCGCGCTGTGAGCGCTGCGCTCCACCCCCTCGTCCTCCTCGTCCTCCTCGGCCGCCTCGACCTCCGCCAGACTGTAACGGGTCAGTGTCTTGCCTCTAAAGTGTATCTCTGGGCCATTCACCTTCTTACCTCCACGCTTGCCCATGTCTAAAATTGAAGGAGGAATTGAGCTGGCTGTGGCTGCTCTACTTAGATTTCTTGCGAAAGGCATAGGAGGTTCCAAGTCGGTACGGCGGGGCACAAGAGCTCACTGCGCATAGTATGGTAACCTCATCGTCAGGCATTGACGTTCCGCCTGTACTCTTACTCTGCAGGTGACTTTGATGAATCCACCAAGTCTTCCATTAGAGGAAGCGGCCCCCTTGTTATCTACCTTATGACGTCCCCCTCTTCGAAGGCTTGGGGACGGGAGTGGTCTTTACCTTACTAAGGTAAGTGTAGTCAGTTCTTACCTTACTCGTACAGCAGCACGTTACCGTAAGGTTGAGAGCTCTACAAAGTTACCTACTTCCTTACTCTAGGTTCTTCATATGGCAATTTCATGTACGCTTATCGGTTACAATTGAAGTACCGTACCTATCTCTTCAATGTTCATCGGAGGTGGTGTTCTGTTGGCTTCCAGATGGGTCGTCCTCCTTCCAAGGTTGCATATGCACATCCTGTCGTTCCCTTATGAATCCTTTTTGGCTCTTTCCTTTCGTGGACACCTTCCTTGACATGGCAGACCGAGATCCAGGAGGGGCCTAAGGTAGTAAGGTAAGGTACCTTAGTCTTTGCTCCTGTGCAGTTCTTTCCAGTTTGGCAAGGTCAGCTGTGACGTGTGCCGATTCTTCTTGGCTGGCCCGACATCTTTAGGTACCACCTTACCTTACCTCACCTTACCTTATCTTGGAATGGTGAAATTGGCTGGGTGATTGCGGTGTGACAAATTTCCACTCTGAGCCGGGATTGACGGAAACGTGCCTGCCCATTTCATCTTGGAATTGCTTTGGGATATCTTTAAGCCGACGTCATAACCCCTAATACTCCGAGGTCCTTACCTACCTATACACCTTAAGGTAGTAGGTACCTTACTTCTATATAAACCGTGTTCCACCTCGTCCCAAGTCTTCTTTGGTCCTCGTTCGGAGCAGTGTGTTCAAAATTTTGCCTTGCCCTATCTTACGCTTCCTTACTTTGACCCACCATCTCTCGAGATCTTGAAAGGCCCCACCAGAACTGTTGAGAGACTGTGGTGTTGAAAAAGCCATGCATTTGTTTGCTGTTGCACTCCCCTTGACGGTCCTTGCGGCTTCTGTCACTCCCTTCGTGACAGCTTTTCCTCACCTGTCGTTTCGATCTCCTTCAGGCCAAACTGCGAAGCCTCAAGGCCCAGCTACCAAGCGTCAATTCGCCCAGACCACGTGGAGCCGTGCTCAGTTGGTTGATGTCACTGGTGCCCATGCTTTCCAAGCTCCCAAACCGGGCCAGAGGTATGGTACCGCATATCTTGCGCGACTAATAGAGTCTGATCTTCGTTCAGTCGAGGACCATGTCCAGCTCAGAACGCTTTAGCTAACCACGGTTACCTCGACCGTTCTGGGTATACCACCCTTCTTCAATGCACTTCTGCAAACGTCGAGGTGTTCAACTTTAGTGCCGCGTTCGCGGCCCTCCTCTGGTAAGATTCCCTTCTTAGTCTCCATTTTTATAGCTTCCTAGTGCAGATGTGGTCGGGAGTCACTGAGATCTACTAACATGTCGTTTCATCGCACAGTTCACTGGTGGTAACCTGCTCGGACTGACTTGGGCTATTGGCAATGATACCTCTGTCGACGCGACGATTCAAGAAGCCTGTCCTCCTGTCATTAGCCTGCCTGTTGTCAATCCCTTGCTAGGCGGATTGATCTGCGGCGTTGCCAACCCCATCACCAATACTGCCCTAGGCACTCCGGGACAAGGGCTCGCACAGACCGTCAACAGCTTTGAGGGCCCTCATTCGTAGGTTTAAAGGTCCGGCCCAATCGCATATTCTAGCTGACGTTTCCGTCTTAAGGATGTTTCAGTGGGACTGGGGAAGCAAGTCCTCAACAAAGATATTAAGCTTAGCGTGTATGGCTGACATCCCGACTAGCACAAAACAACCTTGACGCTTCGACCATCGACATAGAAGCATTTCGCGACTTCTATAATCAGGCACTGCGTACGTGAAGCCGACATTGATGAAGAACATAACTGACTTGAAGCAGCCGACGGCACCTTTGACGATTATGGCTTATTCGCGAAACTTCACGCGGATCGATTTGAGCAATCCGTCTCCACTAATCCTTGCGTGAGTGTTGACCTTCCCAACCGATAACGCTAGGATTGGGAGGCTAAAGGTGCTACGATCTTGTCGCAGTTCTTCAATGCACCCTTCGCTGGCGTTGTGGCCGCACCTGGTGGCCACGCCTTTGCCTACCGCATGATGAGCAACCATACACCCGAGAAGCCTGATGGTACGCTAACCAAGGAAACCTTGGCCTCCTTCTTCTCGGTCAAGATCAACAGCGATGGGACACTATCTGGCAAGGGCTTGGGTCATGAGCAAATCCCTGCTAACTGGTATGTCTTACGTAGACCCTTGTGCTCGTACACGCGAATACTGATATGACAATATCAGGTTTCGACGTTCTACGCCATATACGCTTGAATATTTCCTGACCCAGGACTATCCACCGCTGATGGCTGCTGAGCCTCGTACGCTCAACATTGGAGGCAACACTGCAGGTGTCAACACTTTCGCGGGCCTTGACATTGGTGATCTTACCGGCGGAGTGTACAACTCAATGAATCTTCTCAACGGAGATAACTTTATCTGCTTTTGTAGGTACCCATTGTTCTTCAAGCGCCATAATACTCATGCATTCCAGACTACCGCCTCCTTCAGCTTTCAGTTAGTTGGGAGCTTGACAATGCCCTTGGGGGAGCACTATTGACCCTTGGAGATACCGTCGGGACTGCATTAGACGTCGTCTTTGGCCAATTGACCGCTGCTGGGAGCGTAGATGGATGCCCGACATATGAGAACAAGAGCCTCCACTCATACAATCAGTACTGCGGCGTTAGGAACAAGCCCGGTCGGCTTTACTAGGTGACGCCGTTTGAAGGAGGCTTCGCATGGGGGTCGCGGACGAGAAGGGGTACGCAACTTTGCTTTGCATTCTCTGAATTGACGTGGTGAATGTTGCTGGAAATAACGCTCATTCGTTTGTACAAACGACTTAGGCCATAGTAATCTAGACAGTGCTCTACTATAATCGGCTTCAATCGCTAACAATATCCTTGAAATCCAGCGTTGCTGCTGTGTATATGTCCTGTTCACATTGTGGGTGCTGGCTCTTTCCCTCGGAGAAGGCTTGCGTGGATGATACGAGTAGAGAAATGTCTGGTGCTGAGATACTTAAGGTAAGCTAACCCAATTGATGAGATTCGAGTAAACTGACCCGGTCAGCTCTATCAACTACCTTACCTTACCTTAGTCTTTTTAAGCATTCCTTCAACCTTACGTACGACTAACTTAAGGTACCTTAGATTCTTGAACAGTTTTTGGCTCGTTTAGGTATCTTGAGCCGTCTAGTAAACGGTTACTGAGGCTTTCAGTTTCAGCCTCGGCATCTCCATTCTAACGCACGTTACCAGCGATCAACGTCTACTAGGTAAACTTGACTTTGACCCCGCAACATTTCCGGGTGCAAACAAACAATAACATTATCATTGTGAGACGTTGTGGGGATTGAGTATTTACTGACTAATATTTCGCCACTCTTGGATATCTGAAGGATTAGCCATCCCCGACCTTGATAATTCCTAATCTTCAATTAGCCTACAAACACAGAAGACACGCGTACTCTACTCAACCGATCATATCTTAGAGATTTAATATTTCACAACTATGTCTCCACCGTCAGCAACTGAGACGGCGACTCACACAGACGGCAACAGCCAGTCTGTTACCAAGAATGGCGATTTTGCCCCCTCGGTGGTCGCTCCTCTAGAGCCCGGTCTGGACACGAAAAAGGCGAAAGTGCAAATGCCAAAGTTCCCTGGTCCTCCGAAGTTTGAGGATAAATATGAGGAGAGAAAATATCTAAAGGGTCGTCTGGCTGCTGCCTTCCGCATCTTCGGGAAGTTTGGATTTGACGAAGGGGTCGCGGGACACATTACTCTCCGAGACCCAGTCGACCCAACGACCTTCTGGGTTAACCCTTTCGGCGTTGCCTTCTCCCTTATCAAAGCTTCGGACCTCATCCTGGTAGATCACAAAGGTCAGATCATTGATGGCGGACCGGTCAGACTGCTTAATGCTGCCGCCTTCATGATCCACTCGGCAATCCATGAAGCCAGACCGGATGTCTTGTGTGCAGCACACTCGCACAGTCTCTATGGGCGGAGCTTCTGCACATTAGGAAGGCCCTTGGATATCATCACCCAAGACGCTTGCTCGTTCTACAATGTGCGTACTCGACATCTCGGTGATGTGGAGCAAAGTCACACTGGGAGTCCCCCGTGGTGAGCTAAGTGCTAACCCGATCTACAGGATCACGCCCTTTATGAGTCATTCAATGGCATTGTCCTTGCGGAGAAAGAAGGCAAAGACATTGCAGCCGCCCTTGGTAACAGGAAGGCCGCACTCCTCCAGAACCATGGTCTCCTGACCGTCGGTCAGACTATTGAGGCGGCCGTCTTCTGGTTCCTATCACTTGAGAAATGCTGTCACGCGCAGCTGCTGGCCGATGCCGCCTGCGCAGGTAAAGGGGGTGAGACGCAGAAGATAGGAGACGAGGAGGCAGCATATACATATCAGGCTATCGGTACGCCGCTGGCGGGGTGGTTCAGTGCCAAACCAATGTTCGATGTTATCGAGCATGAGACAAAGGGGGCGTACCTTGACTAACTAGGCTTTACGTATCCGAAACAATACGGTTCAAAACTTGAACTGGCCTTGCGATGCTTAGATTGAAATATCGTCCACATTGCTTCGATGTCAAAATGGTGCTGTGTCATCTCAGGCCACAGCCAAGCGTCTACTGGTCAATATACTAGCAGTCGCCTGTTAAAGTGTCATCCGGCTTTCACAGATGCTATTCAGATATACCATAGCCCTATGTACCGTTGAACCAAATGACGGCTCGTAAATGGTTTCCGTTCTTAGTATTGGGAAGCTCTATACAGTGAGGCCTTTGCAGCAGATGTTTCAAAGGATAGCCTACCAGGCTACTCATTAAAGCATAGAACTTTACTGACATGATCCGGGAGAAAGGAGGTCTCCTGGCACTCGATGCCCTTAATGCACGCTTACTAAGCCGGCTGGTCGATTGTGCGCTAGACCCGATAGGAGGTCGACTTCGGACCCTAGGCAAAAATCTAAGTTAGAAGGTTGTTCGAAAAAAGTGTCGCGCATCCAGATTCATCAATTGTGAACCCTCCACATTACACTCCCATTCCTTCAGTCAATCATTTTCTGCCTTGAGTGTAAGGGGGCATACTTGGTCGGATCTTAGACCAGCATCTTTCTGTCCATTGTGGGGCGCCATGCTCTGTGCGGTACGACGAGCGCCGGGCTCTCTGGCGAGAGGGCTCTCTAGAAAACCGAGAGCTACTGCTTTTGCCAAAGGACCTTCTCCAAGATCTATCGTACCTGTACATCATAAATCTCCGCTTGCATTTACAGCTCGAAGTCTACACTCTTCACCGTCATGGCTAAGGGGTGCCTTTGCAGAGGCAAGAGCCAATCCTGTCACTCCTGAAGAAGAATTTCAACCCCCGAAAGGTCCATCTGGCAGAAAGACGGCGCCAGAGAACCAACAGGGGCGTATCACTACTTTTCAAGAGCTGGCCGATCAAGATCTTGTGGACGAGAAGCTCATTCTCCCAATAACGAGAGATATGAACATCACCACCATGACCGACGTCCAGAGTTTAACTATCAATGAAACACTGACAGGTGTCGACGTGTGAGCATCACTGCATCTTTCGAGGAGTGTCGCACTGACAAACTTCATCCAGACTTGCGCAAGCAAAGACCGGTACAGGTAAAACGATTGCTTTCCTCCTTCCAGTTTTACAAAATATCCTCAAAGATCCAACTCTGCAAACCGCGTCGCGAGGAAACAGAACCACACCTTCCGATATTCGTGCTATAGTCATATCCCCGACACGTGAGCTGGCCGAACAAATCGCCGTAGAGGCTAGGAAATTAGTCAAATACACTGGCGTCATAGTTCAGGTTGCCGTGGGTGGTTCATCCAAACGGTTCATGCTGCAACAAATGCAACGCCAGGGATGTCATCTTCTCGTGGGCACACCTGGACGTCTAAATGACTTGCTGTCCGATGAGTACTCTGGAGTAAGGGCGCCCAAACTCAGTGCGTTTGTGCTAGATGAAGCGGACAGACTTCTGGATGACGGCTTCTCAATGGAGATCCGAGAGATCCAGAAACGCCTACCAGATCGAGAGGAAGTTGACCGACAGACCTTGATGTTCTCGGCTACGGTTCCCAGGGAGGTGATGCAAATGGTCAGAACCACGATGAAGCCAGATTTCAAGTTTGTTCGTACCGTCAAGGAGGGAGAGCAGCCTACGCACGAGAGGGTACCACAGAAGATCGTCGTCACAGAAGCCTGGCAGAACAACTTGCCCGCCCTTCTGGAGCTTTGCAAACGGGAGCTCGAGCGCTCTGCCGCTCCAGGTGCAAAACCGTTCAAGGCACTTGTGTACTTCTCGACCACGGTGGAGGTCTTGTGTGCGTCGGAGCTCTTTCGGAACCTGCGTAAGCCAGGCAGCAGCCAGTTCGGTTCACACCCATTGCACCCGGCACGCATCCTTGAGATACATTCCAAGTTGACACAAGCCGGACGTACCAATGCGGCCGATGCGTTCCGCTCTGCCAAGTCTGCCATACTGATCTCCTCAGATGTCACCGCGCGTGGGATGGACTTCCCTGACGTCACACATGTTATTCAAATGGGCTTGCCACAGTCGAAGGATACCTATATTCATCGTATCGGACGAACTGGTCGAGGAGAGAAGACCGGTGAGGGATGGCTGATCATAAACCCTATCGAAGTACGAGAGGCTCGGAATCGGCTCGGTGACCTACCACTCGATGCAGACCGCTCGCTCCAAACAGCCACGGTCGACATGACACAAGACGCTCAACTTCCGGAGAACATTGCCGAAACTTTGAAACAGGTCGGAGAAGCAGGCCGGTCGGTGAACAGGGGTGATCAATTTAAGCTGTATCTCGCGTTGATCGGTGGCTACCGATGGCTTGGGAACCAGGGGAAATTGGTGGAGGCGCTGAACACTATGTTCAAGTACGGTTGGGGCTGGGAAACTCCTCCTAGCGTTCCGCCCGAGCTCGCGCATAAGCTTGGCCTTAGCAAAGTGCCCGGCCTCGTAATCGGTACGGATCGGCCAGGGCGATCGTTGCAAGACAATCCGCTTCGAGGTCGCGGCGCAGGCATGTTCGGCCGAAGCGACGCCAGCAGCTATGAGCGGAAATCCAGCAGTTATGGTGACCGAGATCGGGGTGGTCGCGATTTCGGTTCAAGAGGTGGGTTCGCATCACGGGGTGGTGGCTCCGGTTATGGAGGTGGCCGAGATGCTGGTGCTTCCGGCTTTGGGACGCGGGACGGTGCAAGAGGAGGGTCTCGTGGGGGCTTCGGAGGTGGGTTCGGTGGTCAATCGGGTGGTGGTGATCGTCGGAGTGGATTTGGGGGTGGATTCGGTGCGTCCTCACGAGGGGGCGATCGGGATCACCGGTCTTCTGGTCGTGAAAACCGTGGTTGGTAAGAGGCCAGCCCAGGCCGAGCTGCATGGCATGGCATGAGAATTTACACCGACCCGTCATCATCTAGGCGCCTTTCTTGAAGCTAAGCGATACTCCGTTCTTTGTTTGTTTGTTTGTTTCTTCTTTAGACGCTGTAAAATAATCTTCGCTGCAATTGTTCGGAAGTATACTCGGGCGTTTCGATGTCAGCTGGTCGTTGAGAAAGACTGGCGTCACGGCTAGAGGGCTCTGTAGAAAACACCAATTCAACTCTGTTACAACTGTCGCTGAATATCTTGACTACCGTCTGGATTGTCATCCATTCCGGCTAAAGTGAACAAATGTACATCATGACTGCCACCAGCAAGAATGGAGAAGACACTGATCTCTGGTCTCCTGAACCTGAGATCTTAAGAGGTACGTGGCACAACTATTTAATCAACGAGAAACAACAGCACAATAGCCACTAGGCGCAACGAGAATTACAAAAACACAAGTCACAGTCGCAAGTTACAAACTTCCAACCCCTGGAACCTATTCTTGGCTATATGGCAAGCCCATGCAGCAAAAATGCAAAATAGATATTTTTCGGATACCGGGAATCGAACCCGGGTCTACTCGGGTCACCAATTGGAGTGAGAGCGAGTGATGCTAACCCCTACACCATATCCGATTGAGGTTGTGATCTGTTTAAGAAATCAAAGTATTGTTATATATTGCTAAAACCAAGTCAGAGACAGATGTTCAAAGACCATCTTGAGGGCAGAGTTTCTCGACCGAATCTAGCTTATGGACAATAAATAAAAAAGTCCAAATACAACTCGTTGCCCAATGAATCCTTCAGCTATGGAGACCTGATCCATGCGTAACTCATAGCTGTGCAGGGCCCGATTTTCCTTAGTTATGTATGCCCTTAACTCCATAAGGTATCCCGACGGAATGCTATACATTTAAGAAACAAAGATGTTGCTATATATTGCAAATAGGTGAGCTTGAGACAGATGTTTGATATTTTCAAAAGCATCTTAGGACTCTCTTTAGATAATTCCTTTAGAGACAAGTAAGGAAGCGTAGCAGTGCTGAAATCACATTTTAGCAGTCATCCCTGACCTAAGGTACCTTAGTAATCAGCAATGGCACGGTCATCTTGGCACAGCTATACCCAATTGGAATCAGAAGGGCGCGACATGTCAAACAGCCCGGTTTCGGGCCTCGTACCTGAAGAGTCATCAATCATCTCTTAGACCGCTTTCTCATTTGGTCAGAGCTATATGCTCTATATATCGCAGTATTGATGATCCTCTCCTTTGATCAATCTCTTCAACTGTCCGTTGTGTCTAAATTCAATGGAGTACTTTGATTTTGAAGAAGCTGCGGGAGCTCTCGTGGAGGAGGTTTGTCTTAAGGATTGTCTTACATATGATTCAAGTCCCGCGATACCTGATCAGATTGGAGATTCGGACCTCTTCTTCACAGACCAAGTCGAAGATGAAAAGGTTACATCCCCAGCATCACCACTACCATCCCCCTCAATCGATTTACTCAACGCCGGGACCTCCGCCAATGGCATCGGACCTATGTACCGGCCCGAGAGACCATGTGACTACTGTCGAGGACGGAATCTGGAATGCTACATGGCAGCCTATGGCATGATGCAAAAGGGCTGTACCAGTTGCATCGCGCTCTTCAGGAACTGCAGTTTGATTGAAGCGGACGGTGCTCAACTGGATGGCTTTCCAGGCGTGCTGGAAGAACCCTCGTTGCATGGGGCTCTGCCCTTTATAGATCAGGCTATACGACCTTTCCAAGCACCTTCTCTCGACGAGGGTGAAGTTATTGCTCGGAAGAGCGGGACTCGCTTTTCTAGACAAGCTGTCAAGGTACTGAAGGACTGGTTTGCAGACCACTCTCACCTGCCCTACCCAAGCGAGCGCCAGAAGGATGAGTTGAAGAAACAGACCGGTCTAAAGCGAAGTCAGATCTCCAATTGGCTTGCGAACGCCCGTCGCAGAGGTAGAGTCCGCCCGACCGGGGTGACTCCTCTTGCTGTTGGCCAATCAGCTGCCATCAACATTCCCTATGTATCCGATCAGGTCGGTCATCGATCGATTCGAGACATGAGTCCCCTTGAGCGTTGGAAACATTCACCGCCCGAGAACGAACCAGCCTCTGTGTCCGCTATAGCCAACGCCGTCGCGACTACTCATTACGCTCCTGAAAATTCCTCTCGCTCTGAAAGTCGTGGACGCTCTCACCAGAACTCAAGCGACCAGTCTAGTTTCTCCGTCTTCAGAGCACCCTCCATGAGTAGTTTGAACACTGGTCTGTCGAGCAACTCTGGCTCCTTCGCGTCCGCATTTTCCCATCGATCTCAAGGCTCATTCGGGTCTCTGGAGAAGCGGGGGCGTCGACGACGAGCTAAGCAGGCAGTCACCACTAATCGGAAAGGCAACGAAGCCCGAGGAAAACGCATCTTCCAGTGCACTTTCTGCACCGACAGCTTCATGGCCAAGTATGACTGGCAACGTCATGAGAAATCCCTTCACCTCGCACTCGAAAAGTGGACGCGAAGG
>QQTW01001751.1_pt1 | contig 15465 bp, 12 predicted proteins | sample 1904831 | NCBI WGS metagenome assembly QQTW01 (sample SAMN09435610, study PRJNA476489) | Subsurface metagenome, whole genome shotgun sequencing project. | reverse complement strand
AGGATACTTCCAAGTAATCGCCGAACCTGTTTCTACTTGCGTCCAAGAAATCTTAGAATTGACTCCCTGACACAATCCCCGCTTGGTAACAAAGTTGTAAATTCCACCTTTGCCGTTTTCGTCGCCAGCGTACCAGTTTTGAACAGTGGAGTATTTAATCTCTGCATTGTCTAAAGCTACTAACTCGACTACCGCCGCGTGTAGTTGGTTTGTGTCGTACATAGGGGCTGTACAGCCTTCTAAATAAGATACTGAGCTACCTTCCTCTGCGACAATCAAAGTCCGCTCAAACTGCCCTGTATCGCCGCTATTAATGCGGAAATAGGTGGATAGTTCCATCGGGCATTTGGTGTTTTTGGGAATGTAGACAAAAGAGCCATCGCTAAATACCGCGCCATTTAAAGCGGCAAAATAGTTGTCGGCGGCGGGAACAACACTACCTAAGTATTTCTTGACTAATTCTGGATGTTCTTTTAAAGCTTCGGAAATTGAGCAGAAAATTACGCCATCTTTAGCTAGTTTTTCTTTGAAGGTTGTAGCTACAGATACGCTGTCAAAAATCGCATCTACCGCAACGTTAGATAAACGTTTTTGCTCGGATAGGGAAATTCCTAGCTTTTCAAAGGTTTCTAAAAGTGTAGGATCTACTTCATCTAAGCTATTGAGCTTTGCTTTTTGCTTAGGAGCAGAGTAATAAATAATATTTTGATAATCAATACTTGGATACTTGACATTGGGCCAAGTAGGTTCGGTCATTTTCAGCCATTGACGATAAGCTTTAAGCCGGAACTCTAGCATAAATTCCGGTTCTTCTTTTTTCGCCGAAATTAAGCGAACTACATCTTCACTAAGTCCACGAGGAATCGTGTCTGACTCAATGTCGGTGATAAAACCGTATTTGTAGGGTTGGTTAACTAACGTTTTGACAGTTGCAGTCATCAGTAGTGTTCTCTCGCGTTCTCTAAGGAATCTTGTTTGTTAGCAGCTAAACTACTAACTGTTCTCTTTTTAAGGTGCAGATGGGAAATCGCCATTTTTGTAAATGGCTTTTAGTATAGTACGATTAAAGCAACACCTTTGTTGTTTAATGTATCTCCATTTTAGGCTACATTAACAACAGGTATGTTGTCAAAGTGAAATTTTGTTGGGAAAAAGATGGCGATCGCACAGCAGCCCTCCACTAAGCAAGACATTCTGCAATACTTAGGGCAGCATTCTTCAGCTACCGCTCAAGAGTTGGCAACCAAGCTAGAAATTAGTCAGCAAGCCGTGCGCCGTCATTTAAAAGATTTGGCTAATCAAGAATTAATTTCCTACAGCGCGAAGTCTCAGCAAATGGGTCGTCCTCAACACGCTTACCAAATTAGCAGTAAAGGGCGCGAAAGTCTAAATCAATCTACAAGTCAAAACTACAGTGCTTTTGCTGTTTCTCTCCTCGGAACTTTAGCGGAAACTGTGGGAGCAGAGCAAGTTAGTCAGATTTTGAGCAAGCAATGGCAACGTAAAGCTATAGAATATCGCTCAAAATTGGGTAATGGTTGTTTGGAAAATCGTGTTAACAAACTCGTAGAACTGAGAAAAGCTGAAGGGTTTATGGCAGAATGTCACTCTTTAGAATCTAGCGACGGTTTTATGATGACAGAGCATAATTGCGCTATTTCCAACGTTGCAGAATCTTTTCCAGGGATTTGCGGACATGAATTAGAGATGTTTGCTCAAGTATTGCCAGATTGTACCGTTGAGCGTACTCATTGGATTATTAACGGAGAGCAGCGTTGTGGTTATTTAGTGCGATCGCAGCATCATGTTTTAAAAGGAGATCCCCTCTAACCCACGGCAATAAAGCGGGAAGCAAAGCTACACCGCTTTTTGCCTCCCCTTGGAAAAGGGGGAAAATATTTTGTAGTTACCCTTTTTAAACAAGGTAGAACTGTTGGATACTAATCAAAAGTCTTTTAAAACGTCCGCTAAGATTGTTACTTACAGTCCTGCTCATACTATAGTCCCGACCTACGAGTGTTTCAACCAGTGTAGTTATTGCAACTTTCGCACAGATCCGGGTAAAAGCCCTTGGTTAAGTTTAGACACGGCAAAAGAGCAGTTATTGAAACTCCAAAGTCAAGGGATTTGTGAAATTTTGATTTTGAGTGGCGAAGTACATCCTAATTCTTCCCGTCGTCAAGCATGGTTTAAACTAATTTACAATCTGTGCGAACTTGCGTTATCGCTAGGATTTTTACCTCATACTAATGCTGGCATTTTGAGCTTTGCAGAAATGGCGAAATTAAAAGCCGTTAATGTATCGATGGGATTGATGGTAGAACAAATAACTCCCAAACTATTGCAAACTGTCCATCGACACGCACCTAGTAAAGTTCCACAAGTGCGGCTGCAACAGCTAGAATGGGCGGGAGAATTACAAATTCCGTTTACAACAGGGTTACTTTTAGGGATTGGGGAAACGATCGCCGATTGGCGAGAAACTTTAGAAGTAATCGCACAGATACATCAACGTTACGGTCACATCCAAGAAGTTATCTTACAACCTCATAGCCCCGGAACTCTACAAGCTATGGCATTGCCAGGTTTTGACTTACAGGAATTACCAAAAGTAATCGCATTAGCAAGAGAAATTTTACCACCAGAAATTGCAATTCAGATCCCACCTAACTTAGTTGTCTACCCTAACTTATTACTCGCTTGCTTGGATGCAGGGGCGAGAGATTTGGGTGGAATTGGCATCAAAGACGAAGTTAACCCCGATTATCCGCATTTGCACTCTCAACACTTAGCAGATATTTTAGTTTTAGATTCGTGGCAACTCGTACCCCGTTTACCTGTTTATCCTCAATATCAAACTTGGCTATCTGGGGAATTGCAGAAGAAATATCAAACTTGGCGCGATCGCATTTTAAAACCTCACAAAGAAGCCTCTCAAAGTCACGCAATTTTGTAAGATAGAATTACTGGATTCGGGAACCATTTACTGGTTAAAACGCTTATAGAAACTATATACGGAAACCTTCAAGGACTAAAATCTAGCCAAATCAAACAATTACAAAAACTTTATCACCAGCGACTACCAGGCGATCGCTTAACTACGCCAGAATTTGCCCAAAGACTTGCCGCCATTAGCACGGACATTAATCAGCCTATATGCACCTATTTCAATCGCCGGGGACAGGCAATCCGGGTAGGTGTTGGTACGCCCCGTCAAACTCAAATTCCCCCCTTAGAATTGCCCCGTTATGGCGCGGAAAGATTAAGCGGAATTAGGTGTATAACAACGCAATTAAAAACTGAACCCCCAAATGAAGCCGCTTTAACCGCGATGGCGCTTCAGCGATTAGATAGTTTAATCGTATTGAACGTTACAGGCTCTGGCTTTGAACGACGGGGAGGCGGGGCGACAGGTTACGTTAAGGAAGCTTATATCGCTAACCTTACTCCCGAAAATGGGTCAGCTTGGCAGGTATCGCCGTCATTGAGCTTAGATATTGTTGCCAATCAAGATTTTATTGACTTAGTAGCAGAAATAGAAGGACGGTTTCAGCAAGAGTTTATCGCTCAAAACGTAGATAGCGATCGTGATCGCGTTTTATTGGTAGGAATGTTTACCGACGGTATAACACCTCAGCAGTTTAAAGACACTGTAGCGGAATTAGAACGCCTGATAAATACTGCCGGGGGGGAAGTTTTACAAACAATCCAGCAAAAGCGATCGCGAGTTCATCCCCAAACTGTCGTTGGCGAAGGAAAAGTTCAAGAAATAGCCTTAACTGCTCAAACTTTGGGAGCAAATCTAATCGTATTTGATCGGGATCTTTCTCCTGCTCAGGTGCGTAACTTGGAAATCAAAATCGGAATTAGAGTTGTAGATAGAACAGAAGTAATTTTAGATATCTTTGCTCAACGCGCCCAATCACGAGCCGGAAAACTGCAAGTAGAACTCGCTCAACTTGAATATATGTTGCCCAGATTGACGGGTAGAGGACAAGCTATGTCAAGGTTGGGTGGTGGTATTGGGACGCGGGGGCCAGGGGAAACTAAACTAGAAACCGAGAGAAGAGCGATCGCCCGGCGAATTAGTAGGTTGCAAACAGAAGTTAACCAGTTGCAAGCTCATAGATCACGGTTACGCCAGCAACGCCAACACAGAGAAGTACCATCAATTGCGATCGTTGGTTATACAAATGCCGGAAAATCAACGCTACTCAACGCTTTGACTAATTCTGAAGTCTACACCGCCGATCAATTATTTGCGACTCTCGATCCCACTACCCGCCGAATGCTTCTAGCAGACGCGGTGACAAGTAGACCTAAGCAGATCGTGCTTACAGATACCGTAGGATTTATTCACGAATTGCCAGCGTCGTTAATGGATTCTTTTCGGGCGACTTTAGAAGAAGTCACTGAAGCCGATGCTTTGCTTCATGTTGCCGATTTATCTCATCCAGCTTGGCATAGTCAAATTAGGTCAGTAATGAGTATTTTGTCAGAAATGCCGATTACTCCGGGGCCAGCATTAGTAGTTTTGAATAAAATTGACTGTGCTGATAGTGAGACATTAGAAGTCGCTAGAGAGGAGTTTCCCCAAGCTGTATTTATTGCAGCGCGGGATCGCTTGGGGTTAGAAACCTTGCGATCGCGTATTTCTCAGCTAATTCGTTACGCTGTTGCTTCCTAAACGATTGGGACACGAATAAGCGTGTCCCTTATTGCAGCAATAACACTACACTTTGTAATAAACCGATTACAAACCCTAATAAACCCCCCAAATTAACAATCGCCTGCAATTCGTTTTTAACAATTCCTTCGATTGCGGCTTCCAAGTCTGCCGCCGATGTAGACTTGACGCGATCTATAATTACTTGGTCAATAGACAGAATAGGAATTGCTTGAGCAACAATTGCTTCTAAATCTTTTTCTAAGTAACGTTCTAACAATAAAGCTAGTTCTTTGCTCACAACTTCTAAAGAGCTACCAAGAGCGGCGGAATTTCTTAATCGATTGAGGAGCAAGTTAGCTGTGTTATCCCAATCTATCGAATCGTTAAACCCTTGTAGAAAGTCCATACCGCGCGTTTGCACGTAACCCCGGATAGTATCGCGGGTGGTTTTTCGTAGCTGGCGCACCGTAGAAACAGGCAAGTTTTGTAAGGATATGCTTTTTAACCAAGTTTTCAGGCGATCGCGTACCACCAAAGATTTAATTAATTCGCTCAACCTTTCATTAGTTGCTTCTTTTTCGTCTAAACAAAAAGCCCGTAACCGAGTTAGTGTGTTGCGTAAACCAAACAAGTTAGCTACTACCCAGTAAGTACCGCTTGCTTTTTCTCTAAAGCCTTCATCGATTAATTGAATCGTGCGATCGGTCAAAAAGTCAATTATCAACTGTCTAATCGCATCGGGTGGTAAAACAACTTGTAATAGCCAATCAGCCAGCTTTGTTGCTTGATCTTCGCTTAGTTGAAAGTCTAATAATACTTGGTCAAATATTTGATTAATTTGCGTTTCTAAAAAATCCTCACGCCGTGCTAAAACTTTCAGCAAACGGGGTAGAGATTGCCCTACTAAGTCTTTTAAAATACCTGCAATAATTTTTGTGCTTTTTTGCTCTTTATCTACTTTCACTTGCTCTAGAGCCAGCTTCAGCAGCCATAGAATGCCTGCTTGGACTCGCTCAGGTTGCAGTAGCCGCCGCGCCAGTTTTTGCAACTCATCGGGGGTTAGCAGCGATCCCATGATTGTATCTGATACGCGTACTGCTAAACGTTCTTGATTGCGGGGAATTAAGCCAGGAGTAAAAGGTAACTGTCGTTTACCAATATAAATAGCTCGGTAAGGACGAAACAGCATTTTAATGGCTATATCATTAGTGAAGTAGCCAATAATTCCACCTACGACAGGCGGAGCAACGTAAAGCCACAAATTAGACCAGTCCAAAGCAAGATTTTAAGGTGTAGGAGGCGTTAACAAGTAGCTTTCAAAAGGTTAATTTTTTAACTACCAATACTCCCATCATACCGTTGGCGATGGGGTAATGGGTGGATAAAAAACCAGTATTGTTAGCTAATTCTACCTGTTCGCGTCCGGTAGGAAATCGGTCTAAGCTCGGACTAATGTAAGCGTATTCTTCTGTTAAACCCAGGTTTTGCGCCATTGGTACGACTAAATTATCTAAATACCATTGCTGAAAGCTACTTAAATAAGTATTAGTTGGGCGATGAAAATCTAAAATTGCCGCGATCGCACCGGGCTTAAGAACTCGATATAATTCCTGAAGACTGCGGGGAATATCTAACACATTTCTTAAACCATAGCCCATAGTCGCCGCATCAAAATAGTTATCAGCAAAAGGTAAATCTAAAGCATCTGCTTCAACCCAAGTTATCGGCGGATGGGGATATTGTTTTAAAGCTCGTTGTTTGGCAATTTCTAGCTGCGCTACAGCAAAATCTGCGCCGTATACTTTACCTGTAGTACCAACGGAGCGCGCTAGACGCAAAGCCAAATCTCCACTACCACAACACACATCTAAACAAGTATTACCAAGCTTTGCTTTGCTCCACTTTACTGTCATTTGCTTCCAAATGCGATGTTGACCTAAACTTAGGCGATCGTTCATTTGGTCGTAAACGGGAGCAATGCGATCAAAAATAGCGCGGATATCAGTTGAATTCATTATTTACTTGGGAACATGGAAGTAATTTTACTATTTCCAAAGGCGAATTCTTATCTACGCAAAATCGTAGTTACAATTATCGTGATAGTAGCACTGGCAATTAGAGTAAAGGCAAGCTGTACTACCCATTGGGTTGCCTGCTGATAATTTGTAAATCTGTCGTTAAACTTTTCAACCTCTGTTGAGAGCTTGTCGAGCTTCTTAACAATATCAGTAAGTGTTGGCTCTGAATCCGTGCGATCGCTCTGGTTAGCAGTCATTTTGTTTAAACTCTATATAGTTACAATTATTACATTTGTATCTAAGTTCTCTACGTTAACAGGTTATTGCGATCGCCCCTAGTAGTTCTAGAATGAGTAGGCGAACATAAAATAAATTTAACCCCAGTTGTTTAGGGGTTTTACGTTTAGGCCATTTGATAAAAAAATTTCTATCTGTAATTATGACTGAAGTAACACCTAATAGTGTCAATAGTGACGAGCTATCAAACGAAGAAAGCGAAACTTTAATCCGAAATTTGCGCCAAAAACAAGGTAGCTGGGTAGAGTGGGGAATTGCTTGTTCAAAACTACAAAAATCTGGGCTAAGTCCGCAAACTATTTTTGAAGCGACAGGATTTGAGCCAATCCAGCAAAACCAGATAATTGTAGGCTCTCAAGTTTATGCTTCTATGGAAAAATCTGGAGCCTCGGAAGCCGTACGATCGCATTTTACCGGGCGTGGTAGCGAGACTCTATACGAATTGCGTCTATTAGCTCACAGCGATCGCGCGGCGGCGGCGGATCTCATAGTAACTCATGGGCTAAATATTGATGATGCTCGTGAAGTAGCTAGAGCCATTAAAGACTATACACGCTTATCTTCCTTACCTAACGGCTTTACTTCTCATCGCGGCGATGCTGTAGCTTATCACTACTGGCGCTTGATTCGGCAAAAAAACGATATGCAAGAGCGATCGCGTTTAATTGCTAAAGGTTTAAAATTTGCCCATTCTCTTAACGCTAGGCAGCAAATTGAACAGTTATTAATGGATTTTAGTGTAGTTCAAACGCGATCAGCTCCTAAGTTACCTTTTTATAGGCTGCAAACTGATGAGGAATTAGCCCGAATTGTCCCCGTTGCAGGACAAATGCCTTTGAGTACCGATGATATTAAAGCTGTGCCTATGGTAGAAGAAATTAGACCTTTTGGGATGGTAAAGTTTACTGGAGAGCAAGCCTGGGTTACATTACCAGGATGGCAAGTAGTATTAAAAGCTGAAGATCCCATTGTTATATTATCTAGTAGTGAATTTTTGCCGGATGCGCCAAATAGTTCTACTGAGCCTGTATTAGTTGTAGTAGATCGTTCCGAGCGCGAGTGGGATGCTAATAGTTACTTTATCAGCGATAACTCCGGTCAAATAGAATTGCAATGGTTTGAAACTGAGCCAGACGTGCAGTTACTAGGTAGAGTTGTGGTGCTGATTCGTCCTAAGAAAATTTTGGACGAAGAAATTACTAAAGATGTTTGGCAAATAGACGAGTAAAATTACCAAATTAGGGATGTCTAGAAGTGTCTGTAAGTTAGCATTGCTGACTTCTTGCACAAATTTAGGAAAGCCCCCTAAATCCCCCAAGCTTAAAAGACTTTGAAAAGTTCTAGTTCCCTCAGAATTGGGGGCTAGGGGGCGTATTTATTCCTTGCATCTGTAAAGCTGGTAAGGTACGCCAATGCGATAATGATGCTCAGAATCTATAAAACAAGAATGCTTAGAGAGCGCCAACTGCTGTGGATATTCTCGCTGTCTTAAATCGGGAGCAATTACCCATAGGTTAAGTAATGGGGCTTTTAAGGGCGGTAGAACCGCGAGTTTTTGCCATACAGATTCGTAACCACTAGGCGATCGCTCTAAAAACACAAAATCCCCCAAATCTCTCACCTTTTCTAAAGCCAAAGCAAAACTTAAACCTAATGCTACGTTTTGATAGTCTCTGTATCCTATGACAACCATTAAAGGGATAGAAGGCTCGTGGTTAATATTTTGAGCAACTTGTTGAGGATTGTAGGGTTTTTGAAAAGCTAAGTTAGAAATCACGAATAGGCAACTTAATAGCGATCCCAGGAAAATTAAGCTAAAAGTTTGAGGACGCTCTAGATTTTTATTCAATCCGGCGGCTACTAAAGCTAAAAAAGCTGGGTAATAAACGAAGTTATAGCGCGGAGTAATGGTAATATCTTTGCCCAAAAAGTAGACGATCGCCAAAAACTCTAGCAAAACTACAATCGTAAAACTAGCAAGAGTAAAAGTTGATAGATTAGTTGATTTCCATAATTGCTTAATTCCTTTGAAACTTAGCCACAGCACACCGCTACCAAAAACTAAAGTCCCCAAACCTGACAAAATTGTGATCGCTAAAGGTTGATTTTCTACAGGGAAAGTTGCGATCGTCAGTAACCAAGTAGCAAAGATTTGGTAAATTGGTGCAACGTTGTGAGGCGTTGGTATCCAGCTAGTTTCCGGGCGGGTAAAATGACCAATTAAAATGGGAAACCAAGGAATATAACTCACAATAATCGCTAATATTGCCAGAATTAGAGCAATACTATAACGAAGTAAATTGCGCTGATGTCTGTACATTACGCTTAACAACGTTACAATTTCCGCAACTATTGCCAGAATAAAAAAGTAATGGACGTATAGCCCGATAATATTAACCGTCGTCCAAAATATCCATATACTAGCTCGCAACCGCTTATTAACATTATTAACAATATCTTGCTGAATTAGAATTAGTCCCAGCAATGCTAAAGTAATCAACAATACAGGCAAAGTATAATGACGGGCTTCTTGAGAAAGGTACACTCCAAAAGGAGAAACCGCCATCATTACCGCCGCCATTAGCCCCGCCGATGGGGAAAAAGCTTTAGTATTAAGTAAATAAATTGCCGCGACTTCAGTTGCGCCCCACAAAACGCTAAATGATCGCAAAGTCCACACCCAGCTAGGCGAAAGTGGATTAACCCAACCAAACCAAGTATGTAGCAAGCAAAAAAATAACGGTGGATGAGTAGATTGGATAGCAATATTTTGAGCAATCTGAGTACAGTTAACTTCTGGTTGAAAGGTAAAAATTTGCTGTAATTGATCAAAAGGAATAACTACTTCTAGCGGTACATTATTGTAGTTGCGTCCTAAGCTGAAAATAGCTGTAATCACTTCATCTAGCCACAAAAACTTGCCTTCCAAGTTTCCCAGGCGCAAAATAGCACCCAAAAAAAACGTCCCAGCTAGGGCTAAGTAATGTAATTTGCGATTATTCATTATTTAAAGCAATAGTATCTAAAGCAAATAACTATTAATATTTATTTACACAATATTGTAAGCTAGTGTAATTGAATACAATGAGTATATTTGCTTATTAAGGGCAATGGCAGAACAATTTCCTTGGCTAACTACAATAATTTTGCTACCTGCAATAGCGGCATTACTAATTCCAGTATTACCTGATAAAGACGGCAAGCGGGTAAAATGGTATGCAGTAGGTATTGCGATCGCAGATTTGATTTTGATATGCTATGCCTTTTGGCATAACTACGACCCCAGCAACGCAACTTTCCAACTAGCAGAAAGTTATGCTTGGATACCTCAATTGAAGCTCAACTGGGCTGTTTCTGTCGATGGGTTATCAGCACCTTTAGTTCTTTTAGCCGGATTTGTAACAACCCTAGCGATTTTTTCAGCTTGGCAAGTTGACCGCAGACCTAAACTCTTTTATATGCTGATGTTGCTATTATATTCAGCGCAGATTGGAGTTTTTGTTGCTCAAGACTTACTACTGTTTTTTATCATGTGGGAAGTCGAACTTGTCCCGGTTTATTTACTTATTAGTATTTGGGGTGGTAAAAAGCGTCGTTACGCCGCCACAAAGTTTATTATTTATACTGCCGCAGCTTCTATTTTTATTCTTGTAGCTGCCTTGGGAATGGCATTCTCTGGGGGTAGCAATGTCACTTTTGATATCGCCCAACTTGCCCTCAAAGATTATCCTCTCGCTTTAGAACTCTTTTTGTATGCAGGATTGGTAATTGCTTTTGGTGTCAAACTGGCGATTTTTCCCATGCACACTTGGCTACCAGACGCTCACGGAGAAGCTTCTACACCAGTATCGATGATACTAGCAGGAGTACTCTTAAAAATGGGCGGTTATGGATTAATTCGCCTAAATTTAGAACTTCTCCCCGGCGCCCACATTTACTTTGCACCGTTGCTGGCAATTTTAGGTGTAGTTAACATTATCTACGGCGCGTTGAATTCCTTTGCCCAGACAAACATGAAACGTCGTCTTGCCTACTCCTCAGTATCTCACATGGGTTTTGTGCTGTTGGGTATTGCATCCTTTACCGATATAGGAATTAACGGTGCGATGCTGCAAATGATTTCTCATGGTTTGATTGCATCAGTATTATTCTTCCTAGCTGGTGTAACCTACGATCGCACTCAAACAATGGTAATGAGTGAAATGTCTGGAATTGGTCAAGTAATGCCCAAGGTGTTTGCACTGTTTACCATTAGTGCTATGGCATCATTGGCACTCCCCGGAATGAGCGGTTTCGCTAGTGAAATCTTGATATTTGTTGGGGTAACAACTAGCGATATCTATAGTTCGACATTCTGCACAGTGACAGTATTTCTTGCTGCCGTTGGCGTAATTCTCACGCCAATTTATCTATTATCAATGTTGAGACAGGTATTCTACGGAACTGGTGCAGAACTTAACTGTAACGTGGATGACGATAAAGAACAAAATCAAGAAGATGAAGAAGTTTGTTTTGGTACGGATTGTGTTCTTCCCACTCAAGCGATTTACAGAGATGCAAGTCGGCGAGAAATATTAATTGCAGCTAGTTTCATCGTCTTAATTATTGGGATTGGCTTATATCCTAAATTGCCAATGCAGATGTACGATGTAAAAACCGTCGCAGTTAACGCTCAAGTTCGTCAATCGTACACGCAAGTAGCGCAAACAAATCCCGAAATCTATGCAAATAGAATATTGGCATTTAAAAGAATCGCTCAAGTAGAAACAGCAGAGGTTTTAGGGATAGTTAAATAAAAAAGTCAAATCTTGCTACCGTCAATATAGGCAAATTGACGGTAGCAACATTCGATTGTGCGATCGCATAATAACTTTCGCTCAAAGCTATCATTAGGGCGATCGCGTTACTGGCAAATTATTTAATTGCAGGGTTTAGTGGTGAAGAGTTTGAGATTCCTTTATTCCTAATCTGTCAGATGAAAAGGAAGATATATCTGCATCTTTAATTTGCAGAGAATGACGACTCTTCATTCGATAAGATCGTCAATTCCAGAAATAGCATAGTTGATAGCTTCCCAGTATTTAGTTCCATCAAGAACAGTTTCCTCACTAACATTAACCCCTTCGATATCAGCATTGCGAAGATTGGTATCGATCAAACCAGTACCACATAGATCGACGTGTTTGAGAATAGCACCCTCAAAATTAGCCCTGCTCAAATCGGAATCACTAAGGAAAGCGTTGCACAGATTAGCCCCCTCAAAATTGCTCTCAGTGAGATTAGCACTCCGAATGCGGGTCTTTCGCAAATCGGCATTTCTGAAGTTGGTGTTTTTGGCGGTAATGTTGTTCAAATTAGCTCTGCTAAAGTTAGCTCCACTCAAATTAGCCCTACTCAAGTTGGATCGACCGAGCCTCGCTTGAGTGAAGTTAGCTCCACTCAAATCAGCCCCACTCAAATCAGTCAAACCCAAATTCAACCCACTGAAGTCTCTCTCCCCAGCAGCATAACGAGCCAACAACTCTTCTCTAGTAATCTCAGCCACAACTCATCTCCAAATTTACTAACTTGTAGCTATAAAATATAGATAGCACCGCACCAGTTATAAATATTGGACTAGAACCGATAGTTCATACAGGGATTACTCCAACGACATTATCAATCTTGATTCGCAATGATCTTTACAATAGATGTCAGCAATATCACCCTAGTACAGAAGCTACACTTTACTTTGACTTACTCAGATTCGGCGAAGTCACATTTTTAATTACCCTAGACAACGTGCGCCTGTTGAGTGGAAATGCGATCGCACTACTGCCATTGAATGTAAGCGGCAATCTTGTTACATACTCCCGTGCGATCGCCCCTTGATTTATATTAAAACTATGTTGTGAAGAAATAAGTAATCGCAATGCAGATCAACTTCTACAATGCACGTCGCTGAAATTGGTAATTTTATGGAGACATTGAAAGTGGGCGCAGTCCGAGTTGAAGTTAAGTTAATTAACGCGATTGATGAAGCCTTAATTAACCGAGGATTGCTTGCTCCTCATCTACTTAGAGAATATGTAGCCCCGGCTTTAGTAGATACAGGTGCGTTAACTTTAGTGATTCCAGCAAGGGTAGTTGACCAATTAGGCTTGCGAATTCGCGGGCAACAAATAGCTAGATATGCCAATGGATTTGAAGAGCCAATTGGCGTTACAGAACCCGTTAAGATTGTCTGTCAAGAACGAATAACAACGGTAGAAGCGCTAGTAGTTGGAGACGAAATTTTGCTAGGTCAAGTTGTGTTGGAATTGCTTGACTTACTGCCCGATTGCAAAAATCAAAGATTAATTCCAAATCCTGACAACCCTGATTATCCGGTGGCAATCATTAAAAACTTCAATTCATGAATCAGTATATTGACAGTCAATTATCTACACTCCGGCAAGAAGCTTGTAACCAAATTGAAAATAGTCTGCGTCCCGGACAGCAGCAAATGGCACAATGGCTTGGTGGAGAAATGGCAGTTTCCGCCGTCCCTGGGGCAGGAAAATCAACCGGAATGGCAGCAGCCGCTGCCGTTGCGATCGCTCGTTATGGTCTTCATGCTCGACATCAATTAATTGTAGTTACTTTTACGCGATCGGCAGCAGCAAATATTAAAGCCAAAATTCGCCAATATTTACAAAAAAAACTATCTCTCCCTCCCTCCGGGTTTAGCGTCCATACTCTGCACGGTTTGGCGTTAAATATTGCCAGTCGTTATCCCGATTTATCAGGTTTACAGCTAGATAATTCTACTTTAATCACTCCCAACCAAAGCCATCGATTAATTCGTACTTGTGTAGAGCAATGGATAGCCAATAATCCGGGGCGTTATTCCAAATTATTACAGGGGCGACAATTTGACGGTGAAGAAACCGAGCGTTTGCGCCGTCAATCGGTATTGCGTACCGAGGTATTACCGGGTTTAGCTTATAGCGTTATTCACGAGGCTAAAAGTTCAGGAATTTTACCCGCTACTTTGAAACAAATTAGCAGTCAATCCGACGATGATTACAATATTTTAGAAGTCGCTTCGGGATTGTACGAACAGTATCAAGGGGTGATGAAGTCGCGCAATCTTATCGACTACGACGACATGATTTTAGGCGCTCTGCGGGTATTAGAAAACGATAGCGCTCGTCAAATTGAACAAAACCAAGTTTTTGCAGTGTTTGAAGATGAGGCGCAAGACTCTAGCCAATTGCAATCTAAGCTACTTAAAATTTTGGCAATTAATTCTCATCATTCTACAAATTTAATTCGCGTCGGCGACCCCAACCAGGCGATAAACTCTACCTTTACGCCCGCAGATCCGATCTATTTTCGGCAATTTTGCGAACAATGCGATCTCCAAGGACAATTAGCGACGATGGATCGCGCCGGACGTAGTAGCAAAATTATTATTGATGCGGCTAATTTTACGTTGGAATGGGTAAATCGCACTTATAAAAGTAGTAAAGCTCCCTTTCGAGTCCAAAAAATCTACCCTGTAGACGCGAACGATCCACAAATCGAAGCTAATCCCGCTCCTTGGGGAAAAGGTTTAGAACTTTATACACCGCGAGACATTCACCATACAGCTAGTTTAATTGGCGATCGCGTCATTAATTTATTAACAGAAAACCGCGATCGCTCTTGTGCGATTTTAGTTAGAGAAAATAAACAAGGTCAATGGTTAGCGGAAAAACTCACGCCTTTATGTCAAGAGCATGACATTAATGTATATGAAGTGTCCGAAAGCGATCGCCGCTCTCACGTTCCGGCGGAGATTTTAGCCTGGTTGCAGTTTCTCGACCGTCCCCACTCCCCTGATTATCTTAAAGCCGCCTTAGCAGTCTTAGTACAACGTCAGCTAATCGAGCGTCAAGACCTCAACGCTTTAGCTTTACTTCCCGAACAATTTATCTATCCTGCTCCTTTAGATCCACCACCCAAAGAACCCGCCATTAAGCCACGTAATTTATGCCGTCAATTGCTCCGCGCTCGTTTGGAATTGCCACCTTCTCAACTAATTTCCTTTTTAGCTTTAACTTTAAACTACGACGGGGCTGAACTTGCCACCGCCGATAAATTAGCTGAAAGAGTTTCTCAACAAACGGCGGGTAATAGTTCTCTTTCAGCAATGCTAACGGTACTTAACGAAATAGTTAGCTCGGAAAGGTTTGAGCCTGTAGAAACTGATGCTGTGGAGGAGCGTTTTACTCGTCCTGGTCAACTGACAATCATTTCTATGCACAAAGCCAAGGGGCTGGATTGGGACTATGTTTTTCTACCTTTTTTGCATGAAAATATTATTCCTGGTATCTTGTGGGTTCCGCCGCAAACGCATTTTTTAGGCGAGTTTAGTTTATCTGAAGTCGCCCGCGCTCAAATTCGCGCCCATCTTCACGGACAAGCCGTTTTACCAGATATTGCTCAAGCTTGGGAAGATGCGAAACAATTAAAAAC
>QQTW01001750.1_pt1 | contig 15467 bp, 13 predicted proteins | sample 1904831 | NCBI WGS metagenome assembly QQTW01 (sample SAMN09435610, study PRJNA476489) | Subsurface metagenome, whole genome shotgun sequencing project. | reverse complement strand
AAAAATCCAGAGCAGGGATTTTAAATTATCTTCGGCTTTAAAGCCCCCGAACAAGCCTTAGGGCATACCATGCAATGGCCTACCTGGAGAAAGCCGGAGCTTATAAAAAAAGGACAAATTATTGGCGTGGTAAAAGACTTTCATTATAAAAGTCTGTACGAAAAAGTAGAGCCAGCCGTGTTGCATATTTATCCGGAAGCTTACTGGAAGGTAGCTGTAAAACTGAAATCGGCAGATATCGGAGCTACGGTTAACCAGGTGAACAGGGTCTGGAACAAGTTTACGCCTGATTATCCGATGGAATATACTTTCCTGGACCACAGCTTTGCCGGCATGTATAAAGCCGAAGATAATTTAAAATCCCTGCTCTGGATTTTTACCCTCATTACCATTTTTGTTTCTTGCCTGGGCTTATTTGGTTTAGCCGCTTACGCGGCTGAACGCCGCCGGAAAGAAATAAGTATCCGGAAAGTATTGGGAGCCAGTATTAATGAAATTACTTTTCTTTTATCGAAAGACTTTGTAAAGCTGGTAGTAGTAGCTTTTCTCCTGACCTCGCCGATTGCCTGGTACTGCATGCATCAATGGTTACAGGATTTTGCTTATCGGATTGATATCAGTTGGTGGATATTCGCCGTGGCAGGGCTCAGTTCTTTGACTATTGCTTTAATAACCGTCAGCTTCCAGGCGCTAAAGGCGGCAGTGGCTAACCCGGTAAATGCCTTGCGCAACGAGTAAGGCATTTATGTTTAAAAACAACCCCTAAAACGATGTGGTACAGCTATTTCAAAATCGCCTGGCGCAATTTATTCCGGCAAAAAGCTTTTTCCCTTATTAATATTGGCGGATTGGCCGTAGGTATGGCTATAGCTATTCTCATTGGGCTATGGATGCACGATGAACTTTCCTACAATAAATATCACCAGAACTATCACCGCATTGCCCAGGTGATGCAACACGTTACTTTTAACGGTGAAAAATCCTCTTTGCCTTACAATCCCTATCATCTGGCAACCTTAATCCGCAATGATTATGGGGCTGACTTCAAATATGCTTTGATGTCTACCTTTACCTCCGACCATCTTTTAGAATATGGCAACAAGAAACTTAGTAGAAAAGGTAATTACATGGAGCCCGAGGCGCCCCGCCTGCTGAGCTTACAAATGCTAAAAGGTACTTTAGACGGTTTACAAGACCCCTCTTCCATTTTACTCTCCGAATCTGTTGCTAAAGCATTTTTTGGGAAGACCGATCCCGTGGGCAAACTCTTCAGAATAGATAACAAATCAACGGTGAAAGTAACAGGGGTATATAAAGATTTGCCCTACAATTCGGATTTTAAAGATATGACATTTATTGCTCCCTGGGACTTGTTAATGACCGAGGCCGTTATAAAAGCAATGGCAAACCCCTGGGACAATAATAACTTCCAGACATTGGTGCAGCTAGCGGATTATGTTGAGATGGACGAAGCTTCGGCAAAAATAAAGGATCTTCGCGTAAACAATATGCCAAAAGAAAGTGCTGGTTTATTGAAACCGGTAGTTTTCTTACATCCCATGTCTAAATGGCACTTGTATGAAGAGTTTAAGAATGGGATAAATACCGGTGGGAGAGTGGCGTATGTTTGGCTTTTTGGGCTGATTGGCGGCTTTGTACTCTTCTTGGCCTGCATCAATTTTATGAATCTCTCTACGGCCCGCTCCCAGAAACGGGCCAAGGAAGTAGGTATTCGGAAAACCCTTGGTTCGCGCCGCATTCAATTGATGAACCAGTTTTTTAGCGAATCCCTGCTGGTAGTAGCCTTTGCTTTTGGGTTGTCCTTGCTTTTAGTTCAACTTACGCTGCCTTCCTTTAATGAAATAGCAGATAAAAATATAACAATTCCGTTAACCAATCCTTGGTTTTATGTTGCAATTTTTAGTTTCTGTTTAATTACCGGAATTGCTGCCGGTATATACCCAGCCTTGTATTTATCCTCCTTTAAGCCCGTAAAAGTTTTGAAAGGAACTTTTACGGCAGGACGTTTTGCCGCCCTTCCGCGAAAGGTATTGGTAGTGGTGCAATTCACCGTTTCGGTAATCTTGATTATCGGTACGCTGGTCGTTTTTCGCCAAATTCAGTTGGCGAAAGACCGCCCCATTGGCTACCAGCAAGATGGGCTGATTCAAATAAATATGACCCCGGCTATTCAAAAGCATTTCGGGGTAATTAGAAATGAATTAAAAGAGGCAGGGGTGGTAGCGGAAATGGCCGCATCGGCAAACCCACCAACGGATTACGCTATATCAAACGCTGACTTTGAATGGAAGGGCAAAGACGCTGATTTGGCTTTGGAATTTCCGATCAGTAATGTAACACCCGAGTACGGCAAAACCATTGGCTGGCAGATCAAAGAAGGCCGCGATTTTTCGAAAGAATTTGCTACCGATTCGGCAGCCTTTATTTTGAATGAAGCGGCAGTAAAATTCATGCGCTTAAAAAATCCGATTGGAGAAACTATTAAATGGAATGGAAAACCATTTCAAGTGATTGGCGTGATAAAGGACATTATTTTTGAATCTCCTTACTGGCCTGTTCGTCCGTACATTTATCAAATGACCGGCGATCAAAGTTATTTTGTTACCCTAAAGATACATCCTAACCTAAGCGCTGGTAAAGCATTAGGTGAAATCGAAACTGTCTTCAAAAAATACAACCCTGCTACGCCATTTGATTACAAATTTGTAGATGAAGAGTACACAAAAAAGTATGGGAATGAAGAACGGATTGGCAGATTAGCTGCCATATTTACCTTTTTAGCCATATTTATTTCCTGTTTGGGCTTATTTGGTTTAGCTTCTTTTGTAGCCGAACAACGCACCAAAGAAATTGGTATCCGCAAAGTGTTGGGGGCTTCCGTTACCCATATATGGGCTTTGTTGTCGAAAGAGTTTTTAGCCCTCGTAATTCTTGCATGCTTCATCTCGGCTCCCATTGCCTGGTATTTCCTGCACAAGTGGTTGCAGAATTACGAATACCGCACCACGGTTTCTTGGTGGATTTTTGCCGCAGCAGGCTTCGGTGCGATACTAATTACTTTGCTTACAGTTAGCTTTCAGGCCCTAAAAGCCGCGCTTGCCAACCCGGTAAAATCGTTGCGGAGCGAGTAGTTAATCTTTATTTCCGGAAGGTCAACCTTTTTATAAATTTCTACCATAATGTTTCAGAACCATCTTAAAGTTGCCTTCCGCACCCTGTGGCGCAATAAGTTTTTATCAGGTATTAATCTTTTTGGTTTAGCGCTGGGCATGGCGGCTTGTTTGCTCATTTTGCAGTACACTAGCTTTGAGTGGAGCTACGACCGGTTTCATGTAAACAGTAATAAAATCTACCGCCTGCAAGCGGAACGATTCGCCCCCGAAGAACCAACCGAAAAAAGCGCCAAAACAACCCCTGATCTCGGTCCGGCCCTAAAAGCAGCTTTTCCGGAAATAACGGCATTTACCCGGGTGGCTCCCTGGTTAGGTGGCGTAGTATCTACTTTTGCTTTAGGTGGCCAACCCCTTGCTTTTAACGAGCCGGATGTACTCTTCGTCGATGCGGCTTTCCTACGTTTGTTTTCTTTTCCGCTTCGCCAAGGTTTGGCTTCGGCCCTGGATGAACCCAATACCGTTATTATCACGAAGCAAGCAGCGAAAAAATACTTTGGGAACCAAAACCCGCTGGGTAAAACCCTAACGCTGGATAACCACAACCAGGGGCATCATTTTACAGTTACTGTGCGGGGCGTATGTCGGGAAGCGCCGGCCAATTCGCATTTAAAATTTAACTTTCTCGTTTCGCGCCTTACCGGCGGGCAGGAAGGCGGACCTCGTACCTGGTCGTCTTATACCTACCTTTTATTATCGCCGCAAGCAACTGCCGCCGCTTTAGCCGCCAAGCTGCCCCGCTTTATGCCGCAATATCAAGGCAACCAGGCCGAAAAATCAACGGACAAGTTCCGGCTTTCTTTACAATCCTTAACCGACATCCACTTATATTCTAACTTAGCCGAAGAAGTGAGCGGAAGCGGCCACGGGAAAATGGTTTGGTTCTTAACGTTTATTGCGGCGCTTATTTTGCTTATTGCTTACGTAAACTACATTAACCTGGCTACCGCCCAAGCAACTGAGCGGGCCAAAGAGGTAGGCATCCGGAAAGTTTTGGGTTCGCAACGAGGGCATTTAATCCAACAGTTTTTTCTCGAATCGCTGCTGCTTAATTTTCTCAGTGCGGCCTTGGCCCTGGGCTTAGTGCAAATTTCGTTGCCCTGGTTCAGTCAATTGGTAGGGATACCTGTATCTTTCTATTTGTGGCAAAATTACGGGTTCGTCGGCGCTTTCTTCGGACTATTACTGACAGGCGCCTTGCTTTCCGGGTTATATCCGGCGCTGGTTCTTTCGGCTTACCAGCCGGTGCAAGTACTGAAAGGCCGGCTAGTCCAACGGAGCCGGGGAATAACGATCCGGCAATCATTGGTGGTTTTCCAGTTTGTGGCTTCGGTTACTTTAATGATGGGTACCTTCACGGTATACCGCCAGTTAAACTACATGCGCCACAAAGATTTAGGCATTGATATTACTCAGACGTTAATCATTGCCGCCCCGCAAGCCAGACGGGAGACCTATGAAGACGAGTTGGCTTTTTACCGGAAAAATAATGGCTTTAAAGCTGAAATAAGTCGCTACCCCGGCATTACCGGCATTACGGCTACTTCCAACGTGCCCGGCATTCCTATTGATTGGGCTCCCCGTTATTTCCGCCGGGCGGATGCCCCAGATGCAGCGGCCGTTAACCGGCCCACGATGGCTGTAGGACCGGAATTTATCGATCAGTTTAACTTAAAAGTTATAGCAGGGGAAAAAGTTTCACCGGAAAAAGCCAAGGGAATGCGGGCCGGAAATATAACACCCATCATGCTGAACGAAGCCGCCGTCCGGGCCTGCGGATTTGCTAGCCCGGAAAAAGCCATTGGGCAGGCTATTTTTATGCGCAACGGCAGCGGTAAGAACTTTGAAAACAGAGTGGTAGGCGTATTGCGCGATTTTCATCAGCAGTCTTTGAAAGAAACCTATACCCCGCTTATCTTCCTGATTTCGGAAGATGCCGGGGCCATCACCCATTACGCCTTAAAAGTAAATGGACCGCATATACGCGAAACTATTGCTCAAATCGAAACAACTTATAAGAGCTTATTTCCCGGCAGTCCGTTTGAGTATTTCTTTCTCGACGATTTTTTTAATCAACAATACCAAGCCGACCAGCAATTCGGATACGTATTTGGCCTGTTTACGGGCCTGGCTATTTTTGTGGCTTGCCTGGGCTTGTTCGGCTTATGCTTATTCACTACCGCGCAACGCACCAAAGAAATCGGCATCCGCAAGGTGTTGGGAGCCTCGGTCGGGAGCATTGTATCGCTGTTATCGAAAGACTTTCTGAAGTTGGTTTTAGTGGCTAATGTTCTGGCCTGGCCGCTGGCTTATTGGGGCATGCAAAACTGGCTGCAAAACTATTCTTTCCGCATTCCGGTGAGTGCTGTGCTGTTCGTGGTGCCGGCTTTGCTGGTAGTGGCGGTTGCCTTGCTTACGGTTAGCTTCCAGGCCGTAAGAGCGGCAGTTGCTAACCCGGTAAAATCGTTGCGGAGTGAGTAAAATATAATGGTACTAAATGCGAGCGGGCGATGGACAATTGCCCCAGTATAGGCTGTTTATTGTGATGTTTTTTGCCGCATTCCTGGTAAATTAAATACCAGGGTAGTAAATATCTTTTTACAGCTTGTTACCTTTTGCTATAAGCCGAGTTATCTTCAGCAGCTATTTTATTCTTTAAAAAACAAACGCTCCCACCTAATCAGTGGGGGCCTTTCTGTTACTTGTATTTTTTAATCTTTCTTCCCTAACCTGACTTCTATTAAAATGCGACCTATGGGAAAAACAAGTTTAGTCTTTATTCTTTCCTTATTTTCCATTACTGTAAGCGCCCAGCCAACTGACAAAGAAATTAAAGTTAAGTTGGAGAATTACTTCGAAACGGCCCTGAAAACCGAAAACTTTAGCGGGGCGGTACTGGTGGCAAAAAATAACAAGGTTTTAATCAGTAAAGGGTACGGTATGGCGAATTACGAATACGATATTCCCAATTCACCCACCACCAAGTTCCGGATTGCCTCGCTAACCAAAGCTTTTACTGCGGTTATGACTTTACAATTGGTAGAAGCCGGCGAATTACGCTTGGCGGGTACAATCAGGGATTACCTGCCGGATTATCCTGGACCGAACGGAGATAGCATTACCATTCATCAATTGCTTTCGCATACGTCTGGCTTGCCGCATTACGGAGATGATTATTTAGAGAAGTACAGTAAAATATACGTAGCACCGGCGGAATACATGAAAACTTTTGCCGAAAAACCGCTGCTGTTCCGGCCTGGCACCAAGTACAGTTACAGCAGCCCGGGTTATTTCTTGCTGGGTGTTATCCTGGAGAAAGTAGCCGGCCAAAGCTACCGTGATTTACTCCGAGAAAAAATTACCGCTCCTTTGGGTATGCCGAATACGCTGGTAGAAGAGAATAATGCTATTATTAAAATTAAAGCCGCCGGGTACGACTATTTATTTGACCACCACCGAGAATATAAGTACCCCGGTTTAGCCAACGCTGCCTACGAAGAAATGTCGAAGGCTGGCGGCGCGGGACAATTACTATCCACGGTAGAAGATTTATATAAATGGAATTTGGCGTTATCTTCGGATAAGCTGCTTTCTAAACCGTACCGGGATCTGCTTTTTAAACCTAATATGGCTAATTATGCCTACGGTTGGAATATAATAAAACAAGGAATGAAAGGTTCTGCCGGGAAGCAAACGGTGGCGGAACACGGCGGTCATGGGTTAGGGTTCTTGTCGCACCTCTCGAAAAATTTAGATAACGGCGAGTTTATCGTGGTTTTAAGTAACCGGAGCAATGCGGCCGTTAAGAACATGATAGATGATATAAAAGCCATTTTGCACGGAGAAAAGTATTCGCTACCTAAAATCGCGGTATTACCGGATGAAAAAGGTAATGTAACTTTCCGGTTGAAAGGGCACTCTTCGGCGAATAAAGTATTTGTTTCCGGCGAATTTAATAACTGGGTGCCCTGGCAAACCTTTTTAATTAAAAATGGCGAGGAGTGGGTTTGCCGGGTGCATCTGGCTAAAGGAACGTATAAGTATATGTTTGTGGTGGATGGCAATTGGATTCCGGATCCGGACAACCCTTTACAAGATAAAAGTTCTTTCACCAGTTCCGTTGTAAAAGTGGAGTAAGCTTCACTAAAAATAACAAATCCAAGTTACAACGGCCAGACCAGTCTAAATAAAGAAAAGCCAAAAAACAGCTTCCCTGGTTTTGTGACTTTTCTTTCTAGTTTACATGCAATAAGTAGGTAGTACGTTTTAAGTTATAGGTGTTCGTTTATAAGTATCTAGCAATCAAATAAACATATTAAATAGAGCTTATATTTAATTTTGGTCGAGTACTTATATTTCCGGTAACAATAGAATGGCAGATTTGCATTCTATTAAGTAATTCGGTCAAAAGAATTAGACTGTTATCGGCATCTCCTTGCATAAAATTCAGAGAAATAATTGTAATATACTCGGGCTTTCATCGTCTCTGTTAGGGAAAAGGTTTCGAAGCTACTGTTGTAGCGCTAATATTTACTCTTCTATTATCCTTCTATGAAAAATGCTGCTGTAAAATCAGGAATGCTATTCTTACTTTTTACAATTAGCTTAAGTGTCACGGCGCAATCGGGTAACCCGCCCACCGAAGCCGAGATAGTTATTCAGGCGGCTCGAATGGTAGATGTAAAAACCGGAAAGGTAGTTAGCAATCCCACCCTTTTTATTAATCGTGGCCGGATTTCGTACGTGGGGAGCCAAGTTAAAGTCTCGGCTAAAATTCCGGTGGTGCAATTAGGCGATGTTACGCTTTTGCCGGGTTTAATTGATGCGCATACCCATTTATTAGAGAATGATAACCACGCGGATAAAGGTGGTCTTTTAACCGTTACCCAGATGAGTACGGCTAAACGGGCCTTAATGGGAGCCGCCCACGGCCAGGAAATGCTGGAAGCAGGTTTCACCACAGTCCGGGATTTAGGCAATTCGGGCGTAAACGGCGATGTAGCTTTGCGCGATGCTATTAACGCCGGCTGGGTACCCGGCCCCCGCGTGCACGCGTCTACGCGGGCATTGGCTCCGGCGGGTGGCCAATTCGGGCCACTGGTTACCGAAGTCCAAGGCCTCATTAATCTGGAATACGCGGTTATTAATAACCCCGATCAGGCCCGGGCAGCCGTCCGGCAGGCATTATACGATGGCGCTACCTGGATTAAAATTATCGCGAACCAAGGCCGCATCCGGTTATCAGCCGCCGAAGTAAAAGCCATTGTGGAAGAAGCCGAGAACGCCAGAAGACCGGTAGCAGCGCATGTTACCGACGACGAAACCGCCCGCCTGGTAGTGGAGGCCGGCGTGACTTCCGTGGAACACGGGTATACCCTCAGCGACGAAACCCTACAATTAATGGCCAAGAAACACACCTTTCTGGTACCCACCGATGGCCCCTTGGAGTCGTACGTGTTCGCGCCGAACCTCACGCCCGAGCAGCAAAAACAGCAGGAAGCCGGCGTAAAAAGCTTTCGGGAGAAAAGCCAGGACCGCTTGCGGCGAGCCGTTAAAGCCGGCGTACCTATTGCCGCCGGTTCTGATTCTTACGTGCAGGTTCCCGGCAAAAACCGGGGCCAAGCCGCGCAAGGCATGTTTCAAGCTTATACCGATGCCGGCATGTCGCCCCTGGAAATTATAAAAGCGGCCACTATTAATGCCGCCGAAATGCTGGGTTGGCACGACCGGATTGGCAGCCTGGAAGCGAACCGATTGGCCGATATTATTGCCGTAGCCAATAATCCGCTCACCGATATTAGGCACTTGAGTCAGGTGGTGTTTGTGATGAAGGATGGTAAAATAATAAAGCAAACGAAGTGACCAGGTCTGGGTGAAGCCAGTTAAGTTGTGCGTTACCATATAGTTTTTCTTCGCCTAGTGACGACGGTTGTTTTACCTTCCGCCCGCAAGGGCACCTTCCCTAAAAATCGGGAAGGAGAGGCCGCTTTTCCCAAAATCAACCAAAAGCAAGCGATTAAAAACGCGCGGAACACGCGAACAATTTAACGTCATTCTCTGCACCGGGTTAAAGCTTTCTGTTACACGGCTAGGAATGTTCAAAAAAGGAGTCATTCAGGAGGAAACTTTTTAGCTACGAAGCTGACTAGTTTCCTTTAGAAGAACAGAAAGGAAATCCTAGTTATGAATAGCATTAACATTAATAGTTCCTACTCATTTTTCGGATAGTTAATCTCTGTTTGGCCGGTAGGAATAAAACCAACGCATCCAGTAAGAGTAACACCAATCAGGAGATCCATGTCCTTAAGTGAAGGAATGGTACTCTTTAGAAATTTTAATCAGCTAATGATTATCATCCCCCAACCCCCTTCGAAGGGGGACTTTCTTCACCTAATTTGCTTCTCTTAAGGACATGGAGCAGGAGATTAGATTAGCGGCCCGGTAAGTAGCTAGAGCGCTAGTGCTAACTCTACCCACAACAAAGGGACAGATTAGGAAAAGTAACTTACACATGGCTGCGGCCCGGCAAGCGGTAGTTCAGAAGAGACTACGTCAGTCGGGGCAGCGAGGGCCTTCTAATGTTCCGGTGCGGAGCATTCCGACGCAGGAGGAAAGGAAGCTTAGACCGACCGAGCGTCCCGACGGGGCCTGCCGGCCACGAGGCAAACTCAGCCTGGTCAAATTAATTAGCACAAAAGCCTGGGGCCAGGAACTGGCTCCACAGAAAAACAGCTATTATAAAAGAAGATTCTTTAAATTCCATCCCTTATAACAACATCACAAACAGTAATAACTCCCCTACTGATGAAACCAGCCAAAATCTTTTTTTTGCTTTTTTTAACTCCATTCCTCCATACGGCGCACGGGCAAGGTATGTGGGTAGATAGCAGTTTTACCTATTCGTTTCAGCCGATTCAAAAAGCCCACCACAAACGGGTGCTGATTGATGTCTTTCATCCGACTATTTTCAAAAGCAGAACTAACCCGTACGAAGATAAGGTAATGCTGGATATTCTGGAGAAGGACAAGTTTGCCGTTAGTTTCATCAAGGAGCGGTTAACCTACCAAACCCTGAAGCAAAAAGGAGAAATACTCGTAATAGCCGGTTTGCCCAACGAAGAACAAGTACTTTCACCGGCCGGCTCCGCTAAAACCAGCCTCTGGCAATCGCCGTTGGCAGCAGAAGAGGTAGAAGGTATTACCAAATGGATTTATGAGGGCGGCAGTTTGTTATTATTTATGAGCCATTTCCCGAGCGGCAGCGGCGGCAAACCTTTATTAGAAGCTTTAAGTGTAAACTTTCGCGATGGCTACGCCTACCATCCGGCGCATCTGGGCCTGACGCCCGCTACTCTTTGCTCCTGGTTTACCATGACCAACCAGAACGGTCTTATTCAGGCCAAACACCCGCTGCTTAGCCAGGTAAAAGACCACGACTTGCAGGTAAATACAGTAAAATGGCTGTGCGGTGCCGCTATATTCCGGAACCCGGAAGACGTTATTCTGGCCTATCCGCCCCATACTACTTTGTACACGCCGGAAGCAGGCCGCGACAAACGCAGTATTTCGGAAACGTCCAGCCAGTACGCGGGCATGATTGGTTTTAATTACGGTAAGGGCCGGGTAGTAGTCTGTTCCGACCAGGGCCAGTTCCGGAACAATATTTTTAAAGAGAAAGGCCGCACCGTTTACGTAACCATCAGCGACCCGGAAGCCGATAATGCGGCACTATTGGTAAATACCATGCGGTGGTTAGCGGATATTATTTAGGAGGAACTTTTAGAATCTAACCAACCTATCTGCCTCTTTACTAGTGGATGCAGGACTTTGCCTGCCGCGTGGACTGAATAAAACTATTACGCAGTACCACTATTTTGTTTGCCTCACCTTCCGCGGATACCTAAGCAAGCATAAGAGCCAATTTCTCCTGTCCACCTTCGATACCAGGAGAATATAAATTACATGTTAAAACGTGTTAGAGAATTAGTGTATATCAAGGCAACTAGTAACGGTGATAATTCATCTGTAGAGAAAAGCAGCCTGCCATGAAATTAATCTATCTATTCCTTCTTCTCCTGCTGTTTCAAGATGCTCTCTCCCAAACAACAATTACTATCGGGGGCAAGGTAACGGATAATGCAACGAAAGAACCTTTAGCCTATGTTACTATACACTTGGCCGGCACTAGCTTGGGAACAGTAACAAATCAATCAGGAAATTTTATTCTCAAATATCCGGCTACCGGTCAAGGTAAAACCGCCGTATTTTCTCATTTAGGGTACAAACCTTTTCAAATGAGCCTGAAAAATGCTCCTGAAACAAATCTGGTTATATCTTTAGTACCGCAGCCATTGGAAATGAAGGAGATTGTTGTAAAGCCTTTAAATGCATTGGATATTGTTTACAAGTGCATCGATAAAATTCCGCAAAATTATAATTATAATTTCCATACGGTTCAAGGCTTTCAGCGCGAATACGTGAAGCAGTCCGACCAATATATTCAATTACTGGAGGCAGCCTTCGAAACCAAGTCCCTGGGTTCAGAAAGGGCACCGATTTCCAATGTACTGGATGCTCGTTATATCGAAGACAAAAAAGAAAAAGCGCCCCTCTATAGTGCCTCGAGGGGCGGGTTTTACACTTTTGGGTGGAAGGCACTTTCCGGAATTGAAAACCCAGATAAAAGTAATTTTTTAGGTGTTAACCTGAAGAAGAAAAGTGACTTAGCGAAATATTATACGTTTGAATTAAAAGAACCCATCCGGGTTGACAACCAAGAATTGCATGTAATTGCCTTTGACCAAAAGAAAAATGTAAGACAACCGCTGCTAAAAGGATTACTTTATATCGAGCCGGAATCGAATGCCCTCGTAAAATTAACCTATGAATTAAGCCCCCGGGGAGTTAAATATTTAAAATCGCAGGAAACCTGGGGAAACAAAAAAGTAAGTAGCCCGCCCAAAAAAATTAATGTAAAAAAAGACCGCGGTGAAATTACTTACCGGAAATAGGTAATTATGGATATCGAATTTGATGCTTCCCTGGTATTCTTACGGATGGTTCTAGCTCAAAAGAACTCCTTGCTATTTCATTCCGAACGAATTGTAACCGCCATAGATACTACGGCCCTGGCCCATAATACCACTGCCTCCAACATTGCGGCTATTGGCAGCATGCCAACCCTGCAAAATTTTATAAAGAAAAACTATGAAAATTACGAGGAGGTAAACGATGAAAAATGGACAAAGGTAAACTTTATTCCATCGGACACGGCGGTTGCTGCTATTGCGAAACAGCTTAAGAGTAATAACCAGCAATGGGAAGTAGATAAGAAGCAGCAAGTTCTTGAAAAAGTAATAGCCAGAAGTAATTACACCGCCCGCCAACTCACAGAAGATGTAGATTACTTGAAAGAGACTTTAGAAAAAATTCATCCGGGTTTATACTGGTACACGGATAAAGGAATGCTGGATAACGAGTTTAAAATTGTAAAAGATAAGCTAAGAAAAAGAAATACGGAGGCGGATTTCTTTCAATTGCTAAGTTCGTTAATAGAGAAAATTCATTGCGGCCACACGGACATAAGTCCTTCTTTAGCTAAAGCGGAGTACCAGCAACTTTACCAGAAGTTATTTCCCCTGGACCTTTGGATAAATGGTGATAGTGCCCTTGTTACAACGTCCAATGATAACATCCGGAAAGGGGCAAGAATAATGGCCATCAATGGTCATGAAATGCCCGAAATAATAGCGCGAATGAGATCGGGTATTGTTTCGGATGGCTTTAATATTACCCACAAGGATTTTCAGCTTAATAATAAATTCCCTGCCCTCTTTGCCAGGTACTTTTCTAGTAAGGACACCTTTGATATTAAGATGCAGAACCCTGATGGCCAGATTAAAAATGTAGAAATGGTAGGAAAAACAGAAAACGAGGAGAAAAGTAGAAAAACAGACCAGGCAGAATTCATTATCTATGATTCTTTACAAACCGCCAGGCTCACCATTCCTTCGTTTTCAAGCAATCCGGATTTTCCCTTGTTTCTGCAAAAAGCCTTTGGGCAGATTAAAAGTGCGAACATCAAAAATCTTATTATCGACTTAAGGAATAACCAAGGTGGGAGAGACGAATATGGCCGGCTTTTGTTTTCCTATTTAGCCCGGAAACCCTTCCGCTATTACAAAAATATCTCGGTTGCTACCCAAGACACTACTGTTTTAAATCGGTTATTCTTCGGGGAGGTACCCTTTAATTCCGCTATTCCGGACTACGTTGCTTCTATTCAGGCAGAAAACGGTTTCTATGCCTATACTTCTCATTCGAATCTGGGATTACATCAGCCAAAAGAAGAAGCTTTTAAAGGGGCGGTTTACATTCTAATCAATGGAGGTGCTTTTTCATCGGCAGCAGAATTTGCCTCCATCGCGCATACTAACCATCGAGCCGTTTTTATTGGGGAGGAAACCGGAGGGGGGTATTACGGCAATTGTAGCTTAGGGACACCCACTCTAACCTTGCCGAATTCACAAATCAGAATAACCATACCTATCGCAAAATACGAACTAGCTGTTTCGAAAAATATTCCGGCAGGGCATGGCGTAATTTCTGATCACCAGATTACTTATTACGCACCTGATGTTCTTCAGAATAGAGATAAAGAGCTGGAGTTTTGCTTCAGAATAATTCGGGCATCTAAAAAATAATTCAGGGCTATTTAGATAATTGCTTTTAAAGAGAATCCAGTGCGTTATAATTTGTCAGGACGAACCAAACTGGGTCCATTAACTTGCTTTTCTTCAGAAATAGAAAACCTAAGACAACGTTCAAGCAACTTTCTTCATCCTTATAGTACATCCAAGCCTTTGTTATATAGTTAGCACAACTATGAAATACATTAGAACGATAGGGTTCATTATTTTAATTTTGAATATTGCTTGCCAAGAAAAACAAGCCTCCCCGCCTAAGCCTCCCTTTGCCGTAGGTTTTCAAATTATTAAAGCCACGGATACCACCCGGATTTACAAACCCAATACCGATATTAAGGACAAATTACACTACCGGCCACTCGATGTAGATGTGTGGTATCCGGCTAGTAGTGCCAGGAACGACTCTGTTCTAAAGTTTAAGAATATTCTGGGCTTATTAGAGGAACGGGCCAATTTCTACAGTGCCCCGAAAACTTTCCCCAACTTAACCCGCGAAGTAGCCAAAAGCTTTACGGAAGGGTTTGGCTGTTCTCACCCGGGCTTCCTGCTGAATTATCCCACTAACAGCATTAGAAATGCCGTAAATGCCGCAGGTAAATTTCCCCTGATTATTTACCTGGCCAGTTACAATGCCATGAGTTACGATAATTATGTGTTACTGGAAGATTTAGCCCGGCAAGGATATGTGGTGGCGTGTGTGAGTTCTATCGGTAAATACCCGGGCGACATGACTATGAAAACAGCGGACTTAATGGAGCAGGTACAAGACGCGGTCTTTACCCTTGACCAAATGAAAAAACTCGATTTTGTAGATTCTACCCGCATAGGCGTCATGGGCTACAGTTAGGGCGGTTTTGCCGGTAGTATTTTAACCCTATCACGGCCCGAAATAGATGCCGTGGTTTCCCTGGATGGTTCCGAGTTTCACCGTTATGGCAGTTCCAAAGAAGAAGATGCGGATTTTGACGCGACTATCAAAAGTACTTCGTTTCAAAATGCGGCTATCAAAATACCTTATTTACGCTTAGAAAGTAGCCGCGAAGCAAAAAAGGGAGATGCCACCGAAGCGGTTGTTTACAATTTTAAAGAAAAGCTCGCCGGAGATAAACAGTTTTTTACTATAAAGGCGGCTAATCACCAGGATTTTTCCTGTTTGCCCACGGTCGTGAATGCTTCCGGCCATTGTAAAATTACGCCCACGTACCGTTTAATAACCAACTTAACTATTGGATACTTTAACGAACAACTGAAAAAGGATAAAGACACCTTTAAACAAGCTTTGCAGCCAGAGCTGGGCAAAACTGTGATTCCACTACTAACTTCTAACTAACAAGCGGAATAATTAAAAAATAAGCAGAAGCAATTAAAAATGCTCCCGATAGCGAAAAACCAAATATAAAAAAGAAGTGTATGCTAAAAAATTATCTCAAAATTACCTCACGGAATCTAAAGCGCCATAAGTTTCTTTCGTTCATTAATATTTTTGGTCTGGCCGTAGGAGTAGCTTTTTGCCTGCTTATTTTTTTAATTATTCCGCTTGTTAGTTAGAAGTTAGTAGTGGAATCACAGT
>QQTW01001749.1_pt1 | contig 15469 bp, 14 predicted proteins | sample 1904831 | NCBI WGS metagenome assembly QQTW01 (sample SAMN09435610, study PRJNA476489) | Subsurface metagenome, whole genome shotgun sequencing project. | reverse complement strand
TAGTTGTCATGGTGGAAATGATTGCGGTTGGAAGTGAATAATCAGTTAGCTGAGTAACTATACCTAGAGTAACTTGATTGTAAAAGTTTGTAAAGGGGTTTGCGAAAGATTTCTGTCCTAGTTCCCAAGCGCGAAGGCTCAAAGTTCTTGGGAAATAGTTGATGCAGAATTTCAGCAAAACGCTATTAGGACTGTGGATTTTAGGTTTTGTAATGTTAGATTCTATGCAAAATCTAAAATTTCAACAGTAGGACACTCTAGATGCCAGTTGCCGCTAATTCGATCAAGTTTGGTACAGACGGTTGGCGGGGCGTAATTGGGGACGATTTCACCTTTGAACGCCTAGCCCTTGTTGCACCAATTGCCGCGCAGGTCTTACTACAGACTTATGGTGAGACAGTGGGTAGCCGGACGGTAATTGTAGGTCATGATCGGCGCTTCATGGCGGAATCCTTTGCTCGAACTACGGCAGATGTCGTTAGTGCGGCAGGATTCGACGTCCTGCTTACCGAAACCTACGCCCCGACCCCTGCTTTTAGCTGGGCGGCGAAGCAACATAACGCTTTGGGAGCTTTGGTAATTACGGCAAGTCATAATCCTGGCAGTTATTTGGGCTTGAAGGTCAAGGGGGCTTTTGGGGGGTCGGTTCCTCCGGAAATCACTCAGCAGATTGAAGTGTTGTTAGCTGCTGCTGTTGACGAGGCAGAGGGCAATCAAGTCAAACCTGGAAGTCTAGAAATGTTCGATCCCTGGCCCAGTTACTGTGAAGCTCTATGCGCCAAAGTAGATATTGCCCAAATTCGCTCTTGTGTCGCTGAAGGAAAACTTAAGGTCTTTGTTGATGTGATGCATGGCGCTGCTGCTGGGGGCTTAGCGACTCTGCTAGGCGTGCCGGTGCAGGAGATTAATAGCGATCGCGATCCCCTCTTTGGCGGCGGTGCGCCGGAACCGTTGCCTCGCTATCTTTCTTATTTATTTCGGCTTATGCGGACTCACCGGCGAACAAATGATTCTGGTCTAGCCGTGGGGTTAGTATTTGACGGCGACAGCGATCGCATCGCAGCAGTGGATGGGCAGGGCAACTTCCTGAGTTCGCAAGTGTTGATACCTATATTAATTGAACACTTAGCAGTCCGGCGTGGATATGGCGGTGAAGTGGTTAAAACTGTTAGTGGCTCTGACTTAATTCCACGCGTCGCGGCTCTGCACCAACTGCCAGTGTTTGAGACACCGGTTGGTTACAAGTACATCGCGGATCGAATGTTAGAAGCCCATGTCTTATTGGGCGGGGAAGAATCGGGGGGAATCGGCTATGGTACACACATTCCCGAGCGGGATGCTTTGTTGTCTGCGTTGTATGTGCTAGAGGCGATCGCCCACTCTGGTATGGATTTAAGTGAACTATATAGCCGCTTGCAGGAAAAAACTAGCTTCACCTCTGCTTATGACCGCATCGATCTGCCGCTTGCGAGTATGGAAGTGCGATCGCGCCTTTTAGAGCAACTGCAAACCCAACCCTTGACCGAAATTGCTGGACAGCCAGTGGTCGACTGTCTTAGCATTGATGGCTATAAATTCCGTTTAGCTGATAATAGTTGGCTGATGATTCGCTTCAGCGGCACTGAACCTGTCTTACGACTTTACTGCGAAGCTCCCACCCTCCAGCAGGTTCATCATACTTTGGCTTGGGCGAAACAGTGGGCAGAATAGAACAATTATAGCAGGGGAGCAAGGGAGATGGATAGCAATCAAAAATTGCTTGTGGTTGCCACAGGCAATTCAGGCAAGCTGCGGGAAATGCAGGATTATCTAGCTGATTTGGGCTGGGAATTTGCACTCAAGCCAGATTCCCTTGAAATTGAGGAGACGGGCGACACTTTTGCTGCTAACGCTTGCCTCAAGGCTTCCCTTGTGGCGCAGGCAACTGGAAACTGGGCAGTCGCAGATGATTCTGGTCTGCAAGTTGCCGCTCTGAATGGTGCTCCAGGTATCTACTCTGCTCGTTATGGCAAAACGGATGAACAGAGAATTTCGCGGCTGTTGAGTGAATTAGGTAACGAACCGAACCGACAAGCCCAATTTGTTTGTGCCGCAGCGATCGCCCGTCCCGATGGTGCGATATCAGTACAAGCAGAGGGAATTTGTCCAGGCGAAATTCTCTATACTCCCCGTGGCACTGGTGGATTTGGCTACGACCCGATTTTTTACGTATCAGCCTACAAAATGACATTTGCAGAAATGACACCAGAGTTGAAGCGCAAAATCAGCCATCGTGGTCAAGCCTTCCGTACGCTACTTCCTCAGATAAGAGGGTAGGGGAGCCAAGTTGCGTGCGGTGAGACACCCCTGTTCGGCTTTGCCGTTGCCGAAGGCTAGGAGGGTCTCCCTCCGCAGGCAACTGGTGAGTCCAGTCCTGTTCGGCCTTGCCGTTGCCGAAGGCTAGGCGGGTTTCCCGCCGTAGGGAACGGGCGTTCTCCGAAGGGCGTCAAACTGGCGTTGTGGGGTGTGGGGTTTAGGGAAGAATAAAACCTACACCCCATTCTTTGTCAAACCGCTTCCAAATTCTTTTCTCCAGTACGAATTCGGATCACTTGCTCAACCGGCGAGATAAAAATTTTGCCATCGCCGATCTCACCCGTTCGGGCAGCGGCGATCACTTTATCGACCACCATATCAACCTGACTGTCCTCAACGACTATTTCAACTTTAAGCTTTTGTAGAAACTCAACGGTATACTCAGAACCGCGATAGCGTTCAGTCTGGCCTTTCTGGCGTCCAAATCCTCGGACTTCTGAAACAGTCATCCCAACAATACCAGCGTTGACTAGGGCAATCTTGACTTCGTCGAGTTTAAAGGGCCGGATAATTGCTTCAACCTTTTTCAATTTCTTCACTCCTTACTTCTGTTCTATGTACTTATCTGCATTGGTGTGGGAAGAACACCCACCATAGGGATGAAAGCATCGTAGTCAATCGCATGACCCTTTAAATATCATCTAACGGTTTGGGTATTTAGTAGCACTTAATACATTTTATTGTGGGTATTGCTTTCTCCCGATATCACGACTAACGACTCTGCAAAACGGGACGCACAATTAAATAACCAGCGCCAAAAGCCGTAGCTATAATCAGCAAGATAGCGATCGCTAACCACCAGCCGCTAATTTGTGAAGCAGTATCTGGCTGAGAACGGCGACCGTATTGGCCTTGCTTCTGTTCTGTAAACATTTTTTTTGAATAGACTGAGCTAGCTTCCCTGAATAGGAAAGGGGGTGAGCCTTTAACCGCACTTCGGACTCCTGAAGGCGGTCGGGAACTCCTGTACATTTGACGAGTTCCTGATACTGGCCGGTTGGATTGGGGTGCGGAATTAGCGATCTGCTTCAAGTGCAAAACGGATTGAACAGCTTTTTCAATTTCTTGCCGTAGCTGTTGATTCTGTTTAGCTAACTGTTGGTTTTGAGCATCAAGGGAGTCCAACATTGCCTCTACTGCTTGCAAATCTGCTGCAAGTTCCCGGTATACCGAGAGCGGTACAGAGGGAGAGTAGGTATGGGTCGCGGTTGATGTGTTGTGATCAGGGGTTGTGCTTGATCGCATCGGTGGCGTGGGCATTTGGAAAAAGTTGCTTCTCAACTATCATGTCTACGTAGCGATTGGGAACCAGTGTCCCACGGGACCCGGTCCTTTGCCAACAGCGTAGGCATACTTTAGTGCAGTGGTGACATAGGTCTTTGCCCGTCGCACTGATGTTAACAAGTCATTGCCCAGAGCCAGATTGGCTGTGATCGCTGCAGCAAGTGTGCAACCAGTACCGTGTGTATTGGTCGTATCCACCAGGGTTGTAGTTAACGTCTCCAATTGATGACCATCAAACCAAACATCAACACCGCGTAGATTGCCCGCCATTCCTCCCCCTTTGACCAGAACGGCTTTTGCACCTAGTTGGTGAATGCGTTGAGCGGCGGATCTCATCTCATCAAGGGTATGAATCTCTAAGCCACTTAATAGCTGGGCTTCGTAACGGTTGGGCGTCACCACAGCCGCCATAGGTATCAGGATATCTCGGAGGGTTGCTACTGCGGAATTATCAATCAATTGGGCACCTGTACGCGACACCATGACTGGATCGACTACCAGGTTAACAATCTCTAAAACTTTTATTTGCTCTGCTACGGCAGTAATAATTTCCTGGTTCAGCAGCATCCCAGTTTTAACGGCTTGTACGGTAATATCCTGAACCACTGCTTGGATCTGAGCTACAACAGCTGCTGCTGGCAGGGCATCAACTCGCGTTACCTCTAGGGTGTTTTGTGCCGTTACGCACGTCAAAGCGCTAGTGCCATGGACATAGTGAAAGGCAAAGGTGCGTAAGTCTGCCTGAATCCCTGCGCCGCCACCGCTATCTGAGCCAGCAATTGTCAAAGCAACTTTTACGCTTGGTGTTGTCACAGCTTTATAGTCTAGTTTAATTACTGTGAATCAATTATAAAGCCTCCAGGTTTTGGAGGCTTTATATACTCAAGAATGCTAAAGAAAATATCTTAAGTAATTTCTTTGTGCATTTTATGAACTACCGGTAGATTCCACCAAGTGACATGAGGATATTCATGATGTTCTCTATGGTATCCAAAATGATAGCAAGTGATGAATGACCAAAAAATTGGTAGTGGATTAGTTTGGGCGCGGTGAACGTTGCTATACCCACCTTTAGGTTCTCGATGAGGCAAATAAGTTCCAAAATAAAATAACTGCACTGAACTCAAAATTGATGGAATAACCCAAAACAAAGTTAGATTAGTTTCAGAAACGTGTAAAACGAAACTAATAACATTAAATATGAGCATCAAGCCAAAGAGCTGCATCCAGTTCCAGTACTCTTTCATGAAGTGGAAATACCAGGCAAAAAAGTTTTTCTGCCTACCGTTATGAAAGTCTGGGTCAAGATCGCTAGCAGGATGATGGTGGTGCATCCAGTGCTTTTTCAAAAATTTGTCGTAAGGAAAGAGTGCGTATAAAAAAATACTGCTATCGAACCTACTAGATTGTTAATTTTGTGATTATGAGGAAAGACTACCCCATGCATGGCGTCATGAGCAGTAATAAACAATCCTGTATAAAGAAATGTTTGCCAAAGCATGGCAAGACATACTACTAAAGTTGGAATTTTAGTAAGATCCAGTGACATTAAGAAAGCTAGACTAACTGCCCACAATCCAATAATGGTAAAAGCAACTAAGATTCCGCTCAGCGAATTTTCACCTTTCACTATTTGCGCGAGTTTTATTGATTGCAGGGGTGCTTGAACGGATTGACTCATATTGTTTGAATTTTTGTCTCGCAACTACTGTAAGTTTGAGCAAAATGTGTGGTAATTCCCCTATTAGGAAACAATGTGGAGCAAGTCACGAAGCACACTATAGCCAGCTAAGTCCCAAAGCATGTAAGCAAGAAATCCAAACATAGCCAAGCGACCGTTCCAAAGTTCTGCTTGGGGATTCCACCCAAAAAGAAAGGTATTGCGGTCTTCGCCGTTAAATGCTTTAGCATTAGGAGGTAAGTCAGTATTGTGAGTTTTCAAAATTTACGAACCTTAGCCATTTTTTGTTACATTTCTTATCATAGCACCGACTAAGACACTACTGTCTGTCGATGGGTACAAAATACTAGTAAGTCCGAAGTATGATTCAGTGCGGGCTAGAGGTGGGTAGACTGTATTAATTTATACATATAAACTATATTTTTGGCTTGATATAGATACTTAAGTGGCATTTCTGCCAAGCGAGAGAGGTTAAGCCGATTGTTGTATGAAGCTAATAGATCTTATTCATGCAGCGTCCTATTAATCAAAGTATGGCTCCCACAGTTCTGATCACAGGTGCTTCTCAAGGTATTGGCAGAGCAACCGCTCTCTTATTTGCACAAAAAGGGTATGACCTCGTACTCGCGGCTCGTCAAGCTGACCGTTTACAAACTGTAGCTCAGGAAGTACAAGCGCTCGGTCGTTCAGTATTGGCAGTACCTACAGATGTAAAAGAGCCTGAGCAGGTGAACACACTCGCCCAAAAAGCATTGGCTCAATATGGCTCCATTGACGTACTGATTAACAATGCAGGTATCTACCTTTCGGGACCAGTAGAGGAGTTTTCCCTCAGCGATTGGCACCAAGCTATAGATACCAACCTTTGGGGATACATCCACACAATTCAGGCGCTACTGCCTCAGTTCCTCGAGCGGGGGAGCGGAACTATAGTCAATTTAAGTTCCATCGGTGGCAAAGTGCCTATCCCTTACTTGGTTCCGTACTCCACCAGCAAGTTTGCCGTGACTGGGTTAACAGAAGCGTTGCATTCTGAACTAGCACCTAAAGGTATTCAGGTTTGTGGGATTTATCCGAGTGTAATCAAGAGTAGTTTGATGGAACGGGCAATCTTTAGAGGCAAAAATGACCAGGATGCTCAAGCCCGTCGAGAGCAGCTAGATCAGGTGCTGAGTACTCCTGTGGTGGAGAAGCCTGAGGATGTGGCAAAAGCAATCTGGGACGCAGTCAAGAACCAGAAATCAGAGGTATTAGTCGGCTCCGCAAACGTGTCGAAGGCAGCTTATCGCTTGTTTCCTGGATTGATGCAGTGGGTTTTTCGGCAAGGTTTCAAGCACCAGAGCTAAGGTAATCGTGCCCTGATTCCAAATATTTCCCGCACTATCGTACTGTCTTGAGGCTCTCAACAGTAGAACTAAACATATCGACGAATATTGACATTACCGTGCGATCGCGCAGTTTGATGTTGCCACTCACAGACATTCCAGATTGCAACGGTATATTGTGTCCATTAACCAAAAGTGATTGTTGTTCCAGTTGCACCTTAGCAGGCAAGCGGTAGAAGGGGTAAATTTGGTCTGGTGGCAACGCATCTGAACCAATCCAGATTAATTTACCTTTGATATCACCAAATTCGCTAAACGGGAATGAGTCAATTCGCACATCCACTATCATTCCCTCTTTAGCAAAACCAATATCTTTATTGGTAATATATACTTTACCAATTAGTACGTCATCAGGAACGACTTTCAGAATTGGATCGCTAGAAGTGACTACCAACCCAGGAGTATGAGCTTTTAGCAGCTTTAAATTATTACCCGATCCGGAGAATCACAAAATCCTTGACACAGAAATATCTCAAGAACCTCTAGCGGTTATTGTTCCGGAAAATGATTCAGAATGGGCAGATGTAGTCAAGTGGGTGACTTATGCTCCTGTGCAAGCGGAAGAATTTGGCATCACTTCCGAAAATATTGATGATGATGTTATCGCCAATAGCACTAATCCGGCTATACGTCGTTTCCTTGGTTTAGAAGATAATTTAGGCGAAAGACTCGGGCTCAATAAGGATTTTGTCGCCAAAATCATTAAACAGACGGGCAACTACGGCGAAATTTATGAGCGGAATTTTTCGGGGTTAGAACGCGGTCGCAACAGCCTTTGGCAGAATAATGGTTTACTCTATTCTCCTCCCTTTGCTGGTACACTGCCCAACAACTTTACGCTGACTAATAATGATAATCGTAATCTCCTACAAAAAGTCAAGGAGCGTGGAGTTGTTCAACTTGGTGTAACTGGGAATAGTCCGGCTTTTGCAGTTCAGCAGGCTAATGGTGAATGGATAGGTTTTGATATTGAATTAGGTAAAGCTATTGCCGCCGCTATTTTTGGTGATGCGAGCAAGCTGAAAGTTGTCGTCCAAAATTTCTCCCAAGGTTTTGACGACGTAGCTAATGGTGTGAGCGATATTTTTGCGGCGGGTATCACCCAGAACTTGGTCAGAGATGCCGCAAGAGGGGTCGATTTTAGCCCTACTTATCTTTATACTGGACAAGGTTTTCTAGTCAGAGAAGATAGTGGAATTAACTTTCTTTCTGATTTGAATGGTCGTACCATTGGTCTGACTAGCTCCACAAGTGGTCTGCAAAATATTCAAGATTACTTTGCAGAAATTGGTGGAAATTTTCGACCGGAGATTTTTTCGAGCACAGCCGCTATGTTTGCGGCTTACCAGCGCGGTGAAGTAGATGCTATTTCTACAGACCAAACCATTATTGCGGGTCTGCTTCCCACTCTAACAAATCCCGACCAACATAAGCTGCTTAATAGTATTATTTCTAAGGAACCTTTAGCCTTAGCAATCGACGAAAATCAGTCAGAATGGGCAGATTTGGTGAGATGGGTAACGTATAGTTTAGTACAGGCAGAAGAGTTAGGAATTAGCTCCGCCAATATTGAGAACTTAGTAGAAATTAACACAGATCAGAATGTGGCGAATGACTCGACTGAGCAAATTCGCACTCTCTTAGGTATTGAAAGCAATATTGGTGTAGGTTTAGGAGTCTCTAATGACTTTGTGGTTAATCTGATCAAGGCGGTTGGTAACTACGGCGAAATATATGAGCGGAACTTTGGTGGTAGCATTCTCAGTCGTGAGCAAAATCAACTCTATATCGATTTTGGTTTGCAATTCTCTCCCCCTTTTACTGCTACCCCAACCGATATCAACGAACCTCCTACACCCACCCTCACCTTGAGTGAGTCAGGCAAAAGCCTGCTTCGCCTGAATGGAGACCTCAACAATGCCAAGCTAGAAGTAGCATTAACTGATAAACATGTTGGTATCAACAATGTTCACGAAGTTGGATTATTTGTCGTAGATGACGCTCAAGGTCGTGTGAATGGTTTACTCCCTAGTGACCCTGGTTACTTGCAAGCTGCTCTCAGCCTCAGCCAGACTATCTTTTCGGTCGTTTCTAGGGAGTTTGTACCTGATCCGATCCGCAATTTAGACAACTTCAAGGGTCAACTACTCTCCTTCTACTTGGTTCAGAACGGTAGCACTGATGAAGTAGTAAATAATCCTGCGGCTCAGGGCAAAGTCCTGTTTGGCTCCGCTGCCAACAACCTGCAAATTCAGGGCTTAGATATTAACCAGTTTCAGTTGACCTTTGAAGACCAACTCGGCGACTCTTCTGCCGACCTGACGTTGACTGTTCGCCTCACTGAAACAGCTCCACCCCTTGCCAGCAATCTACAAGGTAAAGCCGAACGGCAGCTAATTGACCTCAGAAACTTTGGTGAGCAATCCATTCAAGCTGTATTTCCGATCACCAAGGGCGAAGCCGCTTATAAGAACACAGCAGGCTTCTACAAAGTAGAAAACGAACAGGGAACAGTACTAGACCCCCTGACTCGTCAGTTGCTCAATCCTAGCGATCGCGGTTATACACAAGCGTCTCTGCGGAATATAGCTCACAAAATCAGTTTGAACGACCAGAGTGAGGGCACTAGCACTATTTTTACAGGCGGCTCCATCCTTGCCCCCTTCATTATTGCCAATGGTAACACGCAGCAAATACTAGATAGCGATGCGAGCAATGACTTGCCAGTGTATTTTAACTACATAGGGGCTAATCCAGATCGTGTGGACCATATCCGACTGTTAGGAAATAATATTTGGGGCTTTGAAGACATTGTCGGTAATGGCGATCAGGACTTCGATGACATCGTAATTCAAGCAAAATTTCAAGTGGTTCCTAACGTTTAGCCTGATCATACTCCTCCAATCAGGGTGTCGATACCTGTGCTACCAGTTAGGCTGTCGTTACCCCATTACCCGCCGCCCCCGTCAGGGTATCGTTACCAGACAAACTACTGGCATTGCCACCAAGAGCCCAACCATATATGGTGTCATTCCCTGTAGTTCCAAGTATGCTGTTAGAAGCAGTGGTGCCGTACTTAACTACCATGTTTTTTCCTACTTTTCTAAGTGGTTAGGACTATTCTTATTGCCAGCGAATTGCTTACAGACTCGAGGATGGGGATACACAAACTGCTTTGCGCCCAAAGCTCAACACTTTGCGAGCGTGTTACGTGTGCAGTGAGTGTGGTGTTGTCCTCTTCAGTCACATGCTCCCAACTGCATAAGCTCATAACGCTGGCGTCTATTTTTTAATGCAACTAGATTGTAAAGCTAGTTGATCTTAGGAGACCCCAAAATCTATGGGCGTAACAAGATACTGGACCATTTGGCGAATTAGCCTCTCCAGTGAAAGGGTTGGATATAAAAGTTGTTTAGTTTCGAGCGCACAGGAATTTGTTCGACAAAATCACCTTTGTCAAAATGATGACATGCAAGCTGCTTTATTCTCGTACTTTCACGGTGGAAATTCTAACGCTGATGCTATAAGTCGTGCCCAGGCTGGTCTTTGTCTGAGGTGTTATGTTTCTCACTCCATCCTCAGTACCTGCAAAAAAATAGCCTACATGTTTGGTGCCCAAACACACTTTACCTACCAGGATTTGCTACAGTTTGTCCTCGACGACGATGGGAAAACTCTGATCATTGTGGATAAAGATGGAAAAACTCAGCTCATCTTAGATGAAAAGGGTAAAGCTAGGACAACTGCTTATAAATTTTTTTCTGTTAAGATTTTACAATCATTTAAGCCCATGTCGCATTCTACCATGAGTTTAGATAATTGGGCATACTTACAAACAAAACAAAATCCAGAACTTAAAAATTTCTTATCGGCATTTGGTTTTCAGAGTCTGAGTGACTGGGCACTGTTAAATAGAGCTAGACCCAAACAGCTGCAACGTTTATCTGGTCGCGATCGCACAATTGTAGAAGTCTTTCATGCAGTCTACCGTCGAGACAGACTCCAACAGCGACTGGCGGGAGTCAGAAGATGTCCAGACCCCTCAACCGCTCAACTTAAAGAAATGCTAAACAGCTTGCACCAGCGAAGTGTAATTATTAACACCACAGTTGAGCTGATTAAAGAACTTAAACAGGTAGCAACGCAACTGAGGCAGTATGACATTTGGAGTTACAGAGAAACTCTGGATATCTACGACCCTGATACGAAAATTTATACAGCTAGACCGGATTTACCTCATAGTTCCTTAAATGAATCAAATTTAGAGCAGCAGGAAATTTTGGAGTTCTTGCATCAGCAACTTTTGTTAGCTTTAGTTGCAGCGCTAGAACAAGAGATTCGCGATCGCATCGCCACTTTGCAAAAAAGCAGAAATTATGCAGCTTTTGCTCAAAAATTCCTTCCTGGTTTGCAACTATATTACTGTCAGGGCTTATCTCTTAAGGAGATTGCTCCCAAGTTGGGAATGACAAGTTGGGATCAAGCTAGGCGGGTGTTGAACCCGGGAGAACTTCTCGGCAAGGTACGTACTCTGACAGTACAAAAATTGCTCAGTAGAATATTAGAAAAGGCGAGGGAGTTGGGTTTGACAAAAATTATTCCGGACCCGGAGTATCTCAAAGCCCTGGCTGAGCAAATCGAGGCTTTTGTTGATGAAGAAATCTTCCAAGAGGCAGCAGCAGAAATTAGAGCGGGGAAAAGCCGTTCAATGGATAGCCTCTATGCTCAGCAACTTCGTTTTTACTTTAAAAAATATATATAAGGAGTAAAGTAATGGTTGAATTTTTAGGTGATCAAACTGATTTCAGAATCTTACTGCCAGAAGTCATTTTGCTTAAACCAGAACATTTCGAGCAGGCAAGAGAAACGAGGAGTCAGGTGAGGAGTGAAGCCTACCAGTGGCAAACATATCTGAACGCCTTGGCGTTACAAAGCTTTGAAGAATGGTTGAAAGAAAGAATACCAAATCAACCAATTAGTCGAGATAAAAATATAATTGAGGCTGGAAGCCCTCTCAAAGTTGGGGAGTTTAATTTTTGGGTGATTGCTACTGAGCATCTGCTTGATGAAGTGGTGAATGTACCTCAAGATGGAATTGATAACCCGGAAAAAGCAGCGAATTTTTATGTGTTAGTGGAGGTACTAGAAGAGCAGGAAGAAGTTGTGATTAGAGGATTTATGCGGTACGAACAACTAGTTAATTATCGCAGCCAGGTCAATTTAAAACTCTTAAAAGACGGTTATTACCAGCTACCTCTATCAGAATTTGACACTGAACCAAATCACTTGTTATACTACTGCCGTTTCTTGGAACCGACTGCTATCCCTCTTAAGGTCTCAGCCGAAACAAAGACTGAAGGAATGTTAGTGGGACACCAAAAGAGAACCATAACTAAGTTAAGTCAATGGTTGCAAGGTGTGTTTGAAGAAGGTTGGCAGGCTATTGATACACTTATAAACCCAGAAGCCAATTTAGCTTTGAGGATAAGGAGTGTTGAAGAGGGTGTGAAGAGATGCAAACTAATTGACTTGGGGATGCAGCTGGGTAATCAAACCGTGGCGCTGCTAGTGAATATTACAGAAACTGAGGAAAAGTTAGGTATTTTAATACAGTTACATCCGACGGGTGGGAAAAGATATTTGCCCCCCAATCTCAAGTTGACTTTGCTATCTAAACCAGGGAAAATACTTCAACAAGTACAAGCGAGAGATCAAGATAACTACATTCAACTGAAACCTTTTAAAGGTGAAGCTGGCAAATGCTTCAGTATCGAAGTCAGTCTTTTGGATATCAGCGCTAGACAAGATTTTGAGTTGTGAAATGCATGGCACACGCAGTTTTAGGAAAGAACATGTCAAGAAGGAGTTAAATGTTTAAGCTCCTATTGGTGCTGCTGACTGCGTTTCTTTGTATAGTGGGAGAACCTTTTTTGGCAAAAGCTCCCGTTGCTAACTCTGCTGTGCAGAATTTGACAACCAGTCAGGGTAGAACGCAAAACCTTGGGCAACAGGGTAAAACGCTTTATGAGGCAGGACAGTTCACCGAGGCAATAAAAGTCTTGAGATCAGCTGCTGCCTCGTTTAGAGCGACTGGAGATAGCTTAAGGCAAGCCATGACATTAAGCAATCTCTCCCTGGCTGCTCAGCAACTGGGCTTGTGGGCTGAAGCAGAAGAAGCGATCACCCAAAGTCTCAATATATTACAAGATGTGGGTATCTCTCAAGAGCGTTCGGCAATTCTTGCCAAAACCCTAGATGTTCAAGGGCAGTTACAATTTGCACAGGGACAAGCAGAAGCGGCATTAACTACTTGGCAACGAGCCGCTGATATTTATCAGTCAAGCGATCAAGATGCATTAACCCGTAACCGGATTAACTCTGCTCAAGCTTTGCAAGCTTTGGGGCTTTACCGTCAGGCTAATAAAACTTTAACCTCTGTAGAGCAAACCCTTAAAAACCAACCAGATTCACCCCTAAAAGCCCTAGGACTACGTAACCTTGGTAACGTCCTGCAAGTAGTCGGTAATTTAAGGGAATCCCGCTCGGTGTTGGAGCAAAGTTTAGCAATTGCTCTATCGTCGTCATCAAAGCAAGAACTCAGTGAGACTCTATTCAGTTTGGGCAACACAGCCCGCGCCCAGAAAAACACTAAAGCTGCTTTAGATTACTACCAGCAGGCACAAGCTGCATCTGCTGATCCAACTACACGCATTCAGGCTCAGCTAAATCAACTGAGCCTACTTTTGGAGGAAAAGCAATACAAACCTGCACTGGCGTTGTCCTCTCAAGTCCAATCAGAAATTAGCAACTTGCCCCCCAGCCGGATGGCAGTTTATGCCGAAATTAACTTTGCCCAAAGTTTGATGAAGCTCCGTGTCCTTCAAAGATCTGCCCAGGTATTAGCTACGGCAGTCCAGCAGGCACAAAGGTTGCAAGATAAGCGAGCAGAATCTTATGCCATTGGTACTCTCGGCGAGTTGTATGAAAAAACGGCTCAGTTCTCCGATGCCCAAAACCTCTCTAAAAAAGCTTTGTTCATAGCCCAGAGTATTGATGCATCGGACATTACTTATCAGTGGCAATGGCAGCTGGGACGTTTACTCAAGCAGCAGCTCGATATCAAAGGCGCTATTGCTTACTATTCTGAAGCCTTCAAAACCCTTCAGTCCTTGCGTAACGATTTAGTTAGCATCAACCCAGATATTCAGTTTTCTTTCCGAGAAAGTGTGGAACCTGTGTATCGAGAGTTAGTTGAACTACTGTTACAATCTCAGAACTCCTCTGCACCTAATCAAGATCAAGACAATCTCAATCAAGCTCGTTTTGTAATTGAATCCCTGCAATTAGCAGAACTTGACAACTTCTTTCGATCAGCTTGTCTAGATGCTAAGCAGGGAATTGACTCCCTAGTTGATAAAAAAGAAATTACAACAGCAGTTATCTATCCGATTATTTTGCCAGACCGCTTAGAGGTTATTCTCAAATTGCCTAACCAAGGTTTGCGCCACTATAGGACTTTGATTGCCCAAGATAAAATAGAAGGCATTGTAGAAAATCTGAGGGAATACTTAGGAGATGTCACCCGAACTTCTCAGGTTAAGCAGGAGTCACAACAGATATATGACTGGTTAATCCGACCAGCTGAAATAGAGTTAGCTAAAAGTGGCATTAAAACCTTGGTGTTTGTGCTGGATGGTTCTTTGCGAAATGTGCCCATGGGGGTCCTCTACGATAAACAACAGCAAAAATATCTAGTTCAGAAGTATGCGATCGCCTTAACCCCAGGTTTGCAACTTGTTGATCCCCAACCGTTGCAAAAGGTACAGTTAAACGCCTTAGTTGCCGGAATGGACTCAGATCGCTCTATTGAAGGTCGAGAGTTTCTCTCACTCGAAAATGTGGCACGGGAATTGAAAGAAGTTCAGACTGAAGTACCTAATAGCAAAGAACTTTTAAATCAAGAGTTTACGGAAACGAACCTGCAAAAACAGTTGCGATCGCTTCCCTTCTCAGTCGTTCACCTAGCGACTCACGGCGAGTTCAGTTCTGATCCTGAAAAAACATTTATTCTCACTTGGAATAAACTACTTGCTATTAAGGAGTTTAATAATTTATTACGAGTTAGCGACGATAATAGATCTAGCACCATCGAATTACTCGTCCTCAGTGCCTGCGAAACTGCTCAAGGCGACAAGCGAGCAGCTTTGGGATTAGCTGGAATAGCTGTACAAGCGGGGGCACGCAGTACACTAGCAACGTTGTGGTCAGTGGACGATCAGTTTACAGCCGAGCTGATGAGTCAGTTCTACCGAGAGTTAAATGCTGGGGTGAATAAAGCCGAAGCACTCCAGCGTGCCCAAATAGCTGTTTTTGCTAAGGAAGAACGTCCATATTTTTGGGCACCCTTTGTGTTAGTTGGGAATTGGTTGTAATAGTGTAAGAGCAAAGTAAATTCTGAGATGGTTACGATCTGGAACGGTTGGTACTGGCATTTAGGCAGCGCTTTGATCGCGATAAGTAGTTTAGCCTTGTTGAGCAATCGCGCGATCGCCCAAATCACACCCGATGGCACTCTCCTCAATAATTCCATCGTCACCACCCAAGGCAATACCAGCATTATAAATGGAGGAACCACAGCCGGAGGTAACCTGTTCCACAGCTTTGAGCAGTTTTCTGTCCCCGTTGGGGGCGAGGCATACTTCAACAACGCTCCGGATATTCAGAACATCCTCAGCCGGGTAACAGGTAAGTCGATCTCAAACAT
>QQTW01001748.1_pt1 | contig 15470 bp, 12 predicted proteins | sample 1904831 | NCBI WGS metagenome assembly QQTW01 (sample SAMN09435610, study PRJNA476489) | Subsurface metagenome, whole genome shotgun sequencing project. | reverse complement strand
GTCTAGTTCTGTTATAAGCATCTGCCGCATTGCTATACCATGTTTTTCTTTGTTCTAAGGTATATTCACTCATGTATTGCTCGGTTCTTTGTTGCCAATTTTGCATAAATGTTAGTTGTTAGTTGTTAATAGTTAGTTGTTAGTTGTCCTTAGTTCTTTGTAATTGCCACTGTTCACTGACCACTGACCACTACATCTGACTTTCAATAACTCCTTCAGCTTCATTAACCAAACAGCGTAATTTATCTAAAGTTGGTGACTCGACATTTTCCCATAACCCCCGTTGATTTGCTTCTAATAATCTTTCTGCCATATCTCGCAAAACCCAAGGATTCTTTTCTTGAATAAACTCCTGCACTTTCGCATCAAATAAATAAGCATCGGCAATCCCCTGATACATAAAATCAGCAACACAATTTGCTGTTGCATCAAAAGCAAATAGATAATCTAAAGTAGCTGACATTTCAAAAGCACCCTTATAACCGTGACGCATTGCACCAGCAATCCATTTTGGATTCACAACTCTGGAACGATAAACGCGGGTAATTTCTTCATTCAACTTGCGAATTTTCGGATTTTGAGTTTGAGAATTATCACCGAAGTAAGTTTCGGGAGTTTTCTTTGATATCGATTTCACCGCAGCAGTCAAACCACCTTGAAACTGATAGTAGTCATCGGAATCTAAAATATCGTGTTCTCGATTGTCTTGATTTTGTAGAACAATCTGCATATTACTCAATCGCTGACTAAAAGCTTCGGGTGCAGATTTACCTGCTGAAGAACGAGTATAAGCGTAAGCACTCCAATTAATATAAGCACGAGCTAAATCTTCTTGATTTTCCCAATTTTGCGATTCGATTAAACCTTGTAAACCAGCACCATAAGCACTTGGTTTAGACCCAAAAATTCGGTATGAAGCGCGTCGAGTTGCTTCTTCCCCCGTTAAACCTTGACTTGACCAAATTGCCGTCTCACTTTTCACCTTCGCAGCTAGGGGATTTTGTTCTTCCTCTTCAGTCAAATTTGCGATCGCATTTACAGCACTATCAAATAAATCAATCAAATTCGGAAATGCATCACGGAAAAAACCGGAAATTCGCAAAGTGACATCAACACGGGGACGACCCAAAATCGAAACAGGTAATATTTCAAAATCAACAACTCTCCTCGAAACGCCATCCCAAACAGGTTTAACTCCCAACAAAGCTAACGCTTCGGCAATATCATCTCCACCTGTTCGCATTGTCGATGTACCCCAAACCGATAAACCCAAAGTTTGCGGATATTCTCCATGTTCCTGAGTGTATCTCTCGATTAAAACTTCCGCAGCTTTACTACCGACATCCCAAGCAGTTTCTGTAGGAATCGCACGAATATCAACCGAGTAGAAATTTCTACCCGTTGGCAATACCTCCGGTTTCCCTCTAGTAGGGGCACCTGACGCACCACTCGCTACATATTTCCCATCCAATCCCCTTAATAAATTGATAATTTCTTGGTCAGTTTTTCTCAACTTCGGAAGCAAACAATCCCGAATCCAAATTAATTCCTTATTGGTCGCATCACCAACTCCAGGAGAATCTCCATTATCAATAATTAAACCTACCAACTCCGCAGCATAACCCTCAATCACCTCAACCACATCCCCAACAATCCGACAATTCTTAAGTTCCTGTTTAACTCCCTCTTCTTTTCTTTCTTCTCTTTGTGACCTTTGCGTACTTTGTGGTTCAATTACTCCAGATTCAAACTTCCAACCAAAATCCACCATCAAAGGGTCAAAATCTAAATTCCAATCGAATGCGATCGCCCGAGTCAATCCTACCCTACCCGCACTCGGATTTCGTGCAATTGCCACAATCAAATCCCGTAACTGATTTCCCTGCGGACAATTCCCAAAAACATGCAACCCATCTCGAATTTGTGCTTCCTTCAACTCGCACAAATAACCATCCGCAGTATTCAAAAACGCAGCAAGTGCAAATTCATCCAAACGAGATGCATCAATCCCCAAATCCTGATGTAGGTTTTCTTGTACGATTAACTCAGTAATGCGATCGCTTATTGCTTTTAACCTAGAAGGGTCTAAATTTTGCGCTTCGTAATATTCATCAATCAACCCTTCCAACTTATGCAAACTCCCATACAACTGGGCACGAGTCATCGGAGGAGTCAAATGGTCAATAATTACAGCTTGTGCGCGTCTTTTTGCTTGCGAACCTTCTCCAGGGTCATTAACAATAAAAGGATATAAATGGGGAATTGCACCTAATACCGCTTCTGGATAACAATTCTCTGATAAAGCAACACTTTTACCCGGCAACCATTCTAAATTCCCATGTTTACCAACATGAACTATTGCATCTGCACCAAAATGCTTTGTTACCCATCTATAAAAAGCTAAATAACTATGGGGTGGTTCCAAATCGGGTGCATGATAATTCAAGGAAGGGTCTCGATCGTAACCTCGTGCAGGTTGTATTCCCACAAATACATTACCAAACTGCACCCCCGAAATTGGAAATGATTCCGTAGGTAAATCCCAGCGATTAATAATTCCCGCTTGTACCAATTCAGGTAAACCGTTAAATTCAACTTTATACGCATCCAAATCGAGAGATTGTCTTACATCTCGCAAACAATAACCTTCGACATCATTAGTTACCCCCGCAGTTAGTAACTTGATTAATTCTTCCCCAGTTTGCGGAATATTTTCTACATCATATCCAGCTAATTTTAAAGCTTTCAAAATCTCTATACAACTAGCAGGAGTGTCCAACCCTACCCCATTGGCAATCCTGCCATCACGATTTGGATAATTAGCCAAAATCAAAGCAATTTTACGATTCTTTGGTGTAGTATGACGCAACTTAACCCAACTAGCAGCTAAATCAGCAACAAACTCAATCCTCGAAACCACAGGTTCATAGTTAATTACATCAGTTTGCAGCAAAGAATTTTGAGATTTCAAAGCTTTAAAAGAAACTGCCCTAGTAATAATCCTCCCATCGACTTCAGGCAAAGCAACATTCATCGCAATATCTCTAGGAGTCAATCCATTAAACCCCGCTTCCCACTGTTCCCTACCGCTACCACTCAAAATCACTTGAAAAACCGGAACATCAAGCTTTTCCCAAAGTTCAACCTGCGGAGTTTCCGCTTCCAAACTAGCCAAAGAAAAACTAGTAGTATTCAAAATTAAATCAATCCGATCACCGCAATACTTTAACAATTCCCTTTGTACATCCACTTCCCGCAGCGAAGAAACAAAAATCGGAACCGCTGTAATATTCCTATCTCCCAAAGCTTGACAAAGAACATCAATTACCCTAAGATTGCCAGCCAAATAATGAGCGCGATAAAAAACAATCCCAACCCGAAAAATCCCCTCTCTTCCCTCTCCCTTCGTGTCCTTCGTTTCCTTCGTGGTTCCATCCTCTTCACCATATATTCCCACACGGGGAACCGACTGAGGAACATCAAAACCATAAACCCCATTAAGAAAACTTGTCGCAACAAACCTCAAACAATTCAAATAATTCTCAACCCCGCCCTCATTAAAATACCCCCAAATATAATTCACATCAACCAAAGAAACATTCGAGTGACTAATTAAATTAGGGTCGGGACGTTCATCTCCCGGCAATACAATCAACTTAATTCCATTCGCTTTAACAGTCTCTTCAACAACCTCCAAACCATAACTCCAATAAGCATTACCACCAATCAACCTTAGAATAATCACTTCGGCTTTACTCAATACATCTTCCGCATAGCTATCAATCGTCAATTGTTGCTGAAGTTGTAATAGATTCACCACCCGTAACTGGGGAAAACCAACAGGTAATTTGCTTGCAGCAACAGCTAAAGTTTGAATATCAGTATCAGCGGCAGTAACGATAACAATTGGTGCAGGTTCTTGTTCGACAAAAATTAGTCCTTCTGCTGATGGATTCCAGCCTCCTGGTGTTGTAACTAGACGATGCATAAAAGGTACAAAATAAATTTATGAATCTTATAATTGTAATGCTTATGAGCTACATTGACCTGTTCCACTTCCTGTGATTGATATTTTAATGCTTCTTGTAGTCGTGTCCGCAAAATTGCTAACCTCTGATATTTTCCATCGTCATACGTGCGTAGGGGCATTCGGCGAAAATGGTAATTCCGAAATGAGCTACACTAAAATCATTCGCTTTGTAGCCCACTAAATAAAAACCATCCATGACTGGTTGGTTTAATACCGCAGGTCCTTGCCAAGACGACATTCACTACATCCTGTCGCCAACCAGTCGATTGCCAAACTTAAAGCAGTTGATTGAACAACGTAGCTATTTTGTCGTCCATGCCCCTCGTCAAACAGGTAAGACAACCGCAATGCAAGCGCTAGCGCAGGAGCTAACTAGTAGCGGAAGCTATACAGCAGTCATGGTATCGGCAGAAGTGGGGGCATCCTTCAGCCATGACCCAGGTGCGGCAGAATTGGCGATTCTTGGTGCTTGGCGCGATACAATTATAGACTCCTTACCCCAAGACCTACAACCCCCAACTTGGGTTTATACAGAACCAGGACAGAGGATTCGAGCTAATCTTAGGGCTTGGGCAATCGAATCATCACGACCATTGGTGTTGTTTATAGATGAAATTGACTCTTTACAAGATGAAGCCCTAATTTCAATTTTACGGCAGCTACGCGATGGCTATCGCAGTCGTCCCAAAAACTTCCCGTTATAGCTAAAGGTCTTGAACAATTAGACTCATATTTAGCACGTTTAGAATTAGAGTCCGGTTGGTTATTAATTTTCGACCGACGTAAAGATGCACCACCAATCGAATCACGTCTATCAACACAAATTACAACTACAGAAAACGGACGTTCCGTCATCGTTATACGTGCGTAGTCGGAATGGGTTACATTTATTTTAACTTTTAACTTAATTAAACATGGCAATTGTTATTGCAGGGGAACGTAGCGGTACGGGGAAAACGACTGTAACTTTAGCGTTATTGGCAGCTTTGAAACAGCGCAGTAATCGAGTGCAATCGTTTAAGGTTGGTCCCGATTACATCGACCCGATGTTTCATCACTACGTTACGGGTCGTCCCTGTCGCAATCTTGACCCAGTTCTCACTTCTGAATCCTACGTACAGCAATGTTTTGGCACTCATAGCAGCGTTGCCGAATATTCGGTAGTTGAAGGAGTGATGGGATTATTTGATGGTGCTGGGGGTACATCCGATTATGCCAGTACCGCACATATAGCGCGACTTTTAGATTTACCTGTTGTGCTAGTGTTAGATTGCAGTCGCTTGTCGCGTTCTATCGCTGCGATCGCACACGGTTACAAAACTTTCGACACTAGAATTAATCTAGCAGGTGTTGTCCTTAACCGAGTGGGGAGCGATCGCCATCTAGAATTATTAAGTTCTGCATTAGAACCTTTACAATTACCCATTTTAGGTGTATTACGTCGTCAAGATGATATTACGATTCCTGACAGACACCTGGGTTTAATTCCCACTGCTGAATTAGAAAACCTCAATGCAGTTATCGACCAACTTGCTGAGTTGGCAAAAACCAGCTTTGATTGGGAACGATTATTGCCATTGTTGGAAAATAAATGTATTGATTCAAAATTCTCCATCCATACAGAAAGAATAGAATCGAAAATACGGATTGCGATCGCACAAGATTCGGCTTTCAATTTCTACTATCGGGATAATCTAGATATACTGGAAAATCTCGGTGCAGAATTAGTCGATTGGAGTCCTTTACAGGATACACAATTACCAGCAGGTGTACAAGGATTGTACTTTGGTGGTGGTTTTCCAGAAGTATTTGCTGCACAATTAGCTAGCAATCAACAAGCGTTGTTTGCTGTAAGAGAGGCAATTCAAGCGGGAATGCCAACTTACGCGGAATGCGGAGGTTTAATGTATCTATGCGAGCAAATAATCGATTTTTCGCAAATATCTTATCCAATGGTAGGGATTATACCATCAACTGCGACAATGGGGAAGCGTCTGACATTAGGTTATCGACAAGCAACAGCAACGCAAGATAGTCCGATGATGAAGAGTAATTCCCAAGTTTGGGGACATGAATTTCATCGTTCATCCCTTGTTACCGAGTCCGAGAAACCCTTATTTCACATGCAAGGGTATGACTCCAAACAAACTATAAAATCCGAAGGTTGGCAAATACATCAAGTTCATGCGACCTATTTACACTTACACTTCGGAGGAAACTTAGAAATTCCGACTCGATTTTTACAGCATTGCTTGAGGTGGTGTGCTAACTTACGCTAATTCCTTATGAAGCAGCGCTGATTTTTTTGTAAGAACCAAGTTGCTAAGTAGGTTGGCGGAAATAAAACCAACTATATTAAGAAATATAAAATGCTCAAAATGCCTAGCAATGACCAATGACAACGGACAAATAACAGTTATACTAGTTAGGTTTTTAGTGCCGTTCTACTTAAACTTCGATTTTGTAATTTAATTGATGTTCGTCTCCGGGTAATCCACGAAAACCCCAATTGTGCTTAGGAGTTTCAAAAATCGTAATCTCTAAATCTTGGGTTGAAATTCCCAGAAGCTGTACTCGTTCAAATAATAAGCGAATTAGCTCCTTTTTTGCTGCAACGCTGCGTCCTTCAAACATACTAAATTCGATAATAGTATACTGTTCCGTGGTTTTAATTGCATTCCAACTTGGTTGGAATAGTAGATAGCTTGTGCCGTTTGCGGGTCATTTACACCCGCTAGGGTTTTGTAACCGAGAATTTCGACTTTGAAGTTATCGGAAGAAACGCAGTCGAGTACTTGTAGTCTTGGACTGGTGTTGCGATTAATCGGTTCGATGAAACCTCTGTCCCCTGAATTTACCACAGCAGTTTTCCTCAGTCACGTTTGTACGTTGTGCTACTAGTTTAGTCAAAGTAGTGAGGATACGGAGCAAGTTAAAATTTTTGTAGGTTGGGGAGCCACAGAGGAAGCGGGGGTTCCCCCCGTTGTAGCAAGTGGCGTTGTCGCGACAGCGTAACCCAACTTCATCAAGAATGAATGTGTTGGGTTACGCAACGCTTGACCCAACCTACGCCTACGCCAGCGATGCCCGCAGGCTTCCATTCTCCTCCGGAGACGCTACGCGAACGAAGATGGTATCGCACTTTGATTAAAATGGAGGTTAGCGGACTCGAACCGCTGACATCCTGCTTGCAAAGCAGGCGCTCTACCAACTGAGCTAAACCCCCGTAACAATCTAGAATTTCAAGTTCAAAATTAACTATTTGAATTTTATCCCTTTGGATTCTTTATTTAATTTTGTTATCTTGATTCTCGATTAGACTATATCATAACTTATTGCGTTCCATTCCGAAAGAGGTAAAAGAAAAAATGATGGTAGTTGCCACATTCTATAAATTTACCAAGCTGTCCGATTTTGCCGAGATGCAAAACCCTCTGCTGTCGTTTTGCGAAGTCCAAGGTGTGAAAGGAACGATTTTACTAGCTTTGGAAGGAATTAATGGTACAATTGCAGGCTCGCGTCAAGCTATCGATTCAGTTTTAGCTTACTTACGTTCCGATTCTCGTCTTGCTGACCTAGAACATAAGGAATCATCTGCACAACAACCACCGTTTGAACGGATGAAGGTGCGATTGAAGAAAGAAATTGTCACTTTGGGTTTATCCGTTAACCCGGAGGAGCAAGTTGGTACTTATGTTAGTCCAAAAGACTGGAATGCTTTAGCATCCGACCCAGATGTAATTATAATTGATACTCGCAACGATTACGAAGTCTCTTGCGGCTCTTTCAAAGGTGCTATCAACCCAGAAACTCAGTCTTTCCGAGAGTTTCCCGAATACGTCCAAAAAAATCTTGACCCCAAAAAGCATAAAAAGGTAGCAATGTTTTGTACAGGGGGGATTCGTTGCGAAAAAGCTTCTGCTTACATGCTCTCGCAAGGTTTCCAAGAGGTGTACCATCTTCAGGGTGGTATTTTGAAATATTTAGAAGAAGTCCCAGAAGCAGAAAGTCTTTGGCAAGGTGAATGTTTTGTTTTTGACGAACGTATCGCAGTTCAACATGGGTTGGAACTAGGAACCTATGATAAGTGTGTCGGTTGCGGACATCCGATTAATCAGGAAGATAAACTTTCCCCACATTACGAAACAGGTATTTGTTGTCCTCATTGTTTCGATAGCTTGACTCCGGAAAAACGCAATCGCATGGAAGCGAAAATCAGAAATAAGGGAGTAGGGAGTAGGGAGTAGGGGAAAGGGAGAAGAAATATTTTTAACTCTTAGTTCCTAACAACTAACAACTGACAACTGACAACTAACAACTAACAACTAACTCCCTACTTTTTACTTTCATCGCCAATGTCAACCCGTCGGCAATTGGTACTACACTAAGATTAACTCGCGTATCTTGGTGTAATTTTTCATTCAACGCTCGAATTTTGTTGGTACGATTGTCCTGTACTTCATTTTCAGCAACTCGTCCCGACCAAAGGACATTATCTATTGCAATTAGACCACCCGGACGCACCAGCTGCAAACAGCGTTCGTAATAATCGTCATAAGTGCTTTTATCTGCGTCAATAAAGGCAAAATCAAAGCTTTCTGTTTCCCCATCAGCAATTAACTTGTCGAGAGTTTCCAATGCAGGGGCAATATACAAATCGATTTTATGGGCAATTCCGGCTTTTTCCCAATAGCGACGGGCAATTTGTGTATACTCGTCGCTGACATCGCAAGCAATTATTTTACCATCCGGTGGTAGCGCCAGTGCGATCGCAAGCGAACTGTAGCCAGTAAAAACACCAACTTCTAATGTTTTTTTTGCACCCATTAGCTGCACGAGTAAAGACATAAATTGCCCTTGTTCGGGTGCTATTTGCATCATTCCCATCGGGTGTTGGGAAGTTTCTTCCCGCAGTTGCGCTAGTATTTCCGGTTCTCGTACTGATACAGAAAGTAAATAGTCGCGGAGATTTTTACCGATTCCAATTGTTTGATTTGCCATGTTTTTTAAGTTCGCTGTTTGGGATGCACAAGCATGGAAGTATTGTGTTGATTTTCTCTTAGAGAATCCGAAATTGTTGTTATAAGCGATCGCTTGTTGGAAAATCCTGTATTTTTACTGAAATCAAATAACCATGTACGTGCATTTTACTAGTTTTCTTGGGGTCAGTCAGCCAATAAATCAATAAATTCTCATGATTTTTACAAAATACCTTAACAATTTTGTCCGGAAAAAAAGTTATCACTGAAAGCGTAGTCATAACTTAAAAAAGAGAAAAGAAAAAGATGAACTTTAAAAAAGCTTTTGTATCGTTTTTTGCAGTGCTAACTGTACTAATCCCAACCGTGGCAATGGCAGATTCTAGGGTTAGCAGCGGTTCTGGTGGTAAATACAGCTATGAACTGTGGCAAAATACAGATAGCAAATATTACTTAAAAGTGTGGAACCGTGATTCTTCTACTCAAGAACCACCTGCACTTGTTAGCCGTGGTTTCCAATCGAGTCGAGAAGCACTCGACCATTTTGATTGTGTTTACGCTGAAAAACTTTTACCCGTTTGTCCTCGCTAATATTTCGTTTTTTATCAATAATAGAACTTACGCATTGACAAAATTTTGCTTGTGTGGATGCCATAGTAGACATGCGCCTCAATTTAATCGGGTTTTGAACCGTTAGGACATAACCCGGATTTCTACAAATTATATAGGTGTAAGCGAAATCAACCTATACACGAAAATCAGATAGAACATGGATCGTGGATAGCTGAAACATTTTGCAGTCGCAGTGCAATCGATCCACAGATACAGACAATGCTTCCCTTACGATCTGCGCTTCGCTATCGCGCACGTTATGCAGGTAGCCCGTCTTTTTGTACAGTGCGTAAGTTCTAAATAAGTAAGTCGGCGATAAAAAACCAAACTATGTAAATATTTATAACTATATTACGAAAAGTAAACACGCCTGAAAGCCTCACCAATGACCAATGACAAAGGACAAATGACGAACCTTATGAGTTGGCTTTATTTGTGCCGACTTACTTATAGCATTCTTAAATTATCAGCCCTAATGAGCTTCAGAAACTCGATATCTTGGAGATACCTGGTTTCTGATTTAATGCAATTCTGTCCCATCTTTGCGAAGTAGGTATCTATCGCTAATTAGCTTTAGTACTACTCGTCCAACTTCTGGATTTGTTCGTTCTTGGATTGGTTGAATTATTACTCCTTCCATCATGCAACTTGGGTTGATGACGCTATCAGCATTGTTAAATTGCGAAACCGCTTCCCAACTATAAGCACCTTGGTAAAGTACGGGTACTCGTGTCAGCGAAAAATCTTCGCAAAATTCGATAAAGTCGCTGTAATTGAGGAATTCATGACCGCAACGAACGGCAAATATAGCAACACCTATCTTACCATTTATCAAGCCATATTTTATATCTTGTACGCCGTATATTTCGCCAAATACCTGGGTATTGAATGGCAGCTTTTGTAAAGAAGGATTTTCGTGATAAGCGCGAATGTAAACTAAGTTTTGATTAACTTCACTATTCTGCCAAAAATAGTTATGACTGCCAATTTTAGTTACACCTTCAGCATCAACTAAAACTGTGAAGTTAGTACCGTGTATTTTTTCAGTAACGACAATTTCTTCACCTTGAACGAGTACGTCTTTGTAGCGTTTGATGTTTTCGGGGCTGGGAAATTTATAATGTCCAATCGGACTTTCCATATTCCCACTCATTCCTCTGGGTATTGGATATTCGTATTTGGTGACACCAAAATATTCGGTGCAGTCATCTCCAACTTTATATTTCGTATTTTCAGGAACAGGAATTAGTAAACCCTCGGAAAAAATACCCCGTAACTTTGCCGCACGTAGCTTTTTACTGTAATAGTTACGAATCCCAAATTCATCAAGATATTTATCGGCAATTACGCTGTCAATGGGAAAATAATAGGCTAAATCCCCAAGTTGAAAATTGCCTTTTGCGGTAATTACTTGATATCCCATTCCTTCAAATGACGCAATATCAAGTCTATCGGCATTTGGATGAGATGTAATTTGATTGATTTTTACAACTTCGACTTTAAAAACACTCATATGATTTTAGATTTTAAGTATTTGAGTATAGAAAGGATAAATAGTTTACGAACATATCGAATCAGCGTCTTTCAAGTCTTTGGGTAGGTTGGTAGGTTTTTCATATATGACACGAAAACTCTTTATTTATACGCAACACAAATTAAGCACTTTTAAAAGATGCTGTCAGGTTACTTGCAGTTGATTCTTTGTCGTAGCAAGCTACGTGCGCGTCAATTCACTATTTAATTACATTGTAGTACATGTAGTATAAGAAATTTGTAGAAGTGTCAAGGGTTGCAATTTTTATTGAAGAGTAATTTGGTGAGAATAAGTCCTACCCGGAAACCATGCGACAGTAATCGTCGTCGAAAATATTGAGTGAAGCGACGCGGGTAAGATGAAGCATCAAAAATCTTACTCTAAAGCAAATGGGGAAACTGAAACCCCATCCGTCCAAGCGGTTGGGTAGTTCATTATAGTAGTGATTAGTGCTTTTATTTTGGTTGTATAACCTCTTATGCGTTTTCTGTCTAAATCTCGCCCATTTATATTATTTGGGTTAATATTCAGCCTTGTATTTAGTGGGGTGTTGGCTTCTGGTAATTTCACTAGTGCCGCAACTCCGACTACTCCAACACCTGTGCTGGGTGCAACGCTGACGGCTGGGGTACGAAAAACCGTCTTAAATAATGGTTTAACAGTACTTACCAAAGAAGTTCATACTGCACCCGTTGTCAGCGTCCAAGTTTGGTACAAAGTTGGTTCGCGCAACGAAAAAGCGGGCGAAAATGGGATTTCCCACCAACTCGAACATTTGATGTTTAAAGGTACTACAGCGCGTCCGGTACAATTTGGACGACTGTTTAGTGCTTTGGGAAGTCAGTTTAATGCTTTTACTAGTTACGACCAAACAGCTTATTATGGAACGGTGCAGCGCGATAAACTCCAAGCGCTGTTGACGTTAGAAGCTGACCGTATGCAAGGTTCTGTAATTAATACAAACAATTTGACCAGTGAAAAGCGTGTAGTTATCTCCGAGCTACAAGGGTACGAAAACTCACCCGGTTACCGCCTAAACCGGGCAGTAATGCGGTCGGCATTTCCCAATCGACAGTATGGTTTGCCTGTAGGTGGGACTAAATCTGACGTAGAGAAATTTACGGTTCAGCAGGTGCAGAATTATTACCAACGATATTACAGTCCCGATAATGCGACTTTAATTGTTACCGGGGATTTTGCTACCGAACCTGTTTTAAAAGCAGTTCAAGAAACCTTTGGGAAAGTGCCGAAACGGGGACAAGGGGGACAAGGGGGACAAGGGGGACAAGGGGGACAAAAAGGGCAAGATAATAAAATATCTCCCTTGTCTCCCCCCTCTCCCCCCTCTCCCCTCGCTTCTACTACAACAAACGCTAAACCTCCCATTGTTCTAAAGGAACCGGGAAGTGCAGCATTGTTACAAGTTGTGTACCCGCTGCCAAATTTGGTTCATCCTGATGTGCCTGCGATTGATGTGATGGATGCAGTATTGACTGGGGGACGGAGTTCGAGGTTATATCAAGCTTTGGTGGAGACTGGTTTGGCAAGTTCGGTAAGTGCAAGTCCAGCAGAATTGATTGAATCTGGTTGGTACGAGATTAATGTCACTGCTGCACCAGGTAAAGAACTAACGACTATTGCCGATGTTTTGCAGAAGTCGCTGGTGGAAATTCAACAAAAACCCGTGACTGCTGACGAGTTAAATCGGGCAAAGACGTTATTGCAATCTTCGTTTATTTTGGGCAATCAAGATATTACCAGTCAAGCGACGCAGTTAGGTTACAACCAACTTGTTGCAGGTGATTATCGCTTTGCAGAAAAATATTTAGCAGGAGTTGCGAAGGTTTCAGCAACCGAAGTACAGCGTGCGGCAAAAACTTACATCAAACCGAGTTTACAAACGATTGGTTTCTTTGAACCGACCCAACCTGACGGTAAACCGGGGACTTCTAGCGGTGGTTCTGGACGTACCAGCGAAAACTTTAGTCCTGGTAAACCTGTAGACCCTGCGGAACTGGCAAAATATTTACCTTCATCGACCAGTGCGACTGCTTCTAGCAATCAAGTGCTTCCGGAAGTCGTGACTTTGAAAAACGGAATGCGAGTTTTGTTGTTGCGCGATCGCAGTGTTCCCAGTATCAACATTAGCGGACAAATCGACGCGGGTACAATATTCGATACCCAGAATAAAGCTGGTGTGGCAAACTTGGTTGCTAGCAATTTGATGAATGCTACCAAAACGCAAAATGCGTTAACTTTAGCACGAACTCTCGAAGATAAAGGTGCGGCTTTGAGCTTTAGTGCAAGCCGTGAAGGTGTAGCTATAGGCGGTCAAGGGCTATCTGCAAATTTGCCTATAGTGGTGAAAACACTAGCTGACGTAGTGCAAAATGCAACTTTCCCCGCCGAGCAACTGGAATTGAGCCGTCAGCGGTCGTTACTCGGATTGAAAGCACAGCTTGATGACCCGCGCAGTTTGGGTAGAAGGGTATTCCAGCAAGCAATTTATCCGGAAAATCATCCGTTCCACATCTTCCCCACCGAAGCGAGTTTGCAGAGTATTACTCGTGAGGATTTGGCGACCTTCTACAAGCAGCATTACCGACCCGATACAACGACAATTGCCTTCGTCGGTGACTTTGACCCCAATCAAGTCAAAACGTTATTAAATCAAGCTTTTGGCAATTGGCAAGCACAAGGCAAACCCCCGACTGTGAATATTGCCCCTGTAGCATTACCAACAACTACAACTCGGTTAAACCCCGTAATTCCCGGTAAAGCCGAAGCCGTTACATATATCGGATATAACGGTATATCGCGCAAAGACCCGCGTTACTACGCAGTGACGGTACTTAATCAGATAATAGGGGGCGATACATTATCATCGCGGTTAGGTACGGAGGTACGCGATCGCCAAGGTTTGACTTACGGTATCTACAGTGCATTTGCAGCAGGTATCAATCCGGGACCTTTCTTGATTCAAATGCAAACCGCACCAGGGGATGCACAAAAAGCAATTACGAGTGCTGTTGCATTACTCAAGCAGGTACGCGACCAAGGTATTACAGAAGCGGAACTCAATAACGCCAAACGTTCGATTACTAGTAGCTACCCGGTTGAATTGGCAAATCCCAGCGATGTTGCCAGTATTATACTCAGCAATGCAACTTACGGATTGTCAACCGCTGAACTGCGCGAATTTCCGAAGCGTATTGACGCTGTGACGATGACGCAGGTGCAACAAGTGATTCAGGAGTTGATTCAACCCGATAAGTTAGTGATTGTAACTGCGGGACCTGGGGAGACTGCACAAAAGAATTAAGGAATGGATTTTGCGAAAAGTTGCGTGCAAAGAGAAGAAGTGTTTGAGATTAATTCTTCCGGCAATCTACCTTCAAAACGCGCTTGTGCTGGAACACGGTTTCCCCCGAAGAAAGCAAACTTTTCAAGACAGATTCTGGATTAAAGACTAAAAATCGCAAAAAGCCTGGTTTTGAAAAACCAGGCTTTTTACTATCAATTACAGATTATAAACTTCCCTTCGGTGTCCAACTTGATGAATAACAATAATACCTGAATCATCGAAGGAATAAATAACGCGATAATCTCCGATTCTCAGCTTATAAAAACTATTCAAGTTAGCGCTTAAAGGTTAAGGAGTTAGCAACTCAAAATTCTCAACCAACCAATTTATTTTTTTAACCACCCGAACTCGAACAACTTGAGTCAGTGTTTCGTTTGTCAGCTATAGCTTCCGTCGTCAACTCAAGTTGATAGCTCATAGACAATTTAAGCCTAATCGCTTGTAAGCTTCTTTAGCAGAAATACCCCGTCCTGTTTGGATTCGATGAAGCGATTTAACCAACTTTTGCTTCACTTCTTCTCTTACCTCTAAACCTTCATCTGGGTCTACAAAAAATTCCTCTAAAGTTTCTTGAACGGTTTCCCGGATTAATGCTTTAAATTCATCTAATGTCATATCACTTATTTGCATTGCCGTTCCTCGCTTTTGTCGTTGCTAATGTTGAGTTTAGCTTGTTTATAATGCTCTAAGTAGACGGGCGAAAATAAACATAACTATTGTATGAAAAATAAAGGTGACCCAAACCCTTACCAATAATAAATGACAAAGTACAAAGGACAAAGGACAACCCGAACAAGTTAGCTTTATTTGTACCTACCTACTTATATCAAATCTTTGTTTGTAAGCAGCAGTCTTTTTAACCGACAGCAAAATCGGGTCATGAGTAATCAGCCAGCCATTTTTTTGGAGAGCAGTTTTGACAACAACATGAAAAATATCTTTGGCAGACAC